>Ga0182735_1000072_pt1 | contig 147543 bp, 148 predicted proteins | sample eDN5th30CKraftMG_FD_128524 | JGI IMG/M metagenome (GOLD analysis project Ga0182735, IMG submission 128524) | Enriched Miracle-Growth compost microbial communities from Emeryville, California, USA - eDNA 5th pass 30_C Kraft MG (version 2) (version 2) ... | reverse complement strand
TGGTCTACCAGACGCATCTCGATATGATTCGCCAACTCGACGTGGCTGGGATTGTCGAGCGAAAACACCTCATCGGCGACACTGACGATGATGGTGCCCGTCTGCTTCTTTCCGGCGGCAGGGACGGGGATCAGCGCCTGGGCCTCCGGCACTTGCTGGGCGGTAATCACTTGCGGGAGGTATAGCATCCAGCCCACGCCAGGCTTGTCGTCGAAAACTTGCTTTTGAGCGTAATAGCGCGGCGAGACAGACGCATACAAAGGGCGAAAAATCTGCACCAACCCAATAACAATATCTTTAACGGAATCCGTGCCGCCGAACCTGTCGTCTCGCCGTTTATGATTTGAAATGGTCAGTGTACAAGGCTGCCTCTTGTCGTTCGCATGGAGTGCGAGCGAAACCCCGTTGCGTTGCTCGCGGGCCCCGTTCCAAATTGAAACGAGCGTGAACGACTTGTCATTTCGGTAGTTGTGGTTGAGCACCGCAAGCAATGCTGTTGATGGCTCTCCGTTCTCAAAAGCTGGATATAGGTACGCTTCTTCAATGGAGTCGCCTTGCGCGAACCAGTTGTCCAAGCCTTCCGACTTCTCAGCCAACATGGTGGTAATGCTGTGCATTCGTCGCAGCATCTCAGGGAAGTCTTCCGAGGCGAGTTCAGGGTCTCTGAATTTGCACGTAATGATCATTTTCGCTCTCTAGGGACGCCATTCCGACTCAACACGATATTCGATCAATACCGAGTACATTAGCGCTAGGGTCTTAGGGGTTTGAAAGTACCATCTCAATCGCGTCGGCGGAGAACTGTTAACGGCAAAAGCTTGCCGTTCAATGTCCCCTTGCATGGTACGAAAGCCTCCAAACCATTCTGGGATCTCCCCATCATCATCAATGAACTGATCGTAGTCACCTTTGGCCTCCTGCAGCAGGCACTCGGCGGATATGAAGCCGTCAAAATGGATCTCAAAGGCATCTCCAAGGGCATTTCCAACCCAATACCATTCCTCACTCCACAGGCAATACTCGGTATCGTAGGCAAATCCCGTTATCCGGGCCTGATATTCGTAGGCATTCCAGTTCACGCCGTGCTTGCGCCTCACTTTCGTCCCCAGATCAGGCGGGCACTTCTTACATGGCTCCCCTGTTCTAGGTAAGGCGCGATCAGTGGGCTTGGCTTCACTGTCCTCGCGCGGCGTATCGCCTGGCAGGGTGGCCACCCCGCCCAGTACCGCGCCTGCCGCAGCGCTTGCGGCAGCCCGTGCAAGTGCGGCCGCAATGGCTTCCGCGATCCAAAGGCACCCCACCGCGCTATCGCCCAGCCGTTGTAGCGAAGCCATATGAGAATCTCGGTCGCCCGTGCAATCAAGCAGCCAAGGACCAGCGTTAGCCAGTGCCTCGTCAGGCGTTCCGTCGAACAATGCGACACAGGATGCGGAGCGGAACAAAGCCTGATCGGACGAAGCCTCGCCGTATAACAGTCCGTCAACCAGGCCGTATAGCCGCAATGGGTAAGGCGTCTGCTGCTGACGAGTGGCCAGGTATTCCTCTACTTGAGCCGTCACCCTGCTACCCTCGTGCCACGGTCGTTGCGGCCGTACGAGCGGCGGACTCTAGGCATTCCTGACAGAGCGTCTCACTTTGCGGCGTTGGACTACCGGCGGGCTCAGACAATCCCTCAGCCTCGCCGACACGCGCCACCATCTGCGAGGCGATCAATACCGCGCCGCATGCGGTGCGCATCCCTTCTACGGCGGTGTCGTTGCCCATGAAGGAATGATTGCGTCCCGGGTCGGGCAAGATTGGGAAGGCTCCCTTGCATTTCGGGCATACGACCCTGTGCCCCACCAGGGCGATTTCCCGTCCGAGAAGCATCGAGGTGGGGTGGCCTTCTACCACTGTGCCGCCGTGCGAGGTTCGATCCCCTCTTCGGATAATGGCTCGTTCAGACATGCAGCCTCCGTCATCGTCGGAGACCAATTTAGCCTTCCTGGAAACGTGTCGCTGCCACTGGGGGTCTGATTATTCAAATTCCGGCGTTTCCCATACCCGCACAGATCGGCGAAGACCCCCAATCCGTTCTATCCCTATCTGATCAAACGCATGGACGGCGTCATTTCCCGATGATGCCTACATCTTGTACTGCACCGTCAGAAGATAATTCCGGGGCGCGCCGTAGTAGTTGTGGTCATAGCTGATGGACGTGTAGTACTTCTTGTCCGTCAGGTTGCCCACGTTCAGCGCAACCGATAGCCGGTCGTCGAAACGGTAGCCGATGCGCGCGTCCAATACCGTGTAGCCGCCTTGCACCCGGCCGTAATAGGCGAATCCGGACGACTCGCTCTGCGTGGTGACGCCGGCGCCCACCGAATAACGGCTCCACTCGCCCGGCAGGCGGTAGTTGGCCCACAGGCGCGCCAGGTGGCGGGGCACCCCCGTGTTGGCGGAAATGTCATAACCGACCGCGGGAACGTCCTCGCCCTTGTGCTTGGTCTGCGTGTAGGTATAGGACGCGGCGAGTTGCAGGCCGGGCAGCACTTCGCCGCTGGCCTCGGCCTCGAAGCCCTGGCTGCGCACCTGCGCCGTCGGACGGTAGCAGGTGCCGCCGCATTGCGCGTTGGCCACCTCCTCCGGGACGCCGCCATCTTCGAACGCCACCTTTTTCTGTTCGGTGCGAAAGAGCGCGAATCCTACGTCGACGCGTCCGTCCAGCAGTTCGCCCTTCAAGCCCAATTCGTAGTTCCTGCCCGTGACAGGGCTGAGGAAGGCGCCGGATGCGTCGCGCTGGCTTTGCGGGCGGAAGATGTCCGCGTAGTTGGCATAGGCCGACCATCGATCGTTCAACGTGAGGACCGTGCCCAGGAACGGCGTGAACTCGCCCGTTTCCTTGGCCGTCGTTTCCGAATAGCCCCAGACGCCGTCGGAAACGTAGGTTTGCTTGTACCAGGAGAACCGCCCGCCAAGCACGATCGACAGCGGATCGAGCAACGGGTAGCGCGCGGTGGCGTACAGGCCCTTTTTGTCGGACCGGTAGCCGTCGTCCATCCGGTTGGCGGCGATGATCTGGTCGCTGTTCATGCCCGGCACGGTAACGGGCTGGTCATAGCTTGCGTTCAGGCTTTCGACGTTGCGGGTCCAGCCCCAGGTATCGTTGCTGCGCTGGTGCGAGAAGTTCGCGCCCACCGTCAGGTCGAGCCTGCGGCCGAACAGGGTGGCGCCTCCCGTCAGGTAGGCGTCGCCGCCCAGATTCCTGGACGCCATGTCGAAGGCATAGGCATCGCCGCGGAAAGTGTTGGGCGGCCCCAGCCTGCCTGTGCGTAACAGGTATTTGATGTCGTTGGCCTCGTCCACCCGCACCAGGGCGGCCTTGAACTTCCAGCCGTTGGCGAAGCGGTGGAGCAGGTCGGCGTACCAGGTGTCCTGGGTCTTGTAGGCATGGTTCCAGGGGGCGCTCAGGTTGGTGGAGCGGGAGTAATCGGGCATGGAGCCGTCGCCGTAGTTGGGCAGCCCCGTCCAGTCGATGACGCCGTACGGTTTTTCGCGGCTGTAGCCTATTCCCAGCGTGGTGGAAGGGCCCAGGTCTATGTCCAGCGCGCCGTAGATCGTCCGGTCGTTGGAGTCCAGGTAGTCGCGGAAGGATCCCGCCGTCTCGTAGTTCACCACGACCCTTCCGCGCACGGTGCCGCTTTCGTTCAACGGGCCTCCCAGGTCGGCCTGCGCGCCGTACCGGTCCCACGACCCCGCCTTGCCGGTCAGCGTCATCTGGAACTCAGGCGTCGGCCGCTTGCGCACCATATTGACGGAACCCGAAGGGTCGCCCGCGCCTTCGAACAGCCCTTGCGGGCCGCGCATGATTTCCACGCGGTCGTAGATCGCGGTGTCGGAATTGAAGGCTGAACCGCGCGCATAGAGCTGGCGCTCCAGCGGCACGCCGTCGAACTGGTAGCTCTGGATGAAGAAGCCCCGCGAATAGAATTGCCCGCCGGGTTCATTGGCCACCATGGAAACGCCCGGCGCGTTGCCCAGGGCCTCGCGGATGTCGGTGATGTTCTGGTCGTCCATGCGCTGGCGGGTGATCACCGAGACGGCCTGGGGAATCTCGCGCAGCGATTGATCTCCCTTGGCGATCGTCACGACGTTCGAGGCATAGGAGCCCGATCCCTCCGTGGTGGCGAGATCCCGGCCTTGCACCGTGACGGGCGCCAGCGTGGATATCCCGGCGGCCGGGTGGATGCGGTATTGCCCCCGCGTATCCCGCAAGGCATCCAGGCCCGTCCCCGCCAGGGCGGCGTTGAGCGCGGCTTCCGGGCTGAGCATTCCGTGCACGCCGGGGCTTTGGCGCCCGTCCAGCAGGCCGGGCGGGCTGGCGAGCAGGACGCCGGATTCCGCGGCGTAGCGGGCCAGCACCGAACCCAATGGGCCTGCCGGAATGTCGTAATGGCGGGTCTGGCTGCCAGGCGTAGGGGGGCGGCCGGCACCCTCGGCCTGTGCGAGGGCCGCCGGGGCCCAGGCGGCGGCCGCGAGCAGGCCGCAGGCGCATGCGAGCCGCAAGGCGGCGCGCGCCGGCGGAGCCGGTTGCCGGGCACGTCCTTCGTGGGCGGGGCCGCGGAAAAGGGACAATGGAATGCGTGCCTGGGCGGGCGGGCGAACGGACATGGGGGTTCCTTGGAAGCCGAGTTGTTCAGTGATCGGGTGAGCTGTCATCCCGTTCATCGAACGAGCCGCCGAAAATAGGAACCTCGGTCCAAAAAAAACGTGCCGCGAGCCAAGAGCTACCGGGGCGTGACGCGGACCCACCACGGCACCGGGCGGCCGATGCGTATGGGCAATACCGATTCGAGCATCGCCAGCGCGCGATCCGGATCCGTCATCGGATAGCTGCCGAACACCGGCAGCTCGGCTACCTGGGGCGATACGGTCAGATACCCGCTGCGATAACGCTCCAGTTCACGCAGCAGGGCTCCCAGGGGCACATCTTGCGCGATGTAAAGCCCGCGCGTCGATGCTTCGCTTGCGGGGCTGGCGGGCTCTGCGGGGGATAGGCCCCCGCGGGCCAGGCGAGCCCGCCAGCCCGCCTGGATGATCGTGCTGCTGCCGTCGATGGCATGCGCCTGGACCGCGCCGTCATAGACCGCGATCCGCGTGTCGCCGTCTTCCAGCCTGACGGTGAAGCGCGTGCCCAGCGCGCGCAGCCGGCCTTGCGGCGTATCGACCACGAAAGGACGGCTGGCATCGGCGGCAGTGTCGACCAGGATTTCGCCGGCCACGAGCCGCAGGCGCCGCAGCGCCGGGGTGTAATCCTCGTCGAATGCGCCGGCCGTGCCCAGCCACACGCGCGTGCCGTCGCCGAGCAGGATCTCGCGCACTTCGCCGGTGGCGGTCCGGTGGTCGGCCGCCCAGGCCAGGAGCAGGCCCGGCAGGAGGGAGGGGCGCCATGCCGCGCCGCCCGCCAGCCCGACGCCGGCGAGGGCGGCAAGCCCCAGTATCAGGCGGCGCCGGCCGGCATCGATGGTTGCCGAGCGGTACGCGCGGACCGTGCCGCGGGGATCGGGCGCTTTCCGGATAGGCTGGAACAGCTGGCCGACGCGGTCCACGCGCTCCCATGCGGCGCGATGAGCCTCGGCGCTTTCGTGCCACGCGCGCCAGGCCTCCCGGTCGGCGGATGTGGCCTCGCCCGATTGCAGCAAGGCAAACCATTCTGCCGCCTGTTCAAGCGCGGCGCGCTCGGAGCGGGACGGAGACTGTTGCCGTTCAGAAGGCGCATCGGCGGCGTTCAAAGCGTTTCCAGGCAATGCAGCATCGCCTTCGCGATGTATTTACGCACCATGCGCGTGCTCACGCCCAACTCGGCCGCGACCTCTTTTTCGCTCATTCCGCTGCCGACCGTCATGACGAAGGCGTGAGCGGCCTTGACGGGCAGGGTGCGCAGCAGACGGTCTATTTCCTGGAGCGCTTCGAGCACGATAGCCTGGTGCTCCGCCGACGGAGCGCGGGCTTCGGGCTGCGCGGCGAGGGTGTCGAGCCAGGCCTGTTCGATGCGCCGCCGGCGCCACAGGTCGACGCACAGGCCTCCCGCCATCGTCCTCAGGTAGACGCGCGCTTCGGGCAGGCTGCCGAACTTGCGGGGCGCGGCGAGCAGCCTCAGGAATGCATCCTGCGCGAGATCCGCGGCGTCCGCCGCATTGCCGAGCCGCCGGCGCAGCCAGGACTGCAGCCACGGATGGTGATCGCAGTAGAGGGTCTCCACGCTGGGCGGGAAAGCGTAATCCGAAGTGTCCAAGGCCTTGAGCCGCCCATGCCGGCGGGTAATTAAATAAGAACGATAATTATTACTTGTTTGCCAAATTCCGGGCAAACATGCACCGCCGCGCGAGACGCGAATCGTCCTGGATCGGCGCAGATGCTGACGAAAGGCTGAATATGAAGGCGCTCCTCGCTTTGAGTTCCACCGCTGAAATATTGTAATCTATATAAAACTCATTCTTATTTGCATGTACTGAGGGGTACGGCTTGGCTAATCAACGCAAATTCCCGCAGGGCTCGCGCGCCCGGCGGCTTACGCCTGGACTGGCGTTGTCCCTGGTTCTGCCCGCCGCGGGCGTTTGGGCGCAGGAGGCGGCGCCGACCACGACCCTGCAGGCGGTCACGGTCACGGGCGGGTCGATCGCGGATGCCGAGCTGCCGCCAGCCTATGCGGGCGGGCAGGTGGGGCAGGGCGCAAGACTGGGCCTGATGGGCAACCAGGACGTGATGGACACCCCGTTCAACGTCACCAGCTATACCTCCGAGCTCATCGAGAATCAGCAGGCGCGCACGCTTGCAGACGTCATGGCCAACGATCCGTCGGTCCGGTTCACGACGTCCAGCGGGCACGTCTACGAAAACTTCCGCATCCGCGGTTTCGACGTCAACCAGAATGACGTGGCGATCAACGGCATGTACGGCCTGGCGCCCATGGGGCACGTTCCTGTCGAGTTCGTTGAGCGGGTAGAGGTGCTGAAGGGGCCGAACGCCTTGTTCAGCGGCATGGCTCCCAGCGGCGCGGTCGGCGGCACGGTGAACCTGGTGCCCAAGCGCGCAGGCGATACGCCCAATGCCGCGTTCGGGGTCGATTGGCAGTCCGACGGACAATTGGGCACGACGATAGACGCGGGCCGCCGTTTCGGCGCGGGCAATGAATGGGGCGCGCGCGTCAACGGCGCCTTCAGCGATGGGGCCACCACGCTGGACGGCCAATCGAAGAAGCGCGAGTTCCTCTCCGCCGGCCTGGATTATCGCGGCAGCGCGCTGACGGCCTCGATCGATGCCTATCACAGCCAGGAATCCTTCACCGGCGGCACTCCGGCCATGTTCTGGTTCGGGGGATCCGTCGTTCCCGAGGCGCCCGATCCCCGCATCAACCAGTTCAGCACGGGGTACGGCAGCGTGCAGAGCAATGCGGTAGTGGGGCGCGCCGAGTATCGTTTCAACGACAACGTGTCGGCGTTCGCAGGCGTGGGCAGGCGCGACAGCCATCAGTCGGGCCTCATCAACGGCACTCATGCGCGGCAGATCGACGCCAATGGCAACTTCACGGGATCGATCGTCGGCCAGCGCGCCTATTCCGACAGCACGTCGGCCGAAGGGGGGCTGCGCACCCGTTTCAGAACGGGCAGCGTGGGGCATGAACTCGTGCTGCAGGCCTCCATCCTGGACACCGAGGATGGCTCGGCCACCGGCACCGCCTCCACGTTCAAGTCCAACATCTACGATCCGATCGCGCCGGTGATGCCCGCGGTGCCGAGCTACGCGCCCAAGACGAGCGAGAGCACGCTTTCCAGCCTCGCGCTGGTCGACACCATGTCGTTCTTCGACGATGCGCTGCGGCTGACGGGCGGGCTGCGCAACCAGCGTGTCAAAACCCGGAACTTCGACAAGTCGGGCAACGTCACTTCCCGCTACGATGAGGACGCCGTGACGCCCGCCGTGGCCGTGGTCGTCAAGCCCTGGGGGCCGGACGTTTCCCTGTACGCGAACTACGTGCAGGGCCTGAGCAAGGGAGACAGCGTCACGGACACCGCGGCGGCCAACTTCGGGCAGGTCTTCGCACCGTACAAGACCGAACAGAAGGAGCTGGGCGTCAAATGGAACGCCGGGGCCTTCGCCAACACGCTGGCCTTGTTCGAAATCACCAAGCCCACGCTGGTCAGCGACGGTTCGCCCGCCAATCCCACCTATGCGGACGGTGGCGAGAAGCGCGTCCGGGGGATTGAATGGAACACCTTCGGCGAACTCACCCCCGAAGTCCGCGTGCTGGGCGGGGTCACGTATACGCAGGGCACGCAGACCAAGACATCCTTCGGCCGGTACGACGGCAACACCGCGGTCGGCGCACCTCGCTGGCAGGCGAACCTCGGGCTGGAGTGGGATACCCCTTGGGTGCCCGGCCTTACGTTCAGCGGCCGCGTGCAGGCGACCTCGAAACAATACGCGGACTCGGCCAACAAGCTGGAGATCCCGGGCTGGGGGCAACTGGACCTGGGCGCCCGTTACGCCACCAAGGTGGGCGGCCGCGACGTGGTGCTGCGCCTGAACGTCAACAATGTGTTCGACAAGCACTACTACGCCGGCATTTTCAGCGATACGACCCCGATCGCGACCCTGGGCCCCGCCCGCAGCGTCACCGCGTCCGTCAACGTGAGTTTCTGACCGGGTGGCCATGCAACTGCTCCACATACTGGGCCTGGCGGCCATATTCCTGGGCTGCTTCTGCGTTTATCGCGCCTCTCCGAACCAGCGTTGGCGCCGCGTGCCGTGGCCGGCCGCGCCCGCGCGGACCGCGGGCGTCGCCCTGCTGGCGCTCGGCGGCTGGGCCTGCCTGCGCGCCTATTCGGCCGTCGCCGCGGTGTTTGTGTTCTGCACGGCCCTGATGCTGTTCTTCTGCCTGATTCCCTACCTGGGCGCGCTCATCGGGCTGCGCAGGAGCGATTCGCATGAAAGCCGGTAAACCCGCTGCGATCCAGCGCGATTGGATATCCAAGACCCTGGCCGGCGCGGTACTGGGCTTTGCGCTGGCGATGGGAAGCAGCGCGCTGCTCGCGGCATTGACGGTCAGCGTGCCGCTGGTCACGCGTTCCCAGCTCGCCATGTGGCTCGTGCCTCCGGTCTGGCTGGGCGTGCTGAGCACCGTCTATTTCTTCGGCAGCGGGCTGCGCGCCTGGGCCTGGCTGGGCGCCGCGTGCGCGGCGCTTTATGGCGGCCTGTTCCTTGCCGGGGTGCTTTGAGGGGAAACGCCATGAGAGCCGACTACATACGCATCTACAAATCGGTCCATACCTGGACGGGCATCCTGGCCGGCATGGCGCTTTTCATCGCCTTCTATGCCGGCGCCTTGACGGTGTTCAAGGAGCCGCTGGCCCGTTGGGCATCGCCGCAATCGACGGTCTCGCGCGTGCCGCTGGAGGCGGCGCCGGCATTGATCGCGGGAGTCCTGAAGGCGCGGCCCGACGTCGCCAAGGGCTTCAGCATCCACTTGCAGGACACGGAAAACGCGCCCGCGAGAATGGGCTGGGAGGTCCGGGATTCGAAGGCGGACGACCATGACGAATCCTCGGTGCGGCACTATTCCGCCTATCTGGACGCGGACGGCGGAGTCCGCATGGAGCGGTCATCCGCCAGCGGGCTGACGTACTTCATAGACGTTCTGCACCGCGTTGTGGGGCTGCCCGTCGACAGCGACCCCAACCGCTGGATCATGGGCGTCATCGCGACGCTGTACGCGGTGGCGCTGGTGTCGGGCGTCATTGTGCTGCTGCCGTCGCTGGTGAAGGATTTCTTCGCTCTGCGGACCGGCAGGAACCTGAAGCGCATGTGGCTGGACGCGCACAATGTCGTGGGCATCGTGTCCCTGCCGTTCCACATCGTCATGGCGCTCAGTTCGGTCGTGTTCGCTTATCACGACGGCATCTACGACCTGCAGGACAAGTTCATGTACGGCGGCAAGCTGGAATCGGTGTTCCAGCGGCCCGGGGGCGCGGAGGCCCCCGGGGCCGCCCGAGACCCGGCCGCCATGCTCGCGCCGCTGGAACTGGTGGCGCGCACGAAAAACCTGGCGCCGGACTTCGAGCCGAGCATGCTGCAATACCAGCAGGTCACCGGACCGCGCGCCATGGTGCGCGTATGGGGCAAGGACACCAGCGCGGTGTCGCCCAGGGCGCGCGGCGGCTTCGTGGCGATCGACCCGTATACGGGCAGGATCGTCAATACCGATTACCTGCCGGGCAAGCAGACCACGTCCAATCTCTGGGTCAGCAGCTTCTTCGCCTTGCACATGGCTTCCTTTGGGGGCGCGGCGGTGCAGTGGCTGTACTTCCTGCTTGGCCTGGCGGGCGCATGGCTGTTCTATAGCGGCAACCTGCTTTGGATCGAGACGCGCCGCAAGCGCGCCGATCGCAAGACGGGGGAGCCGCCGCGGCAGCGGCTGGACACCAGGCTGATGGCCTCGGCGACCGTTGGCGTGTGCCTGGGCTGCGTATGCGGGATTTCATTGATGGTGGTCGCGTCCAAGTGGCTGCACGGGCGCGTCGGAGACCTGAACGCCTGGTTGCAGGGGATTTATTACCTGGTCTTCTTTGCCTGCCTGGCCTGGTCGTTTCTGCGGGGCGGAGCCAGGGCGGGCGCGCATCTGCTCTGGCTGGCCGCCGCCCTGACTTTCGCGATTCCCCTGACTTCGCTGCTGGGCGGCCTGTTTCCCCGGACGGGCGTGTGGGCGCATACCTCGGCGGCGGCGCTGGCCGTCGATGCGACTGCATTGGCCGCCGCCGCGGGGTTCGCCTGGATGGCGAAGGCGGCCGCCCGGCGGATCGGCCAGGGAGCCATGGACAGCGTGTGGGCGCCGAGGCGGGCAAGCGCTTCGGCCTCGGCGGCGGGCTAGCCGCGACGCAAGCGGGCGCCGCGCCAGAAGAACGGAGATCCGGCGTGGCGGGCTATCCCAGCGCGGCGACCAGCCTGCCGACCTCGGCGAGGATGCGGTCGCGCTCCGGCATGGGAACGCCGGCGGTTTCCAGATAGGCCGACACGACGATGGGGGCGCCGCCGGGCGCCTGCGCGAAGCCGGCGTCATTGGAACCCACCTTCGAGTAGGTGCCGGTCTTTTCGCCGATCTTCCAGTCCGCCGGAAAGCCCGCGCGCAGGCGCTTGCCGCCGGTCGTGTTGGCCAGGAGCCAGGACTGCAGCAAGCGCCGCGACGCCGGTTCCAGCGCCTGGCCGAACAGCAGGGTGTTGAGGGTGCCGGTCATGGCGCGCGGGCTGGTGGTGTCCAGCGGTTCGCCCGCATGCGGGCGGTTCAGTTCGGGCTCGTAGCGATCGTGCCGCGTGACCGTGTCGCCCAGGCTTCGGACGAACCGGGTCAAGGCTTGGGGGCCGCCGTAGCTCCGGTGCATCAGATTGGCCGCCGTATTGTCGCTGGTAGTGATGGTGGCTTCGCAGAGTTCGGCCAGCGTCATGCCTTGCGGTCCGACGTGCTGCCGGGTGACGGGAGCGTGTTCCTGCAGATCCGCCTTGGCGATGGGGATGCGCCGGTCCAGCCGGTCCTCGCCGCGGTCCGCGCGCGCCAGGATGTAGGCGGCGGCCAGCGTCTTGAATGAACTCAGCATCAGGAAGCGCTCATCGCCGCGGTAGCCGACGGTCTGCCCACTGGCGGTGTCCAGAAGCGCGACGCCCAGCCGACCCTGGCTGGCGGCTTCCAGCGCGGCGAGGGCCTGGTTCAGCGTGGCCAGACGGTCGGCCGTCCATCGATAATTCTTATCCGTCCGGCCTCGCGCCAGCGCGGGAATCCAGCCGGCCAGCAGGCCGGCCGCCGTGAAGGTTCTTCTCGTAATCAAGGCGTTCTCCTTTGAAAAACGCTTGCATGCTAGGCGCTGGACGGCCGCGGGAACAAACGGGAATAATTGTGGCTATCCCTTAGAAAAACTTATGCCGGCCATGGACCTCCCCCTGAACGCCCTGCGGGCCTTTCAAGTGTCGGCGCGGCATCTGAGTTTCACGCGGGCCGCGCAGGAGCTCAACCTGACGCAGGCGGCCGTGAGCCAGCACGTCAAGAACCTGGAGGCGAGGCTGGGCGTGGCGCTATTCCGGCGAGTGCCGCGCGGGCTCGTGCTGACCGACGAGGGCCTGGCCCTGATGCCGGTGCTGTCCGAGTCGTTCGACAGGATCGCGACGGCCCTGCGCGGTTATCGCGGCAAGGCGCGGCGGCAGGTCCTGTCGGTAGGGGTCGTGGGGACTTTCGCCGTGGGCTGGCTGTTGCCCCGCATGCGGGACTTCCAGGCCTTGAATCCGAACGTGGACCTGCGCGTCTTTTCCAACAACAACCGGGTCGATCTCGCGGCCGAGGGCCTGGACCTGGCGATCCGGTTCGGCGACGGCAATTGGCACGGCATCGATGCGCAGCCATTGCTGTCCGCGCCCTTGTCGCCCGTGTGCGCGCCCGCAGTGGCGGCGCGCCTGCGCGCCCCGCGGGACGTGCTGCGCGAGCCCTTGCTGCGCTCCTACCGGCCGGACGAGTGGCCCGCCTGGTTCGCCGCGGCCGGCCTGGAGCCGCCCCTGGTGCAGGGATCCATGTTCGATTCGTCCCTGGTGCTGGCAGACGCGGCGGCCCAGGGCGCCGGCATTGCCCTGCTGCCCGCGCGCCTGTTCGAGCGCGAGTTCCTGTCGGGACGCCTGTTGCGCCCGTTCGCGCTGGAGGTGGAGACGGGGAAGTACTGGCTGACCCGCATCGCCAGCCGCCGACCGAACGCCGCCATGCAGGCCTTCGGCGCATGGATGCAGGGCGTCCTGGCGGCGTAGCGCAAGATACGGCGCTTCAGCGCCGGGCTTCGATCAGATGGCGGGATGAGTGGGCGATGAAAGGGATGCCCTGGCGCATCCTGCCGTCCAGCGCGCGCAGCGGACCGAGATACTTCCGCACGGAGAAGTCCGGAACCCACCATACGCATTTGCGCAGGATCCAGACGACCGCGCCCACGTCGTGAAAGACCATGCGGCAACGCGCCAGGCGCAGGTCCGTGACGGTCAGCCCGGCCGCCCGCGCTTCGGCGGCCTCTTCGTTCGGATCGCGCCGGGCGCGTTCGCGCGGCAGCGGGCCCAGAAAGTACTCGATCAGCTCGAACGCGGAGGCCGGGCCCACGTGCTGCGCGAAATAACAGCCGCCAGGCATCAGGACGCGGTGGATCTCCCGCCAATCCGGGCGCACCGGGTGGCGCGCCGTGACGAGGTCGAAAGCGGCGTCGGCAAAGGGCAGCGCGGCGCCGTCCGCCACCTGCACGACGTCCACGCCGCGCGCAGCCAGGCGCGCCTGGGCCTGGCGCGCGTTCGGCGGCCAGGCTTCCGTCGCGCACAGGCGCGGCGGAAAGCGAGGCGCTTCAGCCAGCACCTCGCCGCCGCCCGTATCAAGGTCAAGCGCGGACCGGGCCTGGGCCAGGCGCTGCGCCAACAGGCGCGCATAGCCCCAGGGCGGCCGTTCCTCGGTGGCGCGTCCGGCCAGCCAGCCGAATCCCCAGCCGGTCACATCGGCGGCCTCGGCCTCGGCGATAAGTTGATCGAAGGGTTTCATGGTGTCGAATGTCTCATGACGAATCAGCCGGAGCCGCAGGCGCCATTGCCCGCATGGACATGGAGCGCGGGAAACCGCAGCCCGCCGTTCGAAGACGCTATCTGGAGAATGGACGTCATCGCTCCAGGGTCGCTTCCGATTGGCGATGAGGCCGGGCCCCGGGTTCGTGCTCGCCGTCGGCGCCGACCGTCCGGATCAATGTCTCGCGAAAGGTCTGCACCAGAGGCCTCAGGTTGATTTTGTGCCAGGCCGCCCAGAGCGGCGTGCGATAGGAAAATTCGGGCAGTTCGCGCATGACGACGCCAGCCGGCGCCTGGTGGCGCAGGCTGCGCTGGACGGTGGTCACGCCGAGCCCCGCGGCGACCAGGCCCAGCGCGGCCAACGGTTCCGTGGCCTCCATCGATATCGTCGGCGTGAAGCCCGCCTTCGCGCAGGCGGCGATGAATGTGTCGTGGCGCAGCGCGCTTTCCTTGTGCATGACGCCGATCCATTTCTGCGCGGCGAGATCGGCCGACGTGATCTGCGCCACGTCGGCAAGCGGGTGCCCCACGGGCAGGACCAGCAGCATCGGGTCGTTGAGCACCTGGGCGGCTTCGAGATCGGGGTCGTCGGGCGAAGGAGGTTCGCAAACGAGCGCGATATCCAGGCTGCGCTGGCGCAACCCTTCCAGTTGCGTCTCCGACTGCTGGTTGTACAGCGCGATGTGCACCGCCGGGCGGCTGTCGCTCAACTCGCGCAACGCGTTCGGCAGCACGCCCGAATGCATCGCGTATTCCAGGTATCCGATGCAAAGGCCGCCCTCGTCGCCGCGGCCGAGGCGGCGGGCCAGGGATTCGAGCCGATTGGCATGCGTCAGGAAGGCCTTTGTCTCCGCCAGGAACGTGCGCCCGTCGCGGGTCAGGCGGATCCGCTGCTGGGAGCGCTCGAAAAGCACCAGCTCGAGCTTTTCCTCGAGCTGGGCGATCTGGCGGCTCAGGGGGGACTGGGAGATATGAAGCCGCTCGGCCGCGCGCCCGACGTGCTCCTCCTCGGCGACGGCGACGAAATAGTGAAGTTGGCGCAGATCCAGCATGTTAAGACCTTGAGTGACTCATCTTGTGCAAATTATGTCTTGGACAGACTTAAGTGGCAACCCTAGACTGCCTTCACCTCAACAAATCTGCACATGGAGCAATCATGAGCATCAAGGAAAAACTCGCCGGAAACGTACTGGGTTTCGGCACCGCCCCGCTGGGCAACATGTTTCGCGATATTCCGGAAGCGGAAGCCCAGGCCACGGTGGATGCGGCCTGGGAACAGGGCGTGCGCTATTTCGATACGGCCCCGTTTTACGGGGCGGGCCTGGCCGAAATCCGGCTGGGCGAAGCGCTGGCCCGGCGCAAGCGCGACGAATACGTGCTCAGCACCAAGGTGGGCCGGCTGATCCTCGACGAAGTCGAGGACGCCAGCGCGCGGGCGCTCGGTGAAAAGAGCGGCCTGTTCGCGGCCGGCCGCGCCAACCGGCTGGTCAACGACTATTCCGCCGACGCGACGCTGCGTTCCATCGACGACAGCCTCAAGCGGATGAAGACCGACCGTCTCGACATCGTCTGGATCCACGACATCGCCCAGGACTTCTACGGCGATGAGTGGCTGTCGTACTTCGAAGTGGCCCGCAAGGGCGCCTTCCGCGTCCTGACCCGCCTGCGCGAAGAGGGCGTGATCAAGGCCTGGGGCCTGGGCGTGAACCGCGTCGAGCCGATCGAACTGACGCTGGATCTTTCCGAAGCGCAACCCGACGGGTTCCTGCTTGCGGGCCGTTACTCCCTGCTCGACCACGAGCGCGCGCTGCAGCGCCTGATGCCGAAGGCGGCGCAACGCAAGACCGAGATCGTGGTGGGCGGCCCATACAGCTCCGGCATCCTGGCGGGCGGAACGCACTTCGAATATCAGGAGGCGCCTCCCGAAATCATTGCCAGGGTCGGGCGTATCAAGGCGATCGCGCAACGCCACGGCGTAGGCGTCAAGGCGGCGGCGCTGCAGTTCGTGCTGGCGAACCCCGCGGTGGCGGCCGTCATTCCGGGGGCAAGCCGGCCGGCGCGCGTTGCCGAAGACGCCGCCGCGTTGAAGGAAACCATACCCGCCGATTTCTGGCACGAACTGCGCGAGCAGCGCCTGGTCGCCGCGAACGCGCCGCTGCCCGTCGACCGCATCTGATATTCGTCAGGAGGATTTCATCATGGCTAAAGCTTCTGCAATGATCGCGCTGCCGGTCGAACCCGGCAAGGTATGGCAATTGATCGGCGGCTTCGATGCGCTGCCCGACTGGTTGCCGTACATCCCGAAGAGCGAACTGAGCGAGGGCGGCCGCGTCCGCCATCTCGCCAACCCCGACGGGGACGCCATCGTCGAACGGCTGGAAGCCTTCGACAACGGCGCGCGCAGCTATACCTATTCCATCCTCGAAGCGCCGTTTCCCGTCACCGGGTACCGCTCCACGCTGCGCGTGGTCGGCACGGACGGCGACCGGGCCTCGCGGGTCGAGTGGTCTGGCGAATTCACGCCCGTGGGCGTCAGCGACGACGCTGCCTCGGAGTTGTTCGAGGGCATCTACCGGGACGGCCTGAAGGCGTTGGAGGCGACGCTGGCCGCCGCCCAGCCCTGACGTGTGGATGCGCGGCATTGTGCGCCTGGACGGCCAGCGCCGCCAGGCGCGCATTCATTATTGATTTGAATTCAAAAGAATTTGGACCATCCAGGGCTTAATCCACAAATATAAAGCGCGCACACTTCGGTCCATTCGAGAATTTCATTGGAGCGCGGTCATGCCTCTCGCCCTGTTTGCCCTGACTCTGGCGGCCTTTGCCATCGGCACCACGGAGTTCGTCATCGTCGGCCTCATCCCGACCATCGCCATGGATCTGGGGGTGTCCCTGCCGTCGGCCGGGCTGCTGGTCAGCTTGTACGCCCTCGGCGTCGCAGTAGGCGCGCCCATCCTGACCGCCCTGACCGGGCGGGTGCCGCGCAAGCCGCTGCTGGTCGGCCTGATGGCGCTGTTCACCGTCGGCAACGTGGTGGCCTGGCTCGCGCCCGGCTACGCCACGCTGATCGTGGCCCGCCTGCTGACGGGGCTGGCGCACGGCGTGTTCTTTTCGGTCGGTTCCATCGTCGCCACCAGCCTGGTGCCGCGCGAGAAAGCGGCCAGCGCCATCGCCACCATGTTCAGCGGCATGACCGTGGCCTTCGTCACCGGCATTCCGCTGGGCACCATCATCGGGCAGCATTTCGGCTGGCGCACGACCTTTCTTGCGGTCGCCGCGTTTGGCGTGATCGCCCTGATCGGCGCGCTGCTGCTGGTGCCGCGCAATATCCCTCACGCCGCGCCGGCGCCGTTGCGCCGCCAGGTCCGCGTGCTGCTGCAACCGCGCCTGCTGCTGGTCTACGCGATGACTGCCGTCGGCTATGGCGGCTCGCTGATCGCGTTCACCTTCCTGGCGCCCATTCTCGAAACCGTTGCGGGTTTCAAGCCGGACATGGTGGGGCTGGTGCTGCTGGCTTATGGCATATCGGTCGCGGCGGGCAACATCTGGGGCGGCCGCCTGGCCGACCGCCGCGGCCCGGTGGCCGCGCTGAAGATCATCTTCGGCTTGCTGGCCCTGGTCCTGCTGGTGCTTACGTTTACCGCGCCGAGCAAGGTGCTGGTGGTGTTGACCGTGCTGGCCTGGGGCGCCGTGGCCTTCGGCAATGTGCCGAGTTTGCAGCTCTATGTGGTGCGCCAGGCCGAACAGGTCGCGCCCGATGCGACCGACGTCGCCGCCGGCTTCAATATTTCCGCCTTCAACCTCGGCGTGGCGGGCGGATCGTGGGCCGGCGCGCTGGTGGTGGGCCACCTGGGCCTCGAGCACACGCCGTGGATCGCCGCGCTGGTGACGGTGGCCGCGCTGGGCCTGACCGTGCTGTCGGGGCGCCTGGACAAGCGCGCCGCGGCCGTGCGGCCCGCGCACGCCTGATCCCTCTTTCATCCATTCGACTTAGGAGCCATTCCATGAATATGCGGGAACGCAGCGGCCGCGACGCCGACGCCAAGGCCCAGGGCCCGGCCATGCCGGACGCCCTGGCCCGCCTGGGGGCGGGCGGCTTCAGCGTCGGTATCGAGGCGCCGCTGGACAACGACTGGACGCACGCCGGCGAACAGGCTCGGCGCCAGGCCGGCCGCCTGCCCGGCGAGCCCGACCTGCAGCGCCATGCCGAATTGGCGCAACTGGCCGACCGCCTCGGCTTCCGCGCCCTGTGGGTGCGGGACGTGCCCGTCTACGACCCGTCGTTCGGCGACGCGGCGCAGGTTTTCGAGGTGTTTTCCTATCTGGGCTATCTGGCCGGCATCACGCGCGACATCCTGCTGGGCACCGCCGCCGTGGTGCTCCCGATCCGCGAGCCGCTGTTGACGCTGAAATCCGCGGCGACCGTGCAGCGCCTGAGCGGCGATCGCCTGCTGCTAGGCGTGGCCAGCGGCGACCGGCCCGTGGAATACCCGCTGTTCGGCCGCGACTTCGCGGGCCGCGGCGGCAACTTCCGCGAGCAGGTCGCGCTGCTGCGCGACGGCGCGCCGTCGCGCCTGCCTCCCGGGCTGGAGGTCCTGCCGCGGCTGGACGCGCCGCTGCCGCTGCTGGTTGCGGGCCTGGCCCAGCAAACCCCGGCCTGGATCGGTGAACACATGGACGGCTGCCTCGCCTATCCCGGCACACCCGACGATCATGCGCGGCGAGTCGCCGCCTGGCGCGACGTGGCGGGCACCAAGCGTTATGCCACCTTCATCCATCTGGACCTGGCCGAACGCGCCGATGAGCCCATGCAACGCTGGCGTTTCGGCATGCGCGGCGGCCGCGAGGCGCTGAACGCCGAATTGCGCGCCCTGCGCGAGGCCGGCGTCGACCACGTCAGCCTGCATTTCCGCCGCAACCGGCGGCCGCTCGCCGAAACCTTCCATGAGATCGCCGAGCACGTGCTGCCCCTTTTCCACACCCCATCGCCGGCCGTGACCGCGGCCGCCGAGGAGACCTGCAATGCCTGATATCAAAGATCCGCTCTTCCAACCCTACTCCCTGGGAAGCCTCGAACTGCCCAACCGCATCGTGATGCCGCCGATGACGCGCTCGCGCGCCAGCCAGCCCGGCGACGTGCCCAATGCGCTGATGGCCGAGTATTACGCGCAGCGCGCCAGCGCCGGCCTGATCGTGAGCGAGGGCACCTGGATTTCGCCGCTGGGCAAGGGCTACGCCTGGACGCCCGGCATCCACACCCCGGCGCAGGTCGCCGGCTGGCGCCAGGTGACGGAGGCGGTGCATGCCGCCGGCGGCCGCATCTACGCCCAGCTCTGGCACGTGGGCCGGTTGAGCCACACCAGCCTGCTGGGCGGCCAGGCGCCCGTCTCTTCTTCCGCCATCCAGGCCGAAGGCGTCAATGTGTTCGTGGCCGAGAACGACGGCAAGCCCGGCTTCGTCCAGGCGTCGATGCCCCGCGCGCTGGACCGGACGGAAATCCGCGCCATCGTCGACGAATACCGCCAGGCGGCGCGCAACGCCATGGAAGCGGGATTCGACGGCGTCGAGCTGCATGCCGCCAACGGCTACCTGGTCAACCAGTTCATCGATTCCAACGCCAACAACCGCAAGGACGAATACGGCGGCTCGCTGGAGAACCGCCTGCGCTTCCTGGATGAAGTGGCCCGCGCGCTGGCCGAAGGCACGGGCGACGCCGGCCGCGTCGGCATTCGCCTGGCGCCGCTGACCACGCTGAACGGCTGCTCCGACGCCGATCCGGAAACCACCTACCTTGCGGCGGCCAAGCGGCTTGGGGAGATCGGCGTGGGCTACATCCACATCGCCGAGGCCGACTGGGACGACGCGCCGTTGATGCCGGTCGCGTTCAAGGAGCGCCTGCGCGCAGCCTTCCCCGGCACGTTGATCTACGCCGGCCATTACACGGCCGAGCGCGCGCGCGAAGCCGTGGCGCGGGGCTGGGCCGACCTGATCGGCTTCGGCCGTCCCTTCGTCGCCAATCCGGACCTGCCCGAGCGCCTGCGCATCGGAGCGCCCTTGAATGAACACGACCGCGCCACGCTGTTCGGCGGCGACGCGCGCGGCCTGATCGACTATCCCGCGCTGGAAGCGGCGGAGGCCTGAACCATGGAAAAACAATCTCTCGGCACCAAGCCGGTCTTCGCCGGGCGCAGCTTCCGAGTCGACTACGAGGGGCTGTCGGCGCACAACCGCTATTCCGAGGACGGAGAAACGATCCGCTACGAGATCGTCTCCGGCCCCTACGCCGGGGCGAGCGGCGAGGCGCGCTGCCAATGGCGGCAGGTCGGCGACGGTGTCTACGCGATCTCCTGGCAGGAGGCCGACGGCGCCACCGTCGTGCATCTGGACGACTTCGCGCAAGGTCGGTCGCTTGCCTACTTCACGGCAGCCGACATGAGCTTCCACCGCATGCAGGGGCCGCTGACGGCGCTGGCGGCGGACTAGGCCGTCGCGACGCTTCGGGCGTCAGGCTCCCAGGTACGCCTGTCGCACCTTGGGGTCGTTCAGCAGTTCCGCGGCCGGACCGCTGTGCACGATGCGGCCAGTCTCCATGACGTAGCCGCGGTCGGCGCCCGACAGCGCAAGGTGGACGTCCTGCTCGACGAGCAGGACCGTGACGCCGTCGCGCCGGATGTCGGCCAGGACGCCCATCAATTGCTCGACCACCACCGGCGCCAGGCCCAGGCTCATCTCGTCGATCATCATGAGCACGGGAGCGGCCATGAGCGCGCGCGCCATGGCGCACATCTGCTGTTCGCCGCCGGACAGGCTGCCGGCGAGCTGTCTGCGCCTTTCGGCCAGCCGCGGAAAGACGCCGTAGACTTTTTCCAGGTCGCGCGCGACGTCGGCCTTGGCGGTGCGCCGGTAGGCGCCCATGAGCAGGTTGTCCTGTACCGTCATGCGGTCGAACAGCTGGCGGCCCTCGGGTACCTGGACCATGCCGCAGGCGAAGGCCTGGTCGGGCGTGGCCTGCGACAGCTGGCGGCCATTCATCACGATGCTGCCGGTGCCGGGCAGCACGCGCGACAGCGCGCGCAGCAGCGTTGTCTTGCCGGCGCCGTTGCTGCCGACCAGCGCCACGATCTCGGCGCGCCGGACTTCGAGCGCCACGTCTTGCAGCACCGGCAGTTCCCCGTAGCCGGCGCTCAGGCCCTCTACCCAGAGCAGGGGGGCCGCGATCTCGTTCATGCTCGCTGCCTGCCCAGGTAGGCTTGCACCACTTCCGCGTCGGCCAGCACTTCGTCCGGGGCGCCGTCGGCGATTTTCTCCCCGTGGTGCAGTACCAGCAGCCGGTCCGAGAGGCTCTTGATGGCCTTGATGACGTGCTCGATGACCAGCACGCTGATGCCGGCGGCGCGCAATTTGCGTATCACCTCGATGACTTCGTCGATCTCGACCAGATTCAGGCCCGCCATGACTTCGTCGCAGAGCAATATCCGCGGCTGCATGGCCAGCGCCTTGGCCAGCTCCAGCCGCTTGCGGCCCGGGCCGCCCAGTTCCTCGGCGCGCTGGCCCGCCGCGCGGCCCAACCCGACGAAATCCAGGCAGGCGCGCGCCTGTTCGCGGGCTTTCGCCAGATCGGGCTGGCCGCCGCCGCGGCCGAACAGCGCGCCGACCGCGACATTGTCCAGCACGGACAGGCCGGGAAAGGGGCGCATGATCTGGAAGGTCCGGCCGATGCCCAGGCGGGCGCGGCGGTAAGCGGGCAGGTTGCCTATCGGCCTGCCCTGGTAGAGGATTTCGCCATGCGTCGGCTCGAGCGTGCCGCTGATCAGGCTCACCAGGGTGGTCTTGCCGGCGCCGTTCGGACCGATGAGGCCCAGGATTTCGCCTTCGCCCAGCGTGAAGCTGACCTGATTCACGGCCACCAGCCCGGCGAAGCGCCGCGTGACGTTGCGGATTTCGAGGATCGCCGTCATAGCTTGTGCGCCCGGATGTTTTCGATGAAGTAGCGCCATCCCGACTTCCTGTAGCGGCGCAGCAGGTCGGTCAGCCCGCGCGGCATCAGCACGACCGCGGCCACGATGACGGCGCCGAAGAACAGGCCGGCGGCGCTGGTTACCTCGCTGGACAGCAGCTCGGATATGGCCGACAGCGAAAAGGCGCCCACGACGGGGCCCAGTATCGTGCCCGCGCCGCCGAACACGGCCATGATGATCATCTTGACGTTCAACCCGATGTCGAAGGCGCTTTCGGGGTCCAGGAAGGTGATCCAGTAGGCGTGGATGCCGCCGGCCAGCGCGCTGAACGCACCGGACAGCGCGAACGCAGCCACTTTGTACAGGGTGGTGTTCACCCCCATGACGGCCGCGCCTTCTTCGTTCTCGCGGATTGCGATCAGGCCGAAGCCGAACTTGCTGCGCGTCAGCCAGGCGACGGTCAGCGTCGCCAGCACCAGCAGGCCGAGCGACAGCTCGTAGAAGAGCGGATCGTTGTTGAGCGGCGGCAGCACCAGGCCGATGTTCTGGCCGGCCAGCGCGATGTTCGAAACGATGGCCGTCATGACCTGCGCCAGCGCGAGAGTGGCGATGGCGAAGTAATGGCCGCGCAGCCGCAGCACCGGCAGACCGAGCAGCAGCGCGAAGGCGACGGCCAGCGCAACGCCGAATGCCAGGCCGACCGCGAAGGGCAGCTCCCACTGGACCATGGCGATGGCCACGCCATAGCTGCCCAACCCATAGAAAACGGAATTGCCGAAGGACGCGTAGCCGGTGTATCCGCCGATCACGTTCCAGCCCTGCGCGAGCACGGCAAGCAGCAAGGTATTGATGCCGAACTGCACCAGCACGTCCGATCCGTACCAGGGCACGCCGGCCAGCGCGGCCACCGCCGCCAGCGCCAGGATCGCGCGTCCGGCCTTCATGCCGCTCTGCCCAGAAGCCCGCTGGGCCGCAGGAACAGCACCAGCACCAGTATGCCGAAGCTCGCGACGTCGGCGAACGTGGGCCCCACATACAACGTGGTCAGCGATTCGATGATGCCCAGGAACAGGCCGCCCACCATGACGCCCAGGGGATTGTCCAGCCCGCCGATGATGGAAATGGCGAAACACTTCGCGGTCAGCGTCGCCCCGATGTAGGGATTGATCTGCGACACTGTGCCGTACAGCCCGCCGGCCGCGCCCGCCAGCGCCAGGCCCAGCCCGAACGTGACGGCGTAGAGATGGCGCGGCTCCACGCCATAGAGGCGGGCGGCCACGAGGTTCTGCGCGGTGGCGCGGATGGCGCGGCCCAGGCGGCTGTGCAGCAGGAACAGCCACATGCCCAGCGTCAGCGCCAGCGCCACGCCGAAGGCCGCCAGCCGCGCCATGGGCAGCGTCACCGGGCCGAGGGCGTAGCTGTTGCCCGCGTAGGGCGGGTTGATGGCGCGGAAGTCCGCCGAGAACGCGAGCTGCGCCAGGTATGTCAGCACGACCTCCAGCCCGAAGGTGATCAGCAGCGTGTTGAACATGGGCGCGCGCACGATAAGGTTCAATAGCCCGCGCTGCAGCGCATAGCCCAGGACGAACAGGGCGGCGGCCGTCACGGGCAAACCCAGGAAGGGGTCCACGCCCAGGTCGGTGTACAGGTACCAGGAGGCATACGCGCCCAGCATGATGAACGCGCCGTGAGCGAGGTTGACGATGTTCAGCACGCCCCAGACCAGCGCCAGGCCCTGGGCCATCACGGCATACAGGCCGCCTAGCAGTATGCCGTTGACGAGGATTTGCGCGAGCAGGTTCATCGCCTGATCCCGGGCCTCTGGCGGCCGCCTAGCGCGCGTTCCAGGCCGGCATCGGGTATTTGGGCCGCGTGATGAAGCCCTTGGCGCCGTAGACCTCCGCCAGCTTGTCGCCCTGAATCTGGATCACAACCTGAGGCAGGTCGATCTGCCCGTGGGCGTTGAAGGCGATGGGGCCGTACAGGCTGTCGAAGCGGGTCTTGGCCAGGGCGTCGCGCACTTTCTGCGGATCCAGGCTGCCGGCGCTTTCCATGGCCTGGACCAGGGCTTCGACGTCGGCCACGCCGGACGCCGCGTGGTAGTCCGGTTCATAGCCGTACTTCGCCTGGTAGGCCTGCGCAAACTGTTCGGCGTCGCCGAACCAGCGGTCCTTCAGCGCCGCGGACGGCAGCCAGGCGGTCATGCCGAAGGCATAGTCCGCGTCGGCGCCGAGCGCCTTGCGGAAATCTTCCGAGGGCACGCCGACGGTGAACGAATACATGTTGGGCGCAACGGCGAGGCTCTTGGCCTGGCGCACGAAATTCAGGATTTCCGTCTCGTGTCCGGCCACCAGCACCGCGTCGATCCGCTTGCTTTTTATTTGCGAAAGAAGCGAGTTGAAGTCCGTGGCATTGGTGCTGTAGCGCTCGTCCATCGCGACGCGCAGCCCGGCCGCTTTCAGCAAGGGGCGCGTGCCCTGGGCGACCGACACGTCGAACGAATCGTCCGCATACAGCAGCGCCACGCTGGCCGGTGGCGGCTTGAGCGCCTTGAGCATTTCCACCGTGCTGCCGAAGTAATTGCTGGCGGGCGCCAAGGTGCCGAATATGTACTTGAACTTGCGCGAGAAGATCTGGTCGGACGCGCCGCCGCCCTGGACCATGGGCACCTTGTACTTTTCCGATACGGCGGAATCGGCCAGCGCGAAGTTGCTGGCGAACGGGCCGAGCAGCAGATTCACCTTGTCCTGGGTGACGAGCTGCGTGTATTGGCGCACGCTCAGGTTCACGTCCGATTGGTTGTCGTAGATCTTGAGCGCGAGCCTGTGGGCCGTTCCGCCGATCTTCACGCCGCCCGCGGCGTTTATCCGATCCACCGCGATCTGGTAGGCGTCGCGGTAATAGCGTCCTGTGTTGGCGACGGGGCCGGTCAGCTGGATGGAGGCGCCGAGCACGACGTCTGGCGCTGCGGGGGCTGCGGCTGCGCCCGCCGAGAGGACGAGGGCCAGCGCGGGCAGCGCATGCAATAGTCTCCGAGACATGATGATGTCTCCTTGTATTGGACCTTATGGGCTCCATTCTCGGACTCGCTTGGTTACGTTAACCTGAACCGCAGCTCGCAATCGGCCGTGGCGGCGCCGCGCGGGCACGACGCTTGCTGCAGGCGATCCGTGCCGTTACGTCCGGGAGGAAACATGGACGCGTCCCGTGCCCGAAGACATGGCCCGCCGCGACCGTCGGGCAAATCCGTCGCGACCTACTTCGACCACTTCGCCGCGGCGGTCACAGCGTGGGCGGGATCCTCGATCGCGTTTGGCCTGGCGGTCGCCGTGGTGGCGGCATGGGCCGTGACCGGTCCGGTTTTCGGATACTCCGAGACCTGGCAGCTGGTGATAAATACCGGCACGACCATCGTGACCTTTCTCATGGTGTTCCTCATCCAGCAGAGCCAGAACAAAAACGACCGGGCGCTGCATCTGAAGATCGACGATCTGCTCATCGCGCTGAAGGATGCGGACGAAGACCTGGTCGACGCCGAGCGCCTGGATGAGGACCGGCTCGTCGCGCTTGCGGCCGCGTTGACCGCGCACGCCAAGCGCATGGCGAGGGACAAGCGCAGGCGGCTGACGGACGAGCGCAAAGGGCAGGCGCGGGAAGAGGGCGGGCGCGTAGCCATGAAGACGGCGCGGCGCCGCGCCGCGGGCGGCGGGTCCGCGGCAAAGCGCCAGGCGGCGGGGCCGTCCGCTGCGCGTTCCCGCCTGAGGCCGAAGGAACGGGCGCGAGAGCCCTAGGGAGATGGCCCGCGCGGGCCGCGTTTGCGGCCCGCGCTTTCATTCATTGAACCGAGGTCGGGGCGGCCGTGCGCGAGGCCTGCGTAGGCATGCGTTCCACGGTCAGCGAGCCGGGGGCGCCGGCGGCGGGGCGCACTACCGCGGCCTGGTTGGCGTCGTTGGCGCCCAGGTTGGGCAGATCCGAGGGGCGCGCGGCCACGGCCGCGAACGCGCTGCCGCCGCTGGACGGCACGCCGTCCAGCGTCAGGCTTGCCGCCCACATGCCGGCGCGGCGCGACAGCACCTGGTAGCGTTGCTGCCCGCCGTTGGTGCGGGCGACGACGTACAGCGTGCCGTCGATGATGTTGATCGCGGGCGGCGAAGCGGCCTCGGCGTCCAGCTTCGCCGGCTTGCCGTGTTCGACGAGCCAGAGCTGCCCGCCCGCGCGTTCCAGGAACGCGAGCACGACATTGCCCTGGCCGTCGGCGCCGATGGCCGGGCGTCCGATGTAGGGCACGCCCAGATCGGCCGGAGCGCTCCAGTCCATGTCGAGGTCGGTCGTGTCGCCAGTTTCCAGCAGCCGGGTCAGGTGATTGTTCGCGCGCTGGCGGAAATAGAGCTCGATGCGGTCTTCATGGTTGCGGATCGCCGCCAGGCCGCCCGCGGCGGTCGGCGCCGGCACCGGGCGCCATCCTTGCCATTCGGGACGATGGCCCCTGGCGGCCGGCAATTGACGCGTGTAGAAAAGTTCGCCCTTGGACGTGATCGCGAAGACGACATAGCGCCCATCGGCCCCGCGCGCCGCGGCGGGGCCGCCGGTGGCGCCATCGAGCAGCGGCAGGTCCTGCCAGGTGCTCCAGCCGCCATCGATGCCGGAAGGCGCGATCCAGTGGAGCCGGTCGTCGTAGCCCAGCGCCACGGCGGCGGCTTCGCCGCGCGGCGCCACGGCCGGGATCTGCGTCACGCGCACGCCGCCCAGCGCCTGCCAGCCTTGCCAGGTGCCGTCATGGCGCTGCTTGTTCGCCCACACGCCGCCAAGCGGATCGCGGGCCATCAGGCCGGCGGTGCCGTCGGCATGGGTGAACGAGACCAGCGGCCCGCTGGTGCGCCCGCCCAGGCTCTGCCAGCGGCGCTGGCCGGAATCCCAGCGGTTGACGGCGGCATTGGTTTCTCCGGCCGCGAACACCACGAGGCCGCCGCGGCCGTCCGGGTACAGCTGCGGCGTCATGTCCTGGCGCGATACGTAGTACGCGCGTTGCACCCAGGCGGCGGCGGGCCCTGCGGGTTCCTTGCAGCCGGTGGGCCCGGCGCAATAGTGGTAGTCGTTCCAGGCGTAGTGCTGGAAGATCACCGACTTGCTGGCGATCTCCGTGTCGGTGAGGTTGCTGGCGCGTTCCTGGCTTGGGTAGTCGATGTAGCCCGTCTCCGCGTAGTTGCCCGGGACGCGCACCATGGCTTCGCGCACCAGCCGCGCGCTGGCGATGTGGTCCGGATGGCCATGGCCGGCGCAGCGCCAGCACAGCTGGGTATAGGGCACCGCGATCGTGTCGTCCAGGTGGCGCACCGTGGTGGGGGCGTACTGGCGGATCACGTCCGCCAGGGTGCCGATCAGCTGTTCGCGCGTGTAGGACTCGGCATAGGGGCCCAGCGTCTCGACGCTTTGCCCGGGTTCCGACTCCGTGCGGCTCAGCGGCGTCAGGCTGCCCCAGCCCTTGCCCAGCCAGGGGTCCTTCAGGCGCATGTGCCAGAGTTGGACGCGCGGGTTCCCCTGCAGCGTGAAACGCGCGAAGTGATGCCCGCCGGCGGTGCCGGCATCTTCTTTCCAGACGTCGGGCTCGTGCGCCATGTAGGCATAGGCGGCGCGCACGCCGCGCTCGCGGCCCAGCATGTAGCTTTCGCCTTCGCCCGCGTCGCTGGCGGTCAGGTAGACGACGCGCACGCAGCCGCCCGCCTCGATGTTGGAGGCGATGTCCGGATTCATGAACAGCAGATCGTCATCCAGATGGGCCACGAACGCCAGGTCCTTGATGCCGTGGCATTGCGTCAGCGTGGGAGGGGAGGCGAACGCTTGGGGGGAGAGCAGAACCGCGAGCGTAGCGAATAGCGCCTGGCCAACGGGGCGCAGCAAGGCCTTCAGAACGTGCATAACGGGGCGCGGCAGAAAAGGCGTCGCGCGGCAGGGGGTTGACGAGTCGAAAAGTATAGCGGCGACGGACGGCGGGCTGGTGACGGGATATGGGGTCGGATAACCGGCGCGCGACGCTAGCCTGCGCTTTCCAGCAGCCAGCCGCGCAGCCGCTCCAGGGCGGCGTCTGCGCGTGCGGGGTCCTTGCGCGTGCACAGGCTGAAGGCCGCGCCGCTTTCGACGAAGCCCAGCGGCGCGGCCAGCCGGCCCCGGTGCAGATCGGTCTCGACCAGCACCGAAGGGGCGATGGCGATGCCCAGGCCGGCTGCGGCGGCTTCGAGCATGTGGCCCAGGTGGTCGAACTCGCGCCCGGGCCGCCTGGAGGCGAGCGGAAGGCCCTGGCATGCCGCCCAGTCCTGCCAGGCGTCGGGCCGGGATGTGGTGTGCAGCAGCGGCGCGTCCAGGACGTCGGCCGCACGCCCGATGCGATCGGCCCAGGCAGGGGCGCAGACGGGGCCGATGGTCTCCGCGAAGAGCGGGGTGACGGCCCATTCGCGCGGCCAGTCGCGGCCCGCGAGGATCAGGGCGTCCACCCGCTGGGTATTCAGCAGGCTGGGGTCTGCCGCCGTTTGCAGCCTTATCCGGATGTCCGGATGCCGCGTTTCGAAGCGTTCCAGCCGGGGGATGAGCCAGTTGGACAGGAAGCTGGCCGGCGCGCCCAGGGCCAGTTCCGCTGGCTGCGAGCCGCGCTTGAGCTCGTCGCAGCGGCGTTCGAGCAGGTCGAACGCTTCCTGGGTGGCGCGCTGCAGATCGAGGCCCGCCGCCGTGACGTGGACGCCGCCCGCGCGGCGCTCGAAGAGCGGGCAGCCGAGCCAGTCCTCCAGTTGCCGGACCTGCTGGCTGACCGCGCTATGGGTAACGCACAGTTCCTTCGCGGCAAGCGTGAAGCTGGAGTGGCGGGCAGCGCCGTCGAAGAACCGCAACGCGTTCAGGGAAGGCAGGCGTCTCATGATATGAGTGTTAGCTGTACTTACACGAGTTCTAAACAAATTATTGATTCAAATAAGTTTTTCATGAAGATAGCATAAGCATGAATGTCGCCTTATCTGCCACGGAGCCCGCGATCCATGCCATTCTCCAGCCACCCGGCCGTTCCCGACAGCCTTGGCCAATTCGGCCCTTACGGCGGCCGCTACATGCCCGAAACCCTCATTCCCGCCCTGGACGAGCTCGAACGCAGCTTCAGGGCGGCCTTGTCGGACGAGGATTTCTGGCAGGCCTACCGGGGGTTGCTGGCCGACTACGTCGGACGCCCGAGCCCCTTGTTCCTGGCCCGGGGCATTTCCCAGGAACTCGGGGGCGCGCAGGTCTATCTCAAGCGCGAGGACCTCAATCACACCGGCGCCCACAAGATCAACAACTGCCTGGGGCAGATCCTGCTTGCCCGCCGCATGGGCAAGCGACGCATCGTCGCGGAAACCGGCGCCGGCCAGCACGGCGTGGCGACCGCGACGGTGTGCGCCCTGCATGGCCTGGATTGCGTGGTGTACATGGGCGCCGAAGACATGGCGCGCCAGGCCGTCAATGTGCGCCGGATGCGCATGCTCGGAGCCGAGGTGCGCGCCGTGCATGCCGGGACGGCCACCCTGAAGGATGCGATGAACGAGGCCCTGCGGGACTGGATCGCCCATCCCGCCGACACGTACTACCTGCTGGGCACCGGCGCTGGGCCGCATCCCTATCCCTGGCTCGTGCGGGAGTTCCAGAAAGTGATCGGCGAGGAGACGCTTCAGCAGATCCTGGCCAAGACGGGGCGCATGCCGGACGCCATGGTCGCCTGCGTGGGCGGAGGCTCCAACGCAATGGGGTTCTTCTATCCCTTCCTGGAATCGGCGGACGTGCGCCTGTACGGCGTCGAGGCCGGGGGCCTGGGCCTGGCCAGCGGCGCGCACGCGGCCAGCATCACCGCGGGCCATGCGGGCGTGCTCCACGGTTGCCGCAGTTACTACCTGCAGGACGAGGACGGGCAGATCCTGAATGCGCATTCGGTGTCGGCGGGGCTCGATTATCCGGGCGTGGGCCCCGAGCATGCGTTGCTGCATGACCGCGGGCGCGTGGCTTATGTGTCCGTGACGGACGAGGAAGCCGTATCCGCCTTTCACTGGCTGACGCGCTCGGAGGGCATCCTGCCCGCGCTGGAAAGCGCCCATGCGCTGGCATACGTGCGCGAGCTCGCGCCGCGGATGGGGCGCGACGAGGCCCTCGTCGTCTGCCTGAGCGGACGCGGCGACAAGGACCTGGACACGGTTACGCAATTTGGCGAGGTAGCGGCATGACACGGCTGGACCACACCCTATCGGCGCTGCGCCAATCCGGCCGCAGCGGCCTGGTTACCTATTTCGCGGCGGGCGATCCCGATTCCGGCGCCTGCCTGGACCTGCTGCGCGGCCTGCCCGAGGCGGGCGCCGACGTGATCGAGCTGGGCATGCCGTTCAGCGATCCGGTCGCCGACGGCCCCATCCTGCAACGGGCCAACGCCCGGGCGCTTGCGGGGGGACAGACCTTGAAGCGCACGCTGGAACTGGTGCGCGACTTCCGGGTGTCGGAGAAGGGTACGCCGCTGGTGCTGATGGGGTACCTGAATCCCATCCTGCGGCACGGCGCAGGCGCCTTCATGGCGGACGCCGCGGCGGCAGGGGTGGACGGGCTGATCATCATCGATCTGCCCATCGAGCATGCCGGCGAAATCGGCCGGCAAGCGCGCGCTCGCGGCATTCACCTCATCCGCATGTCCGCGCCCACTTCCGAGGACGCGCGCCTGGCGCAACTGCTGGCCGATGCCAGCGGATTCGTCTATCACATCATGCTGGCCGGCACGACGGGCGCGGCGCTGCCGGACGAGCGCCGCATCGCCCGGGACCTGGACCGTCTGCGCGCGCATACGCGGTTGCCCGTCGCCGCGGGCTTCGGGGTGCGCTCCCCGGAAGCGGCGCGGCTCGTCGGGCGGCACGCGGACCTGGTGGCGGTCGGCTCCCGGCTTGCCGAAGTGCTGGCGGAGCGCGGCGTCGCCGGGGCGCTGGAGGAGGTGCGCGGGCTGGCGGCCGCCTTGCGCGGATGAGGCTGCGTGGAGGGGAGGCGAGCTCAGTCCAAGGCTTCGTATTCCGCCATGGTGCGGTACCAGAGATCGCTCAACTTGGCGGCCAGGCTGCGGGCGGTTGGGAAGGCCTCAGTCAGCAGCATGTCGTGATTGACGAAACGCTCGCGCAGCGTGTCGATGGTCATGGTGATCAGGATGCGGATCATGCCCGCGTATTCCCGGCGCTGCAGTTTCGTGAACGCGCGGCCGCGGCGGCGTTCGGATACGTGCAGCACTTTCATCGTCCAGTTGGCGTTGCGGTCCTCGCGCAGCTTGGTGATCGCCGCGTTGCGATGCACCGCGGCGTACAAGTTGGCGTTTGCTTCGTATGCGCGGCAATACCAGTCGTTGGCTTCCAGGATCGCCTCATAGGTGGACAGGTTGCGCGAGTTGCTGACGCGGGCGGATTCGATGTACTCCAGGAACAGGCTCAGCATCTCGAAGATGCAATCGTCTACGTCCTTGAAATGGTTGTAGAAGGTGCCGCGCGACAGCCCGGACTGGTCCAGCACGAACTCCACGGTGGGATTGCGCTGGGGTTCATCCTGCACGCAGCGGGCGGTGATCGTCAGGAACAGGTAACGGGTGCGCTCGCGTTTGGGCAGGGAGCGGTCGAGGCTCTTGTGGCCGAGCATCTCTTCGAAGCGCAGCGACGTGGGTATATCGTCGTGCGGATCGATTTCCGCCTTCTGGCCCGCGAGTATCTTGTTCTGTGTCACGCAATGTCCTTTCACTAGGCCCGTCCGTCGCCGGCGCCCCATAGTCGTCGGCCCCGCCGCCGCTGCCGCATTTTACTGTCCCGTAAAGGCGGCTTGCCGCTTCTCGACGAAGTGCGCGACGCCCTCCTGGAAGTCGGCGCTGCGCAGGCTATCCACCATTTCGTCGTTGGCCAGCCGGACGGCGCCGGCGAGATCCTGGAATGGGGCTTCCCATAGCTGCCGCTTCATGACGCGCAGGGACCGGGGCGAGACCTCCGTCGCCAGGGTTTCGGCGAACGCCAGTGCCTGCTCCTGTAGGGCATCCTCGTCCACGACCCGGTGCACCAGTCCGATACGCAGCGCTTCGTCCGCGGCGACCCGGCGCGAGCTCATCAGCATATCGGTGGCGCAGGCATGGCCGACGACGCGCGGCAGGATCCATGCGATGCCGTGCTCGGCTACCAGCCCGCGCCGAGCGAAGGCCGTCGTGAAGACGGCCTGCTTGGAGGCATAACGGAAATCGCTGTACAGCGCCATCACCAGGCCCAGGCCTGCGGCAGCGCCATTGACGGCCGAAATGATCGGCTTGGAGCAGGCAGGAAAGTACGAATAGCGCGTCTGGTAGTCGGGGCGGCGGCTCATGTCGAACGGGCTCATCCGTTCCGGATCGCGGATGTCCTCCGGCGGCAGCAGCGCCAGTTCGCCCATGTCCATGCCGGCGCAGAAGGCTCGGCCTGCCCCGGTCAGCACGACGACCCGGACTTGGGGATCGGCATCGGCCCGTCCGATGGCGTGGCGCAGTTCGGTCTCGAGCCTGCGGGTCAGGGCGTTCATCTGTTGCGGCCGGTTCAGCGTGATGAGCGCGGTCCAGCCGGAGTTCTGATACAGGAGGTCGGCGTATTCCATGAGGGATCCTTTCAGACGGCAGGCCGCTGCAAGCCGGGATAGTCGGGGGGAAGCTGGTAGGAGATGGTTTCCGTGAACTCTTCCAGGCCGTGGGGGCCGTTCTCGCGTCCCATGCCGGACTGGCCAAATCCACCGAATGGCGCGTCGGGATTGAACGGCGCTCCGTTGATCTCGATCTGGCCGGCCCGCAGGGGGCGGGCGGCGTCATAGGCCTGTTCGGCGGTGGCGCCCCAGACCGCGGCGGCGAGGCCGTAGGGCGTGCCGTTGGCGATGGCGAGAGCCTGTCCGGAGTCCTTATAGGGCAGCAGCACAAGCACGGGACCGAATATCTCTTCCTGGGCGATGGCCGAGTCGGGCGCGACCGCGTCCAGCACCGTCGGCGCCACGAAATAGCCGCGTTCCGGCACGGGGCAGGCATCAGCGCCGCCCGCGACTATCCGGGCGCCTTCGGCCAGGGAGCGGTCCAGCATGACGTGGACTCGTTGGCGCTGCCCGGCGCTGGCCAGGGGCCCCAGCCGGGTGGCGGGATCGGCCGGATCGCCCATGACGTAGGCACCGATGTACTGGCGGGCCAGTTCGGCTGCGCGGTCATGGTCGGCCGCGGGCACTAGCAGGCGGGTGTAGGCCGAGCAGGTCTGGCCTGAGTTCAGGAAGCAACTGGCCAGCGTGGCCTTGACCGCCGTCGCCAGGTCGGCGCCCGGCAGGACGATCGCCGCGGATTTGCCGCCCAGCTCCAGGCTGAGGCGCTTCAGTCCCGCGCCGGCCGCCGCGCCGATCTCGCGTCCCGCGCGCGTGGAACCGGTGAAGGACACCATGTCCACGCCGGGGTGCCGTGCCAGCGCCTGGCCCACCTCCGGCCCGGCGCCGTGCACGAGGTTGAAGACGCCTGCGGGTAGGCCGGCCTCGGCGACCGCGTCGGCCAGCAGGAAGGCGCTGAGCGGCGCGATCTCGGACGGTTTGAGCACGACGGTGCAGCCCGCCGCCAGCGCGGCGGCGACCTTGGCCGTGACCTGGTGCAGGGGATAGTTCCAGGGAGTGATGCAGGCCACCACGCCCGCCGGAACGCGGCGGACCACGGAGTGGCCGATGCGCGATTCGCGGCCGGCATCCTCGCACAGGGCCGCGTAACGGCGCCATGCCGCGATCGGAGCTGCGACCTGGATGCGTTTGACCAGTTTGGCGGGCATGCCGACTTCGCGCATGATGGCGTCGGTCAGCGGCTCGGCTCGGGCCTCCAGCGCATCCGCGACGGCGCGCAGCAGCGCGCCTCGCTGCCCGGCGGGCAGGGACGACCATGCAGGTCCGGCGCGCCTGGCGGCATCGACCGCGCGGTCGACGTCCGCCGCGGAACTCGCGCGCAGGGCGGCAAACGGTGTTTCGGCGTAGCTGTCGACTACCTCGGTCGCCGTGTTTCCGGTGGCCGCCTGCCAGCGGCCTTCTATGTAGGTCTGGGTGTAGTCCATGCGGGATCCCTCAAGGCTGATAGCGGGCTGGGTCGAGATGGGTGGCGGGGAGGCCTGCCTGGCCCTCCTGCACGAGGCGGGCGGCGGCCTCGCCGATCGCCGGCGCGAACTTGAATCCATGGCCGGAGAAGCCGCAGGCGACGATCAGCCTGCCGGCGGGATCCAATGCGCCCAGCAGCCCTTCGCCGTCAGGGGTAAAGGCGTCCATGTAGATGCCGACGCGCACGGGATCGGGATAGATGCCGCGCAGGCTCTGCGCGGCGGCATCGCGCAGCCGGGTCATCTCGGCCTCTGGCAGGTCGCGCGGCAACGCATCGGGATCGTTCACGGCGGGCCATCCGCCGGCGTTGCAACTGCCCTTCAGCGTGGCGCCATCGGTGCTGGGAAAACAGTTGAAGTAGCCGTCCGGGAATACGCGCATCATGACCAGCGCGCCGTCTCCGGCGAACGGCGACATGTCGGGCGCGGCGAACCATGACAGCGCGATGCGGCGCGGAATCAAGGGCAGCGCGGACAGCGCCGCCAGCCCTGGGCCCCAGCCTCCCGGAGCGGCGATGACATGCGTGTATCGCTCCGGCCCGTCGCTGGCGTGCAGCGTGACGCCCTGGCCATCCGGCTCCAATGCCCGGACCGCGGTGCGGGACCGCAGCTTCGCGCCATACGCCTGGGCCTGCGCCACGGCCGCGAGCACGGCATGGTCGGCGCGGATGACGCCGCCTTCGGGGTCCAGGTACAGGCATTCCCGCGCCCCGATGCGGAAATGAGGATAGCGCCTGGCGGCCTCGCCGCCATCCAGAACCTCCAGCGGCAGATCGAACGCGCGGGCGGTGGCCAGCGTTGAGCGCATGCTGTCATGTTCCGGAAGGCCGATGGAGGCTACGCCCGTCTGGCTCAGCAGCGTGCGGTTCGACGTGGTTTCCAGTTCGCGCCAGAGCGGCAGGGCAGCGCGGATCAAGGGCACGTGAGCAGCACCCTCCTTGCACGCCACGCGGAAAATGCGGGTATCGCCGCCAGCCGCGCCCCGGTCGTGCGCGGGCGCATGGCGTTCAAACAGCGTGACGGATACGCCGCGTCGCGCCAGCCGCCACGCGGCCATGGCGCCCATGACGCCAGCGCCTATCACGGCCACATTCAAAGCGCTTGCGCGCGGTGTATTCATAACGGTCTCCTTGGCCGGGGCTTCAGGCGAAATGGCAGGCGACGCGCTGGGGCGAGCCCGAGCGGGACACCAGATCGGGCGTCGATTGCGCGCAAGCCGCGCTCGCCATCCAGCAGCGCGTGCGGAAGCGGCAGCCGCTGGGCGGATTAATGGGGTTGGGCAGCTCGCCAGTGAGCACTCTCGGGCTACGCTCGCGTTCCCGTCTGGGATCTGGGGTATTGGCGCTGTCCACCAAGGCCTGGGTGTAGGGATGGCGCGGCGTGCCGAGCACGTCCCGTGCCGCGCCCAGTTCCACCACGCGTCCCATGTACATCACGGCAATGTCCTGGGCGATGTTGGCCACTACGCCGAGGTCGTGCGAAACGAACACGTACGACACGCCTAGTTCGGCCTGCAGGTCGCGCAGCAGGTTGATGACCTGAGCCTGGACCGAGACATCCAGCGCCGAAACGGGCTCGTCGCAGATCACTACCTTGGTCGGGCGGACGAGCGCGCGCGCGATGCCCACGCGTTGCTGCTGCCCTCCGGACAAGGCGTGAGGATAGCGTCGGGCGTGGTCGGCATTAAGCCCCACTTTCTCCAGGATGGCGATGGCGCGGGCCTGGCGCTCGGTTCGAGGCCGTTGCGCATCGTGGATATCCAGCGGTTCGCGCACGATTTCACCGATCGTCAAACGCGGGTTCAGCGCCGTGTACGGAGACTGGAATACCATCTGCACGTCGCGCATCACTTCGCGCCAACGCGACCCTTTGATCCGCGAGATGTCCTGGCCTTCGATGCGCAGCGTGCCGCTGGTTGGCGGCAGCAAGCCCACCAGCATGCGTGAAAGCGTGGATTTTCCGCAGCCGGATTCGCCCACGATGCCCAGCGTGCTGCCGCGCGCGAGGTCCAGGCTGACGTGGTTCACCGCATCGAGCAGCAGTGGGCTGGATGGCCAGGGGCGGGCGATGCGGTAGGTGCGTCCCAGGTCCTGTGCCTGCAGGACGGGAACGGTTCCCGCGCATGGCGTTACCGGTTCAAGCGGGCTGGGCATGCGCGACCTCCTCGGGCGTGAAATGGCAGAGCGATTCGCGCCCGTCGCCGAAGCGGATCGCGGGCGGGGACACCTGGGCGCAGCGCGCCACGGCGAGCGGGCAGCGCGGGTGGAAGGCGCAGGCCGGCGGCAGCCGCTGCGGCGAGGGCGGCGCGCCCACGATGGCCTGCAACGGCTCTCCGGTGTGGTCCAGGCGCGGCATGGCGTTGAGCAGCGCGCGGGTGTAGGGATGCGAGGGGGCGTCGAAGACCTCCATGACCGGCCCCATCTCGACGGCGCGGCCGGCGTACATCACCAGCATCCGGTCCGCCATCTTGGCCACCACCCCCATGTCGTGGGTCACGATGAGGATGGCCATGCCGAGCTGGTCGCGCAGGCGCAGCAGCAGTTGCAGGATCTGCGCCTTGATGGTGGCGTCCAGCGCGGTGGTGGGCTCGTCGGCGATCAGCAGGTCGGGCTCCAGCGCCAGCGCCATGGCGATCAGGGCGCGCTGGCGCATGCCGCCGGAGAACTGGTGCGGATACTGCCCCGCCCGCTCGGCCGGAGAGGGGATGCCGGTCAGGCCCAGCAGTTCCACCGCGCGCGCCCAGGCCTCGCGCTTGGGCGTGCCCCGATGGACCATCAACGTTTCCGCGATCTGGTAGCCCACGGTGGTGCAGGGGTTCAGCGCGGCCAGCGCGTCCTGGCTGATCAGCGCCATGCGCTCGCCGCAGAGGCGGCGCCGGGCGCGGGCGGGCAGGGCCTGGACGTCCTGCCCGTCCAGTTCGATGCGGCCGGTCGTGCGGGCCTGCGACTGGAGCAGGCCCATCACTGCCTGGACCAGGGTGGACTTCCCCGAGCCGGACTCGCCGATGACGGCGTAGATCTCGCCGCGCCGCACCTGGAAGGCGATGTCCCGGACCACCTGGACGTCGCCCGCCGCGCCGCGGAAGGCCACGTTCAGCGCCGACACCGACAGGATCGGCGCCGCGGGGCCGGACGGCAGGATCGCGCCGTTCATTTCCGGACCACCTTCACGGTGGCCAGGTCGAAGTTGTCGCCGTCCAGCGCTTCCCACTGGAGCCGCTTCGAGAAACCATAGACGGATGCCGCCTGCCACACGGCGGCGATGTAGTAGCGGTCGTGCACGAGCTTCTGGGCCTGCTTCCAGAGTTCGGTGCGCTTGGCCTCGTCCATTTCGGCGCTGGCCTGCTCGGCCAGGCGGTCGTACTCGGGATCGGCGGTGATGCTGAGCGCGGAGTTGGAATTCAGGAACGAGTTCATCTTGCTGGCGTCGCCTTCGCCGAAGTCCCAGCCGATGATGTAGAACGGCCCCGCGCTGCGACTTTGCATCATGCCGATCAGGCGGCCCCATTCCATGACCTGCGGCGAGATCTTGAAGCCGGTCGAGCCCAGCTGCGCATTGATGGCCTGGTAGATGTCCCGGTCGGCCACGTAGCGCCCGTCGGACGTATAGGTGTTGAGCGCCACGGTCTTGCCGTCCATCAGCTGCTTGGCCAGCTTGCGGTCGGGGCGGTAGGGCTGGATGCTCTTGTCGACCTGCACCACGTTCGGCGCGAGCGGCGTGGCCAGCACGCGGCCGTACTTGCCCAGCAGGTGCGTGACGACGTTATTGATGTCCAGCGAGGCGACGAAGGCCTGGCGCACGCGAATGTCGTTGAACGGGGGCTTGCGCGAATCCAGCAGCAGGGTCTGCACCAGCCCGTTCATGCTGGCCACGATCTTGGCGTTCTCGGCCTTCTCGATGCGCTCGACGTCGGCGATCGGCACGCGCTGGATGATGTCCACCTCGCCTTGCAGCAGGGCATTGACCCGCGTCGAGTTCTCGGGAACGAAGGTATAGCGGCCGCGGGCGACCTCGGGCGCCGGGCCCCAGTAGTCCGGGTTGCGCTCCAGCGTGAGGGAAGTGCCCTTGCGCCATTCGGCCAGCCTATAGGGGCCGGTGCCGATGGGCTTGTCGTTGACTTCCTGGTTGCTGTGCGTCTCGAAGTAATGCTTGGGCACGATGAAGACGCGGCCGCTGCCGCCGATGGGCTGCATGCGGCGGCCCAGCAGCGGGTCGGGCGTCTTGGTGCGGATCTGCACGGTGTGCTCGTCCACGACCTTCACCTCCGAGATCGAGGCGATCTGGGAATAGTGCGGCGAGTTCAGCGTGGGCGTCAGCAGGCGGTCCAGCGAGTACTTCACGTCGTGCGCCGTCAGCGGCGTTCCGTCATGGAACTTCACGTCGTCGCGTAGCTTGAACTCCCACAGCGTGGGCTCCTTCAGTTCGAAGGACTTGGCCAGGTGCGGCTTGAGCTGGCCGGTCTGCCGGTCCAGGACCAGCAGGGTTTCGTAGATCTGGGTCATGATCGCCACGTCCGGCCCGTTGGCCGTGCGGCTGGGATCGAGCAGGTCGATGCCGCCGCTGAGCGCGATGCGGACTTCCGCGTCGGGCGCGGCGTGGGCGCCGGCCCCGGCCAGCAGGGCGGCGGCGAGCAGGCCGCCGCGGCACCAGCGCGCGCCGGCGCCGAACGATCGTGTGGCTGCGAATACTGCGGACATCTTCATGGCGAATCCCCTTGGGTTTGGAATGGGATGCTGCGGTAGGAGGAAAGACACTGGCGGCCGGGCTAGCCCCGGTTCAGCTTGGGATCGGAGTAATCCCGCAACTGCTCGCCCAGCACGTTGATGGACAGGACCAGCAGGAAGATGCAGCCGCCCGGGATGACGGTGAGCCACCAGGCGGTCTGCATGTAATCGCGGCCTTCGCTGAGCATGCGGCCCCAGGTCGGCGTGTCGGTGGGCACGCCCAGGCCGACGAAGCTCAGGCCGCTCTCCATCACGATGGCCGTGCCCAGCGCGAAGGTGGACAGCACCAGGACGTTGGGCAGCACGTTGGGCAGGATGTGGCGCGCCAGCACCCGCAGGGTGGTGCCGCGCATGACGTGCACGGCCTCGACATACTCCAGCCCCTTGATCTGCGTGGTGTCCGAGTAGGTGACCCGCGCGAACGGCACCCAGCTTCCGAGGGCGATAACGCCGATGACCAGCGGCACGCTGGGCCTCAGGATGCCGACGATGGTGATCGCCAGCAGGAAGAACGGAAACGACAGCTGGATGTTGGACAGATAGAGCAGCACGTCCGCCAGCCGGCCGCCGCGGTAGCCGGCGCAGACGCCCGCGCAGATGCCGGCCGCGGCCGCGAGGAACACGGCCACGATGGAGACGAACAGCGCGGGCCGCGCGCCGGTGATCAGCATGGACAGCACGTCGCGCCCCAGCGCTTCGGTGCCCAGCCAGTAGCGGCCTTCGGGCCCGATGGCGCCAGGCGGCAGCAGGCGGGCGCCCAGGTCCTGGTAGGTGGGGTCGTGCGGGGCCAGCGCCTCGCCGCCGATCGCGGCCGCCAGCACCAGCAGCATGAATATCGCGGCGGCCACGATGATGACCGGCTGCCCGGCCAGCGCGCGCCGCATGCCTTGCAGCGGCCCCATCGTCATTGCGTTCTTCATCATTGCTGCCTCAGTCGGGGGTTGACCATGCGGATCACGATTTCCACCAGCACCGTGATGGACGCGAAGATCACGGCGACGTACGCCACCACGCCCTGGATGATGGGATAGTCGCGCCGCTGGATGGATTCGATGGCGAGCCGGCCGATGCCGGGCCAGGAGAAGACGGTTTCGGTGAGGACGGCGCCGCCGAACAGCGTGCCGATCTCCAGGGCGATCAGCGCCAGCACCGGCACGATGCCGTTGCGCATGACGGTGCGGAAAATCACCCGGTGCTCCGGCATGCCCTTGGCGCGCGCCGCGCTGACGTAGCCCGACGGCAGCACTTCCAGCATGGAAGAGCGGGTCAGCCGGGCGACGCTGGGGAAAACGTAGAGCGCCAGCGTGGCGGCCGGCAGCACCAGGTGCTGCCAGCCGCCGATGCCGTAGGTGGGAAACCACCCCAGCCCGACGGCGAAGATCTGGATCATCAGCAGCGCCATCCAGAACGAGGGCACGGACGCGCCGATCACGCTGACCACCTGCACCGAGCGGTCCAGCGGGCCGCCGCGCCGGGTGGCTGCCAGCACGCCCAGCGGGATGGCGAGGACCAGCGCCACGGCCAGCGAGGCGCCCGCCAGCAGCGCCGTGTTGGGCAGGCGCCGCATGATGATGGACGTGACCGTGTCGCCGTCGAAGTATGACCGTCCGAAGTCCCCGTGGGCCGCGCCCAGGATATAGCGGAAGTATTGCGTGGAGACGGGCTGATCCAGCCCCAGCTCGCGTTGCAGCGCGGCGCGCTGCTCGGCGGTGGCATCCTGCGGCAGGATCTGGGTGGTGGGGTCTCCGCTCAGGCGCACCATGAAAAAGGTGAGCGTGATCGCCGTGATCACCACGCAGAATCCCAGCAACAGTTGTTTTCCGATGAGGTGGATCATTGCCGTCTCGGTCCTAGGAGGCGTTGCCGGTCTTGTAGTAGCTGGTGCGCCAGGCAATGCCCGCGCCAGGGCCATCCTGCATGACGCGCTTCTGGAATTCGCTGCGCGCCGCGTCGTCGATGTACGACAGGTAGGCGGCCGCCTCGACCCAGCTGTTGATGTGCGGCCCCATGCCCATGGTTTCGTAGGCGCGGTTGATGCCGGCCTTGGTGATGCGCAGGGCGGCCGAGGGCAGCCGGCTGAGCATCTGCGTCAGGTTGTCGACCGCGGCGTCCAGGCCGTCGTCGGGCACCACGGTGCTGACGATGCCCATGCGCAGCGCCTCGGGCGCCGTGAACTGCCGGCCGGTCAGCAGGATGTCCTTGGCGGTCTTGTGGTTGACCATCCAGGGCACCATCATGAAGGCCGGGCCCGCGCCGAACAGGATCTCGGGCTCGCCCAGGCGGCAGCTTTCGGTGGCGATGGTGAAGTCGCAGGGCAGCACCAGTTCGAAGGCGCCGCCCATGCAATAGCCGTGGATGCCGGCGATGACGGGCTTCTTGCAGTTCCAGACCGCCCAGCGCGCGCGGTTGGCGACTTCGTGCAGCGCATGCAGCTTGTCTTCGTGGGTGCGCTCGCCCATCTCCAGCTTGAGGTCGAAGCCGGACGAGAAGGCGCGGCCGTTGCCGCGCAGCACGACCGCCACGCACTCGGGATCGCCGCTGGCCTGGGTGACGCGGTCGCCGATGAAGGTATAGATCTCAGGCGTCAGCGCATTGAGTTTTTCGGGGCGGTTCAGGGTGATGGTCAGCACCCCATCGCGCATTTCCTGCAAGGGCATTTCGATTTTCACGTTCACTCCTTGTTGTGCGCCGCGATCGCGGCATCGACGGGGATGACCCGTTCATCCACCACCATGACGGGGTTGCACTCGACACTGTCGATCGCATCGTCGGAGAGCAGGGCGGATTGCAGGCGGTTGAGCAGATCGGCGACGGCCTGCGCGGGCACCGCCGGCTCGCCGCGGAAGGCGCCCCAGGCGCGGGCGCTCTTGAGCCGGGACAGCGCGCGTTCCACGCGTTGCGGCGTCGCGGGCAGCAGGCACACGGCCACGTCGTCCAGCGCCTCGGTCAGCACGCCGCCCAGGCCGATGAGGCCGAGGGTGTCGAGCGAGACGTCGCGCCGCACGCCGACGATCAGTTCGCGGCGGCGGCCCAGGTCGCGGGTGACCATGTAGCCGGCCAGCGCGCCGGCGCCGAGCGCCCGCTCGACGTCCGCCGCCATCTGTTCGGCGGCCCGCAGCAGCGAGCCGCTGTCGCCCAGGCCCGTGCGCACGCCGCCCACGTCGCTCTTGTGCGCCACGCCGGGCAGCACGCCCTTGAGCACGACGGGGTAGCCCAGCCTGTCGGCCAGGGCCGCGGCCTCGGCGGGCGTTTGCGCGGTGAGCGCCTCGGGCGTCTGGACGCCGTGGCGCGCCAGCAGGGCATAGGCGCCGACCTCGGTCGCGTAATCGTCCAGGGCCGGGTTGCCGGCCGAGACGGGCGGGCGCGGCGTCGTCGCGGGCGTTTCGGCGGCGCGGGCCAGGAAGCGGCCGCGCTTGCGCAGGGCGGCCAGCGCGGCGCCCACCGCGGCGACGGATTCCAGGCAGGGCACGCCGGCCTCGCGCATGGCGGTGAAGGAGGCGTGGGGGCGGTCCGCGTAGGGCGTGTAGAAAATGATGGGGCGGTCCAGCCGGGCCTGTAGCTGCCCGATGAGCGGCGCCGCGCTGACGTAGTCGTACTTGCTGTCTTCGGCGACCTGGCCGTCCTTCCACAGGCCGTAAAGGCCATAGTTGACCGCGGCGCTGAAGCGCGGGTCGCGCTCGATGACGAGCTCGGTCAGGGTGGCGAATAGGCTGGGATCCTTCGTGTAGGCGCCGGTCATGTCGACCGGATTGCGCTTGGGCGCCCATTCGGGCAGCCGCCGTCCGAGTTCTTCCTGCAGGCCGTCGGAGAAGGCGGGAACCAGCAGGCCGACCGATTCGACCTCGTCCGTGCAGACGGTCGAATGGCCGCCGCCCGAGCCCACGATGGCGACGTCGTCGCCGCGCATGGGCGGGCAGCGCATCAGGGCCTCGGCCACCGGCAGCATCAGTTCCATCTGCTGGACTTCGACGATGCCGGCCTCTTCGAACAGCGCGGAGTAGACCCGTTCCGACGAGGACAGCGAGGCGGTGTGCGACTCCGCGGCGCGCCGTCCGGCGTCGGTGCGGCCGCCCTTGAGCACTACGATCGGCTTGACGCGGCTGACGCGCGCGCAGGTCTCGAAGAAGGCGTCGCCCGAACCCGGACGCAGGCCTTCCAGGTAGACCGTGATGACCTTGGTGGGCTCGTGCTGGCCCAGGTAGTCGATGTACTCGTGCATGGGGATGTCGGCCTGGTTGCCGAAGCCCACGAAGCAGGAAAAGCCGACGTCGTGCTTGCGCGCCTGGTCCCACAGGGTGACGCCCACGTTGCCGCTTTGCGAAACCATGGCGATGGGACCCGCGGGCAGCGGGCTGATCTCGGTGAGGTTCAGCCCCAGGTGCAGGTTGAACAGGCCCATGCAGTTCGGCCCGACGATGCGCATGCCGCTGGCATTGCAGGCGCGCACCATGTCTTCCTGCAGCGCTGCGCCGGCCGCGCCCATTTCGGCGAAGCCGGAGGTGAACACCACGCTGAAGGCCGCGCCGCGGGCCGCCACGGCCTTCAGCACCTCCGGCGTCTGCGCGGGGCCCAGCAGGTTGAAGGCCACGTCGATGTCGCCGGGCAACTGATCGGCGCGGGTGTGGATGGGCAGGCCCTCAAGTTCGCCCGCCTGCCGGCCCAGCAGGGAAATCCTGCCTTGGTAGCCGGCGTCCAGCAGGGAACGCAGGAATTTGTAGCCGGCCTTGCCGGTGTCGCGGGATACGCCCAGCAGGGCCACGTGACGGGGTTCGAACAGCCGATGCAGGGGATGGGTCGACGCCATTTGATGCTTGCTCCCAGGTGGGTTGGACGGAGGCGGGTCAGGACGCGTCGGCGAATCGCGGCGCGCGTTTTTCCAGGAATGCCGCGATGCCTTCGCGGGCATCGGCGCCGCTGTGCAGCGTGAGCGCCATCTGCGCTTCGTACTGCGAAGCCTTTTCGCTGCCTTCCCACAGGCCCAGGTTCATGCCCACTTTCACCGCGCTCACGACGGCGGGCGAACGTTCGGCGATGGTCTGGGCCAACTCCAGCGCCGCGGCCAGCGCCTGCCCGGGCGGCACCAGGCGCGAGACGAGATCGCAGCGGGCCGCCTCGGCGGCATCCATGGGTTCGGCGGTCAGCATCATGGTCAGGGCCCGGGCCGGCGGGATCAGCTGCGGCAGGCGGTACAACTGGCCGCCTTCGGGCAGGATGCCCAGGCGCGCGCCGGGCGAGCCGAAGACGGCGTTCTCGCTGGCGACCCGCAGGTCGCAGGACAGGGCCAGCATGAAGCCGGCGGCCCAGCAATGGCCGTTGACGGCCGCGATGACCGGCTTGCGCATCGTCAGGGGCCGTACGAAGGGCGCTTCGCCCACGGTGCTCTGCGCATGCTGGCCGGACGCCAGTTCCTTCAGGTCGTGTCCGCTGGAGAAGGCCAGGTCGCCCGCGCCCGTCACCACCACGACGCGCACGCTGGCATCGGTGTCGGCGGCGTCGAATGCCGCGAGCAGGTCCTCCGCCATGGAACCGCTGAACGCATTGCGGATGCGCTCGTTCTGGATGGTCAGGAGCCGCACTGCGCCCCGGTTTTCAATGTGGATCTTGCACATCGGTACGACTCCTGCTCGTGGGGGAAAGCCGCCGGCGGCGATGCCTTTCGCGGCTTATGACGTTGAATTCAAAATTGGCTTAACGATTAAAAATGGATTGTATGTATAAAAATAGGCCGAACAATGAGGGAATACCCGCGAGGCTTGGCGGGGGCGGGAAAAGGGAGGGGAGATGGGGGGGACGGGAAGCGGGCCGGCAAGCGGGCCGGCAAGCAGGCAGAGGAGCGGGCGGAGAAGCAGGCCGACGATGAACCGCGGGCGCCTGCGAATCGCGCTCGGCGCAATGGGGCGGCCCGGCGGCGCCGCCCCGCGCAGGAAGGCCTGCGCATGCGCGTGGCTCAGGCGGGCGGCTGGCCGCCGGTTTCTTCCATGAGGATGGGAATCGCCAGGTTGCAGGAATGGATGCCCATGACGGTGGTGAGCTGGATTGCTTCGAGCAGCTCTTCGCGGGTCGCGCCCGCATTGAGGGCGTTGCGCATGTGGCGCCGCACGCCCGGGGCGTACAGGTGGGTCGTGGCGGCGTTGATGGCCACGAGGATCAGCTCCTTGTATTTCTGCGGCAGCGGGCCGTTGCGTTGCGGCACGCTGCGAAAGGCCAGGTAGGCCTCCATGAACTCCGGGTCCAGCGCGCGCAGCTGGTCCCAGAGCGGGTTCCAGTCGCCCTTGGCGATATGCGCTTCGCACTGCGGCGTGGCGATGGGCGGGCGGTTCTTGTCTGGCATGGTCGAGGCTCCTGGGTCGGGTCAGCCGGCGGCGTCGGCAAGCATGAATTCGGCCGCGCGCTCGCCGATCATCATGGCGGGCGCGTTGGTGTTGGACGAGGCGATGGTGGGCATGACGGAAATGTCGGCCACCCGCAGCCCTTGCAGGCCATGCACTTTGAGCCGCTCGTCCACCACGGATTCGCCCGGCCGTCCCATGCGGCAGGTGCCGACGGTATGCCACGCGGTCTGGCCGGTCTGGCGGGCGTAGGCGAGCAGGTCCGCGTCCGAGACCGTGGCGGCCCCCGGACGTTCTTCCTGCACGATCACCGGTTGCAGCGCGACCTGCCCGGCGATGTCGCGGATCAGGCGCAGCATGGCGATGGCCGTGGCCCGGTCGTGGGGATCCTGCAGGTAGTTCGGATTGATGGCGGGCGCGGTCCGCGGGTCGGCGGAAACGGCATGGATGCTGCCGCGCGAGCGGGGATACAGCATGAAGCCGCCGATGGAAAAGCCGGGGAACTTGTCGATGCCGCCCACGCCGTCGCGCGAATAGCGGTCCTTGCCGCTGATGTGATAGATGCGGATCATGACGTCGGCTTGCGGCAGGCCGGCGGCGCTGCGCGTGATCGCATGCGCGGTCGAGGACGTGCCCGCCAGCAGCCCTTTGCGGCCGACGAGATAGCGCAGCGCCGCCTTCACCTTGTGGTATGGGCTGCGCATGATGTCGTTGATGGTTTCGGCGATGGACGAGCGGTACGTGCAGCGCACTTGCAGGTGGTCGCTCATGTGTTCGCCCACGTCGGGCAGGTCGCGCACCACGTCGATGCCCAGCGATCGCAGCCGCGCCGCGTCGCCGACGCCCGACAGTTCCAGCAGCTGAGGCGATTGCACCGCGCCGGCGCAGAGCACGGTTTCGCGATGGGCGCTGGCGGCGCGGGTGGCGCCGTTCCAGTCGTACTCCACGCCGGTGCAGCGCAGGCCGTCGAAGCGCAGGCGGCGCACGAAGGCCCGCGTGCGCACGACCAGGTTGGCCCGCTGCCGCGCCGGCCGCAGGTAGCCGACGGCAGCGCTGCAGCGCCGGCCCGCGTGCGCGCTTTGTTCCAGATAGCGCACGCCCTCGTAGCTGACCGCGTTGTAATCCTCGGTCGGCGCGATGCCGGCCTGGCGGCATGCGGCGATGTAGGCGTCCGAGATGCGGTCGGGATCGCGCGCGGCGCGGTCGGTGATTCGGATCGGCCCCGATCGTCCGCGCAGCGGATTGCGGGAATAGGGGTTGTTCTCGATCTTGCCGAAGTACGGCAGCAGGGTCTGGAAGTCCCAGCCCTTGATGCCGAACGCCTGCTCCCAGCTATCGTATTCCGCGGGATCGCCCCAGACGTAGGCCATGCCGTTGACCGAGCTGGAGCCGCCCAGCACCTTGCCGCGCGGCCAATAGATCTGCTGGCCCGCGAGGTTGGCCTGCGGCTCGGTCTTGAAGGGCCAGACCACCTTTTCGTTGGTCAGCAACCTGCCCACGCCCAAGGGGATGTGGATCCACGGATTGCGGTCCTCGTCGCCGCCTTCGAGCAGCAGCACGCGGTGCTTGCCCGAAGCGCTCAGGCGGTTGGCCAGCACGCAGCCCGCGGAGCCGGCCCCGACCACGATGTAGTCGAATTGTTCTGCTGTCATGATTACTTTGCGCGGTTCTTGAAGGAGTCCCTACGGAAGCTGTAGAGCGCGTTGGGATCGACCTGGATATCGACCACCGCGGGCCGCCCGCAGCGTATGGCCGCGTCGACGGTGCGCGCCAGATCGGCCGCGCGGTCCACGCGGAAGCCCTGCGCGCCCCACAGCTCGGCCAGCTTGTCGTAGGGCGGATTGGGCACGTCGGCGCCCAGGTAGCGCTGGTCGAAGAAGTCGCGTTGATAGGCTTTTTCCGCGCCCCAGCAGCCGTTGTTCATGACGAGGCAGACGGTGTTGATGCCGTTGGCCACCGCCGTGCCGATCTCGCTGCACGCCATGCCGAAGCCGCCGTCGCCCATGAGGCTGATGACGGTGCGCTGCGGCTGCGCCAGCTTGGCGCCCAGGCCGCAGGCGTAGGAGAAGCCCACCAGGCCGAAGTCCAGCGGCGTGAACAGCGCGGGCGTCTGCGCATAGCGCATCTGGTCGGTGGCCTGGAGGCAGAGCGTGCCCGCGTCCATGGTGTAGATGGCGTCGTCGGGCGCCACTTCGCGCAGGGTCTTGAACAGGAAGGCCGGTTGCAGCGGATCGGCGGCCGCGCCGGCGGCCTGGTCGCGCTGCTCCAGCAGCGCGCGACGCTGTTCGGCGAAACGGGCGGCCCAGGCCGCGCTCCCGGGATGGGCGGGCAGGCCTTGCAGCGCGGCGACGAGGTCCTGGGCGACGGTGTCGGCGTCGCCCAGGATGCCGACGTGCACGGGGAAGAAGCGGCCCAGGGCGGTGGGCTCGATTTCCACCTGGATCAGCTTGGCGGCGGGATTGAGGCTGTCGCGCTGGTAGAAGGTGGTATTGAAGCCGAGCCGCGTGCCCAGCGCCAGGATGACGTCGGCCTGCTTGGCGAGGTCGGAGGCCACCGCATTGCCGCGCGGCCCGACCTGCCCGGCATACAGCGGATGGTGGCAGGAGATCGCGTCGCCGTGTCCGGGCGACATGGCGATGGGCGCGTTCAGGCGTTCGGCCAGCGCCAGCACGGCGCGCTGGCTGCGGGCGTTCTTGACGCCGCCGCCGGCCACGATCAGCGGCCGTTCGGCTTGCGCCAGCATCTGCGCCGCCTGTTCCAGCACGGCGCGCGGCGCCGTCAGCGCGTCGAATACCTGGGCGCGCTCGAACTCGCCATAGGCCGAGGTTTCCAGCGCATCCGCCAGCAGGTCGCGCGGCAGGTTGAGCATGACGGGGCCGCGCCGCGGCGACAGGGCGGTCCTGAACGCTTCGCCCACCATCTCGGGAATGCGGGCGGTCTGCGTGAGCGTATACGTCTTTTTCGTGATGGGCTTGAACAGCGATTGCTGGTCGACTTCCTGGAAGGCGTCCCGGTAGATGTGCGCGGAGGAGAGCGAGCCGCCCAGCGCCACCACCGGCGAATACGCGGCGTGGGCCTGGGCCAGCCCGGTCACCAGGTTGGTCGCGCCCGGGCCGTTCTGCCCCGCGAGGAATACGCCCGCCTGGCCCGATGCGCGGGCGTAGCCGTCGGCCATGTGCACGCCGGTGCGCTCGTCGCGCACGCCGATGAAGCGGATGTCCCGCGCGTCGTACAGGGCGTCGAATATCTCCATGCCCGCGGATCCGATCAGGCCGAATACGTGGTCGGTGCCCTGGGCGCCGAGCGCCGCGACGACCGCCTGGCCGCCCGTCATGTTCTTCATGTGATTCTCCTTCAATGCATTGCGGTTAGGGGGTGGCCTTCAGGATCTTGTTGAACTTGTCCATCTCGCGCGCGATGTACTCGTCGAAGACCTTGAGCTGGCGGTTGTCCGGCACCAGGCCCTGGCGCGTCAGCTGCTCCTGGACCGCGGGGTCGCGGCTGACCTGCGCGATGGCGTCGGCCAGCGCCTGTTTCACGGCGGGGGAGGTCTTGGCGTTCATCACCACCCCGTACCAGATGCTGTAGTCGAAATCGCCCAGGCCGATCTCGGCGACGGTGGGCGTATCGGGCAGGAGCGCGGAACGCTTGGGGCTGGTGACGGCAAGCGCCTTCAGCTGGCCCGACTGGATGAAGGGCAGGGCCAGCGCGATGGGCGGGAAGGACACGTCGACGCGTCCGGCCGCCACTTCGGCCACGCCCTCCTGCACGCCCTTGTAGGGGATGTGTTCCAGATGGACGCGCGCTTCCTGGTTGAAGTAGCGGCCCACCAGGTCGGTCGCGGAATTCACGCCGGCCGAGCCGTAGGTAAAGCGGGCATCCGGCCGCCGCGCCGCCTCGACGAAGTCGCCCAGCTTGTCATAGGGGCTCTTGCGGTTGAGCACGACCAGGGTGGGCGAGGAGGCGATCGCGGAGATGCCGGAGAAATCCTTGAGCGTGTCGTACGGCATCTTGTCGTTGACCGCCGGGATGACCACGTAGGACGAGGACACGAACAGCATCGTGTTCTTGTCCACCGGCTCGTTCAGCGTGCGCTGGGCGCCGACCAGGCCGCCCGCGCCCGGCTTGTTCTCGACGACGACCGGCTGGCCGAGCAGCGGGCCGAGCTTCTCGGCGTAGATGCGGGCAATGATGTCGATGAGCGCGCCGGGGCTGAACGGCACGATGATGCGCAGGGGCGCATCGAACTTGACCGGTGCCGGCGCGGCCAGGGCCTGCGAGGAACCGGCGAGGAAAAGCGCGGCGGCGAGGCCGGCCGTCAGGCGGCGGTGGAGTGAAAACATGGTTGTCCCCTTGTTAGATGTCATCATTCTAAATGTCGACATTTTTACTTTAATGGATAAGTCCGGCGACGACAAGGGGGTTCAGGCCTGGCCGTTGCGCGAAAGTTCTTCCAGCACGGCGTCGCGGTTCTGCACGGCCAGCCGGTAGTGGCAGGCGGCGGCGCGTTCGGGCTCGTGCGCGGTGATGGCCTGGATCGTTTCTTCCCAGGCGCGCAGGGAGCGCTCGCGCCGCTCCAGGGTGGCCAGGCTGATGCGGACGTAGCGGCCGATCTGCTTGGCGATGTCGCTGGCGTAGCTGGCCAGGATGGCGTTGTCGGCCAGGCTGGCGATGTACTCGACCATCTCGCGGCTGTGCCGGGTGTATTCGGCGGCATCGCCGATATTGTCGGCAAGCAGGCGCAGCCGGCCTTTGAGGATGTCGGCCTGGGCCGGGGTGCAGCGCTCGGCGGCCAGGCGCGACGCGGTCGACACCATGGCGGCGCGCACCGCGTACAGGTCCAGGATTTCCTTGGCGGACAACAGCGTGACGCAGGCGCCGCGCTGCGGGCGGATGGTGGCCAGGCCGCGGATCTCCAGCAGGCGCAGGGCCTCGCGCACGGTCGCGCGGCTGACGCCGTAGGTCGAGGCCAGCTCCGTCTCCCGCAGCCGGTCGCCCGGCGCCCATTGGCCGTCGGCGATCTGGTCGGCGAGCAGGTCCGCGATCTGCAGCGGCAGGGTCTTGAGGAGATTCGGGTTTTGCAGCGGCTGGGGCATCTTGTGGGGCGGGGCTTCCGGGAATTCAGGCGCCCGCGCGGGGTGGGCGGGGCCGGGAGTTTCCGCATTTTATGCTGGAATGTCGACATCGGCTGCGCGCAGCGTGGCGCGGCGCTCAGGGCTTGCCGCCGGGACTGCGCCGCTTGCCGAAGAGCGCGTCGGCTTCGTCGAATCGCAGCGGCGCGCCGCCATGGTCGGCGGCGTCGAACAGGCGGCGCAGGTTCTCTTCGGTTTCGTCGATGTATTTGCCGACCACGCCCGACAGATCGAGGTGGGAGGGCGGCGCCGGCTCTTTCAGCGCCGGCGCATGGGCGGGCCCCTGCGGCGCGGCCGTCTCGCGGCGTTCCCATTTCGCGCGGAATCGGTCGTTTTTGTAGGGGTCGAAGCGCTGCGGATTGACGGTGGATTGCGCCATGGCTGCCTCCTGTTGCCGCGCCCGGGTCAGGCCGAAATCGGGCCGGCCGATTGCCGGATGCGGATGATGACGAACTCGGCGGGTTTCAGCGCGGCGAATCCCGCCACGATATTGAAACTGCCGTTGTCGATGTCGTTCCGCGTGGTGGTCTCGCGGTCGCATTTGACGAAGTAGGCGTCGCGCGGCGCGCTGCCCTGGAAGGCGCCCTGGCGGAACAGCGCGTGCATGAAATCGCCGGCGCGCAGTCGCACCTGCGCCCACAGCGGTTCGTCGTTGGGTTCGAACGCGGCCCATTGCGTGCCGTCGCGCAGCGATCTTTCCAGGTACAGCGCGAGGCGGCGCACGGGCACGTACTTGTATTCCGCGGCCAGGCCGTCCGCGCCCCGCAGGGTGCGGGCGCCCCAGCAGACCGGGCCGTGGCCGGGGAAGACGCGCAGGCAATTCACGCCCAGCGGATTCAGGTTCCTGTTGTCGGCATCGGTGACGGAGGCGGCCAGGGATTCGACGCCGGCCAGGCGGGCCCCGGTGCCGGCGGGCGCCGTCCAGACGCCGCGCTCGGCGTCGCTGCGGGCATACAGGCCGGCGATCGCGCCGCAGGGCGGCGCCAGCCGACGAGCGCCGGCCGCTCGCGGATCGGACACGTAGATCCAGGGGAAATACACCGCGGCGTGGCTGGACGCGGGCAGCGCGCCCTCGGCGGCCGCCTGCGCCATCGAAACCGCGTCCATGGCGCTGGCGGGCGCGTCCGCGATCAGGAAGGCGTGCCGGGCTTCGCAGCAGGCCGCCGCTTCGGCCAGCACGTCCGGGCGCGTGATGCCGGGCAGGCACAGCAGGTTGAAGTCCACGTCCCGCAGCATGTCGAGGGCGGGGCGCTGCGTGGGCGCGGACTCGTCTTCCACCCGCAGCACCCAGGCTTCGACGCCGCCGTTGAGGAAGAACAGGCGCACGGCGCAGCCGAGCCGGGTATCGTCGTCGGGGCCCCCGAAAGCCGCTTCGTAGCCGGCCGGGCCGAGGATGCGCATGGGCTGGCCGACGGGGCCCCGGGGGGCCGTTCCGAGGAAGACCGTGACCGACGTCGAGGCGCCGGCGATGGCGCGCGCGCCGGCCGGGACTTCCTGGACATAGACGCCGGGGGAGGAATGGGCGGGGGCCATGATCTGCTCCTTGCAGGAAAGGAAGCTGTCCTGGTGTGAGGCTGTTATAGCGCATTGCGGCGCGCCCGGCCCCGCGTTTGCGCGATTGAATCGGCGACGGAGCTGGCGTATAAACCGAAGCGATGCCGACGCGGAACACGTCCGGGTGGCGAGCGCGCCGCCCGCTACGCGGGCAGCCCAATCCTTGAAAGGAGCTTCACATGGTGGAAGGCTTGTTCCGATGGTGGCGTCTGCACTCCCGGCCCTGGGTCCTGGCGGTTCCCGCGGGCCGGCGCCTGGGCCGCTTGCGCCTGGGTCGCACCTTGGCCGGCGTGGCGGCCGGAGCGAGCGTGGCGCTGGCCGCGACGGCGCAAGCGCAGGGGCAGGAACCGGCCCGGGCGGCCGGCCAGCCCGCGGCGCAGGCCGCGGGCGAGCAGGCCGATGCCGCGCGCTCGCTGCAATGGCCGCGCAGTTTCAACGCGCCCGACGGCACCCGGATCGAGCTGTACCAGCCGCAGATCGATAGCTGGACGGCGGATCGCATCGCCGGCCGCATGGCGGTGGCGGTGGGCCAGGCCAAGGGGAATCCGACCTACGGCGTCGCCGAGTTTTCCGCCCGCGCGGATGTCAACAAGCCGGCGGGGCTGGTGCGCCTGTCGGACATCCGCGTCGAGCGCGTGCAAGTGCCGACGGCGCCGCAGGAGGCCGCGCGCCTGCGCAGCGAGCTGGAGGCCAGGCTGCCCGCCTCGGGCGTGGTCACGCGGCTGGACGCGCTGCAACTGAGCTACACGTTGTCGCAAGACAATCCGGCCATGAAGCCGGTGGCCGTGGACAACGCGCCGCCGCGCATCGTCTATCGCACCGTCCCGACCGTGCTGGTGCTGGTGGACGGCGCGCCCGCCTTGGCCTCCGTGCCCGATACGTCCGGCTGGCGCCGGGTGGTCAACACCCGCGCGCTGATGCTGGTCGACGGCGCCAACCGCCACTTCCTGCAGGCCGCGGGGCATTGGTACGAGGCGGCCGGTGTCGACGGCCCGTGGAAGGCCGTCGCGCAGCCCTCGGCCGACTTGCTGGCGGCCGCGGAGGCGGCGCATCGCAAGACGGCGTTCGATCCCTTGCTGCCGCATGACGGCAAGGCGCCGCAGCGCGCGCCGGCCGTCGCGGTGTCCACCGTTCCGGCCGAATTGCTGGTGACGGTCGGGCAGCCGGAGTTGCGGCCGGTGCCGGAAACCTCGCTGCTCTCGGTGACGAACGCCGATCACGCCCTGTTCATGAATCCCGCCGACAACCGCTACTACCTGCTGGTGTCCGGCCGCTGGTTCCGCGCCGGCCAGCTCGACGGGCCCTGGTCCTACGTGCCGGGCAAGAGCCTGCCGCGGGACTTCGCGCGCATACCGGCGCGCGATCCGCAGTCGGGGGTGCTGGCGTCGGTGCCGGGCACGCCGCAGGCGAAAGAGGCGGTGATCGCGTCGACCATTCCGCAGACCGCGACGGTGTCGCGCGAGACGGCGAGGCTGAAGGTGGAGTACGCGGGCGGCTCGCCGACGCTGCGCCCCATCGCCGGCACGGCGCTGTACTACGCCGCCAACTCGCAGGTGCCCGTCATCCAGGCCGAAGGCCGCTACTACGCCTTGTCGCATGCGGTGTGGTTCGTGTCGGATTCGGCCTTCGGCCCCTGGCGCGTGGCCGACCACGTGCCGCCGGCGATCTATGCCATCCCCGCCAACTCGCCGCTGCACTACGTGACCTACGTGCAGGTCTACGGATCGACGCCGCAGAGCGTGGTGTTCGGCTATACGCCCGGCTACATGGGCGTGGTGGTGGCGCCGGACGGCACCGTGGTCTACGGCACGGGCTACGCCTATCCGCCGGTGATCGTGCAGGACACCTGGGTCGGCTATCCGCCCAGCTACGGCTACGACGCGGCCTTCGATACGGCCGCCGGCTTCGCCTTCGGGTTCGCCGCGGCGGAAGTCTGGGGCGGCGCGGCGCCTTACTGGGGGCCGTATTGCTGCGCGCCGTACTGGCGCGGCGTGAACGTGAACCAGGTCGACGTCTACGGCGCCTGGGGCGGCTCCGGCGTGGTCACGCACGCGGCCGGCTGGAACGGCTGGACCGGCACGCAATGGCAGGGCACCCACGCCGAAGGCTACAACCCGCAGACCGGCGCCGCGTTCGAGGGCTCGCGCGGCGCGGCCTACAACGAGTACACCGGCAACGCCGCGGCCGGCCGGCGCGGCGCCTACACCAATCCGGTCACGGGCGCGTCGGGCGCGGGCCGGGCGGGCGTGGTCTCCAACGACGACGGGCAATGGGCGGCGGGCCGGCAGGACGTGCGCACCAATACCCAGACGGGCCGCAGCACGATTTCCTCCGCCACGGCCACCGGCACGGCCGGCGAGGGCGTGGACAACGTGAACCGGCGCGGCGCGACGTACAACCGCAACACCGACAGCGGCATGGCCTGGAACAACGGCAACGTCTACGCCGACCACAACGGCAACGTCTACGAGCACAACGACAACGGCTGGCAGCAGCACACGTCCTCGGGCTGGCAGCCGGTGCAGCGCGACTCGCAGGCCAGCGGATCGAGCTACCTGAACAGCCAGCGCCAGGCTCGCGATTATTCGAGTCAGCGCGCGGCGGACTTCCAGGGCGGGGGCTGGCAGGACCGCATGGACGGCGGGGGCTGGCGCGATCGGGGCATGGCAGGGGCGGAAGGCGGAGGCTGGCGCGGCCGCGGCGGCTGGGGCGGCGGTTTCGGAGGGTTCCGCGGCGGCGGCTTCCGCCGCTGACCGGGACCCCGGTCTTCCGGGGCGGCGGATTTGCGCCGTTCCCGGGCCGGGCGCTAGACTGGCCGATCCTTCACTTCTCCGGCATTTCGCCATGTCGCTGCATAGCTGGCTCATCTACCTGGTCGCGGTCATCGGCCTCTCGGTGACGCCCGGACCCAACACGCTGCTTGCGCTCACGCATGGCGCATTGCACGGCCATCGCAAGGCGCTGTGCACCATCGCGGGCGGCGCCGTCGGCTTCGTGGCATTGATCGCGCTGTCGATGCTGGGCATCAGCGCGCTGCTCAAGGCCTGGGGGCCGGCGCTGACCGTGTTGAAGTGGGCGGGAGGAGCCTATCTGATCTGGCTCGGCATCCAGCTCTGGCGTTCGCCCGGCGTGCAATTGAGCCCCGCGCCGGACATGCCCAGGATGCGCGGCATGCGGATGTTCAGCCAGGGTTTCCTGTCGGCCATCTCCAATCCCAAGGCGCTGCTGTTCTACGGCGCTTTCCTGCCGCAGTTCATCGACCCGGCCCGCAGCCTGCTGACGCAGTTCGCGATCATGGCCGCCACCTTCACGGCCGTCGAGTTCCTGGTCGAGTACGTGCTGGCGCGCCTGGCGCACCGCGTGCGCCCCTGGCTCGAACGCGCCGGCCGGCGCTTCAATAAAGTCTGCGGCGGGCTGTTCGCCGCCATGGGAGCGGCCCTGCCGGGCTCCTGATCCGCCGGCCCCGCGAGGGCCGTTTTTGCCGCCTTCAGATGGCCTGCCAGCGTCCCGATTCCGGATCGACGCCAACACGCAGGCCATTTTCGCGCACCTGTTCCTCGTCCAGCCGCGATGCGGCCGCCGCGTCGACGTCGAAGGCGATGCCGAGCAGCCGCGCGATGCTGTCGGCTTCGATGGGCAGCTCCCAGGTCAGGAACAGTTGCGCAAGATCCCGCCCAGACGGGAAGTCGGCCTCGCGGAAGTCCTTCCGGCCACGCGGCACCACGCCGTGGGGCTGCGCGGTATCGAAGATCATCGCCGTGCCGCGCGTCAGCGCGATGCGCTGGCCGGTGCCGGGAAACAGCACGTCCAGCCCTTTGTCCTCGCTCAGGAACAGATTGCAGAACGCGGCGCCGCCGTATTGCGCGGCGTCGTGGTGGTAACGCGCGCCGCGGCAGGCCATGAGCGCGATGTCGGCATCGGCCAGCGTTTCCTCGTCCAGGCCGAGCGCGCCGGTCCAGGCGCGCATCGCCCGCAGGCAGGCCGGGTACTCCGGCCAGCGTGCCTGCGTCCGCGCCAGGGGCATCTGTTCGACGTCGCCGGGTTCCAGGCACAGGCGCGTGGAAATTTCCCTATCCCAGTCGGCCAGCACGCGGGCGTTCGGCGCGGGAAGGTCGAGCGTGCCGGTCAGCACCGTGCCGCCCACGCCGCGGCTGCGCATGGCCTCGCCGTTCCGGTAATAGGCAATCAGGCGGTCGGGCGGCGGGGAAGTGCGGTGGGCGGGCATCAGGCGCGATTCGAGGGCGGCGCCGTTTCAAGCGCGGCGAAGGTTTGTTGCACGCATTGCGCCATACGCCTGGCCAGCGCGCCCACCGGAAAGTGATCCGAGCTCACGGCATAGCTGTGGAAATCGATCTTCCGGGAGAACGGGATCTCGCGCAGGTCGGGCAGGCGCAGCGCCCGCGACACCACCGGATTGACGATGGAGACGCCCAGCCCCTTGGCGACCATGGAGCAGATGGTCGTGGCGTAAGGCGTTTCGATCGAGACGATGCGGGCGTCGTCCGGGAAATGGCGGTCGATCGCCGCTCGGTTGAAGCTGCCGGCCGGCAGGGAGATGAAGTTCTCGTCGTTGAAATCGGCGGGTTCCAGTTTCGTTTTCGCGGCCAGCCGGTGCGAGGCGGGCACGATCCCGGTGCCGTAGGCGGTGTTGATCCGGTCGTAGCGCAGACCGGGCACGTCGGTCTGGATGGAGCAGAAGCCGATGTCGCAGAATCCAGTGGCCATCCACTTGGCGACGACTTCGGAACCTCCCGTGTGGACCACCACGGGCATGTCGGACACCTGCTCGCGGAACAGGCGGATGGCGTCCGGCAGCACGCATTGCGTGATCGAGCCCACCGCGCCGATCCGGAGCATGCCGGTGCCGCGCCGCCGGATCGAACTGGCGCTGTCGTTCAGCGATTCCAGGCCGATGAAGGCGCGTTCCACGTCGGCGTAGAACGCCTCGGCCTCGGGCGTGGGCAGCAGCCGCGTGCCGACGCGCTGGAACAGCACGAAGCCCAGTGTTTTTTCCAGCAGCGCGATCCATCGGCTGACGTTCGGCTGCGAGGTATGCAGCAGCCCCGCCGCCGTGGTCATGGAGCGCGTCATCATGACGGCGCGGAACGCCTCGACTTGCTTGAAGTTCATGCGGGTCTCGGGAGGTCTGGGGTGGAGCATATCATTTTTGTATGAATAGCCGTAAGTATTTGATTTGACGTATGGATTGGCGCGGACGGAGACTGTGGCTTTCCCAGCCACACGCAGACCCGCCATGCCATCCAAAGTCAGCAGCCGCCTGAAGCAGCCCCTCGCGCCCGAGGTGCTCCAATACCTTTTCCTTCCGCGCCTGAACCGAGAGTTCCACGCCAACTTCGAGATGCTGACCCAGATCAACCTGGCCCATCTCTCGATGCTGCACGAGCAGGGCATCCTGGACCGGGACGCGTCGGCCAGCCTGGCCGCCGCGCTGCTGAGGATGCAGGCCGAAGGCCCGGACGCGGTGGAGCTCGACCCCGCGCGGGAAGAGGCCTACTTCAATTACGAAGCGCACCTCATCAAGCTGGTGGGGCAGGAGCTGGGCGGCCGCCTGCACACGGCCCGCAGCCGCAACGACATCGGCGCCACCATCGACCGCATCCGCGCCCGCGATTTCGGGATGCGCATCGGCGCGGCCCTGATCGGGGTCGCGGAGGCGGCCCTGGCGCAGGCCGAGAGGTTCGCCGACTGCGTGATGCCGGGCTACACGCACATGCAGGCCGCGCAGCCCATCACCTATGGCTATTACCTGTCGGCGCTGGCCGACGCCTGGTCCCGCGACGTGGACCGTATCCTGCATGCGCTCGATACCGCGGACGCCTCGCCGCTGGGCGCCTGCGCGCTGGCGGGCACCTCTTTTCCCATCGACCGCGCCGCGACCAGCGCGATGCTGGGCTTCAGCCAGCCGCTGGCGAACGCGCTGGACGGCGTCGCGTCGCGCGACTTCGCGCTGGAACTGAGCGCGGCGCTCTCGATCATGATGATCACCTGCAGCCGCATGGTGCAGGACTTCTACATCTGGTCCACGCCGGAGTTCGGCTACCTGTCCTTCCCGGACGGCATCGCCAGCACCTCCAGCATCATGCCGCAGAAGAAGAATCCGGCGGTGCTGGAGTACCTGCGCGGCAAGACGGGCCATCTGATCGGCTTGGCGTCGGCGGCCCTGGCCACGGTGAAGTCCACGCATTTCACGCACTCCGGCGACAGCAGCCGCGAAAGCACGCGCACGTGCTGGGAGGCCTGCGACGAGGCGCTCAAGTCCCTGGCGCTGATGAAGCTGCTGGTGGAGCAGGTCGAGCCCGCGCCAGCGCGCATGGCCGCGCGCGCGGCCGAGGATTTCTCCACCGTCACCGACCTGGCGGACCTGCTGGTGCGAGACGGCGGCGTATCGTTTCGCGACGCCCATCACATCATCGGCGCCGTCGTCCGGGAAGCGATCGATGCCGGAAAGCCGGCCCGTGAGATCACCCCGGCAATGATAGACGCCGCGGCGCTCCAGGAGGTGGGGCGCGCGGTTCCGCTGGCGCGGGAAGCCATCGACGCCTGCCTTGATCCGGCGCGCAACGTCGCCGCGCGCCGGTCGCTGGGCGGGCCGGCGCCGTCCCTGGTCCGCGCGCGCATCGGCGAACAGCGCGACGCGCTGCGCAAGCGGCGGGGCGTGATCGAAGCGGCCGGACATCGGGTCCGCGAAGCCCAGGCATTGCTGCAACGGCGCATCGGCGCGCTGATTTCAACCGAAACCGGGATGCCCGCCGTCCAGGGCGCCTGATCAAGCCAAACCAACAAGGGGAATTCGATGATGCTGAAAATGATCGCGGGCCTGGCGGCCGCGGCGGGGCTCTGCCTGAGCGCCCAGGTCCAGGCGCAGGCCTATCCTTCCAGGCCCGTCACGCTGGTCGTGCCGTTCGCGCCGGGCGGCACCGTGAACCTGATGGGGCGGCTGCTGGCCAACCATATGTCCGAAAAGCTGGGCCAGCCCGTCATCGTCGAGAACAAGCCGGGCGGAGGCGGCAGCATAGGTGCCAACTTCGTGGCCAAGGCGCCGGCCGATGGCTATACGCTCCTGCTCGCGACCATGGGGCAGCAGTCGATCCAGCCGCTGCTGACCCGCAATCCGCCGTACGACGCGGCGCGCGACTTCGCGCCGGTGGCCTTGTTTTCCACCGTGCCGAACGTGCTGGCGATCTCGCCCGGCACGCCGGCCAGGACCGTGGCGGAGCTGGTGGCCTACGCGAAGGAAAACCCCGGCAAGCTGAACATGGCCTCGGCCGGCATTGGCTCGGTCAACCATATGACGGGCGAGCTGTTCATGTACCGCTCGGGCGCGCGGTTCGAGCACGTGCCGTACCGCGGCGCCGGGCCGGCCACGGCCGACCTGCTGTCGGGGCAGGTGCAGGTGCTGTTCGCCAACCTGCCCAACGTGCTGGCCTACGCCAAGACGGGCCAGGTCCGCGTGCTGGCGGTGGCCAGCGAGAAACGCAGCCCGGCCCTGCCCGACGTGCCGACGCTGGCGGAAGCGGGCGTCCAGGACGCGGTGGTCGAATCCTGGTACGGCGTCATGGCGCCGGCCGGCACGTCCGCCGAGATCATCCGCAAGCTGCAGGACACGGTCGTCGGCATCGCCCGCGACGACTCGCTGACGGCGCAACTGGCGGAGCAGGGCGCAGTGCCGTTTCCGGGCAGCAGCGCCGATCTGGAGAAGCTGTCGAACGAGGAAACGGCGCGCTGGACGGCCATCATCAAGAACGCGAAGATCCAGGCCAATTGAAGGGAACGCGCGGCCCGCGGCGCATCGCGCCCGGGCCGCGGGGCGCGCGCTAGAGCGCCGCCGCGCGTTCGGCCTCGACGGCCAGCCGGTAGGCGCGCTTCAGGTAGAGCTGGGCATCGTGCTCCCAGGAAAAGCCGATGCCGCCATGAACCTGGATGGACAGCTTGACGGCGCGTCGCGCCGAGGCCGCCGCCACCCGTGTGGCCAAGGCCGCCAGCGCGGCATCGGGCTCGGTGCGCGCCCGCAGCATCGCCTCAATGGCGTAGCGGCTGTTGTCCAACCCGATCCAGGCGTCGACCAGCGGATGCTTGATCGCCTGGAACTGCCCGATGGGGCGTCCGAACTGTTCGCGTTCATTGGCATGGGCGATCGCCAGGTCCAGCGCCGCGGCGGCCGCGCCGGTCAGCTGCGCCAGCAAGAAAGCATGGTGGCAGTACAGCGCGGGCCGGACCTGTTCGTCGCGCAGTTCCACCTGCGCCTGGGCCGGCCCGCGCAGGCGGGCCAGCGCCACGGTCGGATCCAGGCTCTGCACCGGCTCCAGCAGCGCCGGGTCATGGCGCGCTAGCGTCCAGCCGCCGTCCCGCCGGCTCAGGCGCAGGTACTGGGCGGACGGGCCGTGGTCGTCGATCCATCCGGCGTCGTCGCCGGCGCGGTCGCAGCGGATGCCGGCGGGACGCGCGGCCAGATCCAGCACCACGTCGCCGGCGCCGGGCGCCTGCTCTTGCAGCACGCGGGCCAGGAAGGCCGAGCCGGCATAGGGCAGGGTGAGCAGCGCCCGCCCGGCCCATTCGCCCATGGGCAGCATGCCGGGGCCATACTCTTCCTGGAACGCGTCGGAACCCGCTTCCAGCCAGCCGCCGTCCACCAGTTCCTTCCATAGGGCGCGCTGGGCCTCGTGATGCGCCGGCAGCGCGCGGCGCGCGTACGCGGCCGGATGCTGCTCTTCCAGCAGGCGGCCGAAGGTCGAGGACAGCAAGGTCCTGATTTCGCTATGCATGTTGTCCCCTGTCCTTGGGCAGGCCGAGCAGGCGCTCGCCCACGATATTGCGCTGGATTTCCGAGGTGCCGGCCACGATGGTCTCGGCCCGGGACCACAGGAATTCGCGAAGCACGCTGGCGGGCCCCGCGTACGGCGCGGCGGCCTGCGGGCCCACCAGGGCCGCCTCGCCCAGCAGCTCCACGCGCTGTTCCCACACCTGCTGGCGGGTTTCGCTCCACATCAGCTTGAGCATGGCGCCATCGATGCCGGGGGTTTCTCCCGCGGCCACCTGGCTCAGCACGCGGTCCACGCGCCAGCGGATGACCTGGCAGGCATCGGCCAGGCCCTGGACGCGCCGGGCATGCACGGCGCGTTCGTCCGCCGCCAGCGGCGCCCGCTCCAAGGCCGCTTCCAGTTCGGCCAGCTCGTCTTCCAGCTGGACCACGCGGGGCATGAAGTAGATGCCTCGCTCGTACTCGGCCGCCGCCATCGCGATGCGCCAGCCGTCGCCGGGCTCGCCCAGGATACGGCCTTCGGGCACCGCCACCGCTTCGAACAGCACTTCGTTGTAGTCGGCTTCGCCGGTCATCTGGCGTATCGGCTCGACCCGCACGCCCGCGGCGCGCATGTCGATGAGCATGAAGCTCAGCCCGCGGTGGGCGCGGCTGTCCGGATCGGTGCGGATCAGCCCGAAGCACCATCGCGCCAGGTGCGCCTGGGTGGTCCAGATCTTGCGGCCGTCGACCCGCCAGCCGGCGGCGTCGGGCCGGGCCCGCATGCGCACCGACGACAGGTCGGAGCCGGTCTGGGGTTCCGAGTAGCCCTGGCACCATATCTCGCTGCCGTCCCGGATGCCGGGCAGGAACAGGGACTTTTGTTCGGGCGTGCCGAAGCGCAGCAGCGTGGGCGCGAGGATCGCGTGCGCGATGCTGTTGATGGGCTGCGGCGCGTGCAGGCGCGCGCAGAGTTCATGGAAGGCGATCAGCGTGGCCGTGGGCAGTTCGCGACCGCCGTATTCGCGGGGCCAGGTCAGGGCGATGAGGTCGGCCTCGCACAGCATGCGGTTCCAGGCCTGGCGGCATTCCGGCGTATGCGAGGCGGTCTCGGGGTAGCGTTCGCGCAACTGCGCAAGCGCGGTCCGTAGCCAGGCGTCGGCATCTTCGAGAAAATGTTCGGTGCGTATCATGGCGATGGCGGGTTCAAAGAGGGGGAACGTGCAGGACGCGGGGCTCGCCGTCGAAGCGCAGCGGCGCGTCGATCCAGCGGCCCAGTTCGGAGGGCGGCAGGCCCGCGACCAGGGCGATGGGCACGAAGGCCGATCCGCGCACCTCGAAGATGCCGATGTCGGCATACACGCGGCCGACCACGCCGGCGCCGGTGAGCGGCAGCGTGCAGCGGCTGCGCAGGCGGGGGCGGCCCTCCCGCGTGAGCGCCTCCATCATGACCCAGACGCCGCGCGCGCCCACGGCCAGGTCCATGGCGCCGCCGACCGAGGGCATGGGATCGTCCTCGCCCAGCGACCAGTTGGCCAGGTCCCCGTCGCAGGACACTTCGAAAGCGCCCAGCACGGTGATGTCGATGTGGCCGCCGCGCATGATCGAAAACGAATAGACGTGATCGAAAATGGCCGCGCCTTCGGTGAGTGCGATGGATTGCTTGCTGGCGTTGATGAGATCGCCGTCCGCGGTCTCGTGGGCTTGCAGCAGGCGCATGCCCAGGATGCCGTTTTCGCTGTGCAGCTGGACGCCGCGCGCGGGGTCCAGGCGATCGGTGACCAGGGTCGGCATGCCGATCCCCAGGTTGACCACGGCGCCGGCGGGCAGGTCGGCGGCCACCAGCGCGGCCAGGTGCTCGCGTGTCAGTCTTTGCATTGAGGGCTCCCCAACAGCCGGTGCACGAACAGGCTGGGCGTGACGATGTGATCGGGATCGAGCGCTCCGCAAGGCAGGATCTCGTCGACCTCCGCGATGGTGGTCCGAGCCGCCGTGCACATCACCGGCCCGAAATTGCGCTGGGCGCGCCGGTACACCAGGTTGCCCAGCCGGTCGGCGCGATGCGCGCGCACGAAGGCGAAGTCCGCGCGCAGCGGTGTTTCGAGCACGTAGCCGCGGCCGCCGTACACGCGGGTTTCCTTGCCTTCGCCCAGGGGCGTGCCGTAGCCGGTGGGCGAGAAGAACGGCCCCATGCCGGCGCCGCCGGCCCGGATGCGTTCGACCAGCGTGCCCTGGGGCATCACCTCCACCACCAGGTTGCCTGCCCGCACGCGGTCCCGGATCACTTCGTTGCCGGGCATGCGGGGATAGGAACAGACGATGCGGCTGACGCGGCCCGCGGCGACCAGCGCCAGGAAGCTCGTTTCGCCGGCGCCGGCGTTGTTGTTGATCAGGGTCAGGTCGCGCACGCCGGACTTGGCCAGCAAGGCCGCCAGCAGGCGGGCGGGAATGCCCGAGCCGCCGAAGCCGCCCACGAAAATGGCGGCGCCGGATTCCACGTCGCGCAGGGCGTCCCGCGCGTCGAGGCAAGTCTTGTCTTTCATTGTTCTTCCTCGGTTGCCCATGCTGCGCGTCCCTGGGCGCACACGGTGCCGTCCTGATGGCAGGCCAGCGCCAGCCCCTCGGGGAGATGCCACAACAACACCGCGACAGGCTGGCCGGGGTACACCGGCGCCAGGAAACGCAGGTCCAGTTCGCCCAGCCTCAGCCCGGGCAGCCGCCGCAGGCTGGGTTCGAGCGCGCGGTTCACCATGCCCAGCAGGGCTGCGCCGTGCAGAATGGGCCGCGCATAGCCGGCCAGCCGCGCGCTGGCCGGATCCACGTGCAAGGGATTGCGGTCGGCGTTCAGACGGTAAAGCGCAGCCTGGTTGCGGCTGGTGGGCAGGACGACGACCTCGTCCGGGGGCACAGCGGGCAGGGCAGGTATGGCCGCGGGCAGGATATCGCTCAGGGCGGCGTCGCCGCCGGAGTAGCCTCCATCGCCGCGGCAGATGTTCAACTGTTCGATGATGGCAAGATCCTGCCCCGTGGCGGCATCGCTCAGGGTGCGCCGCGTCACGACGAAGGCGCCTGGGCGCTTGTCGGCGATATGGCTGACCTCCATGCGGCAGGACACTTCGCCTCGCGCGGGCAGGGGCTGGACGAAGCGCATGCGCTGCTCGCCGTGCACGACCCGGCGCCAATCCAGGCCATGGCGCGGATCGCGCATCCAGAAGCCGGGATAGGCCAGCACCGCGGCCATGGCGGGCAGGGCGCGCAGGCTCTGCTCATAGATGAAGCGCGTTTCCTCGCCCAGGGCTTCGTCTTCCGCCAAGCCGGCGCCCACGCCCAGGGCGTAGAGGATGCAGTCATCCTCGCCGTAGGCTTGGCGCTCGGCCTCGAATACGTGGGACTTCAAGCGGTGATAGTCCAGCGCCATGGCTGCCTCACACCGGATCCCAGGCGAACACCTGAGCCGAGGTATCTAGCGGCATGAAGGAGGCGCGCAGCGCGGCCATGCCGTGCTCGGCGATGCTTTGCGCGGTCCAGCCTTCCGAGCGGTGCACCGAGCGCACCGGGCGCGACTGGCTCATGAGGAAGATCTCGTTCAGGCGGATGGCGAATACCTGTCCCGACACTTCGGACGAGGCGTCGGAAGCCAGGTAGCAGATCAGCGGCGCGATCGTCTCCGGCCCCATGCGGCGGATCTTCTCGATGTGGCGGGCTTGCTCTTCGGTCTTGGCCGGTATGGTTTCCGTCATGCGGCTCCAGGCCAGCGGCGCGATGCAGTTCGAGCGCACGTTGAAGGCCGCCATGTCCAGCGCCATGGCCTTGGACAGGCCCACGATGCCCAGCTTGGCGGCGCAGTAGTTGGCCTGGCCGCGGTTGCCGATGACGGCCGAATTGGACGTCATGTTGATCAGGCTGCCGCCGCCCTGTTCGCGGAAGTGGCCCGCGGCCGCATGGCTGAGGTTGAAGCAGCCGTAGAGGTGGACCTTGACCACCGCGTCGAAGTCCTCGGGGGTGAGGCGGTGGAACATCTTGTCGCGCACGATGCCCGCATTGTTCACGACGGCATCCACCCGGCCGTAGGTGTCGGCCGCGGCTTCGATGATGCGCTTCGCGCTGGCGTACTCCGCCACCGAATCGCCGTTGGCGATGGCGGTGCCGCCGGCGGCGCGGATTTCCTCCACCACCTGCGACGCGGTGCGCTGCGAGGCGCTGGTGCCGTCCAGCGATACGTTGAGATCGTTGACCACCACGCGGGCGCCTTGCGCCGCCAGGGCCACCGCGGCGGCGCGGCCGATCCCGTTGGCCGCGCCGGTGACGACGACCACTTTTCCTTCCAGCATCATGAGTCTCCTTCAGTCCATCCAATTGGTCAGCACGGTCGTGGCCTGGGCGCTCAGCACCCCGCCGTTGCCGTGCACGAGCGCCGTGCGCGCCTGTTTCACTTGCCGCTCGCCGCATTCGCCGCGCAGCTGGCGCACCGCCTCCACCAGCCCGAACATGCTGTACATGCCGGGATGCACGCAGGACAGCCCGCCGCCATTGGTGTTCACCGGCAGTTCGCCGCCGGGCGCGATGCGGCCGCCGGACACGAAGGCGCCGCCTTCGCCCTTGCGGCAGAACCCCATGTCCTCCAGGAACAGGATCGGGTTGATGGTGAAGGCGTCGTAGAGCTGCACCAGGTCGATATCGGCCAGCGACACGCCGGCCCGTTCGCGCGCCTGGCCGGCGCTCTCGCCCGCCACGGTGCGCGTCAGGTCGGCCATGCAGGCGATCTGGCGGTGGGAGTGCGCCAGGGCCGTGCCCAGCACGTAGACGGGGCGGGCCACCTCGGCGCGCTCGGCGGCGGTCACCACGATGGCGCCGGCGCCGTCGGTCACCAGGCAGCAGTCGCGGGCGGTCAGGGGCGAGGAGATCACGCGGGCCGACAGCACGTCGTCGATGGAGAGCGGGTCGCGCTTGTAGGCCTCGGGATTCAGCCGCGCCCAGGCGCGCGCGGCCACCGCGACCTCCGCCAGCTGTTCGCGGGTCGTGCCGTATTCGTGCATGTGGCGGCGCGTCGCCAGCGCGTAGCTGGTGGGCGGATTGAAGGGCTGGAACGGCTCTTCGTACGGAAACGGATCCAGCTTGGCGCGGGCGCCCGAGGTCGCCGACACACCGTTGCCGCCGCGCGGCGTGGCGCCGTAGGCGATCACGATATTGCGGCACAGCCCGGCCTGGATGGCCGCCGCGGCGATCAGCAAATGTCCGACGAACGAGGCGCCGCCGATCTGGAGACTGTCCATGAAGCGGGGGAACACGCCCAGGTACTCGGCCAGCTTGTTCAGCCACATCGACGAGGACAGGCTGGCGCTCATCAGGCCGTCGATGTCTTCCATGCGCAGCCCCGCGTCCCGCACCGCCGCGTGTATCGCCAGCGAGGAGACTTCCAGGTCGTTCAGGCCGCCGGCGTCCCCGATGCCGGCCGTGGCGCAGCCGGTGATGGCGATCGAGCCGCGCAGGCTCTTGTTCCAGTCCGTCATGAGGCCTCCGGTTCGAACACCACGCGGGCGCGCTGCGGATCGGGCCGGGCCGTGAGCCGCATGCCGATGCGCGGCGCTTCGGGCCCGAGCAGCGTGGACATCATGCGAAAGCCTTCGTCCATGTCGGCCAGGATGACGTTGCGCGCGGGGGCCTGCGGCGTGGCCGGAATCTCCGAATAGGAATACAGCGTGGCGCCGGCGCGCATGGGGCGCCAGGCGTATTCCTGGGAACGGCAGTGCGTGCAGTGGGTGCGCGGAAAGAAGAAGGCGCGTCCGCAGCTGCGGCAGACCTGGACTTCCAGCCGCCCCGCGCGCAGCGCCTCGGCGAAATAGGCCTCCGGGGAGGGGGAGCCGTTGCGGGCTTCATTCATCCTTGACCCCGGCCTGCGAGATGACGGCTTGCCATTTGTCCATCTCGTCGTTGACGAACTTCCGGTACTGGAGAACATCCATGTCGCCGGGCTCGGAACCGGTCGAACGGATGTATTCCTGGGTGGCCGGCTCCATCACCGCCTTGCGGATTTCGGCGTTCAGGGTCTGGATGATGTCCGCGGGCGTACCGGCGGGAGCGTAGGCGCCTACCCACGTATTCAGGTCGAAGCCCTTGTAGCCCAATTCGTTGAGGGTGGGAACGTCGGGATAGCGGGATTGGCGTTGCGCGGACGCGATCGCCAGCGGAACGATCTTGCCCGATTGCAGATAGGCGTTGGCGGTCACGGACTCCGCCACGCCGAAGGGCACCTGGCCGGAGACCAGGTCCGTCATGGCCGGACCCGCACCACGGTAGGACACATGCATCAGCGGCAGGCCGCTCTGGGACCGCAGCAGTTCGCCGACGATGTGGGGCGCGCCGCCGGCGCCGGCCGTGCCGTAGGGCACGGAGGGTTGTTTCTGCGCATAGCTCTTGAAGTCCGCGAAGGTCTTGATACCCTGGTTGGCGTTGACCAGCAGAAAGTTCGGGCTGACCGCCAGCAGGGCGATGGGCTCGAAGTCCTTGCGCGCGTCATAGGGCAGCTTCTTCAGGACGGGGTTGATTACGTGGCTGGTGGCGCCGACCAGCACGGTGTAGCCGTCGGGCTTCTGGCGCGAGACATACTCGGTAGCGATCTGGCCCGTGGCGCCCGGCTTGTTCTCGACCACGAAAGGCTTGCCCAGGCGGGTCTGCAAGTCGGCGGCGATGCGGCGGGTCAGGATGTCGGTCATGCCACCGGGCGCGTAGGCCACGACCAGGGTCACGGGCTTGGCGGGATAGGTGTCGGCGGCAGCGATGGCGGGAACGGCGGCGAGCAGCGTCAGGAGCTGCCTCAGGCGGGACTTCAGTTTCATGTCGGGGGTCTCCTCGTCCTGCGGGCATGTCTGCCCTGCTTGGTTATGGTGTCGAGGGACCGTCCCGGGGCGCGTGATGGGCTGCCGGCGTGGCGGGCCTCGACGCGTCAATGATGGGAGCGGCTCATCATTCAAACAATTGATTAATTGTCATGAAGCCATTCGAGAAGGAACTTAATCGCCGGAAGGCGCCGGTCGGCGCAGCCCATGCAGATGCGCTTCGAAGGCCGTGAGGAAGGCGCTGGCCGCGCGCGGCAGCAGGTGGCCGTTGCGGCGCAGAATGGACAATTCGTGCTGGGCCTGTGGCGGGTCGTCGATGGACAGGGCATGCAGGCCCATCTCCTCGCAGACGCTGCGCACATAGCCGGGCATGACCGTGATGCCCATGCCACCGCGGATCATGGCGAAGGCGGTGGTCAGGCTGCCAGTCTGCGCCACGCTGTGCACCGTCAGGCCCCTATCCTGCAGGATCTGGTCCATCTTGCGGCGCACGGTATAAGTGCCGCGCAGCAGGATGTGAGGGTAGGGGGCCAGATCGCGCCAGCGCGCGCTTTCCCGGGCGGCCAGCGGATGGTCGGCCGGCACGACGGCGTACATGGGGCCGCGGTAGGCGACGCGGCAGTCCAGGCGCGGATCCTGGCTCTCGACCGCCACGAGCCCCAGGTCGGCCTTGCCGTGCAGCACGTGTTCGGTCACCTCATCGCCGGTCAGTTCGTGCAGGTCGAAGACAATGTTGGGATGCCTGGCGTGGAACCGCGTAACCACGGGCGCCACCAGGGTGTGCATCATGATGGGTGAGGCGGCGATGGACACTTCGCCGCGCTCCAGGCCCGCCAGACTGCTCAGGCTGCGTTCGGCCGCGCGCAGCGAGCCGAAGGCTTCCTGCGCATAGGCGTACAGTTCCGCGGTGCCTTCCAGCAATTCGACGCCCCGCGCCGAGCGCTCGAACAGCGCCAGCCCGACGGCCTTTTCCAGTTCGGAGCAAAGCTTGCTGACGGTGGATTGCGTCAGGTTCAACACCTCGGCGGCGCGGGTGAAGTTCTTCAGTTCGTAAACGGCGCAGAAGGCCCGAAGCTGGCGTAGCGTGATGCCCATGGTACGACTCCGGCAAGAGGCGGCTATCGTACCCAAGTCCCGGGTGCTTTCCTTATTTATTCCCTTTTAGACTTATTCTATGAAAATTACTCGTTTGTTGTGATCAAACGAGGCCCGTAGCATCGGTGGCATCACCCTCGCTGGAGCTTCCATGACCCCGTCTATCCCTCCCTTTGCCCACGCCCTCGTGACTCGCGACGAACGGGGCGTCTACACGCTGCAGATCCACGACGCCAAGAGCCTGAACATCCTGGCCTCGCCGGTGACGCGCAGCCTCATCGAGGCCGCGCGCTGGATCGCCGCCCAGGACGATGCCCGGGCCGTCGTCATCCGCGGCACGGGCGACAAGGCCTTCGTGGGCGGCGCCAATATCTATGAAATGGCCGAACTGGAACCGCAAGGGGCCCGCGAGTTCATCACGCGGCTGCGCGATCTCTGCGACGCCGTGGCGGCGATTCCGGTGCCTACCATTGCGCGCATCCCGGGTTTCTGCCTGGGCGCCGGCATGGAGCTGGCCGCCGCGTGCGATATCCGATTGGGCTCGATGGACGCTGTCTTCGGCATGCCCGAGGTGCGGGTGGGCATTCCGTCGGTGATTCATGCCGTGCTGCTGCCGGCCATCATCGGTCCCGGCCCCACCAATTGGCTGCTCCTGACCGGCGAGACAGTGAGTGCGGCGCAGGCTTCGCAATGGGGCTTCCTGGAGTTCGTGAGCGAGCCGGGCGAACTGGACGCGCTGGTCGAGCGCACGGTGGCGCCCATCGCTGAAAGCGGCCCGATCGCGGTGCGCTCGCAGAAGGCCCTGCTGCGCTACTGGAGCGAGTCCACGGTGGAAGCCGGGCTGGACCGCAGCGTGGCCGCGTTCGGCGAGGCGTTCACGACCGACGAGCCGCGCCGCTACATGGCACCCTTCGTCAACCGCAAGAAGCACCAGGAGGCCAAATAATGGCCGGCCCGCTCGCGGGCGTGCGCGTCATCGACATGACCTCGGTGGCCATGGGCCCTTATGCCACGCAGATCCTGGCCGACATGGGCGCCGAGGTCATCAAGGTGGAAGCGCCCGAAGGAGACGTGTTCCGCGCGGCGGCGCCGGCCGCGCACGCAGGCATGGGGCCTGCATACCTCAACCTCAACCGCAACAAATACAGCGTGACGCTGGACGCCAAGGCGCCGGCCGACCGGGAACGTCTGTTGCAGCTGATCGATGGCGCGGACGTGTTCGTTTCGAACGTCCGCGCGGCGGCGCTGGCCAGGCTGGGCCTGGACGGGGCGTCGCTGTGCGCGCGCAACGCCCGCCTCATTTATTGTTCGGCGGTCGGCTTCGGCCAGGACGGCCCCTACGCGGCCCGCCCGGCGTTCGACGACATCATCCAGGCGATGAGCGGGCTGGCCGATCTGCAGGGCCGCAACAGCGGGGCGCCCGCCTACGTCAACACCATCCTGGCCGACAAGGTGGCGGGCCTGACGCTGGCCTACGCCATCCCCATGGCGCTGTACGAGCGCGAGCGCTCGGGGCTGGGGCAGGCCATCGAGGTTCCCATGTTCGAAACGCTGGTGTCGTTCACGCTCATCGAGCACATGAGCGGCCACAGCTTCGTTCCGCCGCTGGGCCCCATGGGATACAGCCGCGTGCTGTCGCCGCAGCGGCGGCCCTACCGCACGCGCGACGGCTACCTGGCCCTGCTGCCGTACACCGATGCGCAATGGCGGCGGTTTTTCGCGCTGGCGGAGCGTGCCGACCTGGCGGCGGACCCCCGCTACGTGGATGCGGCGTCGCGCGCGCGGCATTTCGACGAGCTCTACCAGGACCTGGCGGACATCGTTGCCCTGCGCGGCACGGACGAGTGGCTTGCGCTGCTGGCGGAGGCGGACATCCCGCATTCGCCGGTGAACACGCCGGAAGCCCTGTTCGACGACCCCCACTTGCAGGCAACCGGCTTCTTCCAGCGGGTGGAGCATCCCACCGAAGGCTCCTTGATGGCCGCCGGCATTCCGGTGCGCTTCTCGCGCACGCCGGGCGAAATCAGGCGCCTGGCGCCGCGCCAGGACGCCGATCGCGATATGCTTCCGGGTGGGCGCTGAGGCTGGCATGGCCGGAGAGCGCCAGGCGGCGACTTCGACCATGAACATCACTCTCAAGCAATTGCGCGTGTTCTGCGCGCTCTACGAACTGCGCAGTTTCACGGCGGCCGCCCGCGCGGCCTTCGTGACCCAATCGGCGGTCAGCAAGCTGTGCGCCGAGCTGGAGGCCGAGGTCGGCCAGCCGCTGTTCGAGCGTTCCACGCGCAGCGTCACTCCCTGCGACGGCGCCGCCGATTTCTATGCCTACGCGCAGGAAATCCTGGGCACCGTGCGCGCCGCCGAGCGCAGCATGTCGGGCCTGCGCACCCTGGAACGCGGCACCGTGGGCGTGGCGACCTCTCCTCTCATGATGGTCGGGCTGCTGGGCGAGGTCGTGGCGGACTACCACCGCGCCCATCCCAGCGTGAAGCTGGACCTCTTCGAGCTGTCCACGGACGACACCTTCGAGCACGTGCGCAACGGGCGCGCGGACTTCGGCATCGTTTCAGTCGAGACGCCGTCGGACGAACTGGCCACGCGCGTCATCTACCGCGACACCATGTATGCCGTGTGCGCGCCGAGGCACGCGCTGACGCGCAAGCGTTCGGTGTCGTGGGCGGACGTCGCGACCCACGACCACATCATGCTGCGCAACGTGTATAGCGTGCGGCGCAGCCTGGACCGGGTGGCGGCCGACCTGAACCTGGAATTCCGCTATCGCATCGAGGCCGGCATGCTGACCTCGGCGCTGAAACTGGTGGGCGCCGGGCTGGGCATCACCGTCGTGCCCGGCTACGCCTGCGACCTGGCGCGGCAGCTCGGCCTGCGCATCGTGGAAATCGACGGCGCCCGCAGGCACGGGCACGAGCTCTGGCTGATCCAGCGCCGCAATGCGCGGCTGTCTCTGGCTGCGTCGGCTTTCCTGCAGGCCACCGAGGAATATCTGCGGCAGCGCCAGGCGGAAGACAATTAATCTAAGATTGGAATAAGTCTATGAAAATTAGTCCCTTGTTGGGATAAGCGGGGTGCAAGCATCATACGGCTTGAGTTGAAGAGGCCGACCCGCGGCCCCTGACAGGAGACAAGCATGACACTATCGTTCGGCGCGCGCCGCCGCCTGCTGGCCGCCGGCAGCCTCACGGCCCTCACCGCGCTGGCAGGCGCGTTCCCTTTTGGCGCTGCGCACGCGCAAGCAGCCTATCCCGACAAGCCCATCACCATCGTGGTGCCGTTCTCTCCGGGCAGCGCCACCGACACCAGCGCGCGCATCATCGCCGAGAAGCTCGGCCCCCGCCTTAACGTACCGGTCGTCATCGAGAACAAGCCGGGCGCGTCCGGCACGATTGGCTCGTCGTTTACCGCGCGCGCCCAGCCCGACGGCTACACGCTGATTCTCACCAGCAGCTCGACGCATTCGGCCACCCCGGCCCTGTTCCGCAAGCTGCCGTTCGATCCCACGGGCGACTTCATCCATGTGATCCGGATCGCCACCATTCCGATGATGCTGGTGGTGCGCGACGATGCGCCGTACAAATCGCTGCAGGAACTGGTCAAGGCCACGCAGGCCAAGCCCTTGAACTATGCCTACGGCTCGCCCACCAGCCAGATCGCCGGCGCCACGTTCAACACGGTGGCAGGCGCGGCCGCCAACGGCGTGCCCTACAAGAGCCAGCCGCCGGCCGTGACCGACCTGCTGGGCGGCCACGTCGATTACCTGTTTGCCGATCTCTCCGTCGTCACGTCCTTCATGCAGGCTGGAAAGCTGCGCGGGCTGGCGTACACGGGCCATGCGCGCGCCAAGGAATTCCCGGCCGTTCCGACGCTGGCCGAGCTGGGCTACAAGAACTTCGACCTGGTCGTCTGGGTCGGCGTGGCCGCGCCCGCCAAGACGCCTGACGCCGTCGTGCAGACGCTGAACCGGGAGGTGGCCGCCATCCTGCGCGAGCCCGACGTCCTGCAGCGCTTCGAATCCCTGGGCATGCAGGTGTCGCCCAACACCGTCGCGGAGCACCAGGCGTTCGCGCAGGCGCAGCGCAAGGTCTGGACGCAGCGCGCGGTCGACGCGAAGATCGAACCGCAGTAAGCAGGAAGCGTCTTGTGGCGCATGCGGGGCGGCCCAGGCCGCCCCGTTTTCATTGGGCGTTCAAAAAATCTCGAACAGCCCCCGCGCCCATGCCGCTACCCACGCGCATGGTGACGACGGCGCGCGGGGACGGCCGGCCGGCGGACGCCGGGCGCGCCGGTTTCCGACAAAGCGAATAAAGTGCTTGGCGAGGCCTGCGGCGAGATTGCCGCAGGCGTATTCCACATACAAGGAGACGGCATGGATACGACAGGCAACACGGGAGGCAGCGTGCGCGAGCGCGTCGGCGAAACGGAATGGCAGGTCCGCAAGGACCTGGCGGCGTTGTACCGGCTGGTGGCGCTGTTCGGGTGGGACGACCTGATCTTCACGCACATCACCGCCAAGGTGCCCGGGACCGAACACTTCCTGATCAACCCCTACGGCATGATGTTCGACGAGATCACGGCGTCCAGCCTGGTGAAGATCGACCTGGATGGCCGCAAGGTCATGGAGTCCGAGTACGACATCAACCCCGCGGGCTTCACGATCCACAGCTGTATCCATGCGGCCCGCAAGGATGCGATGTGCGTGCTGCACACGCATTCGATCAACGGCGTGGCGGTATCGGCCCAGAAAGCGGGGCTGTTGCCGCTGTCGCAGTTCGCGTTCATCGTGCTGCGCTCCCTGGGCTACCACGATTACGAAGGCCTCGCGCTCAATCCCGAGGAGCAACCGCGCCTGGTGCGCGACCTGGGCGACAACAGCTACCTCATCCTGCGCAATCACGGCCTGCTGACCGTAGGGCAGAGCATGGCCGAGGCGTTCCAGGCCATGCATCGCCTGGAGGCGGCCTGCATGGTGCAGGTGCGGGCCCAGGCGGGCGGGGAGCTGTCCTTCATTCCCCCCGAGGTGCTGGAGCGCGCGGGTGTCGAGTCGCCGGCGGACCGGGCGCGCAAGGCGGCGCTGGCCTGGCCCGGCCTGCTGCGCCGGCTGGACCGCCGCAACCCCGGCTACGCGGACTAGGGCGCGGCCGGCGCGACTGTACTCTTGCGCGGCGGCCCGAACTGCACTCTTCGCCCGGGCGCCAGCTTCTCTATATTGGATTCCTGTCGCGCGCCTGCCCGAGAGCCGGCGCGTCTCCCCCATTCGGGACCGACCAAGGAGTTTCACATGAGCAAGCGACGCGATGTGCCGGGAATCAGGCCGTACAACGGGCCCGCCGGCGGCTGGGGGGCGCTCAAGGCGACCGCGCAGGCCGTGCGGCAGCAGATGGACCGCATCGAGGCGCCCATCGTGCTGATGCGGACCAACCAGCCGACCGGCTTCGACTGTCCCGGCTGCGCCTGGCCGGACAAGGAGCACCGCTCCACTTTCCAGTTCTGCGAGAACGGCGCCAAGGCCGTTACGTGGGAGGCGACGACCAAGCGGGTCACGCCCGAATTCCTTGAAAAGACCACGGTCGCGTCGCTGCTCCGGCTTTCCGATTTCGAGCTGGAAGGCATGGGGCGGCTCACCCATCCCATGGCCTACGACCGCGCCACCGATACATTTCGCGCGGTCTCCTGGGACCAGGCTTTCGAGCGCATCGGCGCCGTGCTGCGCGGGTTGTCTTCGCCGGACCAGGTCGAGTTCTACACCTCGGGCCGCGCATCGAATGAGGCGGCCTATCTGTTCCAGCTGTATGCGCGGGAATACGGGACGAACAATTTTCCCGATTGCTCGAACATGTGCCACGAACCCACCAGCGTTGGCCTGCCGCGCTCCATCGGCATCGGGAAGGGCACGGTGTCGCTGGCGGATTTCGAGGAGACGGAACTCATCATCTCCATCGGCCACAATCCGGGCACCAACCATCCGCGGATGATGGGCACGCTGCACGAGGCGGCGCGGCGCAAGGTGCCGATCATCGTGTTCAACCCGCTGCGCGAGCGGGCGCTGGAGCGCTTCGCCGATCCGCAGAACCTCATCGAAATGGCGACCTACGGCTCCACCCCGATCGCGTCCGCCTACCATCAGGTCAGGGCGGGCGGCGACGCGGCCGCGCTCAAGGGCATCATGAAGGCGCTCCTGGAAATGGATGCGGAGCGCGGCGGCGTGATCGACCATGATTTCATCGCGGCGCATACCGAGGGATTCGACGCGCTGGCGGCGGACCTGCGGGCGACGGAGTGGGCGGACATCGAGAGGGAAAGCGGACTGGGCCGCCAGGAGCTCGAAGGCGTCGCCCAGGCCTACGCCAGATCGAACGCCACGATCGTCACCTACGGCATGGGTATCACGCAGCACAACACGGGCACGGCCAACGTCCGCCTGATCGCGGACCTGCTCCTGATGCGCGGAAATTTCGGCAAGCCAGGCGCGGGCATCTGCCCCCTGCGCGGCCACTCCAACGTGCAGGGCAACCGCACGGTGGGCATCACGGAAAAGCCGTCCGGCGATTTCCTGGCCCGGATCGAGGACACGTTCGGCTTCCGGCCGCCGCGGGCGCACGGACATGACGCGGTCAAGGCGATGCAGGCGATGATCGATGGCTCGGCGAAGGCCCTGATATGCCTGGGGGGGAACTTTGCCGTGGCGCTGCCCGATCCGGAACTCAGCTTTCCCGCCATGGGCATGCTGGATCTGAGCGTGCACGTGGGCACCAAGCTCAATCGTTCGCACCTGCTGGTCGCCAGGGAAACCTTCCTGCTGCCCTGTCTGGGCCGGACGGAACTGGACATGCAGGAGAGCGGCGCGCAGTCCGTCACGGTCGAGGACTCGATGTCCATGGTGCATGCGTCCGCCGGCAAGCTCAGGCCCGCCTCCGGGCACCTGCGCTCGGAGCCCGCCATCGTGGCCGGGATGGCAAGCGCGACGCTTCCGGCAAGCAGGGTGGCCTGGCTCGACCTAGTGGCCGACTACGACCGTATCCGCGATCTGATCGAGCGCACGGTGCCCGGGTTCGACGGCTACAACGCGCGCATCAGGATCCCGGGCGGTTTCCGGCTGCCGCTGCCTCCCACGGAGCGCAAATGGACCACCCCGTCGGGCAAGGCCGCTTTTTCCGTGTTCCTTGGCGTGAGGGAAAGCTATGCGGCCTGGGACGACGACGTCCTGCGCCTGGTCACCATCCGCAGCCATGACCAGTACAACACCACCATCTACGCAATGGACGACCGCTACCGCGGCGTGTTCGGCCGGCGCGACATCCTGTTCATGAATGCCGCGGATCTGGCCGTCCGCGGGCTGGAGCACGGCGATCTGGTCGACATCGAGACGGTCTCGGCGGACAGGGCGCTGCGCCTTCCGGGCATCACCGTCATCGAGTACGACATCGCGCGCGGCTCCGCCGCGGCCTACTACCCGGAAGCCAACGTGCTCGTGCCGTTGGACTACATCGACGAGGACAGCGGCACCCCGTCATACAAGTCCATCCCCGTGCGGGTCCTGCGGTCGCGCGCGGGCCGGGCGGGGCAGGAGGCGGCATGATCGTCAGGCCCGGAAAAAGCTGGTTCAGGCTGCTGTTCATCTGGAACGGATCGGTTCTGCAATCCATCATCCCCCAACTGCTCTTCGTGGCCGCCGTCAGCAGCCTGGCGGTGGCGACGCACGGCCGGATACTGGGCGAGAAGATTCCGCTGAACACCACGCTGCTGACGCTGTTCGGGCTGACGCTGGCGATCTTCCTGGCGTTCCGCAACAACGCCAGCTACGAACGCTTCAATGAGGCCCGGCACCTGTGGGGCAATCTGCTGATCGCCGCCCGGGCGCTCATGTCGCAGACCTTGCGCTATCTGCCCAGCGGCACCGACCGGACGCGCTTCATCCATGCGCTGATCGCTTGCGTCTATGCCTTGAAGCACCAGTTGCGGGGCAGCGATCCGGGGCCCGACCTGCGGCGGCTGCTGGGCGCGGGGCCGGCGGCGCTCCTGCTGGAGAAGTGCTACCGGCCGGTGGCTCTGCTGGACGATATCCGCAACGGCTTCGCAGGCATGCGCGAGCGCGGCCAGATATCTGACACGACACTCTGGATGCTGGACGCGCAGCTCAACGAGCTGGGCAGGGTGGTGGGAGGCTGCGAGCGCATCGCTTCCACGCCGATTCCCTTCGCTTACGGCGTGCTGCTGCATCGCACGATCTACACCTACTGCATCATGCTGCCGTTCGGCCTGGTGGATTCCGCGGACCTCTTCACGCCTTTGCTTTGCGTCTTCATTTCCTACACGCTGATCGCGCTGGAGGCGATCGCCAACGAGATCGCGGAGCCGTTCAGCCTTGCGCCCAATGCGCTGGCGCTGGATTCCATGACCCGCGGCATCGAGCGGTCGGTGCTGGAGCTGTGCGGCCTGGAATTGCCGGAGGAAGTGCCGCCGAGTTATTCCTATCAGCTGACCTAGGCCGCGCGGGCGCACGTGGCGGCGATCCTGCCCACGGCGATCACCGCCTGTTCGATGTCGTCGGACCACGGCGTGCTGTAGTTGAGCCGGATGAAGTTGCGATAGCCGTCCGACACGGAGAACATCTGCCCGGGCCCGATGGTGATGCCGCGTTCGAGCGCGAGCCGGTACAGCCGCAACGCGTCGACGCGCGGCGGAAGCTCGACCCACAACAGGTAGCCGCCCGCCGGGGTGGAGGTTTTTGTGCCTTCCGGAAAGAACCGCTCGACCATGGCCTTCATCAGTTTGGCCTGCTGGGCGTAGGCCTTGCGGATCCGCCGAAGATGGTAGTCATAGCCGTCGCGCTCGAGGAATTCCGCAATGGCGAGCTGGGGCAGGGACGGCGTGGTGAGGGTGTTCAGGAACTTCAGCTTTTCGACCTGGTCGCGGTAGCGGCCGGGCAGCGCCCAACCGATGCGGTAGGCCGAAGTCAGGCTTTTCGAGAACGACGAACAATGCAGGACCAGCCCCTTGCTGTCGTAGGCTTTCAGCGTGCTGGGATGCGAATCGCCGAAGTGCAGTTCGTTGTAGACGCCGTTTTCGATGATGGGGATGCCGTGCCGCGCGGCAAGTTCCACCAGCGCCTGTTTGCGCTCGTCGGGCATCAGGAAGCCGAGCGGGTTCTGGAAGTTCGGCATGACCATGCAGGCCGCGACCGGCTGCGAGGCCACGATGGCCGCCAGCGCATCGACGTCGATGCCGTATTCGGGATGCGTCGGCACTTCGAGCGCCTTCATGCCCATGCGTTCGATGGCGTGGAGCATGGCGTAGAACGTGGGCGATTCGACCGCGATCACGTCCCCCGGCTTGGCCACGGCCTGAAGGCAGATGTTCATGGCCTCGGTCGCGCCGACGGTGATGATGATCTCGTCCGGGTCCACCCGCAGGCCTTTCTCCAGATAGCGCCGCGCGATCTGCCTGAGCAGCTTCGGGTGCCCCGGCGGCAGGGCGTCCTTCAGGCCCAGCAGCGCCTCGTCGCGCCCGGCCGCGTAGGCGTAGCGGTTGAGCTTCTGGAAGGGGAACAGGCCGGGATCCGGATAGGGCGAGCCCAGGGGCACGGCGTCGCCGGCGCTGATCGAGCGCAGTGTCGACAGCACCAGGCGGCTGACGTCGACCGGCGACGAGGTGGCGGCGGGATGGGAAGTGGCGAGCTTGCCTGCGGCCGGCGCCTCGCCGGCCCTCGCGCTCACGAAATAGCCGGATTGGGGTTTGCTGGCCACCAGGCCGCGGCTTTCGAGCAGCAGGTAGGCGCGGGTGACGGTCGTAATGCTTAGGCCGCGCTGCCGGCTGGCCTGCCGTACCGATTGGAGCTTGTCGCCCTCCTGGTACACGTTCTTGCGGATCAGGCCTTCGATCTCGTCGGCCAGCTTTTCATAGCGCGTCATCGTTTGTCTCCTGCTTTCGGCCCGCCGGAAACAGGCGCCTAGCTTAGCAGGGGCGTCCCCGGTTTCGGGAGGAATAAACATCACGACATCATGATGTCATGATGTTATGATGCCTCCATGCTGAACGAACCTGAATACGCGCCCCTGTACGCCCGGGTCGAGAACGCGCTGGCCGCGGAGATCGCGGGCGGCGGCCTGCCGCCGGGCAGTCAGCTCCCGACGGAAGACCAACTCGTGGAGCGCTTCGCCGTCAGCCGCACCACGGTGCGCAAGGCGGTCGAGCACCTGGTGGCGCGCGGCCTGGTCGAGATCCGGCGCGGCAAGGGCACTTTCGTCACCGAGCCCAAGCTGACGCAGGAGCTGACCGGGCTGAGCGGATTCGTGGAAGACATGATGGCGCTGGGCCGCCATCCCACCGCCCGCCTGCTGGACAAGCGTCCGGTGCCGGCCACCGGAACCGTGGCGCGGCAACTGGGCGTCGCTCAGGGGGCGCAGGTGTACCGCATCGAGCGCGTGCGCCTGGCCGACGGCGTGGCCATGTCGTTCGACGAAACCTATCTGCCGCTCGACATCGGAGAGAAGGTCGCCAGCAACGATCTGGAGGCCGAGCCCATTTTCGACCTGCTGGAGCTGCGCTACGACCTGCCTTTGATCGAAGCGCAGTACCAGCTCGAAGCCGTTACGGCGAACGCGCGCGTCGCGCAGGCGCTGGGCGTCGAGCCCGGCAGCCCGATCTTCCTGATCGAGCGCACCTCCTACACGGAGGGGCAGCGTCCAGTCGATTACGAAAAGCTCTATTACCGGGGCGATCTGATCCGGTTTTCCACCCGCCTGTCGCGGATCGCGCGGCGACCGTGATGGAAGCGTCCGTCATCTTCTGGCTCTTCGCCGCGGCCTTCGGGGCCAGCGCGCTGGGTGGCGTGCTGGGAATGGCCAGCGGCATTTTCATCGTGCCCATCCTGACGCTGCTGTTCGGCGTGGACATCCACGTCGCGATCGGCGCCAGCATCATTTCGGTGATCGCCTGTTCCTGCGGCAGCGCCGGGCCGTTCCTGAAGGGGCGCCTGACCAACGTCCGGCTCGCCATCGTCCTCGAAACCGCCACCACGCTGGGCGCGCTGACCGGCGTGTTCCTCATCGGCATCGTGTCCACGGGGTTCCTCTACGGCTTGTTCGCGGCCATTCTTGCCCTGTCGGCGCAGCAAATGCTGGCGCGCCGCCGCGAGGCGGCCCAAGCCGGCACGCCGGACGCCGCGAGCTGGGCCACGGCGCTGCGCCTGCATTCGAGCTTCCCCGACCGCGCCCTGGGCCGGGAGGTGCACTACCAGGTGGGCCGCGTGCCGCTGGGGTTGTCGCTGATGTACGGCGCGGGCCTGATCTCGGCGCTGCTGGGCATCGGTTCGGGCGTGCTCAAGATCCCCGCGATGGACGCGGCCCTGCGGCTGCCCATCAAAGTCTCCTCGGCCACGTCGAACTTCATGATCGGCGTGACGGCCGCGGCCAGCGCGGGCGCGTATTTCGTGCGGGGCGACATCGATATCGGCATTGCGGGCCCGGTCGCGCTGGGTTCGGTCGCCGGCGCATTGCTCGGCGCCCGCCTGTTGCTGGGCCTGCCCGCGGACAAGCTGCGCATTTTCTTCGTCATCGTCCTGGCGCTGCTTGCGGTGCAGATGCTGCTCAGCGCGCTGGGCGTGTCGATCCCCGGAGGCCCGGCGTGAGCGCAGCGCCCGATAAGCAGGCCAGGCGCGACCGCGGCATCGCGGCGCTGCTTTGGTATGGCACCTGGGCCGCGTCGGCCTGCATCGCCATCGGCATGGCGCTGGGCCTGGTGCCGTCGTCCGGCGGCGGGCAGGGCATGGGCCTGTACGGCTATCGCTTCGTGCAGGCGGGCGTGGCCCTCTTCATCCTGCTGCCGGTTGCGCGCGTGGCGCTGATGCTGGCCATCTTCCTGCGCGAACGCGACTACGCCTATACCGCGATTTCCGCGTTCGTGCTGCTGATCATCGCGGCCGGGGTCGTGTCCGGCCTGCACTGAGCCGGGCGCGCGGCCGGATTTTTTATAATCCGCCTGCGCTTCGATGGCGCGCCGCCTCATATCCCAGGATCCGTTCATGCTTTCCATTACCAGTCAGGATGTCTACGTACCCACCAGCCAGGGCCGCCTGTTCGCGCGGCGCTGGGACCCCGCCGGCGCGGATGCCGCGGGCGCGCCCATCGTGCTGCTGCACGATTCATTGGGCTGCGTGGAACTGTGGCGCGATTTTCCGGAACTGCTCGCGCGCGAAACGGGGCGCAGCGTGATCGCATACGACCGCCTGGGCTTCGGCCGTTCCGATCCGAACGCCGCGACCTTCGAAACAGGCTTCGTCGAAGCCGAGGCCCGCGAGGGCTTCCGCCATTTGCGGGCAGCGTTGGGCATCGGGCCGTTCGTCGCCTTCGGTCATAGCGTGGGCGGCGGCATGGGGATATGCTGCGCGGGCGTGTATGAGGAGGACTGCCAGGCCTTGATTACCGAATCGGCGCAGGCGTTTGCCGAAGACCGCACGCTGCAGGGCATCAGCGCCGCGAAACGGAATTTCGACGAACCGGGCCAGCTGGACCGGCTGAAGAAATACCACGGCGAGAAGGCCTCCTGGGTGTTGGGGGCCTGGGTCGACACGTGGCTGTCGCCCGGCTTCGCCGACTGGAACCTCGATGAGCCCTTGCGCCAGGTGCGTTGCCCGGTGCTGGCCCTGCACGGCGAGGAGGACGAATACGGTTCGCCGCGGCATCCCGAGCGCATCGCGCAGTTGACCGGCGGACGCGCCGTGCTGCTGGAGAACTGCGGCCATGTCCCGCACCGCGAGCAGGGTCGCATCGTGCTGGACCTGGTGGGCCAGTGGCTGAAGGCGGTGCGCTGAGGGCGGAGCCACCCGGGGGGAAGTGCACACTGCCATGATCCGCGCTTAGAATCGGACTAGTCTTCCGCGCTTCGCGCCTGTTTCCAACGTTTCAGATCCGATGTCCGACACTACGCCCCTGTCCCAAGCCGTACACAATTCGACCACCCGCCACGCGATCTTCCTGGTCGCCACCCTCAACGCGGGGCCCGCCGCCGCCGAGACGGTGAGAGGGTGGTGCGAGGACGTCGGCAACCTCGTGCGCACAGTGAGCACGCGCGCTCCCGAGGAAAATCTTTCCTGTGTCTGCGCATTCGGCTCCAACGCATGGGATACGCTCTTCGGCTCGCCGCGCCCGGCGGCGCTGCATCCCTTCCGTGAATTCGGTTCGGGCGAGCGCGTCGCCGTCGCGACGCCAGGAGACATCCTGCTGCACATCCGCGCGGATTCGATGGATTTTTGTTTCGAGCTCGCCACGCTGCTGTGCAACGGCCTGGGCGACGCGGTGACGGTCGTGGACGAAGTCCACGGCTTCCGCTACTTCGACCGGCGCGCCATCATCGGTTTCGTCGACGGGACCGAGAATCCCGAAGGGCGCGAGGCGGTCGATTTCACCGTGATCGGCGACGAGGATGCCGAGTTCGCCGGCGGCAGCTATGTGCTGGTGCAGAAGTACCTGCACGACATGACGGCCTGGAATTCGCTCAGCGTGGAAAGCCAGGAAGGCATCATCGGCCGCCACAAGTTCTCCAACGTGGAGCTCGACGACGACATCAAGCCCTCGTCCTCCCACAGCGCGCTGACCACGCTCGAGGAAAACGGGCGGGAAGTGAAGATCCTGCGCGACAACATGCCCTTCGGCCGGCCGGGTTCCGGGGAGTTCGGCACCTATTTCATCGGCTACGCGCGTTCGCCCGCGCCCATCGAGCAGATGCTGGAAAACATGTTCGTCGGGCGGCCCGCCGGCAACTACGACCGCCTGCTTGACTACAGCCGCGCGGTCACGGGCGGCCTGTTCTTCGTGCCTTCGGCCGAGCTGCTGGAGTCGCTCGCCGAACGGACGCCGGCCGCGAGCGTAGCCGCCACCGCGCCGGCGCCAGCCGGCTCCGCCGCCTAGCCGGGCCCGTCTTCCCTGTGCGCCTGCGCCGACCGCCGGCGGGGCGCGCAGGGCATTCCATCGCATACGCAAATAACGGCGCGGGCGCGCCAACGCCTCGCCGCGTCCGGTTTTCGCCGGCAGAACACAGCAGGGACCTACGGCGGCCGCGTCCAAAAAAATAGTAAAGCGCATGAGAATTGTTTGCATTACACTTTCCGTCGATTTGAAGATCGGACTCGGGAAAGGGAGCCACTATGCAAGATTCTCGGCCTGCCGGCCGCCGACCTCGCGTCGGCCGGCATTTCGCGCTTCGGCGCACCCCCTGCCTGGTGCTCATGGCGCTGGCTTGCGGCGTGGCCGCCGCGCAGGAGGGCGGTGTCGCCACGCTGCCCACGGTACAGGTGCTGGGAGACTCGGACCCGACGACCACCGAAGGCACCGGCTCATACACGCCGCGGGCCACCGCCGCCAGCACCGGCCTGCCGCTGACCCTGCGCGAGACTCCGCAGTCCGTCACGGTGGTCACGCGCCAGCGCATGGAAGACGAGAACATGCTGTCCCTCGTCGACGTGATGGCCAGCACGCCCGGCATATCGGTGCAGAACTACGATAGCGAGCGCTATTCCTTCAATTCGCGGGGTTTCAGCGTCAGCAACTACATGTATGACGGGATCCCCACGAGTTTCGATACCGGCTACGCCGCGGGAGAGTCCGCGCTGGATCCCATCATCTACGACCGCGTTGAAGTCGTGCGTGGCGCCACGGGTCTGATGTCCGGCACCGGCAATCCCTCGGCCTCCATCAACCTGGTGCGCAAGCATGCCACCCGCCGCGAATTCACGGCCGACATGAGCGTCAGCGCCGGCAACTGGGACACCTACCGCGGGACGCTGGACCTGTCCACGCCGCTGAGCGCCAACGGCAATGTGCGCGGCCGTATCGTGTCGGCTTACCAGGACAATCATTCCTATCTGGACGGCTATCGGAACAAGAAGAAAATCTTCTACGGCGTAGTTGACGCCGACATTACGCCGAACACGACGCTGAGCGTGGGCCTCAACTACCAGGACAACGACCCCAGGCGCAGCAACTGGGGCGGATTCCCGCTGTGGTACTCGGACGGCGGCCGCACCGACTGGGTCCGTTCGCTGAATACGGGCGCCGACTGGTCTTCGTGGGGCAGCACCACCCAGGGCGTGTTCGCGAGCCTGGAACACCGTTTCGACAACGGCTGGACCGTGCATGCCGTGGGTTCGCATTCCAAGAACGAAATGGACGCGAAGCTGCTGTATCTGTACGGCTGGCCGGATCGCGAGACCGGCCTGGGCATGGGCGCGTCGCCCGCGTGGTACCTGGGCGACCGCAAGCAGAACAGCGTGGATTTCAAGGCCTCGGGGCCGTTCACGCTGTTCGGCCGCCGCCACGAGGCCGTGGTGGGCGCCAGCTTCAACCGCCAGTACGCGGACTTCGACTACCGCTCGGCCCTGTCCGTGGCGCCGGTGGGCAACTTCCTGGATTGGGACGGCTCGTATCCGGAACCGGACTGGAGCGATTCCTCCACGACCGCCAGCCGCTACACCACCAAGCAGACCGGCTGGTACGGCGCGCTGCGCCTGAACCTCGCGGATCCGCTGAAGCTCATCGTGGGCGGCCGCTACAGCACCTGGAAGACCGATTCCGTCGGTTTCGGCGGGGGCGACCACACGGCCTTCGACAAGAGCGAGTTCATTCCGTATGCCGGCCTGCTCTACGACCTCAACGAGAACTACACGGCGTATGTCAGCTATACCGGGATCTTCAACCCGCAAAGCTACCAGGACCGCAACGGCAACTGGCTCGACCCGCTGGAAGGCAAGTCGTACGAGGCCGGCATCAAGGGCGAATTCCTGGACGGCAGGCTGAACGCCAGCGCCGCCGTGTTCCAGATCGAACAGGACAACGTGGCCCAGGAGGACCCCGGCTACATGGTGCCCGGCACCATCAACCCGGCCTATACGGCGGCGCAGGGGACCCGCAGCCGCGGGTTCGACCTGGAGGTGTCGGGCGAACTCATGCCGGGCTGGAATCTTGCCGCGGGCTGGTCCCACTGGACCGCGAGGGACGGCGACGGCAACGCCATCCAGACCGACCAGCCGCGCAGCCTGGTGCGCCTGTTCACCACCTACCGGCTGCCGGGCGACTGGAGCCGCCTGACCGTGGGGGGCGGCGTGAACTGGCAAAGCCATGTGTACACCATAGCCAGCGGCCCCGATGGCGACGAGCGCGTCGGCCAGGGCAGCTACGCCATCGCCAACCTGATGGCCCGCTACCGCTTCAACCGCAACCTGAGCGCGCAGCTCAACGTCAACAACCTGTTCGACCGCAAGTACTACAGCCAGATCGGCTTCTACAGCCAGGGCGCCTGGGGCGCGGGCCGCAGCGCGATGCTGACGATGCGTTACCAGTACTGACGGGCGCGGGCGGCGGGAGGAGCGGGGCGCGGCGAGCCCGCCGGGCTAGCGCCCCTGTTCCTGCTCCAGTGTCGCCTTCATCCGCAACATGCTTTCCTGGCTGACCGTAATGACGCCGGAGGCGGGCTGGTCAATGTCGAGGATGAAGGTGAGGACCAGGGCGATCAGCGTGGCGAACAATCCGGTCGAAATGATCCGCCTGCGCTTTTGCAGGCCGGTTCCATAGGCGATGAACGCCATGGCCCCGGAAGTGACGATGAACAGCAGGTAGAACACGGGCTCGGGCACGTGGTTTTCCAGCGCGACCCGGCGCTTTTCGTTGACCTGCGCCATGTCGTTGATGGCCTGGATGAACATGACGGTGGAGATCGACGGCGGTGATTCCAGGACGCTCGCCGCCGTGGAGCGGATCTTGCGCTCGATGCGCCGCGAGGTCGCGCCGGCGATGGCCAGGCGGGCGCTGTCGTTGTCGGCGTCGTGGAAATCCAGCGCCGTCGTGGCGTATTCCAGCAGCAGGGCTGCGATCGGATCGCGGGCGGCGGGGGGAAGCAGCTGGGACCGCCAGTAGGCGTTGCCGATGGCGTTGGCTTCTTCCAGCACCAGGTTCTTGCGGGCTTCGAAGCGCGTGACCGACATCGCGAAGGTGAAGCCCAGAAGCAGCGCCAGCAGGCCGAGCAGGGCGGTCTGCAGTCCGCCGATGTGGGCCTTGGCCGTTTCATCGGAAGCCTTGCGGTGCCGGCGGCCCAGGCGGAAGCAGAGCTCGATGATCGCCAGGAAGACGACGACGCAGATGAAGAAGATATGGGTCTCGTCGATTTCCCGCAGCACGTTGTTTTCCCGGAGTCGGTCGGGCATCAAGCGTATGCCGATTCGAGCGGACCGGGCAAGGGCCGTTTACCCGCGGTCCGCCAGGCGCCAGAAAGGAATCTTGGAGTAAGGTGTTGGCTTTCTTGTAAGCGATCCCGCACGGAGCAGAACTTGAAATACCGCAAACTCGGCCGCACCGACCTGGACGTCAGCCTGATCGGGCTGGGCACCATGACCTGGGGCGAGCAGAACACCGAAGCCCAGGCGCACCAGCAGCTGGATTACGCCCTGGAGCGCGGCGTCAACCTGATCGACGCCGCCGAAATGTACCCGGTGCCGCCCAAGCCGGAGACCCAGGGCCTGACCGAGACCTATATCGGCACCTGGCTGGCGCGGAGCAAGCGCCGCCATGACGTGGTGCTGGCCAGCAAGGTGGCGGGCCCGGTGCGCGACGCCAAGCGCCCCGGCCACATCCGCGACGGCAAGACCTTCCTGGATCGCAAGAACCTGACCGCGGCCCTGGATGCCAGCCTGAAGCGCCTGCAGACGGACTACCTGGATCTCTATCAGCTGCACTGGCCGGACCGCAGCACCGCCACTTTCGGAAAGCTGTCCTACCCCTGGGTGAAGGACGAATACACCGTGCCGATCGAGGAAACGCTGGAAGTGCTGCAGGACTTCGTGCGCGCAGGCAAGGTGCGCCACGTCGGCGTGTCGAACGAAACCCCCTGGGGCGTGGGCCAGTTCCTGCGCCATGCGGAAACCAAGGGCCTGCCGCGCATCGCGGCGATCCAGAACCCGTACAACCTGCTGAACCGCGTCTTCGAGATCGGCCTGTCGGAGTTCGCCCATCATGAAGACGTCGGCCTGCTGGCGTACTCCCCGCTGGCGATGGGCATGCTCTGCGGCAAATACCTGGATGGCGCCCGCCCCGCCGGCGCCCGCCTCTCGCTCTACACGCGCTTTACCCGCTACAGCAACGAGCAGGCCGAGGCCGCCACGCGCGAGTACGTCGAACTGGCCCGCGCGCACGGCATTTCGCCTACCCACCTGGCCCTGGCCTGGGTGAACCAGCGTCCCTTCGTGACCAGCAACCTGATCGGCGCCACCACGCTGGAGCAGTTGAAGGAGAACATCGACAGCGTGGACGTGACGCTATCGGCCGAGGTGCTGGAAGCCATCGAAAAGATCCACGCCCGCCAGCCGAATCCGGCGCCATGATGCGCTGATCCTGGCCCGCGGATACACTTTTTTTCGCAATCGCCGTCGATTTCGCCTGGCGCGGTTCGTCGTGTGGATGGAGCATGCAAGTTCCATCCACACAAGGAGACCGAGATGCGATTCATGGTTCAAGTCAGGGCGACCGCCGATAGCGAGGCGGGGGTGATGCCCACCGAGCAGCTGCTGACCGACATGGGGCGGTTCAACGAGGAGTTGTTGAAGGCGGGAGTGATGTTGGCCGGCGACGGCCTGAAGCCGAGTTCGCAGGGAGCGCGGGTGCACTTTTCGGGCAGCAGCCGGCAGGTGATAGACGGCCCCTTCGCCGAAACCAAGGAATTGATCGCCGGCTACTGGATCTGGCAGTGCGCGTCCCTGCAAGAGGCGATCGAATGGGCCAAGCGCTGTCCCAACCCGATGCCGGGCCCGTCCGATATCGAAATCCGCCCGCTGTACGAGGCCGAGGATTTCGGCGAGGAGTTCACGCCGGAACTGCGCGCCCAGGAGGAACGGATGCGCAATCAGCTGGAGAAAGCGCCCAAGCAGTGATCGCGGGGCCAGAGCGGGATGGGAAATCGCAGTTGATAATATAATTGCGAATCAGTCCTATTTATTAGAATATTCCTTTCCTCCCGCTCTGGAGAATTCAACGTGGTCCGTTCCGCTTCCACCAGGAAGTGCCGTGCGCGCAAGCCGGCACGGTTCGCAGTCGCGCCCTGCGCTCTCGTCCTGACGCTGGGCATCGCCCATTCCCCCGGCGCGCATGCCCAGTCCGCTGCGCCGCCGTCCGAGGGCGCCCCAGGTGCGCAGGGTGTGGCGCAGCTTCCTGCCGTCACCGTGAATGCGACGGCGGTGGACGACACGCTCGAGCACCTTTCGGCGCCGGTCAACGCCGGCGCGCTGGGCGACCGCAGCCAGCTGGAGACGCCGTTCTCCACCACGGTCGTGACGGCGGCGGACATCGAAGAGCGGCAGGTCAACAAGCTGGGCGACGTGTTCGCCCTCGACGCCTCCGTGACCGACAACAGCGCGTCGTACGGCGCATGGGCAAGCTATCTGAGCGTGCGCGGCCTGCCGCTGGACTGGCAGAACTCCTACCGCATCGACGGCAAGCCATTCCTGAGCTACGTCACGACGCTGCCCTACGAGCACTTCGAGCAGATCGACCTGCTCAAGGGCGCATCGGGCTTCATGTACGGTTTCGGGTCGCCCGGCGGCCTGATCAACTACGTCACCAAGAAGCCCACGGACGAGCCCGTGCGCACCATCGAGCTGGGCTACGTGTCCAAGGGGCTGTTGCGCGAACACGTGGACCTGGGCGGCCGCGCGGGCGAGAACGGCCGCTTCGGCTACCGCCTGAACGCCACGCATGACGAAGGCAATACCTACAACGGCGGTTCGCTCTACCAGGATTCGGTGTCGCTGGCGCTGGACGCGCGCCTGACCGACAGGCTGACCTGGGACTTCCAGTCCATCTACCAGGACCGCAAGGCGATCCGCCAGGAACCGACCATCTACGCGGGCGCGATGGAGGGCACCGAACTGCCGTCGCCGGTGCGCAACGACAACGGCCGGATGGTGGGCGAAGGCCCGTATGCGGACAACAAATTCCGCTTCTACTCGACCGGGCTGAAGTACCGGCTTTCCGACACCTGGACGGTGCGCACCGACTACAGCTACAGCTCCACGCGCACCCGGCGCAACGAATCGGTGCTGTTCCTGCAGAACCAGGCCGGCGACTACGATGACTACCGCTCGGACTACGGCGAGGCCTATGCCTACAACCAGTGGCAGGGCATGGTCGAAGGCCGCTTCGCCACCGGCCCCCTGAAGCACCAGGTGGTGGCGGGCGCCTCGTGGCAGAAGCAGAAGAACGACTACAGCTCCAACGGCGTCTACCAGCTGCAGGGCGCCGGCAATCTGCGTTCCCAGAACACCAACACGTATTACAGCGAAGGCAGCCTCGACCTGTACCGCGCCGCCGAGATCACGCAGAAGGCGCTGTTCGCCAGCGACACGATAGACCTGACCGGCGGCTGGTCCGTGCTGGGCGGCGTGCGCTACACCAACTACGAGCAGGTCGGCTTCGACGCCACCGGCGCGCGCTCCTCGAACTACGACAAGAACGGGGTGCTCACGCCGACGCTGGCGCTGATGTACAACATCACGCCGCAGACGATGGTCTACGCGAGCTACATCGAATCGCTGGAACCCGGCTCGTCGGTCGGCAACACCTACGCGAACTTCGGCGAGCTGCTCGATCCGCTCAAGAGCAAGCAGTACGAACTGGGCATCAAGACCGGCCACGATGACTGGGCGGCGACCGCGGCGTTGTTCCGGATCGAGAAGAAGGCGGAATACGCCAACGCGGCCAACGAACTGGTGCAGGACGGGAAGTCCATCTACCAGGGCCTGGAGCTGGGAGCCTCCACCCGCATCGGCACGAACTGGAACGTGGGCGGCAGCCTGATGTTCCTGGACACCGAATACAAGAAGGGGGCCGACTTCACGGGCAACCGCGTCGCCGGGGCGCCGAAGTTCGTGGCCGCGGCGCAGGTCGCCTATGCGGTGTCCCAACTGCCCGGCCTGAAGCTGCGGGCCGACGTGAAATACACGGGCAGCGCCATGCTGGGGGCGTCCAACAAGGTGCAGGTGGACGATTACGCCATCGTCAATATCGGCGCCACCTACGACACGCGGATCTACGGTTACGAGACCACTTTCCGCGCCGGCATCAACAATCTGGCGGACAAGCGCTATTGGCTGTACCAGTCCTCGGACTACGTGAAGGCGGGCGACCCGCGCACCTACAGCCTGAGCGCCAGCCTCAAGTTCTAGGCGCTGCCAGGTCCCACACCCGCTCGGGCGTAAAGTCCTGCTGTTCACCCTTCTTGGCGTAGCCCAGCGGGTTGGCGATTACGCGGCAGCCGTTCTTCACGTAGTCCTGGGGGCAATGCAGGTGGCCGTGCAGCCAGTAGTCGGCCAAAGGCAGCAGGCGGTCCAGCGCGTTGCAGAACCCCGCCGTGCCGGGCGTCACGCCGTAGCGGGGATCCGCGCTGGCCAGCGTGGGGGCGAAGTGGGTGATCGCCACCGTGGGGCCGTCGAACGGCGCGCGCAGGGCAGCCTCCAGCCATTGCTGGCAGGCCAGCCCCTGTTCCCGCATCTGTTCCGCCATGAAGGGCGCGCCATGGCGGCGCATCTCCGCTTTTTCCAGGTAGAAGTCCGCCGCGCGGAAGGCCTTGGCGCGCTTCTTCAGGACCTCGCCCAGGGGGTCGCCGTCGGCCGCCAGCGCATCGAAATCCGTCCAGAGCGTGGTGCCGACCAGGCGCATGCCGCCGATGACTAGCGTTTCCCGTTCCAGCCAGTGGATGTCCAGGTCGTGGCACAGCCCGCGCAGGCGATCGTGCGTTTCGTCGAAATCCACATTGTCGTATTCATGGTTGCCCGGCACGTACACGACCGGGGTGGGCCAGCCGTTGCGCGGCGAGTAGCTGCCCAGGCCGAAGTCCGCGCGTTCCAGGCGGGAGCCCCGCCGGTATGAACCGATATCCCCCGCCAGCACCAGCAGTTCGGCGCCGGGCGCGGGCAGCGCGAGGAAGTCGGGGTCGGTTTCCAGGTGCAGGTCGGAGAGCAGTTGGATTTTCATACCCTCAATCTTAGGCGACGGCGTCGGCCGCTGCGACCGTCGGCCTTTCCATGAGACACTTTCCCGATCGACCGGGACGATGCAGGCGCGGGCGCCCGGACCGCAAAGACCCACAGGAGGAACCCCATGCGTATCTTGATCACGGCGGCAGCCGTCCTGGCGCTGACGGCCGGCGCGCAGGCCCAGCCGCAGCCGCAACCGCGGCCGATCGACTGCGCCAAGGCGGCCACGCAGACGGACATGAGCATGTGCGCCGACCAGGCATACCGCAAGTCCGACGCCGATCTGAACGCCGCCTACAAGGAAGTGAATGCGCGCCTGAAGGACGACAAGACCGCCGCCACCCAGTTCCATGCCGCGCAGCGGGCGTGGCTGTTCTTCCGCGACGCGGAATGCGCGTTCTCGGCGGGAGGCACGTCGGGCGGCAGCGCCTATCCGATGGCGTTGAGCACGTGCCTGGACAAGCTGACGCAGGCCCGCACGAAGGAATTGCGCGCATACCTGAAGTGCGAAGAAGGCGACCTGACGTGTCCGGTGCCGGGCAAGCCGTAGCGGCGATCCGGGAGGGCGAGGGCATGGGCAACGACGATTCCGGCCTGGTCATGGATAGCGGGGGCGTGGCGCGCTGCTTCTGGCAGCCGTCCATGCCCGACTATCACGACCACGAATGGGGGCGTCCGGTGGCGGACGACCGCAGGCTGTACGAGAAAATCTGCCTGGAGGGATTTCAGGCGGGCATGGCGTGGATCACGATCCTGCGCAAGCGCGAAGCATTCCGCGCCGCCTTCGACGATTTCGATTTCGAGCGCGTGGCGCGCTATACGGACCGCGACGTGGAGCGCCTGATGGGCGACGCCGGCATCGTCCGCAACCGCAGCAAGATCCTCTCCGCGATCAACAACGCGCGGTGCGCCCGGGCCCTGGCCGAGGAAACGGGGTCCCTGTCGGGCTGGTTGTGGAAACACGAGCCGCCGCCGCACGAACGGCCGCCGACGGTGGACCTGCACTACTGGAACAACAATCCGACCTCGGCGGCGTCGGCCGCCTTGTCGCGCGCCCTGAAGAAACGCGGCTGGACCTTCGTCGGCCCCACCACCATGTACGCGTTCATGCAGGCAGTGGGGATGGTCAACGACCATCTGAGCGGCTGCGCCTGCCGCCAGGAGGTCGAGCAGGCGCGGGCCGGCTTCAAGCGGCCGTCCTAGGCGCGGCCGGCGTGGCCGGAAAATAGCGCTTGAATTGGTTGCGGAGCGCAAGTATATTGGTTGCGAACCGCAACTTTCTAGGCGCGCCATGGACCTGATCGACATTCCTTCCCAGTCCCGGGACAAGACCATCCAGGACCTGCGGGAGTTTTCCCGCAAGCTGGTGCGCGAGCTGGGCTTCATGCGCGCGTCGCTGGCCGGCAGCGACCTGGCGCCGTCGGCGGTGCATGCCATTATCGAGATCGGCTTGCAGCCGGGCATCCAGGCCCGCGACCTGGCGGCCATCCTGAGGCTGGACAAATCCAACACCAGCCGCCAGGTGGCCAAGCTGGAGTCGGCCGGGTTGCTGACGCGGGAAGCCGACGCCGGGGACGCGCGTTCGTCGCGCCTATTCCTCAGCGGCGCCGGACGCGAATTGCGGGAGCGGATCGACCAATTCGCCACCGACCAGGTTTCGCGCGCGCTCAGGCGGCTGGCTCCGGCCGACCAGGCATCGCTGATCCGCTTCCTGTCGCTCTATGCCGACGCCTTGTCGAAGGAGAATCCCAACTCGGCCCAGGGCGCGGAGACCGGCGGCATCGGGCAGGGGATCCAGGAGGGTTATGCGCCGGGTTGCATCGGCGACGTGGCCAGCCTGCATGCGCGGTATTACGCGCAGGCCTCGGGCTTCGGCGTGTACTTCGAGCGCAAGGTGGCGACCGAGCTGGCCGAGTTCGCCGAGAGCCTGCCCGCCGCGGGCAAGAACCTGTGGCTGTACGTGGACGGCGGCAGGGCGTTGGCCTCCATCGCGATCGACGGCGATCTGGCCGCCCGTCAGGCGCACCTGCGCTGGTTCATCGTGGACGAGTCGCTGCGGGGGATGGGCGTCGGCCGCGCGCTGCTGGAGCGGGCGCTGGCGTTCGCCGACGCGCACTATGACGAGACCTATCTCTGGACTTTCAAGGGGCTGGACGCGGCCAGGCATCTCTACGAGGCCGCGGGCTTCATCCTGGCCGAGTCCGCCGAAGGCCGCCAATGGGGCAGCCTGGTGGTCGAGCAGCGCTTTGTCCGCCGCAGCCGGGGCGGCTCAGACCACGCGGATGCGCAGCTCGGCCAGTAGGGCCGCCGCCTGGGTCTTGGAAATGGTGGCGCCGGCCAGGCGCGCGGCCGAATTCAGGTCCAGGCCGCCCAGGTCGGCTTCGCGCAGGTCCGCGCCCTCGAAGCGCGTATTCTTCAGCACGGCGTTGCGCAGGCTGCCGCCATGGAACACGGTATCGCGGAAATCGCTGCCGCTCAGGTCCGCGTCCGAGAAGTCCAGCTGCTGCAACCCGGTCTTGCGGAAAGACACGCCGCGCAGCAGCGCGCCGATCAGCAGGCATTCCTGCAGCGTCCAGCCCAGGCAGGCGATGCCATCGAAATCGCTGCCGGTGAGCTTGCAGCCCTGGAAGCGCGCGGCTGCCAGCCTGGCGCGCCGCCAGCTGGCGTTGTTGAGATCGCAGTTGTCGAAGACGGCGTCGCTGGCATCGGCCGAGGCGAAATTGGCCTGGCCGCCACGGCAGCGCAGCCACGCCGAGTCCGCCAGGTTGGCGCCCTGAAACGAGGCCTGGGCGATGGCGCAGCCGGTCAGCTGCGCGCCGCGCAGATCCAGGCGCGAGAAATCCGCTTCCTGGAAATCGCAGTCCTGGAACGACAGCGCGCGGCCGCCGGCCTGCTCAATGAGGTCCTGCATCATCCTGCGGTCCACTTCCTGGCCCGTCACTGTCCCGATAGCTGCTTGCGTCATGCCGCGCGTCCCTGCTTGAAATTCCGTAAGACCGGACAGCCTACTGGAATATTTCGCTTTCGACGCGGCAAACGATCAATGCCCGGCCCGGCGCGTCAGCCGGCCGCTTCCGCCTGCAGGCGGCCCAGGACGAAGCCGTCGACCGCGCCGGTGCGGCCGCGCCAGAGCGTGGGCTGGCCCGCGATGGGGGTGCCGTCGGCGGTGAAGAACAGGGCGTCGGCAAGGTGGATGTAGTTCGGCAGCGGGTCGGCGGGCTGCGGCAGCCGGAAGACGTCGCCCAGTTCCGCCAGGGAGGCGTGCACGGTCTTGCGGGTGGCTTCGTCCACCGTATGCAGCGATGCCGTGAAGCCGGCTGCGAAGCTGTCGAAGTATTCCGCGCCGGACACGATCGAGCCGGATACCAGCATGCCGCCCATCTGCAGGGTGACGCCTATGCTCTCGATCTGGCTGCCGTTGTTCACCAGGTTGACCAGGAATTGCAGAAAGGCGTCGGCGTCGGGGGCGGCGCTGGCGTTGGGAATGTTGCTCATGGGGTGGTTTCCGGCAAAGGGGGGAAAGCAGCCAAGATACTCGAATCGCGGACTGCCGGGACAGGATGCTATCGGCCGAAAAACAGCCAAATCCAACCCTTATCCGCCTGCTTCGCGTGCGGACATTTTTTCCAGGCTGCGCGCCAGCCGTTCGCCCGCCAGCCGCAGGCGGGCGCGCAGCGCCAGGGGCGCCAGCACCTCGAACTCCACGTCCAGCGCCATCAGCCAGTACACCAGCGCGTCCGGCGAAGGGACATCGCATTGCAGCAGGCAGCGGGCCTCGTCCAGCGCGTCCAGCCGGCCGGCGTCCGCAGGGATGCGGGCGGCCATGACCGGGCGCGGCGCGTGCAGGATCACCCGCGCCGGCTCGGATTGCGGCGTCATCCGCAGCGAGCGCGCGACGTAGGCGCGCAGGTCGCCGCCCTCGGGCGGGGGGCGCGGCGCGAAATGCGCGCCGATCTCCGGGGCGCCCGCGATGCGGTCGACGCGGAAGGTGCGCCAGCCATCGCGCGCCGGATCCCAGGCCACCAGGTACCAGCGGTGACCGGTATGCGCCAGGCCTTGCGGTTCGACCTGCCGGGTGCTGGCCCGGCCCTGGCCGTCCGCATAGCCGAAACCCACCTGCAGCTGGTCGCGGCAGGCGGCCGCCAGCGTGGCCAGCAGCGAGGCGTCGACCGCGGCGCCGCCACGCGGCACCGGCACGATGGCCGAGCGCAAGGCGTCGATCCGGCGGCGCAGGCGCTGCGGCATGACCTGTTCCAGCTTCACCAGCGCCCGCAGCGCGGGTTCCTCGATACCGCCCACCGTGCCCGCGGCGGCCGTGCGCAGGGTCAGGGCCACGGCCAGGGCTTCCTCGTCGTCCAGCAGCAGGGGCGGCACGGCCCGGCCGGCGCGAAATGCGTAGCCGCCTGCCACGCCGCTGCTGGCATGGATGGGATAGCCCAGCTCGCGCAGCTTGTCGATGTCGCGCCGCAGGGTGCGGGGATGGACGGCCAGCGTCGCGGCGAGTTCCGCGCCGGCCCAGTGGCGGCGGGTCTGCAGCAGAGAGAGCAGGCGCAGGAGACGGTTGCTGGAGGTAAGCATGGCGGCACGATAGCGCATATCGAGGGCGGAATCTGTCCTCAATTGCATCTACTGTGATTCCCGTCGCCACCGGCAAGGGCCGTGGCCCCCCCCTCGAATCGGAGATCCGTCCATGTCTATCGTCTTCTATTGGCACCCCATGTCCAACGCCACCCCGGTCGCCAGCGCGCTGGCCGAACTGGACATTCCGCACCAGCGCATCAAGGTGGATATCAAGGCCGGCGAGCAGCGCCGTCCGGAATTCCTGGCGCTGAACCCGAACGGCAAGGTCCCGACGCTGACGGTGGACGGCGCGCCCATGTTCGAGACCCTGGCGATACAGCTGTGGCTGGGTGAACGCTATGGCGTGGAGCGCGGCCTGTGGCCCGCCGCCGATACGCCCGAACGCCTGCTGGCGATGTCGTGGTGCGCCTGGTCCTACGTGAGCTACGGGGCAGTGGTATCGCGCCTGCATCTCGCCACGCACCCTGCGGACGCGCCTGACAGCGCCGGGGTGGAAAACGTGCTGGGCCACGCGGATGCGCTGCTGGCGGTACTGGACGGCCACCTGGCGCGGCGGCCGTGGATGCTGGGCGCGGCCTACTCGCTGGCCGACCTGGTGGTGGGGGCGGTGATCGGCTACAGCGTTCACCTGGGCGCGCGGGTGGCGTCGCATCCGCATGTGCGGGCCTGGCTGGACCGGGTCCAGGCCCGGCCCGCCATGCAGATCGACGCCTAGCGCGCTGCCTCGCCTTGCGGACAGGACGCCCGCCGCTCACCAGCCCCAGCAGGCGCCCGCCGCCGGCTTGCCGCAACTGCGGTAGTTCACGGCGAACCACAGTTTCCCCGCGCCGCGCGGGCTGCCGTCGGCCTTGACGTCGTGGCGCGGCAATTCCTCCAGCGTGTCGCGGGCCTTCTTGGTGGGCGAGCCGCTGGCGGCGTTGGGTTCGAGCGCGATGCGGCCCAGGCCTGCCGCGTCGCGGTCGCCGTAGACGATGTCGCCATCGGCCAGCGCGCCCATTTTCAACGCAGCGTCGCGCACCGCCGCGGCATAGCTGTCGTTCGCGCCGGCGGGCAGCAGGTCTTTGCCCAGCGTGCTTGGGGCGAGGATCTGCGCGGTGGCGGCGGGCGCGGCCGTCAGGTATTCGTCCAGGCCGGGCAATCGGCCGGCCGCGGCCTGCCGGCGGAGCCAGTCGCCCCACAGGAATTCGGCGAATTCCGGCAGGTCGCCGTTGCTGTAGGCGATGTCGCGGGTGAAGTACACCAGCGAGCGGTAACGGTCTTCCTGCATGCCGCCGGGCTCTTCGGCGCTGGCCAGTCCGAGGCGGGCGGGCAACTGGTCCACGGTGATGGGCTGGTTCTGGCCGTCGCGCAGCCAGGTGCGCCGTTCGTCGACCATGCGCTGCCAGAACTCGGCCGCGCTCGCCAGGCTGCTGTAGTTGGCGTCCACCTTGACCCAGACCGGAAGCTTGGGCCCGCCATCGAAGATCTCGCGCAGCGATGAGAACGTGTGGTGGCCGTCGGTCAGGTAGAGATTGCCGTCCCATCCCACTACCACGGTCTTGAGGTTGGCGGCATGCGTGCCGGGCGCGTCCTTGCAGGTGAAGGAATCGGGCTGGTCCAGGCGCGCGGCGCGCGCCTGGGCGATGCTCTGGAACGCCTGGGCGCGTTCGGTTCCGCCCATGTCTTCGCAGTAATCGTCGAACTTCTTGCCGACGGTGCGGTTCAGGTAGTCCAGTTGCAACACCGGATCGGCGGCCCAGGTGGGGCGTTCGAAATCGCCTTGCCAACGGCCCAGCTTGTAGTAGATCTGGTCATAGCCGATGGCGGCCTGGGTGGGGCGCAGCTCTTCGATGCGGACGCGGATGACGTCGCCGGGCTTGGCTTCCAGGTAGGCGGTGTTGCGCGGCGGCGTTTCGGCGGCGGGGGGCGTTTCCGTGGCCGGGGGCGGCGCGACCGCCGCGGGCGGCGCGTCGGTCTGGTCGTCATCGCCGTCTCCGCCGCCGGTGCAGGCCGCCAGGGCCAGGGGCAGAATGGCCGCGGCCAGCACGCGCAGGAAGCCGTGGGGACGGGAGCCGGAGAGGGGACGTCGCGAAAGCAAAGGGGCAGGGGGCATGGGCCGTTTCCGGATCGATGTTTCAAAAGGTAGCCGATGATGGCCCATATGTGTTTCCCGCAGATTGCACAGGCCCGGATTCCGGCGCAAGGCCGTAACGTGCAAGAATGCCGGGAAGTCCGCCATTCCCGCATTGCGGATGGCGCTTATCCCAGGAACGCTTGGAGACCCGCCATGCCAGCCGACGATTCCCGCTTGACCGATGACGCCCTGATGCGCGAGGCCGTGGCCCTGGCGCGGAACAACATGCGTGATGGCGGCCGCCCGTTCGGCGCGGTGCTTGCGTTCGAGGGACGAGTGGTGGCGCGCGGCGTGAACGAGATCCTGGCTTCGCACGATCCCACCGCCCACGCGGAGATCCAGGCCATCCGGCATGCCAGCCGCGCGTTGGGGCGTCCGCGCCTGGACGGCTGCGTGGTGTATGCCAGCGGGCACCCCTGTCCGATGTGCATGGCGGCCATGCACATGTGCGGAATCTCTCGCGCCTTCTACGCTTATTCCAACGAGGACGGGGAACCCTATGGCCTGTCGACGGCCGCCGTCTATGCGCAAATGGCCTTGCCGCCGGAAGGGCAGTCCCTGCCGCTGCGCGCGCTGCGGCCGGAAGGGGAAGACGGCTTGTACGCCGAATGGAAAGCCGCGGCCCGGCCATGACCGGGCCGGCGGGCGCCGCTCAGCCCAGCCCGCCGCGCTGGGCGCGGTGCGCGGTCAGCAGGATGGCGGTGACCGCCAGCCATGCCAGCGACAGCGGCAGCGGCGAGCGGAAGGGCAGCCAGGACGTGGCGGCGAGTCCCAGGCCCAGCAGGCTGTAGTAGGCCACGCCGAACAGGGCGCCGGCGCGTCCCAGGCAGTGGCCATAATGCTTCAGCGCGGGCCCCAGCAGGTTGGGGATGGCAAGCCCGTATCCCGCGAAGAGGGGCAGCGCGGCCAAGGCCCACAGCGGGCCCGGCGTGGGGTCCAGCAGGATGACGGTGGCCTGGGCCGCGACGCCCAGCAGGACGCAGCGCAGCCCGTACGCCACGCGCCGCGCCGGCCCTGCGCCGGCGGGCAGGCGCGCATTGAACAGGGCGCCCAGGCTGCCCGCCAGGGCAACCGCCAGCCCGATCCAGCCGAAGCCCAGGCCGGGCAGCGGCCCCGTCAGGAAGGGGCCGGCCGAATAGAACGAGAACACCAGCAGGTTCAGGCCGGCGACCTGGACGGCCGCGCAACGCAGCGTTCGGTCGCCCAGCATCTGCCGGGCCAGGGCGGGCAGCGCGACGCTGCCGGCGGATTCGCCGCGGGTCTCCCGCAGCCACGCGGCGCCGGCCAGCAGCGCCAGCCCGATGGCAAGCGCGATCGCCGCCAGCACGCCCCGGTAGCCTTCCAGGTCCGAGACCAGTTGTCCGGCCAGCGGCCCGACCGCGGGCGACCAGGCCAGCACTGCGCCCAGCGTCACGAAGTAGCGCGTCAGCCGCTCGCCGTGCAGGCGGTCGCGCAGTAGCGTCTGCGTGGTGACCGAGCACGTGGCCAGCCCCAGCGCCTGCAGGAACCGGCCCAGCAGCAGCGCCTCGAACCGGGGCGCGAACAGCGCGCAAAGCGTGCCGGCCAGGCCGAGCGCAAGCCCGCCCAGCAGCGCGGGCCGCCGGCCCCAGGCGTCCGCCAGGTGGCCCCACAGCAGCACGCCCGCCGCGAAGCCCAGGAAGAAGATGCCCATGACCGATTGGGCGGCGCCCACATCCAGCCGCCAGTGGCGGGCGAGGTCCGGCAGGGCGGGGGCAAGTATGGTTTCGGCGATCTGGGGCAGCGCCAGCAGCGCGATGATCAGGCCGCGCGGCGGCAGGCCGCCGCGCGCGTGGAGAGCGGGAGACATCATGGACCTGGAGCAAAAGGGCACTAGCGTATCCAGGCCGGAAGCAGCAGAATCGCGATATTGAGCCATAAAACATCGCATACCTGACATGCCGCATTATTCGCCTGACGCCGTCGCCGATCCGGATACGGCGGCCTGCCCCGTGGTGGGGCTGGCCATCGACACCCGGGCGCACGCCTCCGACTGGCATTCGCACAGGCGGGCGCAGTTGCTCTACCAGGCGGAAGGCGGCGTCACGCTCTACCTGCCCGACCGGGTCGGCCAGCTGGCGCCGCTGCAAGCCGCGTGGCTGCCCGCAGGCTGCATCCACCGCACCGCCATGCACGGCAGCTTCTCCTACCGCAGCCTCTACTTCGACGTAGAGGCCTATCCGGGGTTGCCTGCCGAGCCGGTGATCCTGGACGTGAATCCCCTGTTCCGGGAGCTTGTCCTGCGCGTAACCGAATGGCCGGCGGATGCGGCGCTGGAGCCGGGCCAGGCGCGCATCGTGGCCACGCTGCTCGACGAACTGGCCGCCGCGCCGGCGGCGCCGCTGCACCTGCCGATGCCGCGCGACCGGCGGCTGGCGCCCATTGCGCGCGAGTTGCTGGACAACCCGGCGTGCCCGCTGTCCATCGAGGACTGGGCGGGCCGCGTGGGCGCCAGCGCCCGCACGCTGGCTCGGCTGTTCCTCGCCGAGACCGGCCTGCCGTTCGGGCGCTGGCGCGCCCAATGCCGTCTGCTGGCCGCGCGCGCCCGGCTTGCCGAAGGCGCGTCCGTCACGGCCGTGGCGCATGCGATGGGGTACGCCAGCGACAGCGCCTTCATCGCGATGTACCGACGCACCTACGGCGAATCGCCGGGGCGAAAAAAAGCGCCGGCACGATCCTGATGCCGGCGCCTGGTGCCGCGGCGGATGCTTAGAACGTGTGGCGCACGCCGACGCCGGCGGCCGTGCTCTTCAGGCCGTCGATAAAGGCGTAGTCCTTGCCGTACGAACCATAGGCGTACAGGTTGGTGCGCTTGGAGATGTCGTAGGTGTAGCCCACGCTCCAGACGTTCATGTTGGCGTCGCCGCCGGTGAGCTTGTCGCTGTTCGGCGAGACGTGCTGCCACGACGTGAACAGGCTGCCCGCGCCGCCGATGGGCAGCGTGGCGCCCAGCATGTAGGAGTTGGCCTTGAAGCCGTCCACGAAGCGGTTGGTGCCGAATTCATCGCTGAACGGCGTGCCGGCCGGAAGGTCCTGGCCGACGAACCAGCCGTCGGTGGTGCGGCCGTAGGCGGCCGCGAGCTTGACGACTTCCAGGTCGTACGACACGCCCAGCGCGTATTGGCGCGGCGTGGCGTCGTGGTCGATGGCGCCGCGGTTCGAGCCGTTGAGCTGGTCGTACGTCAGCGCGATGTTCAGCGGGCCCTGCACGTAGCGCAGGCCGGCCGTGATGCCGCGCGTGTTGTCGGCGGTGCGGAAGCCGGTCTGGTCCGCGGTGGTGTCGTCCGCGTTGAAAGCGTAGCCCACGCCCAGCTCGAAGCCGTTCACCGAGGGCGTGCGGTACATCACCATGTTGTCCCAGCGCATGGTGTTTGCGGCGCTGAAGCCCAGGCCCATGTTGGATTGCGTGTAGCTGGTGTAGAAGGGATCGATGTCGGCGAGGTAGTTCGAGCCGACGGTGGCCTGCCGCCCGAACTCGAGCGAGCCCCACGCGTCGTTGGCCAGCCCGATGGTGGCCTGGCGTCCGAACAGGCGGCCGGACTGCCCGCGCTGGCCGTTGCCGGAATCGAAGCCGCTTTCCAGTTTGAACACGGCGCGCAGGCCATCGCCCAGGTCTTCGGATCCGCGCAGGCCCCAGCGGGAGCCGGCCTGGATGCCGTTGATCATGCCGATTTTGCTGCCGTCGTATCCATCGCCCTTGATCTTGTTGTAGCCAATGCCGGTGTCGATGACACCATAGAGAGTTACCGACGATTCTGCCTGAGCGGCGCCTGCAAAAGTGGTGAACATTGCGGCTGCGAGCAGCGTCTTTTTCATCCGGGGGGACTCCTGTTTGAGGGTTGAAAAAACAAAGGGAACACCACGCAGCGCATAGCGCCTTATGGTGTTCCCGGCCCACATTGTAGGACACCGGCCCCGGCCGGCCGATTCAGCCCTTGCGGCGCGAGCGCTTTTCCTCGCGGGCGAAGATGGCTGCGCCGGCCAGCACCATGGCCGCCAGCGCATACCAGGTGATGGCGTACACAAGGTGATTGTTGGGGAAGGCCAGCACCGTCAGGCCGCCGACGGGGGCTGTGCGCGGATCGTTCCCTCCGCCGACGGCGTCCGCGTCGATGAAGTAGGGCGCCACGTCCGACAGGCCGCGCGCGGCGGCGATCGCGGGCAGGTCGCGCGAGTACCAGAGGTTGGCCGCGGGATCATTGTTGCGCAGGAAGCCGCTGCCCGGCTCGCCCATGCGCAGCAGGCCCGTGACGCTGGCCTGCGCGGGCGGCCGCGATCCCTCCGCCTGGCCCTGGCCCTTGCGCCATTCCGGCAGCACGAAACCCCGATTGACCAGCACGGTGCCGCCCTCGGCGAGCTGCAGAGGGGTCATGACCCAATAGCCGCTGCCGAGTTCGGTCGCCGCCTGCACCAGCGTCTGGCGGTCGTACTGGAAGACTCCTGCGGCCGAGACGCGGCGGTACTCGGCGTTGCCGGACGTAAGGCCGGCCCATTCGGCGCGGCCCGGGGCAGGCGTGGCGGGCGCGTGGGCGCGTTGTTCGACCTGGGCGATCAGCGCGCGTTTCCAGGCCAGGCGGTGCACCTGCCAGGTGCCCAGCGCGCACAGGCCCGCGAAAATGGCCGCGGCAACCACCCCCAGGATGACCAGGGTGGTTGCGCTGCGGGGATTACGGGGGGTGTCGCCGGAAGAAGATTCTTTTACTGCGGGCATCAGGGCATTTTGCGCATGTCGTGGGTCGACATGGGCATCATATTGGAGTTCAAGTGATACATGATCCAGATGGATCCGCTGAGCGTGATGACGACCAGCACCAGCGTGAATATTAACGCCAACATGTTCCACCCGCTCTCGGACTTGGTGTCCATGTGCAGGAAGTAGACGATATGGACAATGATCTGCACGACGGCGAACGCCAGGATCACCAGCGCGGTCGTGCGCGAATCCTCGAAGACCCGGTCCATGACCAGCCAGAACGGGATGGCGGTCAGGATGGCCGCCAGCACGAAGCCGGTCACGTAGCTCTTGAAGGTGCCGTGGGCGGCGCCGTCGTCGTCGTCATGATGCCCATCGTGGCCGCCCGGATGGGCCAGGTGATCCGTATGCGCGGTCATGGCAGGACTCCCATGAGATAGACAAAAGTGAACACGCCCACCCAGATCAGGTCCAGGAAGTGCCAGAACATGGACAGGCACATCAGGCGGCGGCGGTTTTCGGGGATCAGGCCGTGCATCTGCACCTGGATCATCATCGTCACCAGCCAGACGATGCCGAAGGTGACGTGCAGCCCGTGCGTGCCCACCAGCGTGAAGAAGGAGGACAGGAAGGCGCTGCGCTGGGGGCCCGCTCCCTGGTGGATCAGGTGCGCGAATTCATAGAGTTCCAGCGACAGGAAGCCCAGGCCGAAAAGCCCGGTCACGGCCAGCCAGAGCTGCGTGCCGCCGATGCGGTTGCGCCGCATCTCCAGCATGGCGAAGCCATAGGTGATCGACGACAGCAACAGCAGCGCTGTGTTCACCGCCACCAGCGGCAGGTCGAACAGGTCGGCGCCGGAAGGGCCCGCCGCGTAGTTGCGGCCCAGCACGCCGTAGGTGGCGAACAGGCAGGCGAAGATGAGGCAATCGCTCATCAGGTAGACCCAGAAGCCCAGCAGGGTGCCGTTCTTGGGGTGATGTTCGCCCGGGACGTGGAACACGGGCTCCGAAGGCGGCGCGGCGCCGCCGGGCAGGGTGGGGGCGAGGGTATCAGACATTTTTCGCTAGCAACCGGGTACGGGCGTCTTCCGTGCGCACGACCTCGTCGGCCGGCACGTAGTAGTCGCGCTTGTAGTTGAAGGTATGAACGATGGATACCAGGATCAGCGCCGCGAACGACAGCCCGACCAGCGGCCACATGTGCCAGATCAGCGCAAAGCCCATCACCACGCTGATGCCGGCCAGCACGATGCCCGCCCAGGTATTCTTGGGCATATGGATGGGGATGAAGCCCTGCTGCGGCCGCTGGTAGCCGTGCTGCTTCATCTGCCACCAGGCGTCCAGGTCGTGCACGCGCGGCGTGAAGGCGAAGTTGTAGTTGGGCGGCGGCGAGGACGTGGACCATTCCAGCGTGCGGCCATCCCATGGGTCCCCGGTGTCGTCGCGCAGCGTTTCGCGGCGGCGGTAGCTCACCACCAGCTGGATCAGGAAGCAGGCGATGCCGCAGGCGATGAGCAGCGCGCCGAAGGCGGCCACCTGGAACCAGATCTGCAGGGACATGTCCTCGAAGTGGTTGACGCGGCGGGTGACGCCCATCAGCCCCAGCACGTACAGCGGCATGAAGGCCACGTAGAAGCCCACCAGCCAGAACCAGAACGAACATTTGCCCCAGAAGGGATCGAGCTTGTAGCCGAAGGCCTTGGGGAACCAGTACGTAATGCCGGCCATCAGGCCGAACAGCACGCCGCCGATGATCACGTTGTGGAAGTGCGCGATCAGGAACAGGCTGTTGTGCAGGGCGAAGTCCGCGGGCGGCACCGCCAGCAGCACGCCCGTCATGCCGCCGATCACGAAGGTCACCATGAAGCCTATGGTCCACAGCATGGGGACTTCGAAGCGTATGCGGCCCCGGTACATCGTGAACAGCCAGTTGAAGATCTTGGCGCCCGTCGGGATCGAGATGATCATGGTGGTGATCCCGAAGAAGGAGTTCACGCTGGCCCCGGAGCCCATGGTGAAGAAGTGGTGCAGCCACACCAGGTACGACAGCACCGTGATCACGACCGTGGCATACACCATGGAAGCATAGCCGAACAGGCGCTTGCGGCAGAAGGTGGAGACCACCTCCGAGAAGATGCCGAAGGCGGGAAGGATCAGGATGTAGACCTCGGGGTGGCCCCAGATCCAGATCAGGTTCACGTACATCATGGCGTTGCCGCCGAAGTCCGCGGTGAAGAAGTTGGTGCCCACGTAGCGGTCCATGGACAGCAGCGCCAGCACCGCCGTCAGGACGGGGAAGGCCGCCACGATCAGCACGTTGGTGCACAGCGCCGTCCAGGTGAAGATGGGCATGCGCATCATGCTCATGCCGGGGGCGCGCATCTTGACGATGGTGACGAGCAGGTTGACGCCGGACAGCAGCGTTCCCACCCCCGCTATCTGCAACGCCCATATGTAGTAGTCCACCCCCACGTCCGGGCTTTGCGCGATGCCCGACAAGGGCGGGTAGGCCAGCCAGCCCGTGCGCGCGAACTCGCCCACGAAGAGCGACATCATGACCAGGATCACGCCGCCCGTGGTCATCCAGAAGCTGAAATTGTTCAGGAAGGGGAAGGCCACGTCGCGGGCGCCGATCTGCAAGGGCACGATGTAGTTCATGAGGCCCGTGACCAGCGGCATGGCCACGAAGAAGATCATGATCACGCCGTGCGCGGTGAAGATCTGGTCATAATGGTGGGGCGGCAGGTAGCCCGCCGAGTCGCCGAACGCCACCGCCTGCTGCGCGCGCATCATGATGGCGTCGGCGAAGCCGCGCAGCAGCATCACGATGCCCAGGATGACGTACATGATGCCGATCTTCTTGTGGTCGATGCTGGTGAACCATTCGTGCCACAGATAGCCCCACTTGCGGTAGTACGTGATCGCGCCCAGCACCGCGATGCCGACGACCGCCACCACGACGAAGGTGACGAGCAGGATCGGTTCGTGGAACGGAATCGCGTCCCAGGTCAATCGACCGAAGATCAGCTTGGTGAGGTCTGGTTGATCAGGCATCTCGAGTCCACCATAAAGACCAGGATTTCATGAAGTCCGCGCCGCACGCGGGCCGCCGCGCGTCCGCTACAGCACCAGCCCCTGCGTGGCCGTGCACATCGCGCCCACGTACTTGCGGGGCGGCGTGCCGTCCAGCCCCAGGCGCTGCCGGGTTTCGGGGTCCAGCGTCGTGACGTTGAGCGCGCCCGGGATGCCCATGCCTCCCTGCGCGTCGATGGCCATCGCATCGCGCATGCACATGCGGTTGGGCTCCACGCAGCGGTTCACGATCGCCTCGAACAGGCCGGGCGCGACGGAGGCGTAGCGCTGGACGGGGTTGCGTTCGCTGGGCTGCTCCAGTTGCAGGTAGGTTTCGCGGCTGAGCGAGCCGCCGGCGGCGCGCGCGTCGGCCACCCACTTTTCGAAGCCCTGCTGATCCACGCCATGGAATTTGAAGCGCATGCCGGAGAAGCCGGAGCCGCTGTAGTTGGCGGACAGGCCTTCGTATTCGCCGGGATGGTTGATGACGGCATGCAGCGTCGTCTGCATGCCGGGCATCGCGTAGATCTGCCCCGCCAGCGCGGGGACGAAGAAGGAATTCATGACGGTCGACGATGTGATCTTGAACTGGATCGGACGGTCGACGGGGGCGGCCATTTCATTCACCGTCGCGATGCCCTGTTCGGGATAGACGAAGAGCCATTTCCAGTCCAGCGCCACGACTTCGACCACCAGGGGCTTGGTGTCGGGCGGCACTTCGCGGCCTTCGGACAGGCGCGCCAGCGGACGGTAGGGATCGAGCTGGTGCGTGCTGACCCAGGTCAGGGCGCCCAGCGCGATGATGATGAGCAGCGGCGCGGCCCAGATGAGGAGCTCCAGCATCGTGGAGTGGTTCCATTCCGGATCGTAGCGGGCGGTCTTGTTGCTGGCCCGGTAGCGCCAGGCGAACAGCAGGGTGAGGATGATGACCGGGACGATGATGAGCAGCATCAAGCCGGTCGAGATGAGGATCAGGTTCCGCTGCTGCACGGCCACGTCGCCCGAGGGCGAGAGCAGCACCGCATTGCATCCAGCGAGCAATGGCAGGGCGGTAAGCAGGATCAATCCGCGGAGCCTTGGGAAGGACGGCATGACCACACCCCGAAACGTAACCGTGGGAAGTAAACGCAACACTACGCTGGAAGCCGCGAAAAATCTAGGGTAAAAAGAACAAAAGTATGCGGGGCAAGGCATGCGGGCCGGGGCTGCATCCCAGGAATGGGGCGGCTTCGCGCAAGATGGAGGCTCCCGCGTGCAGGTGTGTTGCAGGATCGTAGACAAGGCGTATTTCGAACCTCCTTCAGCGAGCAATCACATGGCGACCACCACGCAATATCCGGGCCACGCGCCTTCATTTCCGCACCCCCCCGCGACGAGCGGCGGAGGCAGCCACGCCAAGGTGGCTCCGGGAGAAATCGCGGTGGGCGTGGTGGTGGGCAGGGCCTCCGAATACTTCGATTTCTTCGTCTTCGGCATCGCCTGCGTGCTGGTGTTTCCCCAGGTCTTCTTTCCTTTCGAAGCGCCGCTCGAAGGCACGCTCTGGTCCTTCGTCATCTTCTCGTTCGCCTTCATCATGCGGCCCATCGGCACCGCGCTGTCGATGGCCGCGCAACGGCGTTGGGGGCGCGCAACGAAACTGACCATCGCCTTGTTCCTGCTGGGCACGGCCACGGTGGGCATGGCGTTCCTGCCCGGCTACAACGCCATCGGCGCGCATGCCATCGTCCTGCTGGCGGTGTTCCGCTGCCTGCAGGGGCTGGCGCTGGGCGGATCCTGGGACGGCCTGCCTTCGCTGCTCGCGCTGAACGCGCCGCCCCATCGCCGCGGCTGGTACGCGATGCTGGGTCAGCTGGGCGCGCCCGTGGGATTCATGGTGGCCAGCGCGCTGTTCCTGTTCCTGCACGTCACGCTCACGCAGGCCGACTTCCTCGAATGGGGCTGGCGCTATCCTTTCTTCGTGGCTTTCGCCATCAACGTGGTGGCGCTGTTCGCGCGGCTGCGCCTGGTCGTCACCGAGGAATACACGCAACTGCTGGAAGAGGGCGAGCTCGAGCCCATCAGCACGACCCAGATGGTGCGCGAACAAGGCTATAACCTGTTCATCGGCGCGTTCGCGGCGCTGGCCAGCTACGCCTTGTTCCACCTGGTCACGGTATTCCCGCTATCGTGGATCGCGGTCAGCGCCACGCAGATGATTCCCGACGTGCTGGTCGTGCAGATCGTCGGCGCGGCGTTGGGCATTCTGGGCACCATCGCGTCGGGATGGCTGGCCGACCGCATCGGGCGGCGCACCACGCTGGGCCTGCTCGCGGTGCTGATCGGCGTGTTCGCGCTGTTCACGCCGTGGCTGCTGGGCGGAGGGCCGAAGGCGCAGGACGCGTTCATCCTGGTGGGCTTCGTGCTGCTGGGCCTTTCCTATGGCCAGGCCTCGGGCACGGTCACCGCCAATTTCACCCGGCGCTTCCGCTACACCGGCGCGGCGCTGACCTCCGACATGGCATGGCTGATCGGCGCGGCGTTCGCGCCGTTGGTGGCGCTAGGCCTGTCCGCGCGCTTCGGCCTGGTGGCGGTCAGCGTCTACCTGCTGTCCGGCGCGGCCTGCACGCTGATCGCTTTGCGCATCAACAAGGTCCTGGAAACGCGGGACTGAAACAAGAACGGGCCGCTTGGCCCGTTCTGTGCCGAGGCGCCCGCGCCGGGCTAGCGTACCGGCCAGCCGTACATCAGGCCGCCATCGCGCCATTGCGCGTTCAGCGCGCGCGGCAGTTTCATCGGGCTGCTCATGCCCAGGTTGCGTTCATAGCTCTCGCCATAGTTGCCTACCTGCTTGATGATGTTGTAGGCCCACCGGTCGTCCACGCCCATGTTGCGCCCCATGCCGGGGGTGACGCCCAGGATGCGTTGCACGTTGGGATTGTTGGCTTTCAGCTGCGCGTCCACGTTCGAGGATGAAATGCCGAATTCCTCGGCCTCCAGCATCGCGTAGAACGACCATCTCACGACGTTGATCCAGTTGTCGTCGCCCTGGCGCACCATGGGGCCGAGCGGGCTCTTGGAGATGTTTTCCTCCAGGATCTCGTAGCTGTCGGGATTCTCCAGCGTCATGCGGGTCGCGGCCAGTTGCGACTTATCGGACGTGAAGGCGTCGCAGCGCCCCGCCGAAAACGCCCGCACGATTTCATCGTACTTCTCGATGACGACGGGTTTGAAACGCAGCGAACGGGAACGGAACCAATCGGCCAGGTCGAGCTCGGTCACGGTGCCCGGCTGCACGCAGATCGTGGCGCCGTCCAGTTCCTTCAGCGCCTTGATGCCCAGCTTGCGCGAAACCATCACGCCCTGGCTGTCGTAGAAATTGACCGCCACGCTCAGCAGGCCCAGCGTGGTGTCGCGCGCCATCGTGGGGGTGACGTTGCGCGTCAGCACGTCCACCTCGCCGGATTGCAGCGCGGTGAAGCGCGCCTGCGTGGTGAGCGGTGTCAGGCGGAACTTCGTCGCGTCGTTGAACACGGCGGCCGCGATCGCGCGGCACATGTCGACGTCCAGCCCGTGCCAGACGCCCTTGCCGTCGGGCGCGGAAAAACCCTGTATGCCGGTCGATACGCCGCACTGCAGGTATCCCCGTTTCTTGACGGCGTCGAGGGTGGGGCCGGCGATGGCCTGGCTGGATACGGCGGCCAGCGCCAGGGCGCAGATGGCTAGTTTGCGGTAAGGCATGTCGTTCTCCTGCCGGGGCAAGCCCGGCGCCGGGTGGACGGGCGGAAGCCCTTCAGGCGGCGCGGGCCGCCGGCTTCGACACCTTCTTCAGGCTTTCGGTCAGCGCCTGGTCCAGGATCGAGATGGCGCGGTCGATCTCTTCGTTGCTGACCGTCAGCGGGGGCGCGATCCGCCAGACGGAGCCGCGTTCCGGACGGCGGCGGATGTTCATGGAAAGGCCCAGCTCGAAACAGCGTTGCGTGGTCAGGGCGCCCAGTTCATGGAAGGGCTGGCGTGTGTCGCGGTCCTGCACCAGTTCCACGCCCAGCAACAGGCCCAGGCCGCGCACGTCGCCGATGGCTTCGTGGCGCTGCTGCAATTCGAGCAGGCCGCGGCGCAGGTAGTCTCCCTGCGCGCGGGCCCGTTCGATCAGGCGCTCGCGCTGGATGGTTTCGAGCACCGCCAGGCCCACCGTGGCCGGCAGCGGATCCGATACGTGGCTGGTGTAGAAGGTGAAGCCTTTCTCGTGGACGTCCTGCTCGATGGCCGGCGTGGTGATCGCCGCCGCCAGCGGCAGGCCGCCGCCCAGCGTCTTGGACACACTCATGATGTCGGGCGTTACGCCGAAGTACTCGGCCCCGCTGCGGTAGCCGATGCGGCCGAACGCGGTTTGCGCTTCGTCGAAGATCAGCAGCATGCCCCGAGCGTCGGCGGCCTGTCTCAGCGCCTGCATGTAGGACTTCGGAGGGACGAGCACGCCGCCCGCGCTGATGACCGGCTCGACGATGATGGCCGCGGGTCTGCCGGCCGAGGCCATGTCGAACATCTTCAGGCCGATCTCCAGGCAGGCCAGCGCGGATTGTTCGGCGTCCATGCCCGCGATGTAGGGGCGGTAGGCGTTGGGCTCCGGCATGACGAATACGCCGGCGGGAGGAACGCCATAGCCCTTGCGGTCGCTGGCGTAGGAGACCGAGCCGGCGCCGCTGGTGACCCCGTGCCAGGAGCCGCCGATCGCCAGGATTTCGAAGCCGTTCTTGTGCATCTTGGCCATGCGCAGGGCGATTTCATTGCTTTCCGATCCGGTGTTGACGAAGATGGACTTCGTCAATCCGGCGGGCATCCAGTCGCGGGCGACGGTGGCGGCCAGCTGGGCCACGGCTTCCGGAATCATGCCGCTGAAGAAATGGAAGGCGGTCTCGCCCGCGCGGTGGACGGCGGCGACGATGGCTGGGTGGTTGTGGCCGATGGTCGCGCACATCTGGCCCGAGGTGAAGTCCAGGATCTCCCGCCCCGTATCGTCGCGCACTACTGCGCCCTTGGCGGAAGTGAACAGGTTGGGGAAGGTATCGCCGCCGTACCGGACGAGATACTCGCGGGCGGCGTCGCGCAGGGTTTTTTCCATGTTTACACTCCGTGGCGTGTGGGCTCCAATGCGGAACCGACGCAGGCAGTGTCCGGCAGGGCGCGCAGGCCGTCCAATGCGAAGTAAGCATGCGCGGCGATGCGCGGCGCGCATCGCCGATGCGCAATACGCAACAGGCAGGGAGGCCCATGGATACCCGATGGCTGCAGGACTTCATCACGCTTTCGGAAGTGCGCAACTTCACGCGCGCGGCGGAGGCGCGCAATCTGTCCCAGGCGGCGTTCAGCCGCCGCATCCAGAGCCTGGAAAATTGGGTGGGCGCGCGGCTGATCGACCGTTCCGCGTTCCCGACGCAGTTGACCGAGGCGGGCGAGCGTTTCCGCGACGCGGCGATAGAACTGGTCAACCAGCTCGCCGAGGCGCGCGCCGGCATCGCGGGGGTGCCCGCCCGTAACCAACTGCGGCTGGCGACGTCCTACGCGCTGGCGACCACGCACCTGCCGAAATGGTGGCGTGCCTGGAGCGAGGGCAGGGTGCTGAGCTGCAGCCTGCAGACGGGGAACGTGCACGACACCGTATCGGCATTTACCTCGGGCGCGGCGGATTTCCTGATTTGTTTTCACCAGCTGGCCCAGCCGCTGCCGCTCGACCCCTCCCGCTACGACAGCCTGACGCTGGGCACGGAGCTGATACGGCCATACGCCGCGCGGACGCTGATCGAGCGCGCCGGGCTGGATTTGCCGGGCACGGCGGCCAGCCCGGTGCCCCTGTTGATGTATTCGGCCAATGTGTACTTCGCTCGCCTGATCGACGCCGCCATAGAGGCGGCGGCGGAACCGCTGCACGGCGTGCGGGTGTTCGAGGCCGAAATGTCGGACGTGCTGGGGGACATGGCCGCGCAGGGGCTGGGAGTCGCATGGCTGGCGGACAGCGCGCTGCAGCGCCTGGCGGCGGCGGACCTGGCGCCCCTGGCCAACCGCGAGTGGGACATCGACGTGTCGATCCTGGCGTTCAAGGACCGGACCGACTCGCGCGCATCGGTGGAGGCGTTGTGGGAGCGGATGCGGGCGACCGCTCAGCCCGCGTAGCCTTCCAGCACATTCGCCACATTGATGCCCACGTCGGCCACGGCGTAGCCGCCTTCCATGGTGAACACGGCAGGCAGGCCCAGGCCGGCCAGCAGGCGGCCAACCTGCAGGTAGTCGGCGCTGTTGAGCTTGAACTTGGAGATGGGATCGCCCTCATAGGTGTCCACGCCCAGCGCCACCACGACCGCATCCGCCTTGAATTCGCGGACGGCCGACAGGCCTCGCTCCAGCGCGCGCGTCCAGTCGGCGAAGCCGGTGCCGGCGGGCAGCGGCAGGTTCAGGTTGCAGTCCGCTCCGCCGCCCTGGCCGCGCTCGTCGGGATAGCCCAGGTAAAAGGGATATTCCGTGGTGGGGTCGCCATGCACCGAAACGGTCAGCACGTCGCCGCGTTCGTAGAAGATGCTTTGCGTGCCGTTGCCGTGGTGGTAGTCGATGTCCACGATCGCGACGCGCGCGGCGCCGGCCTCGCGCAGCGCCTGCGCGGCCAGTGCGGCATTGTTCAGGAAGCAATAGCCGCCGAAGAAATCCGGGCCGGCGTGGTGGCCGGGCGGACGTGTCAGCGCCATCGCGGCCCGCGCGCCGCCCGGGGCGGATACCGCGCGCGCGGCCTCGATGGCGCAGGCGGCGCCGGCGAGCGCGGCCTCCCAGGTGCCCGCCGTCAGCGGGCAGCCGCTATCGAACGAGAACAGCCCGACGCGGGCCGCGAAATTGGTGGGCTCGACGTCGTGGCGAAAGCCGCGCACCGGCCAGATCGAGGGCAGGACGTCCAGCGCGGCGTTGTCCGGGTCCAGCGCGATCCATTCCTGCCAGGCGCCGGCGAGGAAGTCCACATAGCGCGGTGTGTGCACGCGCTTGATCAGGGCCAGGTCCGCCGCCGACGGCGCGCGCAGTTCGCCGATGCCGCGCTGGCGCAGCGCGTCCAGCACGTATTCCAGGCGCGCCGGCGTTTCGTGGCAGGGCACCAGCTTGCCGCGGAACATTTCCTGCCGGCCGGCATGTTTCTCGTGGACGGGGTTGTGGAAGATCAGCACGGCGGAAATCCTTGGGGAGCGGTTGGAGGCGGGAGCGTCACTATAGCGGCCGGAGCGTGTAGAGAGCCATGGCGAGCAGCTCGCGGAAGAGTGAATACAGGTCGCGGCCCTCGAAGTAGCGGGGATGGGCCCCGACGACCTCAGCCACGCCATGGCGCCGCAGCGCAAGCATGGTGCGCGGCACGTGGAAGTACTGCGTGACGGCCATGGCGCTGGCGTAGCCCTGCGCCCGCATATAGGCCGCCGCGTGCCGGGCCGTGGCCCAGGTGTCCACGCCTTCGCTGTCGGTCACGATGCGCTCGGCGGGGACGCCGCGCGCCAGCAGGTAGTCCCGCATGGCGGCCGCCTCGTCCATGCCTTGCGGATCCACGCCGCCGCTGACGAACAGGATGCGGCACCGGGACGCGGCGTAGCAGGCATGGGCGCGGTCCAGCCGCGCCGCGAGCCGGGGCGAAGGCTGTCCATCGGCCTGCACGGTATTGCCCAGTACTACCGCCACGTCGGCGCCGGGCGAGTCGGCCAGCAGGCCGGCGGCCGCGAGCGTGGCGGCCGCCAGCAGCGCCAGCGCCGCCAGGGCGGCGGCGCATCGCGCCTGGCGGCGGCGGAGTCCTTGCGGGAAAATCATGGGAGCATCCGTTCGGGGCAGGCGGGCCTATCGCTTCGGCGCGGGCCGGCATCCGCCGGCCTTCTGGGCCGGCAGGGGCAGCCGGGTCTCCGTGTCCCCGCTGCGCCTGGACCAGGAGGTCGCACGCGCCGTGCCGTCGGGGCACACGGTGTAGTCTTCGAAACCGTATTCGGCCGCGCCGAAGCGGCAGCCGACCGAGAAGTCGGGCCGGGCGTCATGGAACACCGGGTTGACGAACCCCCGGCAGGGGCTCGCCGCGCCGCCCGGGTGGACCAGTTCGTGGAAGCTGCCGTCCTGGGGGCGGTACAGGAAAATGCGCGCGATGAGCTGGGTGCCGCCGCCGCTCTGGCCGATGACGAAGTCCTGGTAGCCGTCGCGATCGACGTCCACGGCCTGGAACTGGTCGGCCGCTTCATCGCCGCCGAGGTTCGCGGCTTCCCGTTGCGGGCCGTCGCCCACGCGCACGCGCAGTCGCTGATCCGGCAAATCGGTCACGGTCACGATGGCGGGCAGGCCGGGGGCGATGGCATACGGGTAGTCGCGCGCGCAAGCGGCCTGGCCGAGCGCGGCCAGCACGGCGCCAAGCAGTATTCCTTTCACGTGGTGTCCTCTACGCCGGAAGGCATGCCGGGCATTATGCCGCAGCGGCTTGCGGGTTTACGAGCGGCGCGCGGCGGCAGCCGGCGCATCGATCCTGGGTAGAATTCCAGGATAGGCTAGACCGGAACGCGCCTGCGCCATGAACTTTCCGTTTCCCATCCGCCAAGAATGCCCGCCGGGCGCCTGTGTGTGCGACCGCGAACGCCTGCTGGCCGATCCCGTCGCGGACATCCGCGTCCTGCGGCTGACCAAGGAAGAGGAGAGGCGCCTGGTGGCCCGGCTGGAGAACCTGGCCAGCCTGGACGACCTGAGGGCCATGCAGGGGCGCATGCAGGCGCAGCTGGGCATCGTTGTCAGGATCACGCCCAGCGAAAACGAGGTGCGCACGTCGCGCGGGATCTCCATCCAGCTCGACGACCAGCCGGGGCTGTGCCGCAAGACGCGAGCGGCCATACCCGCCGCCATCCGCCGCAGTTTCGACACCCGCCCCGAAATCGTCTATGCCCTGCTGAACGAGCGCGACCTGCTGCGCGGCACCTGATGGCGTTTCAGGGCCGCTTGCCGCCGGCGGGCGCGCAGGGCGCGAGGGGCACGACGTCGGCCGGCGCGCGGCCGGCTTCCGGCCGGGTCGCATCCGGCTTTTTGCCCGGGCGGGCGGGATAGATCAGCAACACCGCGCTGCCGGTTTCCAGCTTGGGGCCGGATTTCGAGCCATAGGCCACCGTCCAGCCGCGCACGGCCAGCGGCGCCAGCGTATAGGGCAGGGCGGAGCCCGGCGAGACATGGGCCACCTTGCCGGCATAAAGGTCTTCCTGCCGGGTTTCGACGCCCTGGATGGAAACATAGGTCGCGATGCTGACCAGCGAGACCGAATCCCCGTGGCGGCCGAGCACGGCGGTCTTGTACTTGCCCGCGGGAATCTCGGTGAGCGTGGCACCGAGATTCGCCGAGGCCTGGCCGCCGGCATCCAGGCGGACGCCGACGATATCGGCGCGGGCCAGCGGCCCGGTTCCGGTATTGCGCACGCGCACGCTGTATTCGCCGGACGTTCCCGTCACCGTGCAGACTTCGACGCCATAGGCGGGCGAGGCCTGGGCGTTCGCCGTAGCGGCGGCGCACCAGGCCGCGACGAAGAGGGGCAGGGAACGGAAAACGGACACGGCGGGCTCCTTTGAGGGCAGCGCGCCGGGCTGCCGCGTTGCCAGCCCTATTACACCACTTGGCGGCCGGACGCCTCGGCCTGCTCGCGCTTGCCGGCCAGCCAGTGGAGGATCATCGCCAGCACGAGCAGGCCGGCGATGATGAAGCCCCAGAAGATCCAGCCCACCACGGCGATCAGCGTGCCCAGGCTGCCGGCCATCGGCAGCACCTGGTTCAGCCCTTGCGCGGCCCAGACCAGGCCGGATTGCAGGGCCTGCAGCCACGCGGGATCGACCCAGGCCGCGGCCCAGTCGGGCGGAACCCACTGGGATGTGTCGAGCGCGGCGCCCGGCACCTGCGCCGAGGCGACCGAGGCCAGCACCCAGTCGGTCAATTGCAGCGTCAGCGCCACCAGCCCGGTCCATAGCGCGGCAAGCACGGCGAAAGCGAGCCAGATGATTTTTTTCATTGCAGTGGTACTCCGATATTTCAAGGGAAGGCCACGATAAAGCGGATTCTATTTCTGAAAAACCAGAATGGTTGTGACAAACATTAAGATAAAACCGAAGTTTTTGCGTGGGCGAGAATGGCCTGGACCAGCGGATGATGCTGCCCGCGCCGGTTGCGGATCGCATGTATTTCTTCGTGCACGTCGTCGCAGCGGGCCAGGGGGCGCAATCCTCCCAACAGGCCGATGTCGCCGCCGCCCAGCCGGCTCAGCGGAAACACGCCCAGGCCCCGGGCGGCGAACACCGACATGAGCGCGCTGTCTTCGAATTCGCCGACCACGTTGGGATGGACGCCCTGTTCGCCGAACCAGCGGTCCAGTGTCTGGCGCAATACGGAATGTCCGGTGGGCAGCAGCACGGGCAGGCGCGCCAGGCAGCGCGGGAAGTCGCGCGTGTCCGCTTTGCGTACCCACTTGGCCGGGCCGTACCAGTCGACCGGGGATGAAACCAGGCGATCGCTGGTGAGCCGCAGGTTGGGGTTGGCGGGCGCGCCCTGGCCCGCCAGCACGAGGTCCAGGTGGTGTTGGGCGAGTTCTCCCAGCAGTTCCTGGATTTCGCCTTCGTGGCAGGTCAGGCGCAGGTCCGGCGTGTGCAGCACAGGGCCGAGCAGGGCATGCGCGGCCAGTTTCGAAATGCCGTCCGACAGCCCCACCGCCAGGCGCATGACGGGCTTGGTGGCGGCCGCGCGGACCTCCTGGGGCAGCACGTGGCCGATCTGGAAGATCTCTTCGGCGCGGGCGAAGGCGGCTTCTCCCGCGTCCGTCAGCGCCACGCCCCGGCCGGCCGGCTTGAGCAACTGGTGGCCAAGATGCTTCTCCAGTTCGCGCACCTGGGCGCTGATCGTCTGGATGGCCATGTCCAGCCTTTCCGCGGCGCGGGAAAAGCCGCCTTCCTTGGCGACCATCCAGAAGTAATAGAGGTGTCGGTAGTTAAGCATGGCGCGGCTCACTTCGGTTTTTTCGAACCTTAACTCAATTTCAGGCTGATTTTTACATCGGCGACCAATCCGGATCATGAGGCCCTTCGAACATGAGCGGGACATTATGGAAACCTTACTGACCTTTATGGCCGCCGATTTCCTCGGCACCCCCACCTGGAGCTGGCTGCTCTTCCTGGGGATTGTCGTGACGTTGCTGGCCTTCGACCTGGGCGTGCTGCACAAGGATGACCGCGAGATCGGCGTGCGCGAAAGCCTGCTGCTTTCCGCCGGCTATATCACCGCCGCGCTGCTTTTCGGCGGATGGGTGTGGTGGCAGATGGGCGCGGCCAGCGGCATGGCGTACTACACCGGCTTCATGATCGAGAAGTCGCTGTCGATGGACAACGTCTTCGTCATCGCCCTGATCTTCAGCTTCTTCGCGATTCCGCGCCAGTATCAGCACCGGGTGCTGTTCTGGGGCATTCTGGGCGTGATCGTGCTGCGCGCCATCATGATCGGCCTGGGCGCCGCGCTGGTCAGCAATTTCGGCTGGCTACTGTATGTCTTCGGGGCCTTCCTGGTGTTCACTGGCATCAAGATGTGGATGATCGCGGACCAGACTCCCGACATTGCCTCCAATCCCATCCTCAGGTTCCTGAAGCGCCACATGCGGGTGACGGACGGTTTGCGGGGCAATGCATTCTGGGTGCGCGAGAAAGACCCCGCGACATCCAGGACGGTGCGCTGGGCCACGCCGCTGCTTCTGGCGCTGGTGCTGATCGAATTCGTGGACCTGCTGTTCGCGGTGGATTCCGTGCCGGCGATCTTCGCGATCACGACCGATCCGTTCATCGTCTACACCAGCAATATTTTCGCCATCCTGGGCCTGCGCGCGCTGTACTTTGCGCTGGCGGCGATGATCCACCGCTTCCACTACCTGAAGTATGCGCTGGCCCTCGTGCTCGTCTTCATCGGGACCAAGATATTCCTGGTGGGCTTCATCGGCAAGGTGCCGGCGGCCGTGTCGCTTTCGGTGACCTTCGGCCTGATTGCCGGCGGCGTGCTGTTCTCCCTGTGGAAAACGCGCTCGCAGCGCGCCAAGCCGGAACTGGCGGCCGAGTGACGCGGGAATGAGGCCGGGGTCCGCCATATTTTCTGGATATGGCGGGCGCTTCGAATTCGAATTTGTCGTATGAGTGCCGCAGGCGTAGAGTGCAGACGAACCCATACGCAAGGAATCGCCATGACGAGCTGGTCCGCCAAACAGTATTCCGCATTCGAGAACGAACGCACCCGTCCGGTGCGGGACCTGGTCGCAGCATTGCCGAACCAGGACGTGAGACGCGCGGTGGATCTGGGCTGCGGCCCGGGCAATTCCACGGAGGTGCTGGCGGCGCGTTATCCAGACGCCGAACTGGCCGGCATGGACAATTCCGAGGACATGATCCAGGCGGCCACGAAGCGCCTGCCGGGGCTGCGGTTCGAGCTTGCCGACATCGCCGCCTGGGATCCGCCGCAATCCTACGACGTGATCCTGGCGAACGCTTCGCTGCAATGGGTGCCTGACCACGACACGCTGTATCCCCGCCTGGTCGGCAAGCTGGCTCCCGGGGGCAGCCTGGCGGTGCAGACGCCGGACAACCTGGAAGAGCCCGCGCACCGCCTGGCTCGCCAGGTCGCCGGCGAGGCCCCGTGGGCGGCCAGCATCGGCGGCTTCAAGCATCCGCCGCGCCACAGCGCGGCCTGGTACTACGAATTGCTCAAGCCGCATTGCGGCCGGCTAGACGTATGGCGGACCACTTATCATCATCCCCTCGCGGGCGCGGCGGCGGTGGTCGAATGGTTCAAGGGCACGGCGCTGCGGCCGTACCTGGATCGGCTGGACGCCGCCGGGCAGGAGGGATTCCTGGCCCGCTACCAATCCCTGATCGAGGAAGCCTATCCGGCGCTTGCCGACGGCACGGTGCTGCTGCCGTTTCCGCGGCTGTTCATCGTGGCGGGGGCGCCGTCGGCTTTGTCGGCGAAGTAACGGGCGGGCGTCTTGCCCAGCGTCTTGCGGAACATGGTGATGAAGGCGCTGACCGACTCGTAGCCCAGGTCTTCGGCCGTGCGCTGCACCGAAACCCCGGCCGACAGGCGCTGGAGGGCCTGGATGAGATGCATCTGCTGGCGCCAGCGGCCGAAGCTCATGCCCAGTTCCTGGCGCACCAGCCGCGCCAGCGTGCGTTCGCTCATCGCCACGCGCTTGCCCCATTGCGCCACGGTGCTGCGGTCGGCGGGGTCGTCGCGCAGCGCGTCGGCGATCTCGCGCAGCCTCGGGTGATTCGACATGGGCAGATGCAGGTGTTCGGTGGGCATGCGCGCCAACTGGTCGATCAGCACCTCCGCCAGTTTCCGGTTGGAGGCGGAGGCCGCTTCCGAGGGCGGCAGGTCCGCCAGGTGCACGACCAATTCCCGCAGCAGAGGCGTGATGGCCAGCGTGCAGCATTGAGCGGGCAGGCCCGGGGCGTCGGGCGGCACGAACAGGAAGCACACGCGGCCGTTCGCGGTGACGCGGTTGCTGTGCGGAACGCCGCCGGGAATCCAGACGCCGCATTGGGGCGGAACCATCCATAGCCCCTGCGGCACCGAGCAAGTCACGCCGCCGTGCAGCGCCAGCACCAGCTGGCCCATGCGGTGGCGGTGCCGCGGGGATTCCTGGTCGTTCTCGGCCGCATGGACGCGCGTCGCGAAGGTCCATTGCGACTCGACGTCCAGATCGAAAAAAGGGGCGGATTCTTCCGGAGCATGCATGACGCGGCGAATTGGCTGAATTTAGGGATAGTCTGTCATTGTCTCGAAATTCGGTAAAGGCGCTTTTACTTAAGCTAGGGACTGTCCACTCTCACACGGGGCCCGAGGGGCTCCACGCGCATGACCTCTCTTTCCGTTTCCGCCAAACGTCCCGCCGGCAATCCCTTGCTGCTGATCGCGGGCATACTCTGCATCGCCACCGCCCTGCGCGCGCCGGTCACGGGCGTGCCGCCGCTGATTGGCATGATCCGCGAGCAGCTTGCCTTGAATTCCACCGCGGCAGGCATGCTGATCACCCTGCCGCTGCTGGCCTTCGCGGTGGTGTCGCTGTTCGCGGCGGGCCTGGCGCGTCGTCATGGCCTGGAGCGCACGCTGTTCGCGGCCTTGTTGCTGATCGCGGGCGGCATCCTGGTGCGCACGCTGGGATCGGCCTGGAGCCTGTACCTGGGCACGGCGGTCATCGGCTCGGGCATCGCGATCGGCAACGTCCTCTTGCCCAGTCTCTTGAAGCGCGATTTCCCGCAGCGCCTGGCGGGCCTGACCTCGGCCTACGTGCTGACGATGAGCCTGGCGGCGGGCCTGGCTTCGGCCATCGCCATTCCGCTGGCCGGGCTGTCCGACGCGACCTGGCGCTTCTCGACGGGCTGCCTGCTGCTGATTCCCGTCGTCGGCCTCCTGCTGTGGCTGCCGCAACTTGCCAACCACACGGCGCCCGCGGCTTCCACGGCGCATGCGCCGCATGGCGGCCGCCTGTGGCGTTCGCCCCTGGCCTGGCAGGTGACCCTGTTCCTGGGCATCAATTCCTTCGTGTTCTACGTGGGAGTGAGCTGGCTGCCCGCCATCCTGCGCGGCGCGGGCTATACCGCCGAGCGTGCCGGCACGCTGCATGGCTTGCTGCAACTCATGTCCGCCGGCCCGGCGCTGTTCCTGGCGCCCGTGGTCAGGCGCATGAAGGACCAGCGCGCCGCCGCGTTCTGCTCGGCCGCGGCCTCGTTCGTGGCAATGCTGGGCCTGATCGCCGCGCCCGGCTGGGCCACCTTGTGGATCGTGCTGCTGGGCCTGGGAACCGGCGGTGGCATCATCCTCGGCCTCGCGTTCGTGGGGCTGCGCGCCAGCCATGCGCAGCAGGCGGCGGCGCTGTCGGGCATGGCGCAATGCGTGGGCTACCTGTTCGCCGCCAGCGGGCCGGCGCTGATGGGCGCGCTGCATGATGCCTTGGGCGGATGGGATGTGGCGCTGGGCGTGTGCGCGGCGCTGTGCGTGGCGATGGCGGTGGCCGGCCTGTATGCGGGCCGGGCCATCCAGATCGGGCAATACCGGGGCAGCGCGCCTGCCCCCGTGGCGCCGGCGCCGCGCTGAGAGCGGCGCGGCGGCGCTTTCCGCTTTCCTATTCCTGCCGCGCCTCATCCTTCCACAGGCGCACCAGATTCGCGGGAGCCGCGGTTTCCGGCACGTCGAAGCTGATGTCGGATATTTCGTCGCCCTTGTACACCACCTCCACGTGAAAGTAGCGCTGGTCGCCGCCGGCGGCCGCGTTGCGCGCGACGGCGGCGGGCGCCGCGTGCTCCAGCGCCTCGCAGACCTCCTGGCGCAGGTCGGGGGGGCAGGTGGCCAGGTCTATGCTGCGCGGTTGCGACAGCCCGGGCAGATAGGCCAGGCCGCCTTCGCGGGTCAGGCGCACGAGCAGGGCGAGATCGAGGGGCGGCAGTTGGATCATGTCCGGACTCCGACGGTTTGCCACGCTTTCGCGATGGCGCCGCGCACGGCGGCGCCCTGGTGTTGCGCGGCTTCCAGCGTCAGCGCCGCGAATTGCGCGAAGTCGGCATCGTGGCGCAGCCGCTCGTCGCACAGCGCGTCGTACCAGACGCGGCCGGCGACGGCCCACGCGGGGCCTTCCAATGCGGTGGCGGCCAGGTAGAAGGCACGGTTGGGGATGCCGGAATTGATGTGCACGCCGCCGTTGTCGTCGGACGTGTCCACGTAGTTGTCCATGTGGGCGGGCTGCGGGTCCTTGCCCAGGACGGGATCGTCATAGGCGCTGCCCGGTTCCGCCATGGAGCGCAGCGCGCGGGCCTGCACCTTGGGCCTGAACAGCCCTACGCCGATCAGCCAATCGGCCTGCCGGGCATCCTGCCCCAGGGCGTATTGCTTGACCAGGGAGCCGAAGACATCGCACAAGGATTCGTTCAGCGCGCCCGACTGCCCCTGGTACAGCAGGGCGGCTTCGGCGTCGATGACGCCATGCGTGAGTTCGTGGCCGATGACGTCGGGCGCCACGGTGAAGCGGTTGAATATTTCGCCGTCGCCATCGCCGAACACCATCTGCGCGCCGTTCCAGAACGCGTTGTCGTAGTCTTCGCCATAGTGCACGGTGCCGATCAGCGGCAGGCCCTGGCCATCGATGGAATGCCGCTTGTAGATGTCCCAGAACAGCTTGTAGGTCGCGCCCAGGTGTTCATAGGCTTCGTCTACCGCCGCGTCGCCGCTGGCGGGGCGGCCTTCGGCGCGAACCAGCTTGCCCGGCAGGGTGGTGGTGTTGCCGGCATCGTGCACCGCCCGCTGCGGCGTGCCGGCGGGCCCCGCGTTCCGGGATGGGGCCGGCTTCACGCGGGGCGGCTGGACCGCCATTTCGCGTAACCCGCGCTGTTGCTGGTCGATGATCTGCGTTTTTACCGCCGGCATGCTGACCCGGGCGTCGGCGTGCTGCGCCAGGCGGTCCAGCATGTAGGGAGGGATCACACCGATCAGGGGCGCGGACTCGGAAGGACGTGGCATGCGCGATCTCCGTCGTGGGCGCCGGGCCGGGGCCGCGGCGCGTTGGGGCCATATCCACGGTAGCAGATGGGCCGGCCGGACGGACGTAACAGGTTGCGGCCTGATGCTAGGAACTTTGCCGGCTCGCCGGCTCCGTCAGCGGGGCGGAGCCGGCCGGCCCTGGCGGCGCAACAATCGTCACAATTCGAAGCTTGCGGACTCGCGATAGAATCCCCTGCTTCTTTTCCGGGGGGGACGCACGATGAGGTATTTCCTGATCTTGGTGGGAGCGGCCGTGGTCGCTTACTTGCTGGCGCGGGGCATTGCCGCCGTGCTCTCGGATCGTAAACGCTCAAAATCAGAAAGGGATTACAAGTGAAGCCGACAGATATGCAGGTGGTCAAATCGATAGGCGCGGTGAAGCCGCGCAGCATCAAGGTCGCGGTCATCGCGGCGGTACTGTTCGTGCTGATCCTCTTCCTGGCCTTCGGCTCGTGGTTCCAGGTGGACCAGGGCGAGCGCGGCGTCGTGCTGCGCAACGGCAAGCTGGTGCGCGTGTCCGAACCCGGCCTGGACTTCAAGACCCCGTTCATCGACAGCGTCATGATGGTGTCCGTGCGCGACCATACGTTCGTGTTCGAAAAACTGGAGGCGTACAGCTATGACCAGCAGCCGGCCTCGCTGCGGGTCTCCGTGACCTATCGCGTTCCGCCCGAGCACGTGGCCGAGCTGTATTCGGAGTACGGCACCATCAGCAACCTGCAGATGCGCGTGCTGGAGCGCAAGACGCCCGATTCGGTGAAGAATGTATTTGGCCAATACACCGCGGTGCGCGCGATCCAGGAACGCCAGAAGCTGGGCCTGGACGTGAACGAATCCGTGCGCAAGACGATGGAGGGCGCGCCCGTCCAGGTGGTGGGCGTGCAGATCGAGGAGGTGGGTTTCTCGCAGGCCTACGAACACTCCATCGAGCAACGCATGCTGGCCCAGGTGCAGATCGAGACGACCCGCCAGCAAAAGGAAACGGCGACGATCAACGCCGAGATCCAGGTGGTCAAGGCCAAGGCGGAAGCCGATGCGCGCCGCCAGCAATTCACGGCCGAAGCCGATGGCATCCGCATGCGCGGCGAGGCCGAGGCGGCCGCGATCCGCGCCAAGGCGGAGGCCCTGGCCGCCAACACCAACCTGGTGAGCCTGAACGCGGTGGAAAAGTGGGACGGCGTGCTGCCCGCGACGCAGGTCCCGGGCGCGGCCTTGCCCTTCATCGGCATCAAGTAATTCAGGCGCGCCGGCGCCTCGACTTCCACGGACGGCGCTCGCCGTTCCGTACGATTTTCGCCACATCCTGCCACGGGGTTCTCCCGTGGCTGTCCTGTCCCGGGGCCTGTTTGCTGTAGCGTGAACGGGCCCTAAGGGATATCCCTCTGTCAAGAATTGCAAAGCAGGCGCATCTTGGCATCACAAGCAAGCGCAGCCAACGATACGATCGCCGGTAGATCCCGAAGGATCCGCGCGCTTGCGCATAAGCTTCAGCAAGAAGGAGACCTGGATGTCTCAAATGGAATGGACGCCCGGCGATACCCCGCCGGACCGTCACGGTTATTACGAAACGCGGTTCGACACGGGGTGCACCGCGATCACGCTCTACAGCGTGCTGGGCTGGATGCCGCTGAAGGCGACGGGCAACATGGTGAGCTGGCGCGCCTTGTCGCCGGCGGCCGAAAGACAGGAGGCCGAGCGGCATCTGGAAGAACTCAGGGCCGCTCAGTGCCACGTGCCGATGGATTACTAGGTCAGGACGCTTTTCGCGAAAACCATGCACACCGGGCTGCCGACCCGCAGAACGTCGCCGTCCTCGGCCAGTTCGCCGTTTCGCGGATCGACTCGGAAGCGCACGACCGTGTCGCTGTCTTCGTTCAGGGCGAACAGGAAGCGGCCATCGGGAGACAGGCTGAAGAAGCGCGGCGTCCTGCCGCCGGTCGGCGCGTGCTGGCGCGGCGTCAGCCTGCCGCTGTCCGGATCCACCTCGAACATGGCGATGCTGTCGTCGCCCCGGTTGGACGCATACAGGCAGCGGCCGTGCGCGCCCATCATGATGCCGGCCGCCCGGCTGTTTCCGGTGCAGGTATCGGGCAGCGTGGGCAGCACCTGGAAGGGCCGCAGCGCGCCTGCCTCCAGCACGTAGCCGGTCACGGTGTTGTCCAGTTCGTTGACGACATAGAGCCATCGGCCGCCGGGATGGAAGACGGCGTGGCGCGGGCCGGCGCCTTCGCGCGCGGCCGCCGCGCAAACGGGCGCGGCGCCGATGCCGTGCGCGTCCAGCGCGAAGACGAACACGCGGTCCAGTCCCTTGTCGGGCACCACCACATAGCGGCCGGACGGGTCGACCAGGTTGTAGTGCGGCTTGGCGAAAGGCTGCTCCTTGCGGTGCGGCCCGGGTTCGCCGTCCAGCCGCAGCGTTTGCGACACGGGGCCCAGCGCGCCATCCGCGGCCACGGGCAGCACGGCCAGCGCGCCGGTCAGGTGGTTCGATACGATCAGGCAGCGGCCCGAGGGAGCCAGCGCCAAGTGCACCGGATTGCGCCCCTCGCAGGCCTGCCTGTGCCAGGGGGCGAGCGATCCGTCGCGGGTGTCGCGGCGCAGCGCGCTGACTTCATGGCCGTCTCCGTGCACGGTGTAGAGCACCGGCAGGGAGGGATGCGGCAAAAGGTAGGACGGATTGACCAGGCCGCCCAGGACCTGCGTCAGGGTAAGCGTGCCGGTATCGGGCGCGTAGTCGAACACGCTGATGCCGTCGCCGCGGGCGTTGCGTTCGCGCGTGGTGCGGGAACCGATGTAAACGTGCATGGCGCGAGTTTCTCCGGATGATCGGGATGGAATCGGCCCGGCGCGCGGCGCCCGGCCTAGGTCAGGATGCCGCGGATGCGGGCCAGGTTGTCCAGCGTGCTGCGCAGGTGGCCGGCGAGGGCCGCGGCGGCTTCTTCGTTGCGTTCGCGTTCGAGCAGGTCGAGGATGGCCAGGTGCTGGTCGCAGTGCTGCTTGTAGCGGCTGCGATCCTGCATGGAGCGGTAGGAAAGCAGGCGGCGCACGCGGTTCACGCGCTTGATCGTGTCGATGAAGAAGGGATTGCCGGACGCCTCCACCAGGGATTCGTGGAAGCGCACGCCGCGCTCGTGCAGCTGGTCGGCCGTGTCGGTGGCTATGCCGCCGTCCAGCAGGTGCTTCTCCGCGGCGCGGCAGCGCGCCAGCACGGTCTTGTCGATGCGGAACGTGGGTTCGAGCAGCGCCGCGGGCTCGAGCGCGAGACGCAGGCGGTAGGACTGCAGCAGGCTGTCCGGGGTCGTCATCATGGACGAGAATTCCCAGCCGTAGCCGGGCCGGCGATCCGCCCAGCCCTCCTGCGAAATGCGCGTCAGCAGGGCCTGCGTTTGCGCATTGGTCAGCGCGTAGCGCGCGCGCAGCTGCGCCTCGCTGCACTGCATGGGCAGGTCGCCGCGCAGCAGGTCGTCGGCCAGCTTGAAATAGCTGCGCGTGACGATATCGTCCACGGAAGGCGGCGCGAGCCCGGCATGCGCCCGCGCCAGCGCGTCGAAATCCTGGCTGAGGAAATAGCCGCGGTTGGGCTTGCGGGTCACGACGCCATGCTGTTCGAGGATGCCCAGCGCGTCATTGACCGGAGAGCGCGACAGCCGCAGCCGGTCCGCGAGCTTCTGCGCCGTGAGGTGCGCGCCCTCGGACAGGCGTTCTTCCTTGATCAGCTCCAGGATCTTGTTGACGGTGTTGGTTTGCGCGCTCATGGATGGGGTGGGGCCGGATTGATCGTGTCCGAAAGAATAGCGGGAATGACGCCGCCCATCCGCAACAATCGGACTTCCAACCCGGTTTCGACGGCCGCGACGGCGGTCAGCGCTTCCGTCTCGCCGCCGGCGCGCAGGATGCGCACGGATATGGGAGCGCGCGGAGCCATCGCCGTGGCCGCGGCGTCGATCTCGATCCGGTCGTCCGGACCGATCCGCAGGGTCGCGGGCGTGACGCCCTGCGGCAGGCGCAGGGGCAGGATGCCCATGCCGATCAGGTTGGAGCGATGGATGCGCTCGAAGCTGACCGCCAGCACCGCGCGTATGCCCAGCAGGCGCTGGCCCTTGGCCGCCCAGTCGCGCGAGGAGCCGGTGCCGAAGCGTTCGCCCGCCACCAGCACTACCGCCTGTCTTTCCCGCGCATAGCGGGCCGCGGCTTCCCAGATGGGTTCTATTCTGCCGCTGGGCGCATGCCGCGTATGGCCCACGGGCGCCGAGGGGCAGAGCAGGTTGACCAGGCTCTTGCTGTAGAACGCCGCCCGCATCATGACCTGCCAGTTGCCGCGGCGCGACGCGAAGACGTTCAGGTCGTCGCGCTTGTCGCCGCGCTCGACGAGAAAGTCCGCGATCAGGCTGTCCGGCGGGATGGCGCTGGCGGGAGACAGATGGTCGGTCGTCACGTCGTCGCCCAGCACCAGCAGCGGGCGGGCCGTGTAGCGGCCCAGCTGGCCGGCTTCGTCAAGCGAGGCGAAGGGCGGGCGCCGCAGCGCGGTGGAAGCGGGGTCCCAGGGAAAGCGGGCGGTGTCCGGCGATTGCAGCGCCTGCCAGGCGGGATTGGCGCTGGCGACCGCGAAGGCGCCGCGGTAGTCCTCGGGCTCCTGGCCGGCGGCCAGCGCCGCGTCGATCTCCGCCTCGTCGGGCCAGAGATCCTTCAGATGGACGGCGCGGCCATCCGGCGCGGTCTGGACGGGCTCCCGCCCGAGATCGCGCTCGGCGTCGCCGGCCAGCGCGAAGGCGATGACCAGCGGCGGCGACATGAGAAAACCCAGGTCCAGGTCGGGGTGGATGCGGCCCGTGAAATTGCGATTGCCGGAGAGCACTGCAACCGGGTGGACCGCCCCGGCGGCCATGGCCTCGCGCACCGCCGCGGGCAGGGGACCGGAGTTGCCGATGCAGGTGGTGCATCCGTAGCCCACGATGTCGAAGCCCACGGCGGCCAGGTCATCGAGCAGGCCGGCGCGCTTCAGGTACCGCGCGGCGGCGGGAGAGCCCGGGCCGAGCGAGGTCTTGACCCACGCGGGCACGCGCAGCCCGGCCAGCCGGGCCCTGCGCGCCACCAGGCCCGCCGCCGTCAGCAGGCGCGGGTCCGAGGTGTTGGTGCAACTGGTGATGGCGGCTATGGCGATGGCGTGGCGGGGCAGGCCGCCCACGGCCGTCCGTGGAGTGAAACCCAGCCCTTGCAGGATGGACTTCGTGCCGGTGTAGGGATGCAGGTCCTGCGGCCGCTTCGGCCCGGCCACGTGCATGCCCACGCGGTCCAGCGCGATGTCGATGACGCGCGTGTAGCGAGGCTCGGCGTTGGGGTCGTATGCGATGCCGGCACGCTCCGCGTAGGCCTGCACCAGCGCGGCGTGCGACTCGGGCCTGCCCGTCTGGCGCAGGTAGGCCCGCGTTTCGCCGTCGATGGGAAAGTAGCCGGTCGTGGCGCCGTACTCGGGCGCCATATTGGCCACTACGCAGCGGGCGCCCGCCGGCAGCGCGCCGACGCCGGGCCCGAAGAACTCCACGAACTCGCCGGACACGCCGATGGCGCGCAGGCGTTGGGTGACGGTCAGCGCAAGGTCGGTCGCGGTGACGCCGGCCGCCAGCGCGCCCGTCAGGCGCACGCCGATGACGTCGGGAATGCGCAGCAGGGTGGGCATGCCGAACATGACCGTCTGCGCCTCCAGCCCGCCCACGCCCCAGCCCAGCACGCCGAGACCGTTGACCATGGGGGTGTGGCTGTCCGTGCCGATCATCATGTCGGGGTGCAGCGCGACGCCGTCGGGGCCATTCTTGCGGCAGACCACGGTGGCCAGCTGTTCCAGGTTGATGGTGTGCATGATGCCGGTGCCCGGCGGATGGATGCGCACGTTGGACAGGGCCTTGGAAGCCCAGCGCAGGAATCGGTAGCGCTCCGCGTTGCGGCGCAGTTCCAGGTCCAGGTTCAGCGCCGCCGCGTCCGCCCGCGCATAGGCCTCCACCGCCAGCGAATGGTCGACCGACACGTCGACGGGCAGCACCGGGTTCAGGGCGCCGGGATCGGCGCCGGCCTCGGCCAGGGCGTCGCGCATCGCCGCGATGTCGACCAGCGCGGGCGTGCTGGTGGTGTCGTGCATCAGCACCCGGCCGGGCTGGAAAGCGATCTCGGCCTCGCTCGTGCCGTGCTCCAGCCAGCCGAACAGGGCGGCCACCGCCGCGTCTCGCTCCGCGTCCCGCATGTTGCGCAGCGCATTCTCCAGCAGCAGCCGCAGCACGACCGGCAGGCGGAAATAGGCCTCGCCGTACATGGCGGGCAGATCCAGATAGGAGTATCGCGTGCCGTCCAGCGTGAAGCTGGCGTGGCGCGCTGCGGCATTGGTGTTTTCCATAGCTGCCATTTTTGCATATTGAATCGATAAAATGCAATTAAGTAAAAACCCGGCCGACATTCCAACTGGCCGCAATGGAGACAGACCATGCATGCAATCCGTACCCTGGCCGCCGCGGCGGCCCTGGCTTTCGCCTCGGCTGCCCCGCTGCACGCGGCCGAACCGGCAGGAGGCCGGCCCGTAACCCTGATCGTGCCCTTTGCCGCCGGCGGCGGGGTCGATGGGATGGGCAGGCTGCTGGCCGAGCGGCTGCGCAGCGAAATGCCCCAGGGCATCGTGGTCGAAAACAAGCCGGGCGCCAGCGGCATGCTGGGCGCGCAGACGGTGGTGCGTTCCGCGCCGGACGGCACGACCCTGTTGCTGGGATCGGCAGGCGAGACCGCGATCAATCCGCTGGTTTTCAAGAGCAAGATGCAGTACCAGCCGGACAAGGACCTCGCTCCGATCGCGCTGATCGCGCGCGTGCCCAATGTGCTGGTCGCCAATCCGAAGCTGCCGGTCGCAAGCGTGGAACAGCTGGTCGCATACGGCCGCGCCAATCCCGACCGCCTGACCTACGCGACCAGCGGCGTGGGCAACCCGCAGCACCTGAACGGCGAGCTCCTGCAGTCCCTGGCCGGGATCAAGATGGTGCACGTGCCGTACAAGGGGGCTTCGGCGCAACTGGTGGACGTGGCCTCCGGCAGCGTGGACCTGACGTTCGTCAGCCTGGCTGGCGCCCTGCCTTTCATCAAGAGCGGCAAGGTCAAGCCCTTGGCCGTCACGTCCGCCAAGCGGGCCTCGTTCGCGCCGGACATCCCCGCCGTGGCGGAGTACGCGCCGCTCAAGGACTACGCGCTGGAGAACTGGTTCGGCGTGTTCGTCCCCGCGGCCACGCCGGCGGACGTGCAGCAGAAGCTGGCAGCCGCGATCGGCCGCGCCCTGCAGGATGAAAAACTGGTGGCGAGCCTGCGCGACCTCGGGGGAGAGGTGCAGCCGATGAGCCAGCAGGAGTTCCGCGATTTCATCAAGGAGCAGACCGCGGTGTTCGCCAAGGTCGTGGCCGATGGCCGCATCACGGCGGAAAACTGAGCGCCGCCCTTGCCGGGGGAGGGTTCCGGGAGGCTTGAAGTATGCTTACCCGCTACACCGATCTTCCCCTGGCTTGCCGCAATGACTGATTTTCCCTTTGACGCCGTGCTGTTCGACTGCGACGGCGTCCTGGTCGATTCCGAACCCATCACCAGCCGCGTGCTGACGCAGATGCTCAATGAGCTGGGCTGGGACATCGCGTACGAAGAAACGATGCGCATTTTTACCGGAAAGGCCGTCAAGGATGAATTGCCGCTGATCGAGGCCCGCACCGGCGCCTCGCTTGGCCAGGATTGGTTCGCCCAGTTCCGCCAGCGTCGCAACGTTGCGCTGGACCGAGATCTGCTGGAAATCCCCGGCGCGCCGGACGCGGTGCGCGCCTTGCACGGGGCGCTGGGCGGGCGCATCGCCGTGGCCTCGGGCGCCGACCGCCGCAAGGTGGAACTGCAACTGGCCAAGGTGGGCATCGCCGAGTGTTTCGACGGGCGCGTCTTCAGCGGCCACGAAATGCCGCGCAGCAAGCCCTATCCGGACGTATACCTGGCGGCCGCCGAGGCGCTGGGCGTGGACCCGCGGCGCTGCGCCATCGTGGAGGACACCGTGACCGGCGCGACCGCGGGCGTGGCCGCGGGCGCCACGGTGTTCGGCTACAGCCCCGACGCCAATGGACACAGCGGCGCCGAAGCCTTGCGCGGCGTGGGCGTGGCGCACGTGTTCACCGACATGAGGCAGCTGCCTGCCGTATTGGCCGGCTGGCGGGGGGCGGGCGCCTGAGCGTCCGGCTGACGCTCGCGCGGCGTGCAAGCCGCGCTGCCGCGAGAGCGGGGCGGCGCCGGCCCGTCAGCGAGCGTGGTTCGCGTACTGCTCGCCGCCGTCCAGATCGATCACCGTTCCGCTCAGGTAGCCCGCGCGCGGCGAAGCGCCGAAAACAATCATGTCGGCCACTTCCTCGGGTTCCATCAGGCGGCCGAAGGGCAGGTCCGACAGCGTTTCCTGCCAGCGGCCTTCATCTCCCCAGCGCGCCTGCGCGCGTTGCCGCGCAAGCGTCAGCACGCGGTCGGTGCGCGTGCGCGAGGGGTTGACGCCGAAGACGCGCACGCCGTGGCGCGGCGCCTCTCCTCCCAGCGCGCGGGTAAAGGCAATGAGCGAGGCGTTGGCCGCCGCGCCGCAGATGTAGTCCGCGCGCGGCGCCGACCCCGCCATGCCGATGATGTTGGCGATCACGCCCGCGCCGGCCTCGCGCATGCGAGGGTAGTAATGGCGCGCAAGCGCGATGTAGCCGTGCACCTTCAGTTCCCAGCCGGCGCGCCAGCGTTCGTCCTGGACTTGGTCCAGCGCGCCGCCCGGCACCGCGCCGGCGTTGTTCACCAGGATGTCGATGTCGCCCGCTTCCTTGCCCAGGCGTTCCGCCGCCCCGGGCTGCGCCAGGTCCAGCGTGTGCACGCGGGCCTGCCTGCCGGTCTGCGAGCTGATGGCCTGAGATGCGGCATGCAGGGCCGCGTCGTCGCGCGCCACCAGGACGGGCTCGGCGCCTTCGCGGGCGAATGCGACGGCGCAGGCCAGGCCGATGCCCTTGGATGCGCCCGTAATGAGCACGCGTTTACCGCCAAGCTGCAAATCCATGAAACCCTCCGGTCGATTGAGGCCCGCGACACCGCGGGATACCAGAAGGTTGTAAACCAGTTGCGCCCGGATAGGCCAGCGCAAGCAAGGCATGGCGGATCGCGCGCGCCCTGCTATGCTGCTTCCATCATGTCCTCCCGGGAGGCGGCGATGTCGGATGTCTGGCTGGAAATCTGGTCCACCGTGCAGAGCGAATTTGCCGATATCCCCGATGCGGGGGAGGCGACCCGCATCGTGCTGCGGCTGGGCATGGCGGTAGTGCTGGGCGGCCTGCTCGGCTACGAGCGCGAGCGCAGCGGCAAGGCGGCGGGCCTGCGCACCCACATGCTGGTGGCCTTGGGGGCGGCGATTTTCGTGCTGGTGCCGCTGCAGGGCGGCATGGAGGTCGGCGACCTCAGCCGCGTGCTCCAAGGCGTGATCGCCGGCATCGGCTTCCTGGGCGCGGGAGCCATCATCAAGCTCGGAGAAGAGCGCGAGATCCATGGCTTGACGACCTCGGCCAGCATCTGGATGACGGCCGCCATCGGCGTCGCGGCGGGCATGGGGCGCGAAGCGACCGCCGTCGTCAGCACCCTGATGGCCCTGTTCGTGCTGGCCGTGCTGCGGCGCGTCGAGGCGCGCATCTCGTCCAAAGAGCAGAACCGGGTGATCTCGGCCGGTTCCGAGTAGCGTCCTCGGCGGTCAGCTGCCGCCGGAGACTTCGATGAAGGAGCCGCTGGTGTAGCCGGCTTCGTCGGAGAACAGCCACATCACGGCGCCCGCGACTTCTTCCACCGTGCCGCCGCGGCGCAGCGGGATCGCGCCTTTCAGACGGTCCACGCGGCCCGGCTCGCCGCCGCTTGCATGCATGTCGGTGTAGATGGTGCCCGGGCGCACGCCATTGACGCGTATGCCTTCCGGCGCCACTTCCTTGGACAGGCCGACGGTCATCGTGTCCATCGCGCCCTTGGACGCGGCGTAGTCCACGTATTCGTTGGGCGAGCCGAGGCGGGCGGCGGCCGAGGACACGTTGACGATGGCGCCGCCCTGGCCTCCGTGGCGGGTGGACATCCGGAGCACGGCTTCGCGGGCGCACAGGAACGCGCCCACGACATTGGTGGAGAGGATCCGTTGCAGGCGTTCGGCGCTCATGCTGTCCACGCGCATCTGCCTTTCCAGGATCCCCGCGTTGTTCACCAGGGCGTCGATGCGTCCCAGCTCTTCGTCCAGCATGCGGAACATGCGCACCACCTGGGCTTCCTGCGAGACGTCGGCCTGCAGGGCGATAGCGCGGCCGCCATTGCCGCGGATCTCTTCCACGACCGCCTGGGCCGCATCCGGCCGCGCGTGGTAGTTGACGCCCACCGCGTAGCCGCGCCGGGCGGCAAGCCTGGCGATGGCGGCCCCGATGCCGCGGCTGCCGCCGGTGACGAGCATGACTTTGGACATGGTTTTCTCCTGGTCGTAATCCTGGGGGGGCGGCGTCCGGTTCCGGCCTACTGCTTCATCTGGACCAGCATGAATTCGTTGCCGTACAGATCGATGAAGTGGGCGTAGACGGCGGCGGCCTCGTGGACGGGTTCCCTGGTAAAGCGCACGCCCCGCGCGGCGAAGCGGGCATGGTCGCGCACGACGTCGTCGGTATAGAACACGCCCACCGGCTGGCCGCCGGTCTGGTCGCCGACGCGGTCGCGCTGGGCCTGGGTCAGCGCCTGCAGCAGCCATACACCCATCGAAGGCTGTTCCGGCAGCCGCAGATGCACATAGCGTTGCTGGCCCACGGGCAGATCCGCGTAGACCTCCATCTCCAGCTTGTCGCGGTAGAAGGCGATGGCGGTGTCGTAATCGTTCACGAGCAGGACGAGACGGCCCAGCGAATGCATGTCAGGATTCTCTTTGAGGTTGAGCGTGCGGCTATGCTAACCCGTACCGGGGCCGCTTTCCGTCAATCCGCTTCCCGCAGCAGGCGCAGCCCCACCAGGGGGTAGCGGGTTTCCTGCGTATTCCAGTTGCGGAACGAGGCGCGCGTATAGAGCGCCCAGGTATGCCACGAGCCTCCCCGCCGGACGCGCACATTGCCGTTCGCCGGGCCCTGCGGGTCGTCCGCGGGCGAGTGCGCGTAGTAGTCCTCGCCGTACCAGTCCGATACCCACTCCCACGCGTTGCCATGCATGTCGTACAGGCCGAAGGCGTTGGGCGCATAGCTGGCGACCGGGGCGGTGAAGGCATGGCCGTCGCTTCGAGGCGACGCAAACGCCGCCCATTTGGGCCAGAACGGCCCGGCCTGCGCATCGAAGCCGTTGCCGATGTCGGGCATGGCGGCGGGGTCGTCGCCGTTCTGGTAGCGGGTGCGCGCGCCGGCGCGGCACGCATACTCCCATTCGGCCTCGGTGGGCAGGCGGTAGACCTTGCCTTCCCGCAAGGTCAGCCAGCGGGCCAGCGCCGTGGCGTCGTTCCAGCTGATGTTCACGACAGGATGATCGTCGCCCTGCGCGAAACCGGGATTGCGCCAGGAATAGCGGCGGTCGCGTCCCTCGAAGGCGTCGCCGCGTTCGGACTTGTCAGGATCGTATTGCGGGTTGTAGCCATAGCCTCCCGTGCCGTCGGCCTCGGATTCGGGAACGTAGCCGGACGCTTCGATGAAACGGCGGAACTGCTCCACGGTGACTTCCGTGCGCGTCAGGTAGAAGGGGCGCGTGATGCGCACCGTATGGACGGGCGCCTCGTCGGCCAGCTGGGCGTAGCGTTCCGGGGGATATTGGGGATAGGCGCGCGCCAGCGACTCGGGCGTTTCGTCGCTGCCCATCTGGAAGGTGCCGGCGGGTATGCGCAGGAAAACCATGCCCAGCGAGTTCTCGATCAGGGGCGCGGGCGTCTCGGCGGACCAGGCGGGCGCCGCGATCAGGGTGCACAGCAAGGTCAGGACGGATCTTGTACGCATGGGGCTCCGGGGCTCGGGAAAGGGAGGTGCGCAATCGTAGAGCCGCCCGGACCGGCGGGCCAGACGCGGAGAACCCTCATGCCTGCGGCGGGGCTCAGCCCGCCTTGCGGATGGTGAAATTGATGCGCAGGCTGCCGAGCCTGGGATGAGGCAGATCCTTCATGGGTAGGACGCCGTGATAGCGCAGCCGGTCCACGCCGCCCCAGACGACCACGTCCCCATGGAACAGCGGCGTGCGCGAGGCCTTGTCCCCGCGCGCGTCGCCGCCGAAGAGGAACACCGCCGGCATGCCCAGCGACACCGACACGATGGGCGCGCCGTAGTCGCGTTCGTTCCTGTCCTGGTGCAGCGAAAGCCGGGATCCCGGCTCGTACCGGTTCACCAGGCAGGCATCCGGCGCGAAATCCGGAAAACCGGCCTCGGCCGCCGCGGCCTGCGCCAGCTGGACGAAGGCGGCGGGCATGTCGGGCCAGGGCCGCCCCGACAGGGGATCCTCGCGGGTATAGCGGTAGCCGCGGGCGTCGCTCGTCCAGCCCAGGCGGCCGCAGTTGGTGAGCGCTACCGACATGGCGTAGCCGCCGGGCGTTTCCATGTGCCGGAAGGGCGCCTGCGCCGTGACGGCGTCGACGCCGGACAGCAGCGCATCGACCCGGGAAAGGGCATAGCCGCGCAGCACCACGGACTGCGGGCCGAGCTCCACCCGCCCGCTGTGTTCCGGGGCGTCGTTGCCGAAAAGATCCAGGTTCGAAGCCATGTCCGGACGCCTACAGCAGCGGCTCCAGCGGCAGCAGCGACACGAACCACACCGACAGACGCTGCCACAGCGTGGTGCCGGGCTCGGTGTCGTGGCGGACGGTCTGGCCGCCGCGCTGCTCCAGCCAGTAGAGCCCGCCCTTGTCGTCAAGGCAGACGCGGTAGGCGGCGGAAGGGAGATCGCGCTCGAAGGACTCGGCGATGCGGCTGGCCAGCGCGGGGCTGTCGATGACGAACCCCAGTTCGGTGTTCAGCTTGGCCGAGCGCGGATCGAAGTTGAACGAGCCCACGAAGATGCGCCGGCCGTCGACGGCGAAGGTCTTGGCGTGCAGGCTGGAGCCGGAACTGCCGAAGGGGCCCATGCTCTTGTTGCGCTCGACTCCGGCGGACATGCGCTTCATCTCGAACAGCTCCACGCCGCTGGCCAGGAGGTCCTTGCGGCGCTTCGCGTAGCCGGAATGCACCACCGCCACGTCGGTCGCTTCCAGCGCGTTGGTCAGCACCTTGACCTTGACGCCGCCCTGCGCCATCTGCGCGAACGCCTGGGTGCCGCTCGCCGTGGGCACGAAATAGGGCGACACCAGTTCCAGGTCCGAGGTGGGCGCGCCGATGATTTCATGCAGCTGATGGGGTAGCATGGCCTCGGGCGGCGCGGTGCCGAGGGTTTTGCGCGGATCGTCGCTCACCATGCGGGTGTCGGCCCATTCCAGCGCCAGTTCACCTTGCAGCAATTGCCTGATGAAGGGCAGCTTGCGCATGGCGTCGGCATAGGCGGCGGCTTCCGGCGAGCGCTCGACGCGCGTGGCGGCCTGTTCCAGCTGCTCCAGCCTGCCCGGCGCGGGCTTCTTCAGCAGACGGTCGACGGGGTAGGCGGATTCGCTGGCCCAATACCGGTCGAAATCCACGGAAACGTCATTGACCGCGGCGCCGATGGCCAACACGTCCAGGTCGGTAAAGAGCACGCCGCTGGCAGCCCCGAAGTATTCGTCGCCCACGTTGCGGCCGCCGACGATGGTGGCCTGGTTGTCGGCGGTGAAGGACTTGTTGTGCATGCGCCGATTCAGGCGGCTGAAGTCCGTTACGTAACCCAGCGGCTTGGGCCAGCGCAGCACGAAGGGGTTGTACAGCCTTACCTCGATGTTCGGGTGCGCGTCCAGCGCGGATAGCTCGTCGTCCAGCCCGGAAGTGCCGTTGTCGTCCAGCAGCAGCCGCACGCGCACGCCCCGGTCGGCCGCTGCGTGCAGGGCTTCCAGCAGCATGGTGCCCGTCATGTCGTTGTGCCAGATGTAGTACTGCACGTCCAGGCTGCGCTCGGCGGCGCGCGCCAGCATCATGCGCGCCGCGAACGCGTCGTACGCGTCGGGCAGCGGATGGATGCCGGACTTTCCCGGATGCGCGGCCGCGATGGGCGCGATCGCCCGGCCCAGCGGGGTTTCTTGCGATGCTTCCGGCGTCAAGGCACGGGATTCGCTGCGTTTGTCCAGCGAGGGCAAGCCGCAGCCGCTAAGGAAACTCAGAGTCAGGACGGTCATGATCAGGGGGGTGGCCAAGTGCATGGCCCCTATTGTGCCGAAATCCCGGCGGGGGCCGCGGCCTGCGCTTGACGGATTTCCCAATATGAGAGAAATTCTCTTATATGGAAAATTTACGCTCTTCGGATTCGTCCCTGGACCGGCGCATCGCCGACAGGCTCAAAGCCCTGCGCCAGGAACGCGGCTGGTCGCTGGACGAGCTGGCCGGGCGCGCCGGAGTCAGCCGCGCCACTTTGTCCCGGCTGGAAAACGCCGAGGTCAGCGCGACGGCCGGCGCGCTCGGCAAGCTATGCGCTGCCTACGGCCTGACCATGTCGCGCCTGATGCTCATGGTCGAGGACGAGTTCGCGCCGCTGGTTCCCCAGCAGGCGCAGGCCGTGTGGGTGGACGACAGCGCCGGCTTTCGCCGGCGCTCGGTTTCGCCGCCGGCGCGGCAATTGGCGGGCGAGGTGCTGGCTTGCGAACTGGCGGCCGGCGCGCGCATTTCCTATGAACGTTCGCCGCGGCCGGGCCTGGAACATCATCTCTTGATGCTGGAAGGCGAGCTGGCCATGACCGTCGACGGCCAGGCCTACCGTCTGGCTCCCGGCGACTGCCTGCGCTATCAGTTGTTCGGCGCCAGCGAATTCTCCACCCCGCCGCACAGCGGGGCCCGATACCTGCTTTTCATCGTCTGAGTCCACCATGTCCCCACCGAGATTTGAAGCGATCCTCCTGTCGGCCGATGAGGCCGCCGCCATGCTGGCGGAGCTGGCCGGCCTGCTGCACGCCTGCGTGCAGGACGGCGCCAGCGTCAGCTTCGTCCTGCCGTACGAGCCCTCGGACGCGCTGATGTTCTGGCGCGACAAGGTGTTGCCGGCCGTCGCAGGCGGCATGCTGATGCTGTGGGTGGTCCGCCAGGATGGGCGGGTCGCGGGGGCGGTGCAGCTGGATTGCGATACTCCGCCCAACCAGCCGCATCGCGCCGAGGTGCGCAAGCTGCTGGTGCATCCGGACTTCCGCCGCCGCGGCATCGCTCGCGCCCTGCTCGGGGCGGCCGAGGCCATGGCGGCGCGCCGGGGGCGCAGCCTGATCACGCTGGACACGCGCACCGGGGACAGCGCGGAGCCGCTGTATGCGTCGATGGGCTACCGGACCGTCGGCGTGATCCCGGGCTTCAGCCGCGATCCGCGCGATGCGGGCAAGCTGGACGGAACGACGGTCATGTACAAGCCGCTGTGACCGGCGGCGGGGCTCAGGCCAGGGGCTTGATGCCCACGCTGTAGGGCGGAGCGTTGCCGCGCGCGGCGGCCTTGATCTTCAGCATCGAGCCGCCGGGGGTGAATTCGAATTCCTGGTAGGGCACTTCGAACCATTGGTGGAAACTGGTGCGCGAGAACTCGGGCACCCAGACCTTGGCGCGCTTGGGATCGCAGTGGAATTCCACGAGCGTGCGGTCGATGCCGAGGGGGCGGGTATTGCCGATGCGGTAGCTGGCCTTCAGCTCGGCGCGTTCGGTCGCGCCCGGGCTCCAGACCAGGCCGATGGATTCCATGAAGTGTTCGATCGCCTCAATGCCGCGATACATAGCTGACTCCGAATGCAGGCGGGCGCGCCGCGCCCGCCGATAACCCCCCTGCCAACGCGGCGGCGGGAAACAGACGGATTATCCGTCATTCCCGCCACGGCCGCCTGGCCGGGGCGTTCAGGCGCTGGCCGTCCCGCAGAATTTCAGAATGGCGTCGGCCACGGTATGCGGAGCTTCGCGCTGGGGGAAATGGCCTACGCGGTCCAGCACCCGCCGTTCATAGCCGCCGCTGAACCAGGCTTCCTTGCCTTCCGACGTGGCGGGCTGGTTGCAGGCGTCTGCGCCGCCATGCAGCACCAGGGTGGGCACCGCCAGCGCCGGCGCGGGCGCGAGGCGGGCCGCGTCCTCGGCGTATGCCGGGTCGCCGTCGGCCAGGCCCCAGCGATGGCGATAGGAGTGCAGCACCACTTCCGTCCAGTCGGGATTGTCGAAGGCGCGCGCCGCCTCTTCGAATTGCGCTTCCTCGTACCAGCCGGCGGGCGACCAGGTGTCCCACATGTAGCGGGCGAAGGCGCGGCGGTCTTCCCGCAGCGCATCGGCGCCCCGCGGGGTTGCCATGAACCAGTGGTACCAGTAATTGCGCGCCTGGGCCAGCGGCAGGGCCTGGCTGGGATCGTTGGTGCCATAGCCGACGGACAGCAGCACCAGGTGCGACGCCACGCCGGGTTGCAGGCCGCAGGCGTTGGCCGCGGCGCGCGCGCCCCAGTCGTGGCCCGCCAGGACCGGGCGACGCAGGGAGAGGGCTGCGACGAAGTCGAGCAGGTCCCGCCCCAGTGCGGCGAGTTCGCCGCTGCGCGGCGCGCGGGCGCGGCGAAAGCGCGTGGCGCCGAAGCCGCGCAGGGCGGGGCATAGCACCCGGTAGCCGGCCAGGGCCAGGCGTTCGGCAACGGCGCGCCAGGATGCGGGGCTGTCGGGCCAGCCATGCGCGAGCACGGCCGTGCGCGGCCCTTCGGGGTTCCATTCCAGACAGGAGATTTCCAGCGCGGGCGTCTGGACGAGAAAGCGGCGGGGCGATGTCATGCGGATTCCTTCAGAGGGGAAGACACCAGGATAGGTTTGCCGCGCATCATGATTCATGAAGAATTTGAAGGTATTATCATTAGATCGTTAATAAACGGGCGACAGTCATCATGGATGCTTCGTATGAATCCGCGGGCGCCGTCCTGGACCTGACGCTGCTGCGCACCTTCCTGGAGGTCGTCGATTGCGGCGGATTCGCGTTGGCCGCGGATGCGCTGGCCTTGACGCCCTCGGCCGTCAGCGGGCACATCAAGCGGCTGGAGTCCGGGGCGGGCGCCACGCTGCTCGACCGCACGACGCGCAGCTTCGAGCTGACCCCCGCCGGCGAGACGCTCTACACCTATGCGCGCAACATCGTCGAGCTGGAAAGAGAGGCGCGCGCCCGGCTGCGCGGCGCGCGGCTCAAGGGCCGGCTGCGGGTCGGCTCGTCGGAGGATTTCGCCGGCGCCTGGCTGGCCGAGGTGCTGCAGGCATTCCACCGGGCGCATCCCGGAGCGTCCATCGAATTGAAGGTGGGCGTGACCGCGGATCTGCTGCGGCAGCAGGCGCGCGGCAAACTGGACGTGGTGTTCGGCAAGCAATGCGCGCGCGTGCCGGACGACGGCGAACTGCTCTGGGAAGAGGAACTGATCTGGGCCTGGAGCGACGAAAAGCCGTGGCGGCAGGAGCCGCAAGTGCCGCTGGCGGTCTTTCCCGAACCCTGTGTCTACCGCGAGGCGGCGATTGCGGCGCTGGCGCAGGCCGGGCGCGCATGGCGGCCCGTGTTCGAGAGTTCCAGCATGGCGGGCTGCCTGGCGGCCGCGCAGGCGGGCTTTGCCGTCGCTCCGGTGGCGCGCAGCCAATTGCGCGCGGGCTTGCGGCCCCTGTCCGCGGACGAGGGGATGCCCGGCCTGCCGCCAGCGCGCTTCTACGCCTACGCGCGTTCCGCCGAACCCGCGGCGCGGGCGCTGGTGGCCGCCGTCCGGCAGACCGGCCAGCGGCGGCGCTTCGCGCGCTGACGAGGCCGGGCTCCGTGGCTTGCATATGTTCAATCGCCGCCATTGAGTAAAGCAAATGGACGGGCCAGGCCATGGCCCGCACCATGGCGGCTAGGTCCTCTACAAGACCGGGGGCATCCGCCCCGGTCGGGACGCGACATTCAAGGAGCCGTCATGGCGAATTTCATACTTGCATTGGTCAGCGCTGAACTCTCTCTCTTCGGCGTCGCGACGCCCGCCGAGCCGGCGGCCGAACCCGCCGCGGCGGACGCGGGAACCGCTCCGCGCTTCGATCGCGAGCACTACCGCAGCGCGCTGGGCTGAACGCGCCGGACCGTATCGGCGCAGGAATAGGCAGATTTCACGCAAGAACGAGCCTGTACGCCCGGACTCGCGATTCTTACCATCCCTACACGGAATCGGGGATCTCCGCGCGCTTGCCGGATGCCCCGGTCCGCCAGACATGCGGGCATGTGGCCGGCATGGCAAGCAAGGGAAGGGAATCGCATGAATACCGAGAAAATCTGGTTGGTGACGGGCGCGTCGGCGGGACTGGGCCTGATCCTGGTGAAGATGCTGCTGGACCAGGGGCACAAGGTGGCCGCGACATCCCGCGATGGCGACGCGCTGCTCGACGCCGTGGGCGCCAAGCTGGAAGGCCGTTTCCTGCCGCTGACGGTGGACCTGGCGGACGAGCGCAACGTCCAGCGGGCCGTGGACGCCACCGTCGCCGCATTCGGCGGGCTGGACGTGGTCGTGAACAACGCGGGCTACGGCCTGCAGGGCGCGCTGGACAGCCTGTCGGACGCCGACCTGCGCGGCAATTTCGATGTCAATGTGTTCGGCGTGCTGAACGTGATCCGCGCCGTGCTGCCGCGCATGCGGGAACAACGCCGCGGGCACGTGTTCAACGTATCGTCGATCCTGGGCTTCGACGGCGGCTGCGAGGGCTGGGGCGCCTATAGCGCCACGAAATTCGCCGTCAGCGGCCTGACCGAGGCGCTGGCCGCGGAGGCCGCGCCCCACGGCATCCGCGTGTCGCTCGTGTATCCGGGCCGTATGCGCGCGGCCCGCGATGCGCGCGGCCATGAGCCGGGCGGGGACCCCGCCAAAATGGCTCAGGCGTTGATCAATTCGGCCCAGGCGCAGTATGCGCCCCTGCACCTGTTCCTGGGGCGCGATGCCTTCGACCAGGCGCGCGCCAAGATTCAGTCGGTGCAGCAGGAGTTGGCGCGCTGGCGGGAGATGTCCGTGTCCATCGGCTTCGCGGACGAAAGGCGGCTGGCCGCCTGAAGGCGGCCGGCGCGCGCCGCGCAACGCTATGAGCCGAGGCCGCGCGCGACCTGGTAGGCGCCCAGGAGGGCCAGGCTGATCATGAAGCACAGCTTGAAGGTCCGCGCGGACAGCCTGGCGCGCAGCCACTGGCCCAGGGCCATGCCCGCCAGCGCGGGCAGCAGCATCAGGAGGGAAGCTCCCGCTGCCTCGGGCGCGTAGCCGCCATTGAGCCAAAGCCCCGCGGCCAGCGCCACCGTGGACACCGTGAACGAAATCCCCATCGCCTGTATCAGGTCGTCCTTGTCCAGGTTCAGCGCCTGCAGGTAGGGCACGGCCGGAATCACGAATACGCCGGTGGCGGCGGTGATCACGCCGGTGACGGCGCCGATCGCGGCGCCCAGCCATCCTTCGTGGCGGGCGGGCGCCCTGAGCGGCGATCCGAACAGGCCCCAGGCGGCGTAGGCCACCAGCGCCATCCCGAGGCAGACGCCGGCCCATTGGCCGGAAGGCGCGCCCAGCCACAGCGCCCCGGCGATGGTGCCGGCGCAGATTCCCGCCTGCATGCCGGCGATGCGGCGCAGGACTGCCGGCAGCGCGGGCCAGGGGCGTGTCTGCCAGAGGTTGGTGATCAGGGAAGGCACGATGAGCAGGGCGGCGGCCTGGGCCGGCGCCATCAGCAACGCCAGCATGGCCATGGAAATGGTGGGCAGCCCCAGTCCCACCACGCCCTTCACCACGCCGGCGAGGATGAACACGGATGCGGTGGCGGCGAGCAGCGCCGGGGTGCCGCCGGGCAGCAGATCGAAGGGATTCATGGGGTCTCGCAGGGGGAGGTCAATGCATCGCCGCGGGGGCGGCCGAACAGGGCATAGGCCGGGTCGTCGGCGCCGGCGACCTGCTGGCGCGCGGCGCGCAGCAGCCATAGGCGCCCTTCGCACAGATCGGCGGGCACGGCGGAGCCATAGAGCGCCGGGCCGCCGATCAGCGCCATGCCCAGCATGCGCTGGGCCGGCGCGTGCCCGCCGCGGGCGGACGCGCGCAGCCATTGCGCCATGCCGGCGTAGTCGCCCAGGGTCTGTGCCTCCAGCGCCAGCGCATACTGCTGCGCGGGAGTGATCGCGGGGCCCAGGCCGCCTCCGGCTTCGGCCATTCCTGAGGCGTGAAGCGCCAGGGCAATCAGGGCGAGTCCTGGCCATCGGGCCAAGGAGTGCCGAATTTTCCGGGTTTTCATAGGTTTCCCCGAGCAATGGATGAACAGGCCTTCATTGTCATCCTCGAAGGGCCGGACTGCGAATCGGGATCTCGCGTAGCAAGCCTATGGCAAGGCCTGAGCCTCGCATGCTACGCTTTTTGCATGCGATTCGACCTCACCGACCTGCGGCTCTTTCTCAACGTGCAGGAAACGGGCTCCATCACGGCCGGCGCCCGGCGCTCCCACATGACGCTGGCCTCGGCCAGCGAGCGCATCCGCGGCATGGAGGACACGCTGGGCGTGCCCTTGCTGCTGCGCGGCCCGCGCGGCGTCGAACCCACGCCCGCGGGCCGCACGCTCGCGCATCATGCGCGGGTGGTGCTCGCGCAGATGGACCGCATGCGGGGCGAGCTGGACCACTACGGTCAGGGGCTGAAGGGCCACGTGCGGGTGCTGTGCAACACGGCCGCGCTGAGCGAATACCTGCCCCCGGTCCTGGGCGCGTTCCTCAAGGACCATCCCCGCGTATCCGTCGATCTCGAAGAACGGCTGAGCCACGAGATCGCCGACGCATTGCGCGCCGGAGCCTGCGATATCGGCGTGCTGGCGGACTCCGCCGATCTGCACGGCCTGCGCACGGTCACGTTCCGGCACGATCCTCTGACGCTCATCGTGCCGGCGGGCCATCCGCTGGCCGGGAGTCCGGCCGTGGCGCTGGCCGACGTGGCGGACCAGGAGTTCGTGGGGCTGGTGGAGGGCAGCGCCTTGCAGGAACACATCGCGCACCATGCGAGGCGCGGTGGCAAGGCGCTGTCGTACCGCGTGCGGCTGCGCAGTTTCGACGCGGTGTGCCGGATGGTCGGGCAGGGCGTGGGCATCGGTATCGTTCCGCGCGTGGCCGCGGTGCGTTGCGGGCGCGCGGCCGGCGTGCGGCGGGTTGCGCTGGCCGACGGCTGGGCGTCGCGCGATCTGGTGCTGTGCGTGCGCGAAGCGCTGCCGGCCTACGCGGCCGAACTCGTGGAGTACGCCCTGCGCGATGCGCCCGTCGCCCAGGGGGCAGGGCGCGATTCCTGAGGGGCGGGGCGCGGGCACCCTAGACGCGGACGCCGAGCGGCGGTAGCGTTAAGCCCTTGCAGGTCCCCCTCCCTTTTCCCGCGCCTGTCATGCCTGACGATCCGTCCCCCGCCGCCGCCCCGTTCAACGTCCCGGACCCGCTGGTCTGCAACGGCGCGGCGCTGCGCAAGGCGACCCGGCGGGTGTCGCAGTTGTATGACTCGGTGCTGGCGCCCTGCGGCCTGAAGGTGTCGCAGCATTCGATCCTGATGCATATCGCGCGGGCGGGCTCGCCTTCGATGACGGACCTGGCGCGGGCCATGGTGCTGGACCGCTCCGCCCTTGCCCACAATCTCAAGCCGCTGGAGCGCGATGGCTATGTGCGCTCCTCGCGCGATCCGCTGGACGGCCGCAGCCGCCGCGTGGCGCTGACCGAGACGGGATGGGCCAAGCTGGCGGAATCCCGTCGCCTCTGGAAAGAGGCGCAGCGCCGCTTCGAGTCCGCCTATGGCGCCGAGCGGGCGGCCGCGCTGCGGCGCGCGCTGGGCGAGATTTTCTCCGAGGAATTCGCGCTGGCCTTCAGCCGCGGCTAGGGTGAACGGGCCCTGGATCCGGTCCGGGCCGATCCCAGGATCGCGACGGCGGCCAGCACGCAGGCCATGCCGGTCAGTTGCGGCGCCGCCAGGGGCTCGCCGAGCAGGCCGGCGGCAAGGGCCACCGCGGAGACCGGGGCGAGGGCCGTGAAGAGCGCGGCCTCCGCGCCCTTGACGCGGGCCGAGCCCGCATACCAGAGCAGGAATCCGCCCACCGTGGGCACCAGCGCGTAGTAGACCGTGGCCGCCAGGGCAGGGACGGACAGGGACAGCGTCCACGGCGCTTCCGCGATGCTGGCCAGCGCAGAGCACGCAAATCCGAAGGCCGCCATGAGAGTCGACAGCGCCAGCGGCGAGACCGGCACGCGCAGCCGCTTGTTGAGGAGGATGAACAGGCCTTCGCAGACCACCGCGCCCAGGATCAGGGCATTGCCCGCGAGCGAGGAGCCGCCCGCCGCGCCGTCGGCATGGCGCGTCATCAGCCAGACGCCGAAGCCGGCCGCGGTAATGGCGGCCAGCGTGGCCTTGCCCGGACGTTCGCCCAGCAGCAGGATGGCGATCCCGGCCGAAACCAGGGGCAGGGTGCCCAGGATGATGCCGCCATCTACGGCCGATGCGCGCTGCAGCCCGGCGATCAACAGCGCGGTGTAGCCCACGCTTCCGGCGATCGCCTGCGCCGCGAGCAGCAGCCAGTCGCGCCCGTCCAGCCGTGGCAGCCGCGCCCCGCTCAGCGCCATCAGCAAGCCGAAGCAAGGCAGGGCGACGGCGAACCGCAGGGCGGTGGCGGTGAAGGGCGGCAGGCCCGTTCCGATGATCTTGCTGGCGACCACCGTGCTGCCCACCAGCAGCATGGCGGCTGCCAGGCAGCAATAGCCCTGTATCCGGCTGTTCATGATTTCGTCCACGCCCTTTCAACGAAAAAGCGCAGCGTAGGCGGCGGGCCCGCGCCAGGTCTTGAATGAAATTGCGGGCTCAGCCCGCGGCCAGCGCGTAGCGGCCGGGGGAGACGCCATAGGCGCGCACGAAGAGCCGCGTCATGTGGCTTTGGTCGGCGAAGCCGCCGGCTGCCGCGGCGTCGGCCAGGGGCGTTCCCTGGCGGATCAGGCTGCGCGCCAGCAGCAGCCGGCGCTGCATCTGGTAGGCGTGAGGCGTCAGCCCGGTGGCGCGCGCGAACGCCCGCAGCACCTGGTAGCGGCTCAGGCCGCTGGCTGCGGCCAGGTCGGCCAGGGACAAGGCCGCGGCCGGGTCGTCGTCGATCAGGCCGCGGGCATGGCGGATGGCGTCGGGGACCGCGCGCGTTTTCCGGTCCCGGGCCTGCGCGGACGGCAGGCCCGCCTGCGCCAGAATGCGCAGCAGCAGGCCGTCGCACGCCAGCGGCGCGGCGCCGGCCGTCGCCTGCGCGTAAAGGGCCATCACGTCGCGCGCCAGCGCGGGGCGATCCTGGGCGGGGTGTTCGAATTCGTAGCCGTGCCCGTCGGTCCGCAGCTCATCGGCAGCCTGCGCGACCACGCCCGGATCCAGATACAGCATCTGCCAGGCGCGCAAGCCATCGCCTATCGGGGCGCCGTCGTGCACTTCGCCCGGGTTTACCGTAATGACGTGCCCGGGGCCGGCCTCGACCTGGCCGCGGCCGCTATGGGACACCTGAGCGCCCAGGCGCATGACGCCGATGCCGAACTGCTCGTGCGTGTGCCGCGCGAAGGCTAGGCGGCTGCGCGCCGCCACGGCCTGCACGCCGGCGAGCGCGCTGCGATGCATGACGAACTGGCCTGGATCCATGAGGGAAGGGAGCGTATGGGGGTGCGGGCAGTATCGCCCGCGGCGCCCGCCCCGATCAAGCGATCAAGTTATTGCAGCCCGTTCCAGCGCGCAACCGACGGCTCGGCCGCCGCCCACTTCCATTGGCCGCCGGTCTGCCGGCAGATCAGGCTGGCGTAGGCGGGCGCCGGAGCGCCGTCCTGTTCGACGGTGAACAGCACTTCGCGGCATCGGGTCAGGGGCGTATCGATGTCGCGCACGACCTGGATGCCGCCGCGCTCGTTGCCCACCGGCAGCGAGTGGCGGATCTCCCATTGCCGGACCTGGCCGATGGGCAATTCGCCGGCCGCGTTGGCCATGACGTTCTGCTGGTCGTTCTTCCATTCGCGCAACACGTATTTCACGGTGGCGTCCACCGCCGCCTGCACCGTGACGCCGATCGCGTAGCCCGCCACCGGGTTGGCGGTGGCGGCGCCGCTGACGGTGCCCACCACGGCGCCCGTCGTGCCGCCGATGGTGGAACTCTGGCATCCGGCCAGTCCCAGGCTGGCGGCCGCCGCCAGCAGGCATGACGCGCGCATCACTGCAGGGATCCCCAGCGCGCGGTGGCCGGTTCCGCGCTGGCCCAGCGCCATTGGCTGCCGTCCCGGCAGACGGTGGTGACGTAGAACTCGCGGATGGGCGGGGCTGCGGGCTTGTCGGCGGCGGTGTCGATGGAAAAGACCACTTCCTTGCATTCCAGGCCCACGCCGCCGATCAGCCGGCTGACAGTGACCTGGCCCTGCGCGTCGCTTTCGATGGGCAGCTGATGCTTGACCTGCCAGTTGGCGACTTTCCCTACCCCAAGCGGGCCCGCGGCCATGGCGATCGCGTCCTGTTCCTCGCCGCGGGTCTTGCGCTGCGCGTAGGCCAGCGCCGCCTTCGCGCCGGCCTGCACGCCCAGGCCGATGCCGGTGGCCACCGTGGCGTTGTCAGTGACCTGGTTGGCGATGGCGGTGCCGGCGATGCCGGCCGCCGCGCCCGTGCCCTCGCTCAGCATGGAATTGCAACCGGACAGCGCCGCCAGCGCGGCCAGGCCGGCAAGGACTGTCGCGCCGCGGCGCGCGGCGATAGGCGGAAGTGTGAACGACAAGCTGCTTGCCCTCCTGCGTGATGCTTGGCGCGGCAAGTATAGGAGGGCGGGCGGCCGCGCCGGTAGCGCTTTTGCATTTCTTGGCATTTTGCCGCCGGGCGCCTACCCCGGGGGGCGCGCCCCTTTCGTGTAGGACTCGCGCAGCGCCGCCGCGAACTGGGCGTCGACGTTGCGGCGCAGCCCATCGGAGCGCGTGAACAGGGAAATCGGCGGCAGGGTCCAGTCGAAGGAATACGGCACGATGGCCGCGCCGGCGATGCGCACCAGCTCGTCGGCGATGTCGGCCGGCAGGATGGTGACCGCGCGGTCGCTCGCGACGATCATCTCGCCGATCAGCTTGGACGAGTCGCTTTGCACCGAGGGCGGCGGGGGCGTCAGGCCCGCGCGCAGGAAGATGTCGGCCACCTGCTCGCGGATCGGGCTGCCCGGCGTGCCCAGGATCCAGTCCAGGTCGGCCAGCCGGTTCCATTCCAGGCGCGATCGGCCGAGGCGGGCGGCCAGCCGGCGGCTGGCGATCAGCCGCGGCGGCTGGCGGTATAGCACCTCGAAAGCGATGTTCGTCATGTCCACGGAAGGCGTGGCCCAGCCCACGACCATGTCCAGGGTGTGGTCGCGCAGCTGGCGCAACAGGGCGGGGCCCTGGCCTTCGTGGATGGTGGCGGTGACCTGTCGGCCCGCCGGCCGCGTGCGGCCGATCGCGGACGACAGCATCTGGCCCGAGACGAAGGGGATGACGCCGATATGCAGATGGGCGGCGTGGCCGGCGGCCACCGCCTCCATTTCCTGGACCAGGTGGCCCAGGTCGTGGACCAGGGCGCGGGCCCGGGTCAGCACCACGGCGCCCAGCGGGGTGGGCGTCATGCCTCTTACCGAACGCTCGAAGAGGGGCACGTCGAACATGTTTTCCAGTTCCGCCAGCGCGTTGGTGACGGCGGGCTGGCTGGTGGCCATGTGCTCGGCCACCCGGGTCAGGGATCCGTGCTGCTCGATTTGCAGCAGCAGCATCAGGTGGCGCATCTTCAGCCGCGATGTCAGTTTCCGGATGACGGCGTCCGGATCGAAGGCGGTCATAGACAATGTATAAGATAAAGGTAATGGAACAATATTAAATCCGAATGATCTCATTATGTCTTGGGGCCTAGAATTTTTGGACATCGAGACTAGGAGGCGTTGCCCCATGAATAACCTGTCGGACCGCCAGGCGGCATTGGACTATCACGAATTCCCCACCCCGGGAAAAATCTCCGTCATGGCGTCCAAGCCGCTGGTCAGCCAGCGCGACCTGGCGCTGGCGTACTCGCCCGGCGTGGCGGCGGCCTGTGAGGAGATCGTGGCCGACCCGGCCAATGTGTTCCGTTACACCGGCCGGGGCAACCTGGTAGGGGTGATCACCAACGGCACGGCGGTGCTGGGGCTGGGCAACATCGGCGCGCTGGCCTCCAAGCCGGTGATGGAAGGCAAGGCGGTGCTGTTCAAGAAGTTCGCCGGCCTGGACGTCTTCGAC
>Ga0182735_1000071_pt1 | contig 149902 bp, 131 predicted proteins | sample eDN5th30CKraftMG_FD_128524 | JGI IMG/M metagenome (GOLD analysis project Ga0182735, IMG submission 128524) | Enriched Miracle-Growth compost microbial communities from Emeryville, California, USA - eDNA 5th pass 30_C Kraft MG (version 2) (version 2) ... | reverse complement strand
CCATGGCACCGCTTCCCGACGCGGACCCCATGGACAGGTGGCCGAGTGGTTAAAGGCAGCAGACTGTAAATCTGCCCGGGTTTCCCGTACGCTGGTTCGAATCCAGCCCTGTCCACCACCCTCTGGTCTGAGGGCATCCCCCAAAATCCCTAGAAATGGCAGAAAACCTAGCGTATCATCGCATGGTTCGGTCCTCTGCATTCCACTCCGTTTCACTGCAGCTCAACAAAAACTGTGGGAGGAATGTGGGGATAGATTTTTTGACCTTCTGGAATCGGCCTCCCAAGTGTGGGGATAAAAATTTGGGGTAACCCTATGAAAAAGCTTACAGCTTTCGCGATCAAGGCAGCTATGACACGCCCTGGCACCTACCAAGACGGTGACGGGCTGTTTTTGAAGGTCAACAAGAGCGGTGGAGCGTATTGGCTTTTGCGTCTGCAACGGGACGGCAAGCGTCATGACATCGGCTTGGGTAGCGCCAAATTGTTATCACTCTTGGAGGCTCGTCAAAAGGCCAACGAACTTCGCAAGGCGGTTAAGATCGAGGGTCGCGATGTGCTGGCGGAAAGGAAGGACGAAGCCGCCGCCAAAGTGACATTCCGGGAAGCGGCGCGCCAATATCATAGCGAGAATGCGGCAGGCTGGAAAAGCGCCGTCTATGCCCGCCAATGGCTTGCCAGCCTCGAAAGTCACGCCTTTCCGAAATTGGGCGACGTTCCGACCGGACGAATCACGGCTGCGGCGATTATCGACGTGCTCTCGCCGATCTGGCAGGAGATTCCCGAAACGGCGCGTCAGGTTCGCAACCGGATCTGCGTCGTCCTCGATTATGCGCATGCAAAAGGCTGGCGCTCCAGCGAAGCTCCCTCGGGCAATGGCAGCTTGAAAGCCGGGCGCGGATTGCCGCGCCAAGTGAAATCACGCGAAAATCGCAAGGCGATGCCTTACAGCGCGCTGCCCGACTTCATGGTCGCTTTGCGTCGAAAGCCGGCATTTGGGCGGCTGGCGCTCGAACTGCTCATCCTGACAGGCGTACGCAGCCAGGAGGTTCGGCTCGCGACTTGGGACGAGTTTGATTTCGAAGAGCGCCTCTGGGCTATTCCGGCCGACCATATGAAGCGGGGCAAGGCGCACATGGTCCCGCTATCCGATGCAGCTTTGGCGGTGCTCGCCAAGGCCAATGCCTTCCGGCTTCCAGATACCGATGTCGTTTTCCCGGGCGTGGCAGGAAAGCCGATGTCGGACATGACGCTGCTCAAAGTGCTGCGCGACATGAAGGAGCCTTTCCATGTGCACGGCTTTCGTTCCACGTTCACCGACTGGGCGGCCAATGAGGATTTTCCCGATGCCGTGGTGGAAGCGGCGCTGGCTCACAAGACGCCCGATGCTGTGCAGGCGGCCTATCGGCGTACAACCTATCTTGGTACGCCGACCCAGCCGGGCGCGCGTGTCAGGCTGATGGACGCGTGGGGAAACTATTGTGCCGGAGGCGCTGCCGGGGCGGTGCCGCAGGACCCAAATGGACGCAGCCTCGATTAGGCGTGCATCGGCGGCATCACACCGCAGACAGAGGTCGTGCAACTACCGGCTTTGAGGTCGGCTGTGCTCAATTTCGCGGCGGAGCGTCAGTATTGTCCGCCCGCTCGCCGAACCGCTCGGCCATCCAGCTTTGAACCTCCGACTCGCGCCATGCGACGCATCGGCGGGTGAGTTGAAGCTGGCGGGGAAAGCTGCCGTCGCGGATTTGTCGGTAGAGCGTCGCGCGGCTGAGGCCGGTCCGGTCGAGTACGCTTTGCATTCTCAGAAAACGGTCGGGTTCCATGGTATATCCTGTCTTCGCTTTGACGCTCCCGAATGCGATCTGGATGTGCGGGCCCCTCCTATCAAGCCTCGGCAGCCTGTTATGGGCGGGCCTGCTGCGATGCGTCGCCATGTCGCCGGCAGGTGCTGCAGACCGTTCTGCCGTGCGATATCGTGCCCGAACCTGCCGACCCGCGCGTCATTCGAACCATGGACCGCTGAGCGGTGCGGCAAGATAGCGGCGCGCGACGCGGACAAGCCTTTGCACCCTGAGGCGGTAGGACGCGCTCTCGATCCGCCATCGCCCGGCAGCTATCGCGTGCCCGAACAGGGCACGCGCTATCGCCTGCTGCCGCGCGCCCTCGAGCAGCGCATCGGCAACGCGCAGTTCGAGAATCCATTGTGCCGCGCGCCGTTCTTTCGGCCGCATCGATGCGGGCAGGCGCCCCTTTCGTGCGAGCGCGACAAATTGCCGGAGCGCATCGAGTTTCGGCCCGGCCGATGCCAGTCCCGCTATCCGGTGCTCGACCAAGGCCGGCCCGCCGAGAAGCGTGCCGTCATGAAGATCGAGGCGGACGAACCAGCGGCCATCGCTGAGGAGCCAATGCTCGATATGCGCTGCATCGACTGCGAACGACAGGAAGGCGGACACCTCGCGAACGTCGAACAGATCATGGTCGGCGCCCGCACCTTCCGCCGGGCGGCCGCACAGCACGCGCGGATCGGTGTCGATGCTCCAGATCGGGCGGGCGTCGGGAGCCGCGAGCGCGGGATCGACCCAGGTCAGCAGCCCGAAACGCCCAGGCGCATCGTCGGCGGACCTGTTCCGAGCCGCCCAGCGATTGCGGTAGGCGGGGCTGCGGCGAAGCCATTCCCAGGCGAACGCGCGCCGGTCGCAATGCAGCAGTTCGCAATAGGCATCGGGCGACCGCCAGTCGGCGGCGGGCGGATGCCGCGTCATCGCGGATATCCAAAAAATAGTCCGAATATATCCATGCTGCGGCAGCCGGCCCGATCAGGCCGAAGTCAGCGACTTGCCCGCAGGCTGCAGCGCGGATCGCGGGCAGGATGGACGGTGCCCGAGCCGGGCGTCACGTAGTTGCGAAGCGCGTTATTCGATGCCTTCGGCAAAATAGGCGCGCAGGCGATGCCTGGTGTCGGGGCTGATTCTTATCAAGCTCCGGCGACCGTCGCGGGGATCGGGCAGGCGCTCCAGCAATCCCGCATCGCACAGCCTCTGAATGAGCTTCATCGCGCTGCTCGTCGGAATCCCGGAGGACAGGCAAAGCGCCGACATCGAGAGCGACCTGCCTTCGGCTTGATGGATGAAGAGATCGAGCAGCATGTCCCATGCCGGTTCGCCGAAGAGATCGGATGCGCCAAGAAGCTGGCGGCGCAGCAGCCGGCGGCGGAGCGCGATGCGGGCATTCTGCAGTATCCGGGCCTCATCGTCTCCCGGCGCCGGGGACGGGCTCCGCAGCGTGCAGCGGGAGGGCGCGCCACCACGCCCGCTGATCGCATCTTCGCTCATGATGTGATGCACGCGCGTAGCGGTCACGATCATATGATCGATGATCGCGATATCGAGCGTGCGCCCCACCTGGTCGAGCTTGCGCGTCGTCCAAATATCTTCTGCGCTCGGACGGGCATCGCCGCTCGGATGGTTGTGCACGAGGATGATCGCGGCGGCATCGAGCGCGAGCGCCCGCGCAAAGATCGTGCGCGGGCAGATGGCAAGCCGGCTCGGCGTGCCTTCGTTCAGCAATTCCTCTCCGACGAACCGGCGCGCGCCGTCGAGAAAGAGAATGCGCAGCTGCTCGTGCGGCAACGATCCCATCGCGGCGATGAGAAGGCGGCGCAGCGCCGGATCGAACGGGTCGAGCGGCTGCGCCAGACCGTCGGCGCGCGGGCCCGACATGCGCGGGCTGTCGGGTGAAGCGCTGATCGCGCTGCGGGCCGGGCTTGCGGTCGAAGGCGAGGACAAGGAGCCGCGAGACGGCATGTCCGCGGTACCGATCGACGCGCGCGCGACGCGGCGAACCCCGGCGCGAAGGGTTGCGGCTATCGTCTGGCGGTTTCGGGGAGCGCCCGCCCCCACGAGCCGTGCCACGACCGATCGGCGCCGTTCGACCGAAGGCGCTGCCGGTGCCGCCAGGTCGCCAGCATGAGGAGCGGCGGCAGCAGCCAGCTCGCGCCGACCTGCATCGTGAGATAGGCGATCGGATGCACCGAGACGCTCACCGCCTCGCTGAAATGCGCGAGGAGCGGGAGGAGCTGCAGGACCGCTGCCGCCATCGGCCAGAAACGATGCGCCGCCAGCGCGAGAATCATCGTCGCCGCGGCCGCGGCGAGATCGATGGCGAGATGACCAGAGTCGAGCGAGGTGAAGCGCGGCGGCACGAATTGATGCAGCAAAAGGTCGCTCGCGCTCATCGCGACGAGGATCAGCGCCATGGCGCGCTCGGGGCCTCCGCCGCGGCGAAGCGCATAAACGAGGGCCGCCAGCAGCAGCAGGTGGAAGATCGCGATCCGCACCATCGCGATCAGAAACCATGCCGGCGCCCCCCGGTCAACTAGACCGCCGCCGCGGGGCGGTCGTCGGCATCGGTCGCCGCGGACGGGCATGTGTGCATATCGAGACCGGCGGTCTCGCGCGCGATATCGACGAGATCGCCGTGGACGCGAAGCACGTCGCCGCTCACGGCCACCAGCGCGGTCTGCATCCTGACGAGGCGCCGGATCGTTGCCAATCCCCTGATCGGTGCGACACCCGTGGTGTCGCGGCGCGCGGTGACGACGCTCGCGGTCAGCGACGCGACCGCGATCATCGCATCGTCGATGCGCGTCTCGGCGGCCGGAAGCTGATGCTGGAGGCGGGCTGCCATGATGTTGATGCTTTCGGACATGACTTCTCCTTCGCCGACGCGCACCGCGCCGGCCGTTGCTTGAACGCGATTTGAGAAGGTCAGCCGGAGACGAGCCGCGACAGGGTTTCGGCGATGTTGAGACCGCCGAGGACGATGAGGACCGCCGCGAGCAAACCCGCCCCGATGATCACCAACCGCGTCGTCGCCTTGTGGTCGTGCCTCCAGATCTTCCCGGACGGCGGGACTGTCCTCCGATATTCCGCCGCCTCGCTGCCGTCATGCAGTTCGAGGAGGGGGGAGGGACCGCCGTCTGCCGCCGGAGATGGCACGATCGTCGCCGACGGGGGAATGTCCACCGCGTCGTATGCGATCCGGTCGTATATCCGCTTGAGCCGGGCATAGCGGATCGCGGCGTCGTCGCGGCCGCTCGCCGCGAGGACGGTCCTCGCTGTTTTGAGCCGCTGGTCGACCGTGTGCTTGGAGATGCCGAGGTCGCGTGCGATCTCTTTCGACGTCTTGCGCTCGAGCAGCAGGTCGAGACACGCACGCTGCTTGTCGGTCAGGCGTTCCCAGCGGAGGCGATCCTCGGGGGCGGAGATTTGCGACCCACCCATATCTTCAGCGTCGTTGCATCCTGCTTCCGTCCGTCCGGCTCCTGTTCGCGGCGACCGATTCGGCCATATTGCGGAATTTGGGTCCGCTTCTCAACATCCGGCCGGCGCGATCGCACCCCTGCGGCTCATCGTCGAAGCCCGCCGACATGCCGCGGGGCGACTGCAGGGCGGGCGTCGATCGGTATGGGGCTCGAGCCGCCGGGCTCGCCGTCTCCCCGGCAATGCGGGGCTGTCGCAAAAACTCTCAAATCGAGACTAACTCACGAATATATTTGAAATATTTTTGTGCAGCGATAGCGTGAGCAAGCTTCGCATCGCTCGCTGGTCGGCGGCGGTGCCTCACCGCCGGTCTCGCCGCCGCTTGGGACGGCGACGCGGCCGGCACCGGAAGGAGCAATGCCGACAGGCCGGATCGAGACCGCTGGCGGGATTGCAACGGGTCGGAATGCCAACCTCCGACGCCGCGTACCGGCTCGCCGCCGAGGCGATCGCGGCGACGAGCGAAGCGGCGCTCGTCGATGTTCTCGTCGAAGCCTGCGCGCATATGGGCTGTTCGTGGTTCGCGCTCAGCCATCATGTCGATTTCCTCGCGGCGCCGGGGAAAGGCGTCCGCGTCCATAACTATCCCGAGGACTGGGCGCGCTGGTTCGACGAGCGCGGCCTTGGCACCTCGGACCCCGTTCACCGCGCGAGCCACCTCCGTACCGTGGGTTTCCTCTGGCGCGACATGGCGCAGTTCTCGCGGCCGCGCCCCGGCGATGCGGCCATCTTCCGGCGCGCGCGGCGGCACGGCGTCCACGACGGGCTGACGATCCCCGCGCACCTTCCCGGCGAAGCGCACGGCTCGGTCTCTTTCGCCTGGCCGCGGGGGAAGCGGGCGTCGGTCGAGGCGCTGCTGTTCGCGCAGACATTCGCGGGATTCGCATTCGAGGCGGCGCGCCGGCTGTCCGACGCCGCGCCCGGCGCGGCACGGCCGAAGCTCACCGACCGCCAGCTCGAATGCGTGCGCTGGGTCGCGCGCGGCAAGTCCGACGGGGTCATCGCGCAGATCCTCGGGCTCAGCGAGGACACGGTCCGCGAGCATCTTCGCAACGCGCGGGCGCGGTACGACGCCCCCACGCGCACGAGCCTCGCGATCCGCGCGCTGTTCGACGGCTCGATCAGCTTCGGCGACGTCGCGGGCGGCTGACACCCCCCTTTCTTGTTATGGCGCGGTCGGATGATGCGCTTCAATTGAACTGTCTCTTCAACCAGGGGAGACAGCCAATGATGATCATCGTGGGCCGCGACAACCGGACGCGCGAGCATGTCGCGCTCCGCTCCATGTTCGAGGCGCGTAAACGCATCTTCGTCGATCTGCTGAAATGGGACTTGCCGGTGCTGGCCGGCCGCTTCGAGGTCGACCAGTTCGACGACCTCCATGCAACCTATCTCATCGTGACCGACAAGGACCGTGGCCATCTCGCCTCGGCGAGATTGCTACCGACAACGCGGCCGGCGATTCTCGATGGGCTCTTCCCGCATCTCGTCGCCGGCCCGGTTCCGCGCGGCGAGGGGATCGCCGAGATCACGCGCTTCTGCCTTTCGCGCGGCGCAGGTGCCGCCGTGCGCCGGGCTGCCCGCGACATGCTGCTCGCGGGGCTTGTCGAACACGCGCTCGGGGCGGGCATTCACACTTATACGGGTGTCGCCGAACTCTCCTGGTTTTGCCAGATTCAGCGCTTCGGCTGGGAGTGCCGGGCGCTCGGCGAACCCCGTATCGATGGCGGAAAGCTGCTGACTGCGCTCGCCATCGCGATCGACTCCGGAACGCCGGCGCGGCTCGCCGCGGCCGGAATTACCGCCGAAGGCGCCGCTCGCGACGCCGCGGCGGCATGAGGAGGTGCGCGATGACGAGGACCGACCTCGTGGAACCGGCACCGGGCGCAACGGCGAAGGCCGACGACCTGCTCGCCGAGGGATTTCAGATTCTTCGGAGCGTCCTCGCTCCGGCGCTGATCGCCGAGATCGAGGCCGACCTCGCCGACCGTTTCGAACTGACGCCTTTCTGCCAAGGTGGGTTCTACGGCGAGCGGACAAAGCGGTTCGGCCGCCTGTTGATCCGCTCGCCGCTGGTCGAGCGCTTGGTCTTGCATCCCCTCATCCTCGGTCTTGCCGAGGAGGCGCTTGGTCCCTGGTGCGAACGGATCCAGCTCAATCTCACCCAGGCGATCGAGATCCACCCCGGCGCGCTGCCGCAGTTCCCGCATCGCGATCGCGACATGTGGCAGGCCGAAGAGGGGCGGGCGGAACTCCTCGTCAACGTGATCTGGCCGCTGACCCGCTTCACCGCCGAAAATGGCGCGACGCTCATCTGGCCGGGCAGTCATGGCGAGGCGGCATCGACCTATGAGCCCGAGGGGCGGGCGATCGCCGCCGAAGCGGAGCCGGGCGACGCGATCCTCTTCCTGGGCTCGACGCTGCACGGCGCGGGCGGCAATCGGAGCCCCGGCGTTCGCCGCGGCATCATCGTGAGCTATTCGCTCGGCTGGCTCAAGCCCTACGAGAATCCGTGGCTTGCCTATCCACCCGAGATCGCGCGCACCTTTTCGCGGCCGCTGTCGGAACTCGCGGGCTATGTGCAGCACCGTCCCAATCTCGGCAATTTCGAAGGCCAGTGTCCGTCGGTGCTATTTGGCGGCTATCCTGACGAACCGCTCGCGGCGATCGATGCTCTCCGTCCCGATCAGGCCGCGATGCTCGCGGGGCACGTTGCCGCGCAACGCGGCGCGGGGGCCAAGGCAAGGCGGACATGAGCCCCGGCGCGACGATGGAGCGTGTCTATCGCGATCTCAAGGCGCGCATCATGAACGGCGAGTTCGCGCCGGGCGAGCGGCTCGATCCGGCGCAGCTCGCCGAGGGGCTGGCGGCGAGCGCCACTCCCGTCCGTGATGCCCTGCACCGGCTCTCGGGCGAACGCCTCGTCGACAGTTGGCACCAGGAGGGCTTCCGCCAGCCGCTGATGGCCGAAGCCGAGCTTCACGATCTGTATGCCTGGAGCGCCGCGCTGCTCCGGCTCGCGCTTGCGGGGCGGCACGAAACGCCGCTCGTCGCGGGCGCGCCCTTCGGCGAGCCCGCCCCCCGCGACTATGCGGGCGAGATTGCCGCCTTCTTTCGCGCGGTGGCGTGGCGCAGCGAGAATTGCGAAATGCGCCAGGCGATCGTCAGTCTGGTCGAGCGCTGCCACGCCGTGCGCGGCGCCGAACTTCGGGTCGATCCCGCGTGCCGGGCCGATCTTGCCGCGATGGAGGAGGATTTCCGGTTCGCGCGCTGGAGTTCGCTGCGCGGCAAGATCACCCGCTTTCATCGTCGCCGCGCCGCCTTCGCGGGCCGCGTCGTCGCCGCGCTTCGTCCGCGTGCGCCGCCGCTCGGATAATATTCGACCTGTTCAGGCCGTATAAAATTCCTATCGGGCGCAGCCGATCTAGCTTCGGGAATGCCGCAATCCCGCGGCATGATGAAAGGAAGCGATCATGGAACGCGAACCCGAAGAACTCGTCGAACTCGGCAGTGTCAGCGCCGACACCGCCGGCAATATCGGTCTCGGGACCGAGCCGAACGGCAAGTTCCAGGTGGCCGGCCTCAGCGCCGAGTGACCAGGAGGTCCGGGGGACGGTTCCGCCGGCCCCCGGACCGGTGCTCATTTCCCGATAGAGGAGCGTCTTATGAAACGCGAAGCGAACGATCTCGTCCCGCTCGGTACGATCAGCGGGGACACAGCGGGTGACCGCGGACTGCCGATCGAGCCGATCGGCCGCATGCCGGTTCCCGGCATCGCGCGGGACTGACGGGGCGCCGGTAGCGGCCGCGTGCGGCCGTTACCGGGTCTTGCAGGGGACGATCGGCGATGGGCTGGCGGCTGGCGCCCGGCACCGGATATTGCGAGGTCGAGGGCGAACTCGTGTTCCTCGATCTCGGCCGCGACCGGTATTTTTCGCTGCGCGGCGAAGACCGCACAGCGTTCGAGCGCCTGCGGCGCGGCGAAGCGAACGACCGCGATGCCTCGTCGCGGCTCATCGGCACAAGGCTCATCGAGCGCAGCGCTGGAGAGCATGATCTCGCGCCGACCGCGCTCACCGTTCCGCCCGAGGATTTGACGACCCGCGATGCGCGCTTCGATGTCCGGGCAGCCCTGTCGGCGAGCCGGTCGCTATACTGGGCAAGGCGCGCGATGCGCCCGCATCGCATCGCCGCCACCGTAGCAGCGCTCGCGCGGCGCAAGCGCGCCTGTTCCTTCCGCGATGCGGAGGCGAGCGCCATCGCCGTGCATTATGCCGCCTGCCGATGGGCGACCCCGATCCCGCCGCGTTGCCTTATCGACTCGCTGGCCCTCGACCACATTCTTGTTCGCCGCGGGATTTCGGCCGCCCTGGTATTCGGGGTGCGCCTCCATCCGTTTGCTGCGCATTGCTGGCTGCAGACCTCGCACCATATCCTCACCGGCACCGCGGCCGATGCGCATAATTTCACGCCCATATTGGTCGTTGCATGAAGCGCGGGATTCTCGCCTTCCTCGGAACCGGAGTGGAAACCGCAACCGTCCACGACACGGCCCGGCGCGCCGGTCTCGTCGCGGCTGGTGATATTGCAGGCATGGCTCTCTTCGCCGGCAGCCACTTGCCCGTTCGGCCACTCAAGGATGGATCTTTCGTCCTTGGCGATATCTTTGCGCGCGAAGGCGGCGATAGCGACGCTGCCGGTGAGCCGTGGGGCAGCTATCTCCGCTTTTGGGCGGACGACCGGACGGTGCGCATCGAGCGCGCGCCGCTCACCGGCCTGCCGCTCTACTGGATGCGTTTCGGCGCCGGCATCCTGTGCTTCTCGCACCTCGAACTCGCGCAGGGTCTCGTGCACGGCCTCGACATCGATCACGATTTCGTGGCTCATTCGATCTCCTACATCAATTTGAGAACCGAACGCACCGGCCTTCACGGGCTGTCGGAACTTCTGCCGGGGAGCCGGCTGGAGATCGAAGGCGGCTCGGTCCGGCTGGTCTCGACCTGGTCGCCGCGGGATTATGCGGCGCGCCCGACGTCGTTCGCTGCCGCCGATCTCGCACCGCGGCTCGAGCGCTGCATTGTCGAATGCGTGCGGGCTTGGGGGGGCGCCCGCCCCGAGATCATGCTCGAGCTTTCGGGCGGTCTCGATTCCTCGATTGTCGCGGCGGCGCTTGCGGGCGCTGGCTGCGCTTTCGCGGCCATCAACTTCGTGACGCCGCGCGGCGATGGCGACGAACGGCGCTTTGCGCGTGTCGTCGCAAGCCGCTGCGGCGCGTCGCTCGTCGAAGCCGACCTGGGCGACGAGGTTGCCGACCTCGTCGCACCGCCGCACCGGCTTACGCCGCGCCCGGCGGATTATGCGGTCCTCGGTTCCATCGATCGCGCGTTCGACCGCGCGTGCGGCCCGAGCGACGCAGCAATTTTTGGCGGTATCGGGGGCGACAATATTTTCGGGTTTGATGGGTCGGTGGCGCCCATTCTCGATGCCGCCGCGGCGCACGGTTATTCGAGACGGACGTTCGAGGCGCTGCGCGACGTGGCGCGCGCTGCCGACACGACGATGTGGCACGCGCTTCGCCTTGCGCTCCGGGCACGCCGCAAGGGGGGGCGGCGGGGCTGGCGGCGCGAAACTCTGTTCCTCGACTCCGCAGCCCTGCCCGAACAGCCCTTTGCGCATCCGTGGGATGAAGGGACGAAAGGGGCGGCGCCCGCCAAGCGCAACCATGTCGAAGCGGTCATGCGCATTCTCGATTTCGTCGACCGGCCCGGGCGGTGGTACGACCGCGATGTCGTCGCGCCCCTCCTGTCGCAGCCGCTCGTCGAATTCTGCCTCGCCATCCCGAGCTGGACCTGGGTCGAGGGCGGACGCGACCGGGCGGTCGCCCGCGCGGCCTTCGCATCGCGGCTGCCGCCTGCGGTCGTGTGGCGCCGCGGCAAAGGGCGGATCGAATCGGTCGCCGCGGCCGCCTACCGGGCCCAGCGCGCGGACTTGCGCGACCTGCTGCTCGGCGGGCGGCTCGCGGCCCTTGGCCTGCTCGACCGGGTCGCGATCGAGATCTATCTTGCCCGCGATCTCGCGGCGGGCGACTATGACTATTATCGCTTGCTCGAAATCGCCGACGTCGAGCGGTGGGTTCGCGCACTCGAAGCCTCATCCTTTTGCGGCCCGAGCCGCGCCCACCGCGCATATTGAGCCGCCTTGTCGGGGTCGGGATCGATCTCCTCGGTGAGCCAGTATCGGAACCAGTCGAGGTTGCGCGAATAGGCGGCTTGCTTTTGGCGGGGTTCGACCTTGATGTGCGGCGCGAGCGGGAAGACATGGAGTTCTCCCATTCGTGCGGCGGCAAGTTTGCTCTGCAGTTCGACCGATTGGCGCATCTCGTTCTCGGGCAATTGCATCAGGATCGGGGCCGTGATCAGGCTGATGTCGCCCGCTGCCGACATGCGCTTCCACGCTGCAGGGTCTTCGTCGGGCGGCCCGAGCCCCCAATAGCGCCGGAGATTCTGCATGAAATTCTCGCGGCCGGGCCGCGCGTTCATCCAATAGTAGGCAGGCTCGACATGGACCGACGCGATCGCCGCCGCCTTGAGCAGCCGGCTGTGGCTCGCGGTCCACATGGTGACCTCGCTTCCGAAGCTGAGCCCGCCCATGCCGACTCGCGCCGGATCGACGATTCCGCGCCGGTCGAGGTCGGCGATCGCGGCGGCGACCGTTTCCATCCCGACCTCATAGCGCTCCTCCGCGCTTTCCCCCATTGGCTGGACATTGATGCAGAGCGCCGCGATGCCGTGCGCGGCGAGCGCATGAAACGGATATTCATCGCCGAGACCGCCGCGGATGAAGCCGGGGCAGCGATAATAGGTGACGAAGAGCGGCAGCCGCCCGGGGACGTTCGGGCGGATGAGGACGCCCGACGCGCGGCTGCCGCCCACCTGCCAGGCGATGGTTTCGGCAAGGAGCCCGTCGCTGTCAGGAAAATGATTGGGCGTGTCGATGATGCGCTTCCGGCCCGCGAAATCGACGCGCACCAGCCGCGGCGGCACCGCCGGGCCGGCCTCGACGCAGAACAGCGCCTCCGCCGTCGCGGCGCAGGGGGAGCGCTCGTCGCGGCTGCCCGCGATGAGGCCGGGCGCGGCATGGAGAAGCTCGAGGCGGGTGCCGCCCGCGGGGAGGATATAGAGGCTTTGACGATAAGCCTGGTCGCGAAGCGCGACCAGCGTCCGCCCGCCTGAAAGCCGTACGCGCGAGGAGAAGCGGCGCTGATCGACGCGGCAGCTCATGGGCTCCAGACAGACATTCTGCTCTTCGAGGATATCGCGCAGCGTGCCGCTCGGCACAGGCTCGTTCTCGCGCGTCAGTTTGGCTGCTTCCGCATCGCTTGCGGGGCGCATCTTCCCCGTCTTCGGATCGTAGAGGCGGACGCTGCGCGGTGCATCGGCGAGTAGCGGGGCGCGATCGAACCAGTCGCCGGTAAAGCGCTGCGTGGTCGGCCGTCCATTGACGAGCGAACCGCGGAAGAGCGGTTCGGCGAGATCGACGCGACCCGTGACCAATATGCCCGTCTCGCGCTCCGCCTCCTCGGCGCGGGCGATCGCGGCGCGCGAGGGGCCTTCGCGCGCGACAATGCCGCCGCCCGGCAGGATCGCGAAGCTTTCGATGTCGCCGTCGCCGCCGATGATTTCGCGGAAGCCTCCGCCGTCGATTCCGCTGCGCCAGAGCGCGATGCGCCTGTCGACGAGTGCGCGCACGACGAGGCTGCGGCTGTCGGCGGTCCAGCGCGCGTCGCCCGGCAGGACCGATCCGGCGTCGTCCCAGATTGCGGTGCCGGTCCGCCCGAGATGTCGCGGCGCCGACCGTCCGTCGGCGCGCACGATATACCAGTCGACGTCGATCCGGTTGGTGACCGTCGAGGGGTGTTCGATCCGATAGGCGATCCATTCGCCGTCGGGCGAGGCGGCGAGTCCTGAGATGTCGGCGATCTCGGCGATCGCGCGCGGGGTCGTCTGGCCCGCGGCGGACGGCGCCGCCGCGAGCAGGGCGAGCAGGAGCGCGGCGCGGCTTACCACCGGACCGTCCCCTGCACCGAAATCATTCGCCCGAGCGGACTGGCCTTTTCGGCATCATAGCCGAGCGCCGAACTATAGCTTGGAATCTCGGCAAAGGGCGGATCTTGGTCGAACAGGTTCTCGATGCTCAGCGCAAGCTGCAGCCCGCGGTCTGCGCTGTCGCCGATGCGCTGCGTCAGCGTCAGGTCGACCGTCGTCAACGCGCCGACATGCGCCGCAGGCGTCACGATCTGGTTGGTGTAGCCATCGGTGTAGTTGACGAAGGCACTCGCCGAAAATCCATCCTTGGACCAGCCCATGCGCCCGCGCAGCCGCCATTTGACTGGGCTCGCGTAAAGGCCGACGACCTCGGTCTCGGGCGCGCCTTCGGTGAGCCGGCGCTTGATCGAGAAAATATGCGTTCCGGCTACGCCGAGATCGAGCCTGCCGCCCGCGAACTCGGGGGCATAGCCGAGATCGAAGTCGATTCCGCGCTGATGTTCGGCCGAGAGGTTGCGCGTCCGCCCGTCGATGATCGCGGCGATCTCGCCCGGCGCGATGCCGAGCGGGTTGATGAAGCCGGGCATCGCGAAATAGCTTTGCACGAGATCGAGCGGCGGATTGTCGGTGATCACGCCCGCGAAAAGGTCGCGGTTGGCGAGGAAGCGGGGATAATCCTCGCTCACGCTGCCGATGCGGTCTTCATAGTCGACATCATAATAGGTGAGTGAGATCTTGAGTCCGGGGATCGATGGCGGCGCGATATCGATGCCGGCGGTCCAACTCTTCGCCTTCTCGGGCCCGATGTCGGGAGCATAGCCGAAGAGACCGACGACGTTCGAGGTGCCGGTCGGCGAGGCGGGATCGTCGACGCGGAGCGCCTGGAAGCTCGAGAGCGCCGAGCCGAGCAGTTCGTCGAAATGCGGCGCCCGAAAGCTCGTCCCGAACGATCCGCGGAGCGCCACACCGCGCACGGGTTCCCACCGGAGCCCGAGCTTGGGGTTCGCGGTGCGGCCGAACTGGTTATAGTCTTCCACGCGGCCCGCGAGCGAGAGGTCGAGCCGGTGGAAGCCGGCTGCCCGATTGTCTTCGCCGAAGACCGGAATATGCAATTCGCCGTAGATCGATTTCACATGGCGCGGGCCGGGTAGTTCGGCAAAGGGCGCCGCGATCGGGGTCAGGCTGCTGAGGTCGAGGATCGTGAAATAATCATAGGCTTCGCGCCGATACTCGGCGCCGAGTGCGAGCCGCACCTCGCCGGAGGCGAGGCGGAACAGCGGGCCGTCGGCGCGCAGAGCCGCCGACCAATTGTCATAGGTGTCGATCGTCGAATAGCTGCCGCGGATGCGATCGACCGTAGCGGGATTATTGGCGCTGCCCTCGCCGAAGATGTTGAACGCCGTGGCCCGGTCGGAATCGGCGAGCGCTTCCGCGAGACGCGCGCTGTTCACCACATTGAGCGTGTCGGCCCGGCCTTTCTGCTTTCCATAGCCGCCCGTGAGTTCGATGCGCCACGCATCGACCTCCTGCTCGACGCCCGCCGAGGCGGAGATCGCGCGCACCCGGCCGCGATTGATCTGCGACCCGAGGTCGTTCACGAAACTATAAGCGATGCTGACCGGCTCGCCGGTACCGACCGGGTCGACATAATAGGCGTTGGTCACCGGCACCTGCGCTGGACGCAGGAACTCGCTGTTGCCGATCATCCGGTAGCGGCGCTCGGCGGCAAGAACATTGGCGCGAACGGTCAGCCCTTCGGCAATCGCGATCTCGCCGCTCGCATAGAGGCTGTGCACGCGCTGGCGCGGCAGCAGATCGCTGGAGGCGCGGTTGTCGCGGCGGTTCTGCGCGCCGGGAAGCAGGTCACTTGCCGCGAGCGTGGTGCCGTCCTGTCCCGCCGGGATGCCGAAGATTTGCCCGTCGGCTGCGGTTATCGTGCCGGGCACGCCGTAGAGCGAGCGATAGTCGGCGCCGCCGAAGGGACGCAAATCTTCGCGCGCATAGTGGCGCGTCGCGGCGGCAAGTGCGCCGCGCTCCGAATATTGATAGGCGAGCACGACATGGCCGCCGCTCCATCTCTTGCCGAGGATTTGGCTGAATTGGACCTCGCCGAGGTCGCCGTCGGCGGTTCCGGCGCGCAGCATCGTCTCGGCGCCCTCGAAATGGTTGCGCAGCCGGACGTTGACGACGCCCGCGACGGCATCGGCGCCGTAGATCGCCGAGGCGCCGTCGGTCAGAATCTCGATCCGTTCCACCGCTCCGATCGGGATCAACGACACGTCGGCGAACACCCCGCCGATCCCGCCGAGCGGCGGGCGTGTGCCGTCGATCAGCACCAGCGTGGAGGAGGCGCCGAGCCCGCGCAGGTTGATGCTCGATCCGTAGGTCGCATCGCTCCCGGCGCCGTTGCGTGTCGTCGCGCCGAGCGTCGTCTCGGTCGGGCCGCCTCCAAAATTCTGCGGCAGCGACTGGAGTAATTGCTGGACGGTTCCATAGCCGCTCTTCTCGATCGCCGCACGGTCGAGCGTCACGATGGGCGAACCAACTGGTCCCGCGCCGCGGATGCGCGAGCCGGTGACGATGATCGCTTCGCTCGCCTGCACGTCCGCGGACACATTCGCCGGTTCCGCCGCGTGAGTCGATCCACCAGGATCGGCGCCGTTTCCCGCGCGCACGACGAGCGTGCCGTCGACGCGCGCGACCGTGAGGCCGGTGCCTTCGAGCAGTCGGCCGAGCGCCGCGTCGGGCGATAGGCGCCCGTGAACGGCGCGGCTGCGCTTGCCAGCGACAAGCTGCTCCGCGGCGATGACCGGCTTGCCCGAAATCTCCGAGTAGCGGCGAAGCGCCTCCGCGAGATCCTGCGCGGGAATGTCGTAGCGCGGCTCGCTTTGCTGCGCGCGAACCGCAGGGGCGTAAAGCGCGGCAGCCGATGTCGTGGCCGCAAGCAGCGCAGCGATGGTCCGAATTCTCATATGTCCCTCCCAGGTTGCGGCTGTGATGGCCGTCTGGGATGCGGGAATGATGGGCTCGGACTATTCCCCCCGTTTTTCTGAAGGCGCCTTCAGGACGATCGCATGCGGCTGCGTTTCCACCGCGAGATCGAGCGCGGCGGCAAGCTTGCGCGCGAGCGCCGCGCTGCTCGCCAGATCGAAGCGGCCGGTGAGTTCGAGCGAGGCGAGCGCCGGATCGGCGAGCCGGATCGGGACCGTATTCGTCCGGTTCGCGCGGTCGATCACGGCGCCGAGCGGAAGCTTGTCGGCGTCGATCAGGGTCGCCGCTACGGGCGATGTCATCTCGGGCACGCGGCGGGGGCCGGCGGCGAGAACCTCGGCGCTTTCGCCGGGGGCGAGCCGGATCGCCTCGGACGCTCCGGCCAGACGGACCTCGACGGCACCCCGGATAAGCGTGATGCGCGGCGCGGCGGCGCGGGTGTCCACCTCGAAGATCGTGCCGAGCGCCCGTGTCTCGCTGTTGCCCGCGACGACGATGAAGGGGCGGCTTGCGTCATGCGCGACGTCGAAGCGCGCGCGGCCGCCGTGGAGGATAAGACGGCGTTCGCTGTCCGAATAGCGCGGTTCGGCCCGGGCGCCGTCCATCAGCGTGACGGCGGTGCCGTCGGCGAGGCGGAGCTCGCCCGGCAGCAGCGGCCCGCTCGCGATCTGCGGCGTGTCGGCGCGGCGGTCGACGGGCCAGGCGAAGAGCAGCGCGATGGCGATCGCCGCCGCGGTGGCCAGCGCCCAGCGCGCACCGCCGGGTGCGCGGCTCGCCGCCTCGCGTTCGCTGCGGCTGCGCGCGCGCGGCGCCGGCGCGATGCGGCCGGTGAGCGCCCAGTCGTCCTCATAGGCGGCATAGGCGGCGGCGTTGGCGGGGTCGCGTTTCCACTCGTCGAAGGCCGCCCGGCTGGAATCGGCGTCGGGCCCGTGCATGCGGGCGTACCAATGCCCCGCCTCGGTCTCGCGGCTCACCGGCGTCCCGAGCGCGCGCGGCGGATCGCGATCAATGCCTTCGCCATCTGCTTTTCCACGCCCTTCGCCGTCATGCCCATCTCCGCGCCGATCTCCTCATAGCTCAGGCCTTCGAACCTGTGCATCAGGAATATGTCGCGCGTCCTGGGCTTCAGCTTCGAAATGGCGCGTTCGACGCGGGCGAGTTCGTCGCGCATCTCGAGCCGCTCGTGCGGGCAATGGTCGGCGGTCTCGCGATCGTCATATTCGACATGCGCGGCTACGCGGCGGCGGTCGTCGCGCCGCGCCCGCTCGGCGAGCAGGTTGCGCGCGCTGTCGAACAGATAGGGTCTTGTCTCCTCGGCAGGGAGCGGCGCGGAGAAGCGGCCCGAGACGAAGCGGCGGAACAGCTCCTGCACGAGATCGCCGACGTCCTGGCTCGCGGCGCGGCGGCGGAAGAAGCGCGCAAGCTCGGCGCCATGCGCCGCATAGGCGGCCTCGGCGCGCGCGGTGCGGCCGTATCCGTGCCAGTCGTCGGGCGGCAGCGGGTCGGCCGCGGAAAGCCCGCGGACCTCGTCCTTCTCGCTGCCGTCATAGTCCATCGCCTTGCCCCTTCGGGAGGGCGGCGAGGCGGGGAAGCCGGGCGTTGAGAACAGGCTCGAGAAAACCCGCGCCGCCGCCTTTGGCCCGAAGGCTTGGACATGCGCTGACGGCCACCCGGCAGGATGGCAAAGGAAAGATCGCTCTCGAACGGAGTTCTCACGCTCCGGCATCCGGCGCTTCGCGGCCCGATGCCTGACCAGCATAACCGGCTGCGCCGTAAGGGCAAGAGTCGGGCAAGCGACTGGTCGGAAATGGAGGGGATTGGGGGAGGGCGGGGTCGTTCCCCAGATGTGCTGCGAGGTTCGACCTGCGCGGACAGGGGACGAGGTTAGCCGGGATTCTGCTGATGCGCGCGGCCCGGATGGAGCGCGCACTGGCGGCGGCGTGCGCCGCCAGAGGTCGCGCGCCTGTACGGTTGGCCGCGCTGCGCTCTTGGTCTCGCTGGTCTTGACGCGGCAGCGGCTAAGCACAGCTGCGCGCGCACGCCGCCGCGCCTGCGGCTCGCCAAGGGCGCGTTTCTTCCGGCCCTTCGGGCCAGGATTGAGGATGACCGCGTCGCCTCGTCGGGCGATGCCCGTTCGATCCCCCGGGGCGACGAAGTGGCACGTCGACGAAGCCGGCCAATGGACGCCGCGCGTCCGCGCGGCGGCGCTTTGGTGGCCGGCGCCTCGGACATCGGCGCGGGCGGCGCACGGGTTCTGGGACCGCCCGGCGCCCGCGCAAGCCCTCCTGCGTCGGGCTCCTCCGCTTCGCTGCGGCCCTTCGGGTGCGCGGCCGCCTCGATCGGCGGTCCCTGATCCCGTGGTTTCGCCGCCCGCCCCGCTGTCCGGGGCCGGCTGCGGCGGATTTGGTCAGGAGGAGACGCCCCCGTGTATCTATTATCGCAGACCCGGCTCGAGGCCGCCCCGCAGCAGGGCCGCGCGCACGCGCGCGGCGCCGAGGCGGCGGGAGGGGGACAATGACCCTCATTCCCGAAAATCTCGTCGCCATATTGAAAGCCAATGGCGCGATGGGCCGCCGCCGCGCCGCAAGTGCGAGCTTCGACCCGTTGCCGGTCGTCAAGCTCTTCAATCCGCTCGGACCCGCGACATGGCTCGCGACCGAACTCGACGTCGATGGCGATACCTTGTTCGGTCTTGCCGACCTTGGTTTCGGCTGTCCCGAACTCGGCAGTTTCCGCCTTTCGGAAATCAGCGCGATCCGGCTCCCGTTCGGAATGCGGATCGAGCGCGACGAGCATTTCGACGGCCGCGCGCCGCTCTCGGTCTGGGCTGACACGGCGCGCCGCGCCGGAATGATCATCGCCGCAGAGACGATCCTGCGACGCCGCGACAAGGACGCGGCGGCACTGACTTCGCCGGGGGCGAAGGACAAGCTTCCGCCCGGCTAGGCGGCAAGGCGAGGCGGCGCGCCTTCGCCGCCATTCAAAGCCGGTCCCGTCCCCCCCTTTGACGAAAGACGGGACCGGCGCTCACTTTGGAGCAATACCATGAAACTCGATTTCATCGAACTCGACAAGCTGTCGGTCGCCAAGACCAATATGCGCGCCAAGGGGCGCGATCCCGACGTCAGCGATATCCTGCCCAGCATCCGCAAGCGGGGCGTGCTGGTCCCGCTGCTGGTGCGCCCCAACTGCGCCGACGGCCATTTCGAAATCCTCGCAGGACGTCGGCGCTTCACTGCCGTCAATAAAATGGTTCGCGAAGGCGGCGCGGTGCGCCCGCTGCCGTGCGCGATTCTCGACGATGGCGACGATGCCGACGCCATCGAGGCGTCGATGCTCGAAAATCTCGCGCGCGTCGCCCCCGACGAGGTCAGCCAGTGGGAAGCCTTCGTCAAGCTCGCCAAGGCGGGGCGCAGCGAGGCCGAAATCGCTGCGGACTTCGCGTTCGAGCCGCAGACGGTGAAGCGCATCCTCGCGCTCGGCAATCTCTTGCCGCGCATCCGCAGCCTCTACCGCGCGGGCGAACTCGACCCGTCAACGGTCAAGCATCTGACCCTCGCGTCGAAAGCGCAGCAGACCGCATGGCTTGCGCTGTTCGACGACAAGGAGGCCTATTGCCCGACGGGAAGCCAGCTCAAGGACTGGCTGTTCGGCGGTGCGATCAAGGCCGAACATGCGCTGTTCGATATCGAGGCCTCGGGGCTGGCGATCGTCGCCGACCTGTTCAGCGAGGACCGTCTCGTCCCCGACACCGATGCCTTCTGGACGCGCCAGATGGCCGAGATCGAGGCGCGCAAGGCCGCCTATCTGGAAGACGGCTGGAGCGATGTCGTCATCCTCGAACGCGGCAACCGCTTCATCACATGGCACCATAGCCATACCGCCAAGCGCAAGGGCGGGCGCGTCTATGTCGAGATACGTTCGACCGGCGAGATCGACTTTCACGAAGGCTATCTGACCGAGAAGGAAGCGGCGGCGCGGGCGCGCGGGGAGGCGGGCGCATCGGCCAAGGCGCTGCGCCCCGAGGTCACGAGCGCGATGAATAGCTACATCGATCTTCACCGCCATGCGGCGGTCCGCGCCGAGCTCGCGAAGCATGGCGGGGTCGCGCTTCGCGCGCTTGCGGCGCATGTCATCGCGGGCGCCGATCATTACCGTGTCGACCTCCAATCCTATGTCTGCGCCAAAGAAGAGGTGCAGGAGAGCGTAGAGACCTGCGCGAGCGAGACGGTGTTCGACGAGCGGCGGCGCGCGGTGCTCGCGGTGCTCGGCTTCGACGCCGAGGATTTGACCGTCACCGGGCGCCACGGCGAACGGCAGTTCGCGCCGATCTTCGCGCGGTTGCTCGAACTGCCCGATCCCGTCGTCCTCGAAATCATCGCCATCGTCATGGGCGAAACGCTCGAGGCGGGAAGCGAGGCGGTCGAAATGATCGGCCATTATCTGGACGTCAATCTTGCCAAGGTCTGGCGCCCCGATGCGGCTTTCTGGAATCTCGTCCGCGACAAGGAGGTGCTCGGACAGATCGTCGCCGAGGTCGCCGGACCCGAGGTCGCGGCCGCCAACGGGCGGGAAAAGGCCAAGGTCCTCAAATCCATCGTCACCGATCATCTGGACGGTACGGGCGGCCGCGCCAAGGTCGAGAGCTGGGTGCCGAAATGGATGGCGTTTCCCCCTGCACCCTACACGGCGCGCGGCGGGGTCGCGAGCGTGTCGGCGAACGGGCGCCTGCTCCATATCCTCGCCTCCGCCGCCGAAGCCGAGGCAGACCGCGCGAATGCGGACCCCGACGAGGTTCGCGATGCGGAGGACGATGTCGGCGAAGGCGAGGGCGCGGCGGCGGCGCAGGAGGATGCCGAAACGGCTGGCGAGGCGGACGCCGAACCCGCGGCCGATGCGGACGAATTGCCGCCGTGGGAAGACGGCGAGGCACCGTCGCTCGCAGCCTGACCGGCGCGCGGCGGGGGCGGGCGCCCTGGCGCCGCCCGCCCTCGTCAGCGCATCCCTGATGCCTCTTGCCGAATGACCTTTGGCCCGGCGCGCCGCCCCTCGCGGGGCGGCGCGGGGAGGGTGGAAAAGGCGCGTGCCCGGACCATCGCAGGTCCGGGCACGCGCCTTTGCGTCGTTCGGGAAGGCCGCACGGCAGGCCTTCGGCGCCGTGCGATATCTTGTTGCGCGCGCCCGTTTGTTGACGGGCGCCCGGCTCCGGGTGGATGCGGCCGCTAGCCGAGCAGGCGGCGCAGGAAATGGATGCGGAAAAGATCGAGCAATGCCTCCGCGCCGGCGTCGTCGCTCGCGCGCGCGGTGACCTCGAGACCGCCGCCCGGACCCTGTTCATATTCGAACGGATGGAGCCCGCCGAGACGCAGCGCGGCGGGATCGAGCCCGTCGCGGCGCAGCGCCGCGAGCGCCTCGTCGTCGAGCGCCAGCGCGATCCAGATGCCCGCGCTGCGCGCGGCGATCATCGATATATCGCGGCTTTCGGTCGCGATAGAGAGACGGGCCTGTCCGTCCATTGGGTCCCCTGTCGGGCTCGTTCGAACCCTTATGATGCCGGAACATGATGCCGGAATTTGTCGGCGCCGGTTCGACGAATCCGGTGCCCTCGAGGACGATCCTCTGCATCGAAATCGCGCGCTTGGCCATCTCCTTTAGGGCGATGCCGTCACGGCTCGCCGCATCGCCGGTTCGTCTCTTTTGGGCATGCCGCAGGACCATCCCGGAGCCGGTCGTGGCGTCTGGAACGGGGCGGCGACGGCGCAACGGGCGCGCGCCCCCTTTTTTCCCCGCCGGCTTTGCCGGCTCCTCGCGGGACCCGCGCGTTCCGCGCGCAAAAAAGGCCGCGCGCGCCCGTCCTTCGCTCGCGCTCCGGCCCTGCGGGTGCGCCGCCGCCCGATGCCCCGTCCCCTGTCTCCGCCACGCTCCGGGAATGGTCCCGGCGGCGTTCATCCAAGGAGACGAACGATGGCTGCCATCGGCTTTGTGAACGGCAACATGACCGAAGGATATCGCGGTCAACTCAAGACGCTTTCGATCCGCGCGGAGGTCGATATCCGCCCGAACCGGTCCAAGACGGGCGACGCCCAGCCCGATTTCCGGGTCTTTTCGGACAATGTCGAAATCGGTGCCGCCTGGATCCGCACCGGCCAGATGTCGGGCGAGCCCTATGTCTCGCTGAGCCTCGCCGCCCCCGAATTCGGGCCGCGCCGGCTCTATGCGAACCTCGGGCGCGCGGCGGGTCAGGACGATGACGACACCTATGCGCTGATCTGGAATCCCGCCGACTGATCGCACCCCCACCTCGCCCCCGCGCCCGCCGGGCGCGGGGGCTCTTTTTGCGCGCCTTGCTTTTTCGAGCCTCTCCGCGCGGCGGCGCCCGGCGCATCGCGGAGGTGCGCCGCCGCATCGGGCCGCGGCGGACCCCGACGAAATGGAGACACGGCAAAATGGCAGACCAGGACGATGAAATCGCCCGCGCGCGCGCCGCGCGCCACGGCACCCCCTTCCTCAATACCGAGCAGGCGGCGGCCTATCTCGGGCTCGGCCCGCGCAAGCTTCAATATATGCGCGCGGCGGGCGAGGGGCCCGCCTACCGCCGTCACAGCCGCTATGTCCGCTACCATGTCGACGATCTGATCGCATGGTCGCGCTCGACCTCGCCGGGCGGCGGGGCGGGCGGCGGGGATCGCGGCGGCGGCGCACCGGCGCCGGTTGCGGGCGTGGCGCGAGGCGATCATGGCGCGGCCTGAGCGCGGCGGGCAGGGCGCGCTGCCGCTCTTCGACTGGATAGCGAAAAGTCGCGTCGACCGCGCGCGCCGGGCGTGGTTCTGGCGCCGCGTTCGCTTCGCCGCGACCGGTGCCTTCGTGGGACTCCTGATCGCATCGGCGGCGCTGCCGCCCACGCCCCTGCTCGTCTGGAACGCGAGTGCGAGCGCGCCGACCGGCCTCTATTTCGTGTCGCCGGGCGCGCCGGTCGATGCGGGCGATATGGTCATCGCGCGGACCCCGGTGCCGTGGCGGATGCTCGCGGCGCGGCGCCATTATCTTCCCGCCAATGTGCCGCTCGTGAAGCGCGCGGTCGCCGCCGAAGGCGACATCGTGTGTGCGCATGACGAGACGGTTTCGATCAACGGCATGCCCGCCGTGACGCGGCGCGCGCGCGATGGCGCAGGCCGGACCCTGCCGTGGTGGGAAGGTTGCCATGCGCTTCGCCAAGGCGAGCTCTTCCTCCTCATGGCGGACGCGCAGGACTCGTTCGACGGACGCTATTTCGGGGTCACCGGACCCGGCGACATCGTCGGAAAGGCCCGGTTGATATGGGCGCGCTGAAGGCTTTCGGTGCGGCGTTCGCGCTGCTTGCGCTCGGCGTTCCGGGCGGTGCGGGCGCGCGCGAGGCCGAGACATGGCGCCCGCTCGCGAGCGCGGCGGCGGCGCGTTTCGGGCTTCCCGAAGCATGGGTGCTGGCGGTGATCGAGGCCGAGAGCGGCGGGCGCACCGAGATCGGCGGCAGGCCGACGACGAGCCATGCGGGCGCGATGGGTCTGATGCAGATCATGCCGCGCACCTGGGCGTCGCTTCGCGCCGCCTACCGTCTCGGCAGCAACCCGCACGACCCCGCCGACAATATCGTCGCGGGTACCGCCTATCTGCGCGCCATGTATGATCGCTTCGGTTATCCTGGGTTGTTCGCGGCCTATAACGCGGGACCCGGACGCTATGGCGACCATGTGTCGCGCGGGCGTCCGCTGCCGCGCGAGACGCGCGATTATGTCGCGAGAATTCTCGGGCGCGATGATGCTTTCGCTCGGTCGCGGGCCATGGCGTTGCCCGATCCGGCAGCGTCATCAGGCGCGCCGATCACGCCGGTCGCGACGGTCGGACAGGGCGCTTCGCTCCTGTTCGCGCGTTCGGCGCGTTCGTCGCCCGATACCGGGTCGAATGACGCCGCTCCGCCGGACGCGAATGCCGATGCCGGCGGCGCGGCGCATCCGCCCGTGCCGCCTGCCGATCCGATCTTTCTCCTGCGCCGCTATGGGCCGGCGGGGCGCGAGTAGGCGGTGATGCGGCTGGCCGAAAGGGTGGGAAGGCTCGTCTCGGCAAGGCCGAGTATGACGGACGCCGACGCGCCTGTGCAAGGCCGGCGGCCCCTCCAATTTGCTTCGCAAATCGGTTCCTCCGCCGCCGCTTCGCGGCGCCCGGGCTTTGCCCGGGCGGCCCTGACAGCCGCGCCGGCGCCCGCCCGTGAGGGACTGTCCTCGACTAAGGAGGACGGTTCAACGCGGAGGCTATCATGGCAATTTCAGCGCAATCTTCACAGGCGAACAGCATCTACGAACGGCTCGTTGCCGGGCTCGAAATCGAGTTCGGGAGCGGCGCCGCGGCAGCGCTTGCGGAGCGTTTTATCGACGCCGAAGGCGCCGATTTTCACTGGGAGGCGCGGTTTCGCGAGCGGTGTCTCGGGGCGTATGAAAGCCTCGAGGAAGAGGCGGAAACGCTCGAGCGCGTCGCGGTGCTCGGGTGGCTTGGCGATCGCTGGTTCGTGGCGGTGCTCATCATCGATGACCGGCACGAAGCGCAGGCGATGCTGGGGCTGCGGCGCTTCGAGGAACGGCTCGATGCCGAAGGCGCTTTCGCATCGGTCCATTAAGCAAAGCGCATCTTCGCAAGGGAGCGGCGCCTCGCGGGCGCTGCTCTTTTTGGCGTGCTCGGCAGGCACCGCGGAAACGGCGCGGCGGGCGCCGGCGGAGGCTGTGTGGCGGCAGCCGACGGAGGGCGGGCGGTCGGGGGATTTCAGGCGGAGGGGGGCGCGGGGAACGGGGTGCAGGGAAGGCAAGATAAAGGGACAGCCTCGCAGGCGACGCTATCCGATTGTCTGCACATCCTTTTTTACGAGACCGCTCCGCGTTTCGCGAGACCGGTATGGCGAAACCCATGCAATTGCGCGGCCTTGCGCGAGACTCTGCGGAATCTCGCGATGAGCGGCGACGACGAGGATTTCGAGCCGCGGCTCGGCCGGATGCGCGCAACCAGGGGCAGGAAGGCGCGCAGATATCTCGGGCGGCTGCTGGCCGCGGCGACGCTCGTCGGGAGCAAATCACGGAGCCGCGCCGCGCGTTTCGACGGCAGCCGGATCGGCCGCGGCGCACCCGTCGGACGGCTGCTCGCGAGCCGCGGTTCGCGCTCGCGCCAGGCGCAGCGGCGCGTCGTCATCAAGACGCGCCTCGTGCGGCTTGCGGGAAAGGGGCAAGCAGCCGCCGCAGCCCACCTCAAATATATCCAGCGCGACGGCGTCACCCGCGAAGGCAATCCGGGCGAGCTTTACGATGCGCGCGCCGACGTCGCCGACAGCAAATCCTTCCTCGATCGCAGCGCCGGCGACCGGCACCAGTTCCGTTTCATTGTCTCGGCCGAAGAAGGCAATCTCTACGCCGATCTCAAGCCTTTCGTCCGGCGGCTGATGACGCAGATGGAAGAGGATCTCGGGACGAAGCTCGACTGGGTCGCGGTCGATCATTTCAACACCGGCCATCCGCACAGCCACATCATGCTCCGCGGGGTCGACGAGCGCGGGCAAAATCTCGTCATCGCCCGCGAATATATCGCGCGCGGAATGCGCGAGCGCGCGAGCGAGCTCGTGACGCTCGATCTGGGGCCGAAGACGCAGCTCGAAATCGAGACGCGCATGAGGCGCGACATCACCGCCGAGCGGCTCACCGACATCGACCGGCAATTGCTTCGCGAACAGGGCGCGTCGCCGCTCGTGCTTGCCGCCGATCGCGGCCCCTTCCTCCAGTCGGTTCGCGCGGGCCGGCTCCAGACGCTCGGCCGTATGGGGCTCGCGCACGAAATCGCGCCCGGCCAGTGGCAGCTCGCGGGCGATATGGAGGGCACGCTGAAACGCATGGGCGAGCGCGGCGACATCATCGCGGCGATGAACCATGAACTCGCCACGCGCGGACGCGCGCTGGCGCCCGCCGATCGCGCCGTCCATGACGAAATGGCACCCCTCGATCATCCGCTCGTGGGGCGCGTTGCGATGCGCGGGCTCGCCGACGAACTTGTCGACCGTCATTATCTGATCGTCGACGGGGTCGACGGACGCACCCATTATGTCGGGATCGGCAAGGGCGACGCCGTCGAACCGCTGGCCGAGGGCGCGATCGTGCGGATTGTCCCGGCAGCGGCTGGCGCGCGCGAGGTCGACCGCACCGTCGCGGCCGTCGCCGCAGTCAATGATGGTCGCTATGATATCGCGGCGCATCTCCGCTACGATCCTGCCGCGAGCCCGGCGTTCGCCGAGACGCATGTCCGGCGGCTCGAGGCGATGCGGCGGCGCGGTGCCATAGCCGATCGCGCTGCCGACGGAAGCTGGGCGATCGCGCCCGACCATCTCGCGCGTGCCGCCGCCTATGAACGCGATGCTGTGCGCGACAGGCCCGTCGCGGTCGAAATCCTGTCGGCGGGGCCGCTCGAAAGGCTGCCGCGCGCGGACGCTGTGACCTGGCTCGACCGCGAGATGCTTGCGGCGTCGCCCGAGCCGCTGCGGGCGAAGGGATTTGGCGGCGAGGTGCGCGCCGCGCAGCGGCTTCGCCGGCAATGGCTTATCGAGCAGGAACTCGCCGACCCGGACGGCGAGGGGATCGCCTATCGGCCGGGTACGCTCGCGGCGCTGCACCGCCGCGAACTGTTGCGGCTCGCGCGGCGCCTGTCGCGCGAGTTCAACAGCGAATTTTCCGAGACCAGGAAGGGCGATATTGTCGAGGGTAGGGTGACGCGCCGGATCGACGCGGAAGGAGGGCGCTATGCGCTCGTCGAGAAGGCGAAGCAGTTCACCCTCGTGCCTTGGAAACCGGTGCTCGAGCGGCATATCGGGAAAGAGGTCGCGGGACGGATGCGTGAGAGCGGGGTGAGCTGGACGATCGGGCGCGGGCGCGACGGCCCCGAGATAGGTTGAGCGGGGATCGTGCCGATGCGTTGCGAACCGATATACGAATCCTGCTGCGCGTTCGTCTTCATGTTCGCCGTTCGAATCTGCTGCAGCCAAGAGCGATGAGCGGCCAAGCACATTCCGCTCTCGATTTGAGAGCAGTTGGCCTTGTCAGCGCCTTCAATGTCGGCCAGATTCCCGGCTGAAATGAAAACGGAAATCGATCACCTCCCGGCCAAGCAGCAGGGCGAACTCGAACGCATCAAGCAGGTCTTGATGGAGGAGTTCGCGCGATCGATCGAGCGCGCGACCAAGGACGGCAAGCGCAACGGCAAGGTCCTCAAGATCATCCTGTTCGGAAGCTATGCGCGAAGCGATTGGGTCGACGAACCCGAGAATGGCTATCAGTCGGATTTCGACATCCTGATCATCGTCAGCCACGCCGACCTGACCGACATCGCCGATCACTGGTATTTGGCCGAAGACAAGATCCTTCGCGATCCCGAAGTCGGGCGCACCCTCAACATCATCGTGCACACGCTCGACGAGGTGAACCGGGCGCTCAGCCGCGGCGAATATTTCTGGGTCGATATCCTGCGCGACGGCGTCATGCTCTACGAGCTGCCAAACCATGCGCTCGCCGTGCCGAAACCGCTGACGCCGGCGGACGCATATGAAATGGCGGCTGATTATTTTCGGGAGTGCCTTCCGGCCATTGATGTTCAATTGGAAACTGCCGCTTTCCAATTGAATCGAGGGAATGACGATCTCTCGTGGCGCAAGGCGGCTGCGTTTTCACTTCATCAGGCGGCGGAACGCGCTTATGCCTGCTATTTGCTCACTAACACCTTCTACTTTCCGCGCTCCCACAACATCAAATTTCTGCGGTCGCTTGCCGAGGATCGCGAGCCAAGGCTGGTCGACGCCTGGCCGCGTGAGGGCAAGCTCGACCGGCGGCGTTTCGAGTTGCTGAAACGGGCCTATGTCGAGGCGCGCTATTCTCCCAATTATGAGATTGGCATGGAGGATCTGCAATCGCTCGCCGGATCAGCGACGAAGCTCAGGGATGTGGTGGAGCGGCTCTGCCGCGAGCAACTCGATCGACTGCAATCCGACGCCGGTCTGTAGGGCCTCGCTCAATCGGGTGTGTAGGCCTTGCCGTCGCCAAATGTTTGAGGTTTGTGTTACGACACCGGTGCCGGGCGGCCGCCGCATATGTGCATGCTTAGGCGAAAAGCGGCGGCGCAAGTTCTCGTACTTGTTCTCAACGCCCGGCACTTCGGGCTAGCATGTTTGAGCTTCAGGGTACCGCGCCGCTTTCGGGCTTAGCGGGCGAGCAGGCGCCACGCCCAGAACCTCGGACTTGCCGATTTGTTCTATTTATGTTCTCATGGCGTATGGACAGAATCGACCCCTCCCGAGTCGCCGAAACAATCCTCGCCGCCCCCGGCTGGGCCCGTGTCGGCATTACTGCGCCGGCAAGCCACCTTCGCCTCGCAGCTGCCAACGAACTCGCCCGCGCTATTCTCGAAAGCGTCGGGCAGGGCGCCATCGAACCGCCGCAGGAACAGCTGGGGCTGTCGCTGTGACGTGGGCGGATGGACCAAAGACGGTGAATGCCGCGCGACCCATCTCTTCGAGGCGGCGGCATGGTATCAGGCGGTAAGGCCGGTGTGCCGCTGCGGCCATAGTGCGGTTTTCGACCCCTACGGGCTGTGGTGGAAGTTTCAGAAAAAGATGTGGGACGACGACCTCGTGAAAGCGCGGGACCGCTTCTGGTGCGCGCGGTGCAAGGCGCGTACGGGCAAACGCGTGCGGCCCATCCGTCTCGAACTCGTGGAACCGAGCAAGGATGACATCCGGTTGCCGATGCCCGACGAGCGGGAATGGAAGCGCGCCTTGAGCCGCTTTCGGGCCTAGGAGGTCCCATGGAAATTGAGAATGACGACGCCCTCGTGGGGATCGGCCAGCGGCATCGCGTCATGCTGTGGGACGGCGAGCAGGAGCGCGAACGGGATCTGCACTGGGGCCTGCCGTCGCGCGACCCCGACATCTTTCAGATCCCGCTCCTCAAATCCGAGACCGCGGTCATCGACCGGCCCTGTCTTCTCCTCGCTAACGAGTTCGGATTGGTGAAGCGTGGGAAGACGATCTACACTGCCAGCCTTCTGACCGACGAGCCCTTCTTCTGTATCGCCGCGGTCTGGCGCCCCGGCGGGCGGGAGTGGCCAGGCAGTTTCGCGGCGCTAACGGTCCCCGCTTACGACGACCTCGCTCCATACAAGGATCGTCACGTTGCCATCGTTCATCCTGACAACTGGTTTGACTGGCTGATGGGCACGCGCCCGCCGCTGGACATTCTGCGACGCTTCCCCAAGGGTAGCTTTCGCATCACGCCGCCGATCCAGCAGAGCTTCGACGACTATCTGGGATCGGCCTGAAGGAGCCGCGCCTTGTGCAATCTCGTGACGCTCAACGCCTCGACCGACGAGGTCGCGACGCACTTCAAGGCGCGGCGCCCGAAGGCTACCAACGTCAGCCCCGGCGACGCCTATCCCGGCGGGCAGGGTTTCGTCGTACGCGAGGAGACGGGAGAACGGATCGTCCAGCCGATGACGTGGGGCTTTCCTGTCCGGCTGAAGACCATGAAGCCGACGAGCAAGCCCAAGCCCGTCAACAACGCTCGCGACGACAAGCTCCTCACCTTCTGGCGGCCGTGGTTCACCGATCCCGCGCAGCGCTGCCTCATACCCTTCACATCCTTCGCCGAAGCCGAGGGCGAAAAGGGCAAGATGACGCGAACGTGGATCAGCGTCGCCGATCAGCCGCTTGCAGCCTGGGCGGGGCTGTGGCGTCCAAGCGACGAATGGGGGGATTGCTACACCGGCGTGATGGTCGATGCGACCGAGAAGCTTTGGCACATCCACGACCGCATGCCCGTCATCCTCCAGCCCGCCGACCATGAGGCCTGGTTACGCGCGCCTGCCGAAGAAGCCATGGCACTGGTGGCCAAATATTCCGCCGACCTCCTCGTGGTCGAGCGGACCGATGTGCCGTGGTTCAGCCGCAAGCCCGCTGCGCCGGATGCCCCGGTCTTACTTTGAGTCTACGGGGCAATGCCCGAGCACAGCCGTGGGCATCAGATTTCCGACAATTTCTGGCGTTCCAGATAAAAAGCAGCCGTTCGGGAATGCGCCCGACCTACGCCGTTCCGACGATATGCGCTTACTCCCTAAAAGCGGACATTCCTTGCGGGACGGGGGCTCAGTATGGACCGTCGATCTGGCGGCATCTCCGTCGATGTTGGCATGCGGCTCGTCGATGAGGTCGATCTCTCGGGGAAAATCTTCCGAGCTTTGCAACTACCTTTGACCCCAACAAATGGGTCGCTATACCAACACATAAGGAGGGCCGTCGATGGACGTTGAGACTGCAAAAACTATTCAAGACCTCATCCGCATGATTGACAATGTGAACGAACGCAATTCACTGGGTCAGCTCGTCCTGAATGGTGTAATGGTTTTGCTCGCTTCCAATCGACGGAACGGCATGCTCAACGAAACTGAGATTGAAGCGATCGATCAGTCTTTCAAAGATATCGAAACAGACGAATCTTTGAAACGATACGAAAAAGTAAGAGATTTGTTCGAAGCGGCGCGCAAAATGTGGGATGCCGCTGAGCTAAAATAGACGCTTGCTGCGTGAAAATTGGAGAATTTTGCTTACGGCTTAGTTAGGCTATTACCCGCTGCTTGCCTTAACTTGCCAATGGCTGATCCAGAAGGCATTCCCGCCACGGTTCAAGCTGGGTCGGATTGCGCAGACGTTGTGACAGGCAATGCCGTGATAAGGAATCTTTTACTCAGGGGGCGATTTGGCGAGAGAAATGGGGTCGCACGAACCAGTAACCAAGGGGGATGACATCGCGGTCGCGCGCGATGATGGTGAGCGAGCCGCTGGCGAGGTACGGTTCCACGGCGATCGCCCGATTACCGAACGGACCGGCGATGAGTTTGGTTTTTCCAAGCTCGCCGAGCGCATCGCGCAGGCGCTGACCGAACAGGCAGCGGGGAAGGGGTTCGTCTTTGGAATCGAAGGCAAATGGGGCTCGGGAAAATCGAGCCTCCTCGCGCTGACCATGGGCGAACTTAAAGCGATGAATGCCGCGCGGGTTGCAGCCGTCGAATTTCGCCCTTGGCTGATCGGGGACCGCGACCAGCTGCTTGCCGCACTATTCGACGATCTTGCGAAGGCGATTGCCGGTATCGAATTGGCGCGCGGTGATGCAACGCGGACAACGACGCGCGCCGCGAGTGACGTCGCTGACCAGTTCAAATCGTATGCGCGTCACCTCGCCCCGATCGGAAAGCTCACGAGCGCGCTAGGGCTTTTCGTTCCAGGCGCCGCCATCGCGGGCGATCTCATGAAAGCTATCGGGGACGCCGCCGGAGATCGCGCCGAAGGGCCAACACTCGTCGAGCAAAAGGACAAGCTTGCTGAAGCTTTACTTGGCCTTGATTGCCGTATCATTGTCGCGATCGACGATGTTGATCGTCTCGAGCCGGCCGAGGTCGCCGAACTGTTGCGCCTCGTCCGCTCGGTGGCCGATTTTCCGAACATCTCCTACCTCCTCTGTTATGATTCCAATATATTGGGCTCGGCGATCCGCACTGCGATGAATGTCGAGGATGGCCTCGCGTTTCTCGAAAAGATCATCCAGACTGAGGTCGCCGTTCCCCGACCCGAATCTTTCGCGTTGCGGCGCTGGTTCGAACGTGAGCTCAAGACATTCGCGCGCTGCGATATGGACCGTGTCCCCGACCTTCAGCACATTATCGACGAGACTGGCGGACGATCTCTAGATACACCGCGCAAGGTCGTGCGGGTGCTCGACAGCCTTCGCGTCTTTTGGCCGACACTCGACGGGCGCGTCGATCTGCCCGATCTCGTATGGCTCCGCATGATCGCGGTCGCCTCGCCAAGCCTCTATCGCTGGATCGAGGAATATCTTGTCGGTTTTACCGCGATCGCTGCGGGGCGGGCGCTTATCTCCGAGCAGAGCCGGAAAGAGATGTGGCGGGCGCTCGAAGAGGCGTTCGTACGCGACAAGCTCGAATGGGAGGATATGCAGTTCGAACTGGAACGGCGGCTGCCCGGAATCCAGACTTTCGGTTATAATGACGAGCCCGACAAACGGATATTCTCGTCCGCGGAGCGCGCTTCGCGCTTGCGCGACGCTCAGGAAAAGCGTCTTTCAAGTCCCAATTATAGCCGACTCTATTTTACGCTCGTAGAGCCGGCCGCGGCCGTTACCGAACTCGACCTAGCCCGGCTGCTCGAAGCGGCGGCGCTGGGCGCGAGCAATGCCGAACGCGTCATTCTCGACATGAGCAAGGAGCGCGGAGACGCGGGCACTACCAAGGCCGAGCGGCTGATCGAAATATTGCGCTATGTCGAGCCTGAGATCCTGCAGGGCTGGCCAGTCGAGCAGTTGGCGTTTGCGCTCGCGACCAGTGCCGACAATCTCGCGGCCGATGCTATCGATGATGAATGGGGTTACCCCAGACTCTGGAACGATCTGCGGGCCTTTTTCAAGCACCTCAAGGATAAGCTCCTTGCGGAGCGGGTCGAGGCACTTCTCACAACGGTTTTTACCGGTGCGGAGGCGCTCGGCTTTCTCAGCTATCTCCTCCGGCAGGAGACCTTCAACCTTGGCGTCTATGGCAACAGGCCGGATCCGGGCGACGTCCTTATGACGCGCGAGCAGTTCGAAAAAATCGGTGAAATCATGATCCGCCGCTACAAGCAGGGCGGCATTAAAACGATCCTCACCGAACGGTGGGGAATTCACATGTTATACGGTTGGTCGCAGGCAGGCGGGCGCGGGGGCCTCGTGCCACTGGTAGTAGATTATACTGCATCGAATTCGGGGCTAACCTCCTTCTTGAAGAAGTTGTTCCGTCCCAACGCGAGCTTGTCGCTCGATGCGATCGAGAATTTTTTCGATGATCCTGTCGCAATTGTGCGGCGTGTGCAGGAATTGGAAAAGGAGACCCCTCCGAACAAAGCCGCAACGGAGATCATTCGTTCACTTCAGGATAACGCGCTATTCGCCGGTACGAAGATCGAGGGTTTGATCAAGGGATGGGAAGCGCGTAAGCAACGCGAAGCCGAAGCCGAAGCCGAAGCCGAAGCCGAAGCCGAAGCCGAAGCCGAAGCCGAAGCCGAGCTTCCAGGGTCTACAGCGCAGGGCTGATATGTGATGCGGTTCTTGCCGGGCCTCGCCTCGACATCTCAATGGCAATTTTTTTTGTCAGCGACGATTCCCGTGCCGCCTCGTTTCACAATGCATTGACCGTGAACTTTTTGGTATTTGGGTGACGCGATGCTCCCCACCTATCCCTCCATCGAGCGTTATCGAGTCAGCGACAATGCTGACCGAATTCGCAAGAAGACACGCATTCATGCGCCGCTTCTGGGGATGATTTCCACTCATGTGCAACATGAAGGTCGCGCTTCGACACTCTCGCATGAGGAAGGTGACGTGGAGGATGTTGAGATGGAAAAGGTCTCAGCCGAAATACACTTCAAGCCAATGAAAATAGCTGAAGCCAGCGCTCAGAACCTAGACGCAATGCTAGATGATATCGCTCTACAGATGGCAAAGGGCATGGATGCGATGATGCATCGTAAGATCAACGAGGTTACAAAGAAAACGGGCAACGTCGTCGATGGAAAAGGGGCAGGCTTCAGCGAAGATCTATTCCTTGAGGCGATGGACAAGATGGATCATTCGTTTGATGAGAATGGTGTCTGGGATACCCCGACCATTATTGTTCATCCGGACGTACTCGCTGCAGTCCAAGCTCGTGGGCTAAGCGCTAAAGGCAATCGCCGTTTAGGCGAAATATTGGAGAGAAAACTAGATGATTTCCGTAGCCGGGAGGCTGCTCGAATCTTGGTTGGATAGCCAGACCGAACGGCGCTACCAGCCAGCGTTCATCCAACTCCTCGTCGCGCACGGATGGACCGTGCTCCACAACACGCGCCACTCTCCAATCGAACTCGGCAAGGACGTAATCGCACGGTGCCCACAGGGCGTGCTGCATTGTTTCCAACTCAAGGGAAATCCCGGCTCGCGCGTGACGAAGACGGAGGCAGCAGGGCTGCTCACGCAGGTCATCGAGCTCATTCAGTTGCCCGCGCCATTGCATTTTCGACGTTCCCTACGCGAACGCCACGTTGCGGTCTTTCTGACTAATGGAGAAATTGACGAAGAGGCGCAGCTTTTGTTCGAGCGTGCAGCAGAGCGTATTGCAGACCCAACTACGCCGGCGGAGCGGTTTGAAATCTGGTCCCGGGGAAAGCTGCTTTCATTGTTCTCGTCGGTTGCAGAGAAAATATGGCCAGCGTCAATTGAGGGAACACGACTAATTCTGAACCTGCTGGCGGGGAGCGGTCGCGCCCAGCCCAAGCCGACCGAGATTGCGGCGATCGTCCAATCGATGATGCCTCCGGCGGATGCATCGGCGCCCGCCCGCACCGGCGCTTTAGCGTCCATGCTTATGATGGCCGAGGTTATCAAGTCTCGGTGGTATGAGCGGCAGAACCAACACGCATTGTTTGTGGTTACTGTTCTGACTTGCGTCGCGGTCCTCCCGCTCGCCGACAAGAAACCTCGCCGAAATATGCTCCGCACTTATGCATCGTTGGCGCTCGATCACGCTCGCTTGCTTCTGGAAGAAGCGGTGGCGCGTGAGTTTGAACCTGACAAGGCTTGGTACGAAGGACAGCCTCTCGCCGAGATTGACATTTTATGGGAAAGGAGGCGATTGGTCGGTGATTGTGCCGCCACGCTGCTCCTTTCTGGTACCGAATTGTCCCCGGACATCAAGCGCTATTCCGTGGAAATAACGAAGAGTATCGGCCGGTCTTCGCAGATATGGGGGCAGGCTCAGATTCCATCGTTTCTCCTCAACGTCTGGGCAAGACATCGAACTGAAGCAGGTCTTCGCCCGGAGCTCGAGCTTGCGGGTTTGCTCCGCGAAATAATTCTACGGAATGGCGGTAAAAACAGTGCTGAAGAGTTGCCACAGCCGTACTATGGGTTCGAGGATGTCTGGGCGCTGCGCGAAAATCTGCCACACGCTACCAACTCCAGTATCTTTCAGGACAGCTCTCGGGGCCGCATTTTCTTCGCCCGTGCGATCATGGCCATGCTTGCCAAACGAAACCTGAAGGCGACTTGCCGTTCGATCTGGCCGGCCTATTCCAAGCTCATCCACGAAGAGACGGAACTCAATCCCGCCGATTTCTACTCAGCGACGCTGGCCCAAGCCGGCCTTTTGCATTCAATTCAATTTAAGATGGGATTCTGGGACGAGCTGGTGAACTCCGCAATCGACGGCGAAGCGGACTTTCTAGAGGGCCTTGACGAATTTGCATGGCTGATAGCGGCCTACGTTGCGATCGTGCCTTATCGAGCGTGGACGCCAGTAATTCTGTGGCTCGATGGGCGATTCTGTCCGACTTGGTATCATCGCGGATATCGTCCGGGCGCCTCAAAACGCCTAGAGTCCTAACGCGGGCAAGCGCATGGCTAGAGCAATATCGAACGCGATTCCCGCCACTTTCGGAGGCTCACGTCTGTGGAGGAACTGGCGCACAATGGAAGCCGGGATGCCGAGCATCTGCTCGCCAAGCTAGTGTAACGGTTCGAGATAGGGTTCATCATGAATCTCGTGATCGACAGCAATCGCCTGCGAAGCGACGAACTTCGGAACTTTCTCGCTGGATCGCCGCGTCATCGCGCTGTGCTCACCGACTACGCGTCAATGGAGGCCTACAAGGTCAATCCGCTCATCACTATCCAAAAATCGATGGCAGTGCTCGCGGAGTTCCCGGCGCAGGTTTTAGTCCTAAGGGGCGCGGGACACATTGCGCGGCTCGATTCTCGACAATCCGACTTTGTCGAGGCGATGATCTGGCCGGAATATACGCAGATGTTCCCGCTCCACGTCGCGTCGATTCCCTTCATCGGTCTCGACGACGCCCATATGGTCTCGAACGCGTTGACGCTCCACGTCAGGGCCAATGAGCTTCTGGCCTTACAGTCCCCCGAGATATTCCGCGAATTTCACGAGCATTTCGGCGAAGCATATTCGAAGGAGGATCTTCGAGACTTGCGCAAGGGAGAGCGGTCGCCAAACATTTTATGGAATATAATCGACATAGCGGTGACGGGCGCCGCGCATCTCCTCGACGATCCGGATCGCTACCAGACGTACGACTGGCTCGACGTTCTGAACGATTTTGGCGTGCGCAACATATTGGCGCGTCTGCTCCTGACCGAAAAATGGCTTCTCGATGGCCGGCCGATTCTCACCGACGAACGATTGCTCAACGATCAGGTCGATTCCTTCTTCGTGACCTACGGAACCTATTTCAACGGCCTGATGTCGGGCGACCTTGGCGCCAATCGGCTCTATAACGAGTTGCGCGCTCTGCTTTTGCGATTTGCCCAAGAGCCGGACAGGGGCTTGATCCTGCCCGACTCCTATCAATTGTGCGCGCGTCGTTCGGGCGACTAAATCTTCCCGTTGCTGCAATGGTTGGCTTCATTCTTCGTGAGCTTTCAATGTCTTCTTCCAAAACCAAGATCCTTGACGATATCGCTTTCATCTTCTCCGAACGTGCGCGGATGATGCGGATGGAGCAAGAGTGGTACTCCACGAAAATTTGCCCTGACGAGCTGAAGAACGCTTTCTTGTGGGAAATTCCGCACCCGACCGACAAGTCCAACAAGCTCACCGTCGGCCGAGAGGCCATCAAGCGGCTGGAGGCATTGGCGGCTATCGCGCTTCAGCGCGCGGGGATCGATCGTCAAATCGAGCTTGCCACGATCATGATGCCGCTCGGTAAAATCCTGCTTCGCAAATTCTCACTCGAAAAGCGGCCGCTCGACACGAAGAATGCCGACCGTGCGTTGTCAGAGGTTGCAAAACTAGCGACCCGTTCGATCAAGTCACGGACCCATTATCTTCCCTGTCATCTGATGCATGCTGAGGAACCTTCCGAATTCACGATCGGACCCGTGCGGTTCATGAGTCAAAAGACCTTCCGCTCGCATGTCGCGGCAAATATCTGGCCGAATCGCAGCATTCACCGCGGTGACAATTGGCTCCGCCGTCAGTGCGCGCAATATTATGGCAACTTCCGCTGGATTGCGGAGGTCACCATTGACAGCTGTGATGAGCAAACCTCGGAGCGGGTCGCGACCGTAGCGGTCACTTCGGCGCTCGATTGCCTCCACATATTGTTCAGCGCAAACCACTCGTCGCGCATGACTGTTGGTGGACCAGCAGTAAATCACAGCCGCACCGCGAGTATACAACTCGTGGACTCGGCACTAAATTTTTCGACATCGATCGGCTCGCTCGGCGAAGTCGTCTTTCCCGACGATTGGGCGTCTTCATTCGATCGACCGGAAGATCGATTACTCCTGCAATTATTCGGTATCGCTCTCGAGTCGGCCGTTGATCCGCGACTTGACCGACCCATGAGCGAGCGTTTTCTCGATGCGGCGCAATGGTATGGCGAGGCTGTGCGCGAAACATCGCGCGCCGCGAAGGTGATCAAATATGTCACAGCTCTCGAGCGTTTGGTCATGACCGACGAGAAGGACGACATTACGGCCCAGGTCGCGACACGCGTGTCATCGATCTGCTTCGATCCGCACGAGCCTGGGAACCGCGAGCAACTTCGCAAGGAGGCCGAGCGCGCCTATTCTCTACGATCAAAGCTTGCGCACGGATCGCTGTCGCCCAAGTCAGATCAAGTCTTCGAAGGCGTGAGACTCGGCGCCAAACTCTGCGAACTTACCCTTATGAATGCAATCGCGGCGTTTCAACCTGCCGGGTTGCGGGCGGAAAAGCTCACGCGATCGCAAGTCGTCGATTTCTTTCATAGTGTCGTAGCCTATGCAGACCAAGTCGAAGCGGCCAATAATCCTGATCTTCGCGTCGGGCTCGGCGGGGACGAGGCGGCAGACGAAAATGCCGGTTCGATCGCATCGACGTAGCAGCTAAGCTTGGCGCGCAACTAGGCGCGCGGCTCGCGTCACAGTGCCTTGTCTCGGTCGCTGCGGCGTGAAGTCAGCTTGGGTTCCCTTCTTCTTGCCACAGTTTCTTAAATTCGCCGTGCTTGTCGATGGCCGCCCTTACCGTGGCCGGATCGAAACCAATGCGAAGGAATTGAAGGACAATCAGCAACAGAACGATGCGCCGGATCCCATAGTGCATGTCCGCGCCGGCGAGGATCTGACCTTCGAGGTTGGGCGAAAAATGCGTGTAGTAGTTTCTGGTATCGACAAGGCGCTTCACGAAGGCCTTGTCGAAGCCCGCCGGGACTTCGCCGAGGCGCGAGCGTACTTCCTTGAGCAACGCCTTCAATCGCTGTCCAAGGCTCGGCTCATTCGAAAAGGCTAGCAGGCCTCTCAACTTGTCGCGCATCACCGCGGGAGTGTCGTCGGGAATGGCGCTCATTAATATGTCCTGGAGTGTCGCATGATCCTTCGGGGCTATGATCGTGGTCGGGTAGCTTAGCCGGTGAAAAACCTCGAGTGCCTGTACGGCAAATGAGAACCGGGTGTTGATGAACATTCCCCGGTCCGCGAGCGCTGTCAGAAAAAGATACTGCGCGGACGAGAAATCTTCATAGCCGTCAAACCATCGTTGCAAGAGTTCGTCGGCGGGGTCAGGAAAGTCCGAGACCTGGATCATCGATCGCTCGTACTGGCGGGCCTTTTTGGATTCCTGATGCAGCATCGACGCGTAAACGGAGACTTCGGCGTGGCGGCTGTGATCTTTTGAGAAACGGACTTCGGGACCATCGAGCATGATGCGTCGCGCTGGCAGGTGTCGTCCCGCACAGAGCGAAGCCAGTCCTCTGATCTTGAAGGCAGCCGCCGAATGCCAGCGCAGTGATTTGGGTTCGTCGGGTGCGATCTCGACGTAGCAGTGAGCGGATATGGTGAAACTCGTGCTGTTCTTGTCAGTGTAGAATCCGGACCCAATGTTAAACTTTACGCCTTGGATCTGGCCGAGCGGACGGCTTACGGAGCGGCTGATATTCAGACGCCAATCCGTGCTGTCTTCGACGGGGCGAAAGTCGAAGAACCGGTGACCGAGCCATTCCTCAATATCCTCGAAAATCACATAGGACTTCGAGAAAATTTGCTCTTCCTCCGACGCAAAATGCCACCCTAATGCAAGCGTATGTCCGCGATAAACCTCGTGGACTGCCTCCTGAAAGAATCCTCCCTTTCTGCTCATGTGCAGGACCTTGAACAGCGAGACGTGCTTCTCGTCCTTGGTCGTACCGTGGATGACGGCCCGGTCCTCCATTTCCGAACCGAATGCTTCTTGGGTCGGATCGAACGTCCCGGTCAGCGTCAGCACCGGGCCTTCCTCCTGGGTATACGTTAGCACCCCCGCGACGCGGCGCTCCGGCGCCTCGGGCAACCACCAGAAGCCGTCGAGATCGAAGCTGTCGTTGATATCGTGGGGCTTGGCCATGCTCATACTTTCGTCGTCGACCCCAAGCTGCAAAGGCGTTTCAGCCGCATGCTATCGCGTCAGTAAAGACTTATTGAGAAGCGAACACAAAATGAAGTGTTGGTCGCGAGCAGCCGACTTGGCTCGATTTATGTCCGCTAATATATTCTCCGCGCCGCTAAGCTGACTGGCCGGTACCGGCCAATCTGAGCTGGAAAGCCGTCTGGTCGGTCATCGCCTGATTTCCGACTCTGATATATGGTCCTGCCAATCCAGCTGCTTAGAATTTAATTACGGTTGGTTTTTTAGAACCAAACGTCGAGATCTAAACTCACATCCGAACTAAGACAGGAAAGGATTTTCTTCCGACCCGCTGCCGCTGTCCAGGTCCGGCTTTAGCCCAACTTCGATGGAAGCGACAAACCGGGACCAGAGGCCAATTACGCTAATTGGGGGTCAGCATTGCGCGCTCGGCCATTCGCGCCGCCGTCTCGCGCTCGGCCATGACGACATGATTGGCGCCGTGCCCAACCAGGTCATTGGCCTCATCGTCCGAATGCGCGCGCGCGACAATGACGAGCTTCGGATTGATTGCCCGCGCGCGCCTAGCGATCACGCCCGCTTCAACCCCCTCTGGGATGGCGATCAGTAGGGTCGACGCCTCGTCGACCCCGGCTTGACGCAGGATGCTCTCCTTCGTTGCGTTTCCGATAACCACCGTCGCGCCCGCAGCCTCGGCGGCCGCTGCCATATCCTTTTGATCCTCGATCACTGTCAGTCCCTCGCCGCGTCCGCAGATAAGCGTGCCGATATGGCCGCCAACGCGGCCATAACCGATTAGAATAACCCCCGCATTGAATGGCGCAGGCGTTTCCTCGGTCAAATCGGCGATCTGACCGGGCGGCGCCTCGTCGGACCGGATGCGGCGTACCGCCAGCGTAAAGAGGATGGGATTGAACAGGATCGACAAGATCGACCCTGCCAGGATCAGGTCACGCCCGGTATCGGGCAGCACGTTTAGCCCGACACCAAGTCCCGCAAGGATAAACGAAAACTCGCCGATCTGCGCCAAACTGACCGACACCGTCATCGCGGTCTGGTTTGGATGGCCAAAGGCGCGGACAATCGCATAAGCGGCGAGCGATTTGCCCAGCACGATGATCGCCACCGTCGCGAACACCGGCCCCGGCTGTTCAACTAGCACCTTGGGGTCGAACAGCATGCCGACCGATACGAAGAACAGCACCGCGAACGCATCGCGCAGCGGCAGCGTTTCCTCGGCCGCGCGGCGCGAAAGTTGTGTCTCGCCTAGTATCATCCCGGCAAAAAAGGCACCAAGTGCGAAGGATACGTCGAAGATCACTGCCGCGCCGAACGCGACGCCCAGCGCGATCGCCAGCACGGCGAGCCGGAACAACTCGCGCGAACCCGTGTGCGCGACCCAGTGAAGCACCCACGGCAGGATTCGCCGCGCGACGATCAGCATGAAGGCGACGAAGCCCAAGACTTTCGCCAGCACGGTTCCCGCTGATTGCATCAGGTTGGCTGACCCGGCTTCGTCGCCGTGCGATCCGAACATCGCCGGGAGCAACACGAGCGCCAGCACCATTGCCAGATCCTCGACGATCAGCCAGCCAACCGCGATCCGTCCCTTCTCGGTCTCAATCATGTCGCGCGCCTGGAGTGCGCGCAGCAGCACGACGGTGCTCGCGACCGAGAGCGCAAGCCCGAACACCGCGCTTCCCGCGATTGACCAGTCGAGCCACAGCCCGAGCATCATGCCAAGCGCGGTCGCCACAGCCATCTGCCCGATCGCCCCGGGCACCGCGATTTTGCGCACCGACAATAGGTCTTTCAGCGAAAAATGCAGCCCGACCCCGAACATCAGCAGGATGACACCGATCTCGGCGAGTTGCATCGCCAGCCCGGTGTCGGCCACAAACCCGGGCGTGAAAGGCCCCACCATGACCCCGGCGAGCAAATAGCCCGCTATTGGCGAGATCCGCAGCCGATGCGCCAGCGCCCCCATCAGGAACGCAGCGCCAAGTCCGGCAACAATGGTGCCGATCAGGGATGTGTCGTGCGGCATGAGGGAAGCCTATGGTGCTAATGAGCCAAGGGTCAAGCGACGCTTGTAGAACGTGGACGCCCGTGTTGCCCGCCCGTGGTTCGCAAGTTTCAGGATGGCTCTGTCCACATTTGCCTCCGAGAATTTGAAGCCGTCAGATGAGGCGAAAGGTCCGATGGAATCGGCAAGGCTGCAGCTGTCAGTCGGACGGAGGCGCACCCTGGCATCGTTAGTTCCTCGAATTGGCTCGACTGTTTGTGGTAGATTCACGTCATTGCTGGGCAATCGTGCGGAATGTCGGCTATCTCCGATTCACGCCTGAAAGCGGCCCGACCGCAACCGGCCAATGCTGTTGAAAAAGTCCGAAGGGGGTTTTGACGGGCAACGTTGGAATCGGGCTGGTGTATTGTGCGCATCAATCATTCGCGAGCCCGAGCAGCCGTGAATCATTCTTGCTGAGAATCGATGTGCGCGTCGCCGCGGCCGACTTTTTCAACAGTATCGGCCATCAGCCGCGATATCTTGCCTCGGACAAATCGAGCTCACGGTTCAGTTTCTGCGCAATCCCGCTACCGACGGCGCGCGAGCGGCCGAGGCCGAGGAGCGCCTCGCGTTCGGCCCTTATGCCAACGAGCTGGAACTCGCGCACAAGCTGTTCTTCGGCCTTGTGGGCGTCCGAAAGGCCGTTGGTGCGGCTTTCGATGCGCTCGCGGTAGAAATCCATGACGCGCGCGCCGGCCGCTGCATAAAGATCGGCTTCGCCATGCTTCTCGGCCAGCGCATGTTGTCGTTGTTCGATCGCGCGGATTGCGGCCTCCGCCGTAGCGATGCGGGCCGCATCTTCCTCCGCCTGCCTCGACTGGTCCGGCGGCATGACCAGCCCCTTGAGCAGAATGGGCAATGCGACGGTGGCAAGGACAAGCGAGACGATGATGACGCCCGCAGCCAGGAAGATCGCCAGGTCGCGCGCAGGGAAGGGGGTGCCGTCGTCAAGGGCCAGCGGCAGCGTCAGGACGCCCGCGAGCGTGATCGCGCCGCGTACGCCGGCGAACGACATCGCGGCGACCAGTCGCCAGTTGGGGCTTTGAAATTCGATATTCCTGTCGCGCTTGCGAAGGATCGTGAGCCGGAACGATATCCATACCCACAGAAAGCGAAGGGCCGCGAGGCCCGCGACGATTGCGACGATGTAGACGGCGAGCCACCAGGGCGTGCCATGACCGGTGATCGCGACCGTCTCTTTCGCGCCAGCGAGGATGGCGGGCAGTTGCTCGCCGAGCAGCACAAAGATGATCCCGTTGAGCGCGAACTGGATCGTGTCCCATACCGAATTGCGCCGCATGCGGGTGACCGCCATCGCCTGCCGCGATATTTCGGCGAAGGTCATCGTGACGCCGGCGCTCACCGCCGCGAGGATGCCCGAGGCATGGACGTGCTCGGCGAGCAGGTATGACCCGAACGGGATCAGCAGGCTGACGAGGATTTGCGAGCCGGTATCCTCGCCCCAGCGCTTCGTCACCCACGCCTTGGCGCGCGTGACCGACAGTGTGACCGCGACGCCGATCGCCAATCCGGCCCCCGCGACCCACAGGAAGTTGAGCGCCGCCGCGCCGGCCGAGAAGGTGCCGGTCAGCGCGGCGGCGATCGCGAAGCGCAGGCATACGAGGCCCGAGGCATCGTTCAGGAGCGACTCCCCCTCCAATATATGCATCATCCGCTTGGGAATCGGCACGCGCGCGGCGATGGCGGACACCGCGATCGGATCGGTCGGCGACACGACGGCGGCGAGCGCGAAGGCGACCGCCATCGGCATTGCGGGGATAATCCAGTGGATGAACAGGCCCATGCCGATGACGGTCATGAGGACGAGGCCGAGGGCGAGTTCGACGACGGTCGAGAGGTCCTTCAGCAACTCGTCCTTGGGAATGCGCCAGCCATCGAGAAAAAGCAGCGGCGGCAGGAAAAGCAGGAGGAACAGCTCGGGATCGAGTTCGACCCGGTAGGAGGTCGACAGGCCGATCCCCGCGCCAAGCAGGATCTGCACCAGCGGCGTCGGCAGCGACACCGGCAGCATGCGCGATATCGCGCCGCTCACGACGACGGCGAGCAGCAGGAAGAGTATGATCGATACCGTATCCAGCTATTCGTTCCTTTTGAGTGGGATTGGCGCTCATCTAGAGGGCGGTTGCCGCTCCGGGCAAGCCTCACTCTTCGCGGTTGGATATTTCCGGGGAGCGCCGTTCCTTCGTGAACCCGTGCATGCCGAACCACCATTGCAGGGCGATGATGCCGCCCTTGGCGGGCTGGAGAAACAGGATCATCAGCACGAGCATGGGCGGCACGATGATCCCGGCGAGGGCGGGCAGCGACAGCTTCGTGTCCTGAACGAGGGCGATGATTACCGGCGCCATGATATGTCCGGTCAGGAAAATCGATACATAGGCCGGAAAGTCGTCGGCCTGCTGATGCGTCCAGTCCTGCCTGCATGCGGAACAATGGTTCACGGGCTTGAGGAAGGCGCGAAACAGCTTCGCATCGCCGCAGCGAGGGCAGCGCCCGCAAATACCGCGATGGATTGCGCCCCAACCCGATTCCGGCAGCTCGGCATTCTGCGGGGCGCCTGCGGGCTCGGGCGGCTTCTTTGCCGGGATATGGTCGAAGGGCGACGACATGAAATCGGGCATCAGCCGCGCTCGCCATCGCGGAGCGGGGAAGGTCCTCCCGTATCGGTCCTCGCGCCCTGGTGATCTGCATGATGATATTGCATCATCGATATATACTGCATAAGATTATGGTGTTAAGACTGATAAATGATGTATGAAACATCAAGGGGCTGATATGATCACATCGCAGCAGATGCGGGCGGCGCGTGCGCTCCTCGGGATCGACCAGCGCGAACTGGCCGAGCTTGCCGGTCTCTCGCTTCCGACGATCCAGCGCATGGAAGCGTCGAACGGTCAGGTGCGCGGTGTCGTCGATACGCTGGTGAAGGTGATTACGGCGCTCGAAAGCGCCGGCATCGAACTGCTGGGCGAATTTTCGTCGAGCGTCGGGACCGGGCGGGGCGTGCGGCTGCGTGACGTGGCCGACACCGATCCCAAGGCGTGCGGGCGCGCGCTCCTTTTTGCCAAATTTCCGAGCCGGCCCGCGATCCGGTGACGACCGAGGCCTATACGCCGAAACTCCTCACGGTATTTCGCGAGGGCTATTCCGCTGCCGCCTTCCGCGCCGACGCGATCGCCGGCCTGACCGTCGCGATCGTCGCGTTGCCGCTCGCCATGGCGCTCGGCATCGCGAGCGGAGCGTCCCCCGACAAGGGGCTGATCACAGCCGTCGTCGCGGGTTTCCTGATCTCGGCGCTCGGTGGATCGCGTGTGCAGGTGGGCGGGCCGACCGGCGCCTTCGTCGTCGTGATCTTCAACGTCATCGCGAGCCACGGCTATGACGGCCTGTTGATCGCGACCTTGCTCGCCGGGCTCATCCTCATCGCGGCGGGCCTGCTCCGTTTCGGCCAGATGATCAAATATATCCCGCATCCGGTGGTGACCGGCTTCACCGCGGGGATCGCGGTCATCATCGCCTCGAGCCAGGTCAAGGATTTCCTCGGCCTCGCCATCGACAAGGTTCCCGCCGATTTCCTCCCCAAATGGCAGGCCTATCTGGGCGCCCTGCCGAGTGCGAACCCGGCCGCGATCGGCGTTGGTGCGGGCGCCTTGGCAATCATCATCGCGCTTCGAAAATTCGCGCCACACCTGCCGGGCTTTCTGATCGCGGTCGTGGCAACTTCCCTTGCGGTGGCATTTTTGAACCTGCCGGTCGACACGATCGGTTCGCGCTTTCCCGACATTCCGGCGGGCCTTCCGGCGCCGTCGTTTCCCGACATCTCGCTCGCGAAGATCAATGCCGTCCTGCCGTCGGCCTTCACCATCGCCTTTCTCGCCGGGATCGAGGCGCTGTTGTCCGCGGTCGTCGCCGACGGCATGGCGGGGACGCGGCACCGCTCGAACCAGGAGCTGATCGGGCAGGGGGTCGCCAATCTCGGCTCGGCGCTCTTCGGCGGCCTCCCCGCCACCGGGGCGATCGCGCGCACCGCGACCAATATCCGGTCGGGCGCGAAGACGCCGGTCGCGGGCATGATGCATGCGGCTTTCCTGCTCGTCTTCATCCTCTTCGGGACCGACCTGATGGCCTATGTGCCGATGGCGGCGCTCGCCGCGATCCTGTTCATGGTCGCCTGGGGCATGAGCGAGTATCAGCGCTTCCTCGCGCTGCTGCGGATGCCGAACAGCGACCGGGCGGTGCTGCTCATCACCTTCGGACTGACGGTGCTCGTTGACCTGACGGTGGCGATCGCAGTCGGGGTCACGCTCGCGTCGCTGCTGTTCATGGCGCGCATGGCCGAAGCGGTCGAGGTCGACCGGAGCGGCCGCCGCGACGCTGAACTCGATGCCGAAGATCTCGACCAGCGCGACGATCTGCCGCCCGGGGTCGAGGTGTTCCGGATTGCCGGTCCCTTCTTTTTCGGCGTCGCGGGCGAGCTGCTCGACACGCTGCGCCGCGTCGGGCAGTCGCCGCGCGTCATCATCTTGCGGATGCGGCTCGTGCCGCTCCTCGATGCGAGCGGCGCGCAGGCACTTGAGGAATTTGTCGAACAGGCCCGGCTGGCGGGGGCGCGGGTGATCGTCTCGGGCGTGCAGCCCCAGCCGCGCGCCATGCTCGAGCGGATCGGCCTTGGCGAAGCGGGGGCGCGCATCGCCTATGCGGCCGATTATGCGGGCGCGCAGGCGCTCGCGATCGATCTCGCGGGTGCCAAATGACAGCGGCTCCTGTGAGCGGCAGGCCATTCGCACGCGCCGTTTCTCGATTGGCCGGCGGCCGGGAAAACCCAATTCTGACCAAGTCTGGAGAATGAAATGAGTGACAGTGACGACTATGTCTATGACGAGGAAAGCGGCGAGTGGATGCCGGCGTCGGAGCTTGCGGAACGCAAGGCCGCGGCCTCGCAGGTCGAGGTTCGCGACGCGGTCGGGAACCTGCTCGAGGATGGCGACAGCGTCGCACTGATCAAGGATCTCGAGGTCAAGGGGGCCGGCAAGACGCTCAAGGTGGGGACCGTCATCAAGTCGATCCGCCTGACGGGCGATCCGCAGGAGATCGATTGCCGTCACGAGAGCATCAGGGGGCTCGTCTTGCGCGCCGAGTTCGTGCGCAAGCACTAGGTTTTCCGCTTGCGAAGCCTTGTCGCGGCGGCAGCGGCGCGTGGCTCGTCGCCGGGCCGATCGGTGGAGCCGCAAAGTTCCGCCGGCCTGCCGGGGCCGGATCGACCGGGCTTCGCGATGACGTTCCACCACAATCCCGAGAAGCGGAACTTGCGACATGATTTTCCAAAGCCCCAAACCGACCGCACGGAACAGCCGCTTCTATCTGGCTCGCATGCAGGCGTGTCAGACGGAAGCGAACGAGGCGTCGCTTCCGAATGTACGGGACCGGGCCCTTCGTGCGGCCGTTGCATGGCGCGAGATGTATCAGAAGGCACTGCAGTTCGAGCAGCGGCAAAGCCAATGATCCCGGCCACGGCGATCATGACCCGGACGGGGTTCGTTTGGCGCTCCCAGGTCGCCAGCAGCTTGGCCTTCGAACAGTCGACACATCCTTGCGGGAAGTGCGCATGACGATATTCCTGATCATTCTCGTCTCCGTCTTGCTTCTCGCCCTGTTTATCGGCGTCACCATTGCGGGCGGACGATCGCATGATCGGCAGAACGAGCGCCGCGACCATGACAGATAGGTCCGCGGAAGATTTCGAGGTCGAGATCGCTTGCGAACTCGAAACAGGGGCAGATTGCCGGAGCATCGATCAAGCGGAAACCGAACTCGATCGCTTTCTCGATCATCTCGACGATATCGACCGCGAACAGCGTTATTTTGAACGATATGGGACCGAACATCACCACGCGTCTCCGATGGAGCCGGGCGAACTGGCCGCCCCGCTCGTCTTCGAGCTGGGCAATATACGGAGCCTCCTCGCAAACTGGGCTTTCGTGCAAAGCGCGATGAGTATCGAGGATCCGGACATGTTGATCCTCGACTATACGCGCCGGATGATGGGGTTCCTCCTGTTCCATTCCTCTCCGGGGACCATCGAGATCATCGGACTCGGCGGCGGATCGCTGGCAAAATACTGCCACCGATATCTTCCGGAGGCGTCGATCGTCGCGGTCGAGATCGACCCCGACGTCATCGCGGTCCGGGAGCAATTCTTCATGCCGCCCGAGAGCGAGCGCTTCGAGATCGCCTGCGATGATGGCGCGGAATTCGTGAGGCGGGATACACGAAGTTGCGATGTCTTGCTTGTCGATGGCTTCGACAAAGACGGACAGCCTGCGCAGCTCTGTTCTTCAAGTTTCTATCGTGATTGCCATTCGCGGTTGAAGCCTGGCGGCATTCTCGTCGTCAACCTGTGCGATGATTACTGGAAGCACGGCTCCATCCTGGCTCGCATAAGAGAGCATTTCGAATGTACGATCGATCTTCCCATGAAGATAGGGATGAACCGGATCATCTTCGCATTCAGGGATGGGCGGCTCCCTTCGGACCTTACCGCGCTCTTGCGGACCGCCGGCGATCTCGATCGGATCCACCCAATCTCCTTTTCGCTTTTGGCGAACGAAATATTGGATGCGATCCAATCGCTTGAAGGAAGGCCTGTCAACGGTATCGAGAGCGGCTTTCATGAACCGCAGTCGCTGTCGATAGCCTCGCTTTGGCTGGCCGACTGAAACCGAGCATCTGCAGGCGATCGGACTTTATTTTCTGATTTGAATGGCCGTCTTGAGCGCGCCACATTGCCCGCACGAGGTCTTGGCGCGGTCATATTCATCGCGATGGCCGAGTTCGCGTGTCACGACATTCGCCTGACTGCGGACCGACAGGTTCAGCTGATCGGTGATGCAGTCGTCGCAGATGGGCGAGCCACCGAGGTTTCCTATCAATTGTTCGATCTGTCCGGCTATCGTCATTCGGCGTGGCATGGTTCCGTCATAGTCGCGGAGATAGCACGAAGAAAGTGGCAGCCTATGGACGGCGGTGGTCGTTGCAGGGACCCACAGAAGTTGGCCAGCGCTTCCTCACGGCGTGGCGGAGAAACCTTGATCGGGCCGTCAGGGCTGCTTCTGTGCACTGTGTTCCAAAAGCCGCCTGGCCGCAATGCGGTTCAAGAGCGGACGGTCCCTTTGCGGCCAGGTCATTTTGTAGCGGGGCCTTGACCGGTGTCAGGTCAGGGGTTGGCCCAAACGGGGTAAAAAGCTTGCCGCATAGCGATCCGCGCGGATTGATGCAGATCAATGTAGCGAGAATTCATACAGGGCAATGTGATCGCAGGAGCGCCGCCATGACGATTGAGAAAAAATCCGATTCTTACAGTCGGCCATCGATAATCCTCCACTGGCTTACGGTGCTGGTCATCGCTGCGGTCTACGCCGCTATCGAGCTACGGGAATTCTGGCCAAAAGGCAGTGCGTCCCGTGAAGCGCTCAAGAACTGGCACTTCATGCTTGGACTATCCGTCTTCGGACTCGTCTGGCTCAGGATCATGGCGCGGCTCATATGGCCGGCACCAGCGCCTTTGGAAGGGCCGGGCTGGCGGAAACTGATCGCAAACGCCACTCACTTTGCTCTATATCTTCTGATGATCGGAATGCCGATCGCCGGCTGGCTCATCCTCAGCGCTGAGGGCAAACCCATTCCCTTCTTCGGTTTGGAGCTGCCGCCCTTGGCCGCCCCAAACCATGCACTGGCGGAGGAGGTCGAGGACCTCCACGGCCTGGGCGGCACAATCGGATATTGGCTAATCGGTTTCCACGCAGCAGCAGCATTGTTTCGCCACTATGTTCTAAAAGACAGTCTTCTCTTTCGGATGCGCTATGCTCGGATTTGAATGTCCGCGACCCGGTCGTTTCCTGCCATCCCATCTGGGTCAGCGGCGTACGTCCGCTTTTTGCGATCCGTGCCAAAAAGCGGACCGGCAGCAAGCGGCCAAAAGGAGATTGCGCTTCTCCCGGTAACACGTCCAAATCCCATCGAGCTACCGTCTACTAAGCTGACGCAGCAGCCGATTTGGAGATATTGATGCGCTCTTTGCTAGTCCTGCCAATCGTTTTGATGACCGCGACCATCGGCACTGCCGAGGGATCGGACGGTTTCTCCGTAGACGGCCCATTCGACATAGGTGGGCGCTCTATCCAACTGACATGCCGGGGGGCTGGTGCGCCTACCGTCGTTGTCGATGCCGGGATGGGAACAGCGCCTGCCGAAGATCCGGGCTGGCGAGGGATCGCGGCCAAGGTCGCCGAACACACTCGCGTCTGTCTCTATGATCGGGCGGGCCTTGGCGCGAGTGGGGCCGCGCCCGAACGCATCCGGACCAGCGCTGATGCGGCGACGGATCTGCGCGACGTTCTCCACGAGGCGGGAATAGCGGGGCCGTATCTTATCGTCGGGCATTCCATCGGGGGATTGCACGCGCAGGTATTCGCAAGCCTGTATCCGGAAGAAACGGCCGGTCTCGTGCTCGTGTCTTCGACCCATCCCGACCAGATCGATAGCTGGCTTTCGGTCCTGCCAGCCCCGGTCCCCGATGAAGAGAAGGCTGTCACCGAAGCGCGGACGTTTCTGACGTCCATGGCTAATGATCCGACGAAAAATGAAGAGAGGCTCGACTTCAAGGCCAGCGCCGCGCAGGCGCGCGCACTCCGATCTCTGGGTTCCAAGCCGGTTGTTATTGCAACCCACAGCACAAGTTATCGAATGGTGCCGGGGTTGTCGGAACCGATTGCGATCAAACTTGAGGCAGCCACGCAAAGGATGCAGCGAGGACTGCTCTCCCTGTCCTCCCGCGCGAGGCAGAATATTTCCAAGACGGCCGGACACGGGCTTCCGCACGAGGATCCGTCCTTTGTGATCGACAATATCCTCGAGGCCGTTGGGATGGCTAGGAACAAACCCTGAATTGGCCTTGCCCGCTAACGCGCGCTTCGAGCCGAAAGCGGGCTAGCCGTAATCGGCCACCAACGACGATTTGCGCAAAAGAACGCCCGCCCGATCGAGATCGGACGGGCGTAAGATGAAGAGCTGTGTTTCCTGAAAGGAAGAGCTCTCCTGGGTCGCATGGCGCGGTTAGCTTCGCTGGTGGAGCTGGGATTGTACCGCGACGCCAAAAGAGCAGCGCTTAGACCTCAGGGCTTGGCCGCAACCGGAAGACGGAATGGAGCGCCCAGCCTGTTGAAGGCGTTCATCGCCGCAATTGCGATCGTCAGGTCCACGAGGTCTTTGGGCTCAAATGCTTCGGCTGCTGCCGCATAGGCCTCGTCGGAAGCATGTGTCTCGCTGACGCGCGTGACTTCCTCCGCCCAGGCAAGTGCTGCACGATACTGGTTTGGAAATAGATGCGGGACCTCGTCCCACACCGGAAGCAGCGCGACCTTGTCGATCGACATGGTCTTGAGAAGGTCTCGGGTATGCAGATCGATGCAGTGAGCGCATCCGTTGATCTGGGAGACCCTGAGGAAGACAAGATGAATCAGCTCTGCCGGGAGGGCCGTGTTATTGGTGACATAATGGTGCACACCGTACAGCGCCTTCGCCCCGGCGGGAGCGACTTTGGACCAATTCAACCGATTCATCTGATGTTCCTTTCTTCCTGAGCCGATATCGGCGTCACCTTGCCTGACGAGCGGGATTTCGCCGCTGTGACATCCCGCGCAAAAAAAACGCCGGTGCGACCTGATGTTGGCGACCGGGATCGGATGAAAGGCCCGAGATTGGTTAACCGCAGCGTACCAATCGGGTCGTGCTGCGGACGAGGGGCACGGCATTGTCGTACAGCCACGGAGAGTCCGCTCATTTTAGATCGGCGTTGAAATCCGCCTGTCCGTGTTTGACGACCTATGTTGGAATCCCGTCTAGCCTCATTTTCTTAAGCGCCTAAGCTCGAAGCGATGCCGCAAAGCGCGTGATCATGGCGTGCCATGGGGATCTGAAGCGTTTATGGCTTTGAAATGGTTGATGGCGGCCAGAATGACGGCCGTCGCCCCATCCCGGAATCGATTGACCCGGCTGAACCCAAGTAGGGCGTCCAGGCCTCTCCGGTTGAGCAAGTTGGTAAGGGGATCGGTGTTGGCGTGCGTGCGATATTTTTCGACCGCATCCCAAGCGATGGCCCCATCGCGAAGAATGCGAGCATCACGCAGCCTATCAGGCCGGATCGCCCCGCATTGGCTCGTCAATCAGAAGCAATGTTGCGCGGGGCTGCGAAGGATTGGTGGAAGGTGAATGCGTCGGGTGTGGAGCCGTTCGCCTTGAGATGGGCGAGTTTGGCCATTGCCTCGGCGACGCTTGGGCGGTGGCCGGCAGGGACCCACCATAATGCTGCCGGGACTTCGATTTTCTCGAACCATTCTCGCCGCCGCCGCATGATGGCGAGATGATCGGACTGGCGATAGACGAAGTTGCCTAGTGCCTCGATGTCGCGCCAGAGCGACATGTTGACGATCAGACGGTCATCGCCCGGCACGGCCTCGATATCGGTCGAATTGTTGCCCTCTCCGATCAACCGCCAGACAAAGCCCGGCGCGGCCTCGGCCATGGCGTTGACATGGTCGAGCGCCTCCATGAAATCGCGATTGGCCGGATCATCCTTTGCGCGAACGAAGCGGGCGACGTTGATCTGGGCGAGCTCAAAATCGGTCATGCGATTGGCTCGATCGCGCCGGTCATGGCCCCACCGCCCTCGAGAATCCGTTTGAGCTCCAACAGCCCCATCTCGCTTCGCCGTGCGAGCGACTTCCTGACCAGCGTGCCGATCAAAAGGCGTCCGATAGCGGACTGACTGCGGCTGAAGAATTTCCAGTTCACGACCGTTTCGTCTGGCGTCTCCGATCGCAGCCGAATTTCCGTTCGTGGATGGAGCAGCGCAAAATCGGCTTGCATGACGAACAGGGTCGGGGGCTGGCTTTCCAGAACCTCGATCGAGATCGTCCGGGTGCGACCGGTGGGCATCCTGAGAGCCTCGCTGTAGATTTTTCCGACCGCTCCATGCGGCAGATCATCGTGCGATGTGACCGACACCACACCCGGAAACCAGCGTATATAATTCTCATGATCGGAGAGGAATCCGAACACGGTCGTGATCGGGCTTTTGATCGATAGCGTTTCATCGACCAGCGTGAGGTTCGGCTTTCCATTCATTGAACCAAGTTGACATTATGAGTTCAATGTGTCAACATATGAATATGTCAGCATCTCCATCTACCGTTGATCTGTTGCTCGACGGCGCAATGCAGCAATTTGCCCGGCATGGGTTCGCGAAAACGTCGATGGCCGACATCGCGAAGGCGTCGGGTATCTCCCGCACATCGCTCTACAACCACTTCGCTACCAAGGAAGACGTGTTCAAGGCGTTGAGCGGACGGATCAACGCGCGTGTTTATGAAGCAGTGGTCGCGGCTATGAGTGCGCCTGGGCCGTGGGATCAGCGTTTGCTTCAGATCATCAACGCCCGCGTCAGTTGGGTCTATGAATTGCTCCACGCCTCCGAATATGGCCGCGAGCTGATCAACGAAAAGAACCGGATATGCGGGGGTGATGTGCTGGCCTCCAACGACCGCTTCGCGGCGGTTATCTCAAATCTGCTCGCGACGAATCTTCGCGATCGCAAAGACGCCGATCTGCTCGCCCATATCCTTGTGCAATCGGTGAACGGCGTGCTTGAAAAGGCTGAAAGCAAGAGCGACGCCGAACAAGGCGTGTCGTTGCTTGTAAGTCTCTTTTGCAAGGGGCTCGCGCAAGACGGATGAAGCGGCGGGGTTGGTGCCTGTGGTAGCAGGGCGGCCTACCGCGAACGTCCGCTTCTTCCCATCTCCGCTTAAAAGCGGCCTGACCGCGATCGGCCAGACGTGGCGGTTGCGGTGCCACGGTAGCGTCGGTGGCTCCTTCGACCAAACAGGGTGGGTAGCCGACGCTGCATCTCGCCGGGCCGGCATGGCGACCGTCGTTTGCCAAAGGATGCCTGCACGCATTCCAAGATCTTGCGCTGCACCTAGATTAAAGACGCGTTGACCGCTACGAGGGGAACACAAAGTCGCCCCCGACTAGGGGCAATCTGATGTTCACTCTCGTTTTGCAGCAAAATGTGCATCGATGGACCAGGGGCCGGCTCCACCGATGCAGAGCGCGATGAGTCCTGCAAGGTAAAGCAGGTCGGTCTCATAGCCAGGCTGGCCGAAATGCGCACCGCTCGCGTCGAAGGTCATCAGTTTGATCGAGCTGAAGCCGTTTGGCAGGTGGACGGTAAAGATTGCCACAACCAGAACCGCAATCATTGGGATCGCAGCAAGTGGCACTAGGGCTCCGGCTAAGATCATAAGGCCTCCGGCAATTTCCACGATTACGGTCGCCCAGCTCGACAGCATCGGAAACGGTAGATCCATTGCGCCGAGAATATTCGCGAAATGTTCGGGGCCGCGGACAAGCTTAGCCCAGCCGTGCGCGAGGAACCCATATCCAAGAATAAGGCGTAGCGGGAGCGCATACCAGTGTGCGGGAAGGGGCAGCGGCGAAATCGCAAACTTCTTGATTAAAGACGTCATGGTCGTTCGATCCTTCCACCGGATATTTTCATTTCGCGCACCCTGTTCTCGCCGTTACACAGGCCCGAATTTTTTGGTCCGGCGGCAACACGTATGGCGGCGCGTGGCGGGTTCCGCCGGCACCCGCCCGGCCTATGTCTTCGGTTTCGCTACCGGGCGTTAAAGTTGGCGGCGGTTTGGGTGGTGAGCCGACATTCATACCCCGCCCTCGTCATTCCCGTGCAAGCGGGAAGCCGGCAGCAACGCTGGACCGCTAGGTACCCGCCGCGCCGGAATGACGAAATAAAGCAAACGTCCGCACTGCTCGCAGGCAGGCATCCTCGTGCTATGGTTTCGAACGTCCGCTTATCTAGGTTCGCCCCTAGGAAGCTGCCAGTCTGCTAGCGACCAGCATTGGCTAGGGTGTTCCATATATCTGGTTCGCTGCGGCTTCTCCCATTCGGCGATAGTCGTGGCCGACGCCGGGAATCATACCAAGCCGCCAGTTTAGACGTAGGCCGAGCCGCGCAGCTTCGCTCGTCGCGAGATCGTGGAAATATTCTCCCCGGGCAAGACGATGCGATCCTTGCGCGTTCGCTTCGGGAGACGAACGCAAATGCCCGCGCGTTTCGTGGGCGTCGTCTCGTTCGCCCAACAACAGGACGAGCCTACGCCCAAAGGCCTTTTCGAGCTGGTCCCCGGGCAGCGAGATACCGCCGAGTCCGTAAGGGAACGAAACATTCTGCGCAGGCGCCGTATACCATCCGGAATTGGCTGCAACCGCCGTCCTTACCCTCGTTTCCGGCGCGAAGAGAATCATGCGATGAACAATCTGGGCCCCCGCCGAGTGGCCGAACAGGTCGTAGCGTGTCTGTCGGGATCCCGTTCGCGCGACAGCATGATCGAAGATCGCCTCGATATCGGAGAAGAGCCAAGTTTCCGGCCGCTCCAATACGACATTGCGAAGGGTGGCCACGTCTGCACCTTCGCGCACCATGCCCGCCAGATTATAGTTTATCGGTCCCGGGAACTGCGCCTCATCGAAAGATGGCGCCAATATGAGCAGACGAAAGCGCTCCGCCGCCCGGATCCAGCTGTCCCGATAATCGGCGCCGTTCCGGCCGCCCCCGGCTAGCAATATGATGATTGGATCGTCCGGCCCGTGATCTTCAGCACGATAGGTGAAGACCTTTATGGTCTCGCCGCCGGGAAGGGCCGCCTCGAACGAACTCGCGCCAACGGCGATCTCGCTTATGGGACGCGCGGCTGCGGAGAGCGTTGGCGGGCTACCGGCCGATGGAGCGGGGGATACCGTCAGGCCAGCCAGAAAGAAGAGGGGGAGAAGATGATACTTCCAGCTTTCTCTGATAATCATAAAATCCTCACGGCTGCTTGCCGACCCGCGGCATGCCGTAAGTGTTCCGGGCGCAACCCGAAAGGAAAGCTGGGTTTCGTGTGATGTCCGAATTTGTCGTGAACGGTCCGCCGAACAACCGGCGAGACGTGACGCTCCATGTTGGAGGGATCGCTGCTCTCACTTTGGTTCTGGTCACAAGCGGCGCGTTCGATAGCGACAATCTGCCGCTCGCGCGCCGCCTGCTCATGTTCGGCGTCATCTCGGCGCTGCTGGTGGCGCAGGCCTCGGCGATCGCGGGCTTGGTACGGCGATATTCTGGATCTTCGCTGATCGAAACGGCCACGGCCGCGATCTTCTCGCTTGTGACGACACTCCTGCTGATGACCATCGAAGTCCATTTGCTGAAAGCGACTGTGGTCGTTCCCTATGAACCGGACCCATTGCCCGACTTTGCGCTTTTTCTTGCGCCGTTCGTCATACCGGTGGGCGCGCTGGTGCTTTGCTTAAAGTGGTTTGGAGTCGCCAGACGCGATTCCCCTTCGGTGTCCTCGGTTGGGTCTCTCACCCCGCCGGAGCCGTGCGACACGTCGCCACCAATGCTCGCGTTGATCGAAAACTGGCCCCGCGAGCCAATTCTTCGTATAAGGGCTGCGGACCATTATCTTGAGATTTGGACGGCGGGCGGCATTTCGCTCGTGCGTGGCCGTATGCGGGATGCCCTGCGCAGGGTATCCCAAACGGCCGGCATTCAGCCTCACCGCTCATGGTGGGTGGCGATCTCAGAAATAGTCCGAATCGAGCGGCGCGGGCGCGATTGGTTTCTGATTATGAAAGACGGGACTCGCCTTCCGGTGGCGCGGGGCAGGGCGGCTTTAGTCAGACTTTCTCTTGAAGACTGAAAGACAGACTTAGAATCTGATTGGAAACGGGCGGCGTGCACCCCGGAATCGCCGCGGTCAGGGGAATGCTCGATCGAAAAGCAGATCGCCCCCGCCCGAGACGACCAGGCTTTCGACCCGGCCGAAGCCATTGCGCTTGAACGCCAGCTGAAGCGTACCGGCGGGGACATAGGCATCCGGCGCGACGAATCGCGCGCCGCCTATCGGGGCGAGCCTCCGCTCTCGTCCATCTGCCTGCAGGCTAAGCCCGTCTGCCGTTCGCTCGATGACGAGACTCTCGATATCCCATCTGGTGTCGAGCATCGAGACAATCTCGGGAGCTTGCCCTGCGCGCCGATTATATCCGCCGGCCAATGAATCGAGCAGCGTGGTATCGGTATCGGCACCAACGACCACGGACCAGTCGCCAGGCCAGCGCAGTGCATCAGAAACGCCGTTACGGATCTCGTCGCCGAGAACATCGCCGTTCGCGCCGTTGGTCAGAATGACAAGCCCGTCGCCACTGGCAAGATTCCCCTCGATGTAGGCCTTGTAGCTGTCGTTGGCACCGGCGTGATGGAACATTTCCGCCGCGCCAGCGCCGGCGAGCCGCGGGCCCAGCCCGAACGTGCCCGGCGATACCGGGGTCATCATCTCGGCCGCCAGCGCTTTCGGCAGATAGGCACGGCTCGCACCGCGATGGCTGGCGCCGAGCGCCTGGATGAGGAGCGCGAGGTCGGCGGCAGATGTCCATAAGGCCGAAGGCGCAAGTTCCGGGAAGCTCTGCCAGCCCCGCGATGGGGCGGCGAGTTTAGACCTCTATCGGCCAGCTCCGATTGCTTTCATCTCGAACTGGCGGCAGCGGTAGCGACCCGTGAGCCGCCAGGCGCGCTTCACAAGGTCAGTTGCAACTGGTCCGGATCGGGCGTGAACTCGCCGGAAAACAGTCGCGTGATCGTCAGCGCAAGCTCCTGCGCCGCCGCTTGGCGCACACTTTCCTTCGGGGCGGTAATGCCAATGCGCGCCCAGCCGGGAGCGGCGAGCAGGGCGTCTGCGACTCGGTCGGGGTCCATCTCGGTCATCCGACCTGTGGAACATAAAGAGAACACAATCGCAAGAGTGTCGAGGCGGGATGCTGGGCTATCGGCGATGAGAATTTGGAATTCAGGGTGAGCCTGCGCCATCGAAGCATGCCGGTGCGCCGAGGCGACAATGTAAGTTTGGCGCATCCGGGGCGAATTTGAGGGCTTGAAGCTCGCGGCGCATCCGCCCGGGCGGGAGCCCCGGCATGACCCCCACCAGATTGCTCATCGGCCAGATATTGATCGTGTTCGCGATCATGATGCTCGGCGTCTGGGCGGCGACGCAGTGGGCAGCGGCGATGCTCGGCTATCAGGCGGCGCTCGGGGCGCCCTGGTTCGTCTTCTGGGGCGTCCCGGTCTATCGGCCGTGGGCGCTGTTCGGCTGGTGGTATCATTATGAAGCCTATGCGCCGCATGTCTTCGATCGGGCAGGGGCGCTCGCCGGCGCGAGCGGGTTTCTTGGCTGCGCGTCGGCGATCGGCGGCTCGCTCTGGCGCGCGCGGCAGCGCGGGATCGTCACGACCTATGGCTCGGCGCGCTGGGCGCGCGCGCGTGAGATTGAACGGGCGGGTTTGCGCGGTGACGGCGGCGTCTTCCTTGGCCGGCTGCGCGGACGCTATCTCCGCCACGCCGGTCCCGAACATGTCATGGCCTTCGCGCCGACGCGCTCGGGGAAGGGCGTCGGGCTCGTCGTGCCGACCCTGCTTTCCTGGACGGGTTCGGCGGTCGTTCACGACATCAAGGGCGAGAATTGGGCGCTGACCGCGGGCTGGCGCTCGCGCTTCTCGCACTGCCTCTACTTCAATCCGACCGATGCGCGCTCGGCGCGCTACAATCCGCTGCTCGAGGTGCGCCGCGGCATCCACGAGGTGCGCGACGTCCAGAATATCGCCGACATTCTCGTCGATCCCGAAGGCGCGCTCGAGAAGCGCAACCATTGGGAGAAGACGAGCCACGCCCTGCTCGTCGGCGCGATCCTGCATATTCTCTATGCCGAGGAGGAGAAGACGCTCGCGCGCGTCGCGACCTTCCTGTCGGACCCGTCGCGCAGCTTCGCCTCGACGCTCGCCGCGATGATGCGCACCAATCACCTGGGGACCGACGAGGCGCCCTTGGTGCATCCGGTGGTAGCATCAGCGGCGCGCGAGCTTTTGAACAAGAGCGAGAACGAGCGCTCGGGGGTGCTCTCGACCGCCATGTCCTTCCTGGGGCTCTACCGCGACCCTACGGTCGCGGCGGTGACGTCGGGCTGCGACTGGCGGATTTGCGATCTCGTGTCCGCAGAGCGGCCCTGTTCGCTCTATCTCGTCATCCCGCCATCGGACATCTCGCGGACCAAGCCGCTCGTCCGGCTGATCCTCAACCAGATCGGCCGCCGGCTCACCGAGAAGCTTGACGATCGCGCGTCTTCGGTGCGTCGCCACGAACTGCTGCTGATGCTCGACGAGTTTCCGGCGCTGGGACGGCTCGATTTCTTCGAGACCGCGCTCGCTTTCATGGCGGGCTACGGCATCCGCGCCTTTCTCATCGCCCAGTCCTTGAACCAGATTTCGAAGGCCTATGGCGAGAATAATGCGATCCTCGACAATTGCCATGTCCGCATCGCTTTCGCGACCAACGACGAGCGCACCGCGAAGCGTATTTCCGACGCTCTGGGGACCGCGACCGAACAGCGCGCGATGCGCAACTATGCCGGACACCGGCTCGCGCCCTGGCTCGCGCATGTCATGGTCAGCCGGCAGGAGACGGCGCGCGCGCTGCTGACCCCGGGCGAGGTGATGCAGCTTCCCGCCGACGAGGAACTCGTCCTCGTCTCAGGGCTAGCGCCGATCCGGGCGAAGAAGCTTCGCTATTATGAGGACGGCAATTTCAAGGGGCGCCTCGATGCCGCGCCGCCGCTGTCGGAGTGTGGCTATGCCGACCGTCCGCCGGTGCAGGACCATGACTGGCAGGACGTGCTCGCGTGCGCCGATGCGCGGCTCGGCGAAGGCGACGAGGAAGAGGGCGAGGGGGCGGGCGGCGGCGTCCAGCAGGCGCGCGAGCCCGAGCTTCCCGATGCGGCGCGCGCCGAGCCGGTGGTTCAGCCCGCGAGCGATCCGCTCGGGCTCGACGAGGACGTCGACCCCGCCGCCGACAAGCGGCTGATCGATGCCGCGCGACCGCTCGCGCCGGTGCTCGCGGGCCATGCGATCGACGAGGCGCTGCACCGCAGCGGCAGCCAGATGGATCTCGGGCTGTGAGCGGCGAAACAAGCCTCCGTAAGGGCGAGGGTTCCGGCGGGCGACCGGTCGCGCGCTCAGTCGCGCGTCCTGGCGCGCGCTCGGCGCTGCGGAGCGGGGCGGTCCGCCACCAGCTTTTCCTCGCCGCCGATCTCAGCGAACGCCTCGAGACGCTCGCGCGCCGGCCCGGCGTCACCAAATCGTCGATCCTCGCCGAAGCGCTCGCCGCCTGGCTCGACCGCGAGGCGGTCAACGGCCTCGATGCGCGCTTCGCGCCGCGCCTCGACCGGATGGCGCGCCAGCAGGCGCGGATCGAGCGCAACAGCCAGATCGGCATCGAGGTCCTCGCGCTTTTCGTGCGCTACATGCTCGCCGCGGTGCCGCCCGCCGCCGAGGGCGACACGGTCGCGCGTGCCGAGGGGCGGGCACGTTTCGAAGCCTTCACGATGAAGGTCGCCGAAGCCTTCGCGCGCGGCGCGGGCAGCTTCGGGGTCGAGGTGACGCCATGAGCGCGCCGGTTTCCGGTGCGCCGGGTGGCGGTGCTCGGGCTGGGGGCGGAGCGGGTGTCGCTGCGAGCGTGAGCGTGGGTGCGACCGAAAGCGAAGACCGTCGCCGCACGATGCTACGCTCGGCGATGGGTCCCGCGATCGCAAAGGCGCTCGCCGACCCGGCGGTGATCGAGGTGATGGTCAATCCCGACGGGGCGCTCCGCGTCGATATTCTCGGGGAAGGCCGTGTCGACACCGGCGAGCGGCTCGCGGCGGCGCAGGTCGAGCGCATCGTCCGCCTCGTCGCGAGCCATGCGCGGACCGAGGCGCATGGCGCCGCGCCGATCGTCTCGGCCGAACTGCCGCCACATGGGCAGGGCGCGGGCGAACGGTTCGAGGGGCTGCTGCCGCCCGTGGCGACCGCGCCCTGCTTCGCGATCCGCAAGCCCGCGGCGCGCGTTTTCACGCTCGCCGATTATGCCGCGGCGGGCATCTGCAGCGCCGAATGCGCGAGGGTGCTGGCATTGGCGGTCGCCGAGCGGCGCAACATTCTCGTCGCTGGCGGCACCTCGTCGGGTAAGACGACGCTCGCCAATGCGCTGCTCGCCGAAATGGCGTCGCGCGACGAGCGGGTGATCCTGATCGAGGATACGCGCGAGCTGCAATGCCCCGCGCCCGACCGGGTGGAATTGCGTACCCGCGCAGGCTTCGTGTCGATGGCCGATCTCGTGCGCTCGACGCTCCGCCTCCGCCCCGACCGCATCATCGTCGGCGAGGTGCGCGGGCCCGAGGCGCTCGACATGCTGAAAGCCTGGAATACGGGCCACCCCGGCGGGATCGCGACGATCCATGCCAACAGCGCCCCCGCGGCGCTCACCCGCGTCGAGCAGCTCGTCGAGGAGAGCGTCGCCACCGTGCCGCGGCGGCTGATCGCCGAGGCGATCGACCTCATCGTCTTCATCGCCGGGCGCGGCCTCGCGCGCCGCATCGCCGCGGTCGCGCGCGTCGAAGGCGTTACCGCCGACGGCACCTATGCGCTCGCCGAGCTTCCCATCGATCCGATCGATCCCGCCTGAAGGAGAAGAGCCATGTCTGCTGACCGTCCATCCTTGCGCGCCGTTGTTCATCGTGAAGGGCCTTTCGCACGCCGTGGATTGTGCCTCGCGGTGGGGGTGTCCGCCGCCCTCTGCTTTGCCGCATCGGCGCTCGCGGCGGGGTCGGGCATGCCGTGGGAGGAGCCGCTCCAGCAGGTGCTCGAATCGGTGCAGGGGCCGGTCGCCAAGATCGTCGCGGTGATCATCATCATCACCACCGGGCTGACGCTCGCCTTCGGCGAAACCGCGGGCGGCTTCCGGCGGCTGATCCAGATCGTCTTCGGCCTCTCGATCGCCTTTGCCGCCTCGAGCTTCTTCCTCTCCTTCTTCAGCTTCGGCGGCGGAGCGCTCGTCGCATGAGCGGGCACATCGAAGGCTATGAGGTGCCGGTGCACCGCGCGCTCGTCGAGCCGATCCTGCTCGGCGGCGCCCCGCGCGGGCTCGCGATCGTCAACGGCACGCTCGCCGCGGCGATGGGGCTCGGACTCCAGCTCTGGATCGCCGGGCTCCTGCTCTGGGCGCTCGGGCACACGGGGCTGGTCTTCGCCGCCAAGCGCGACCCCGATTTCGCGGCGGTGCTCGCGCGCCATCTGAGGCAGCGCGGCGAGCTTGGATGCTGAAGGAGCCGTCATGCTGAATCTCGCCGAATATAAGCGCCGCACCGACCGGCTCGCCGATCATCTCCCCTGGGCAGCGCTCGTCGCGCCGGGGATCGTCCTCAATAAGGACGGCAGCTTCCAGCGCAGCTTCGCGTTTCGCGGTCCCGACCTCGACAGCGCGACCGAGGCCGAACTCGTCGGCGCCGCGGCGCGCGCGAACAATATGCTGCGCCGCTTCGGGTCGGGCTGGGCGCTTTTCTTCGAGGCGGCGCGCACCCCCGCGCCCGGCTATCCCGCCTCGCGCTTTCCCGACCCCGCCTCGTGGCTCGTCGACGAGGAGCGCCGCGCCGCTTTCGAGGACGGCGAGGCGGCGCATTTCGAGAGCCGCTTCCACCTCACTTTCGTCTGGATGCCGCCCGCCGACCAGTCCGACCGCGCGGGGCGGGCGCTCGTCGATCGGCCCGAGGCGGAGCAGGGCACGCGCGACTGGCGCGCGGCGCTCGCCGCCTTCGCGGCCGAGACCGAGCGCGCGGCCGATCTGCTCGCCGGCTTCATGCCCGAGGTGCGGGCGCTCGATGACCGCGAGACGCTGACCTTCCTCCACCGGACGGTCTCGACGAAGCGCCATGCGCTGCGCGTCCCCGAGACGCCGATTTATCTCGACGCCATTCTCGCCGACACGGCGCTTGTCGGCGGGCTCGAGCCGATGCTCGGGGGCGAGCATCTCCGTACCCTGACGATCTTGGGCTTTCCCGCGCTCAGCCGCCCCGGCATCCTCGACGCGCTCAACCGCCAGGATTTCGCCTATCGCTGGGCGAGCCGCTTCATCGCGCTCGACAAGACCGACGCAACGTCGGCGCTCACAAAGCTCCGCCGCCAATGGTTCAACAAGCGCAAGTCGGTGACCGCGCTGCTGCGCGAGGTGATGTACAACCAGCCGGCAGAGTTGCTCGACAGCGACGCCGACAACAAGGTCGTCGATGCCGACGCGGCGCTCCAGGCGCTCGGCGCCGATCATGTCTCCTTCGGCTATTTCACCGCGACGGTGACCGTGTCCGACCCCGACCGCGCGCGCTGCGAGGAGAAATTGCGCATCGCCGAGCGCGTGATCCACGGGCTTGGTTTCACCGCAATCCGCGAGAGCGTCAACGCGGTCGAGGCCTGGCTCTCGAGCCTGCCCGGGCATCTCTATGCCAATGTCCGCCAGCCGCTCGTCCATAGCCTCAATCTCGCGCATCTCGTGCCGCTCTCGTCGGTGTGGGCGGGACCCGCGCGCAACGAGCATTTGGGCGGTCCGCCGCTGCTCCATGCCGAGACGAGCGGTTCGACGCCGTTCCGCCTCTCGACGCATGTCGGCGACGTCGGCCACATGATGATCGCGGGGCCGACCGGCGCCGGGAAATCGGTGCTGCTCGCGCTCATCGCGATGCAGTTCCGCCGCTACGCAGGCGCACAGATTTATATCTTTGACAAGGGCTGGTCGGCGCGCGCTGCGGTGCTGGCTTGTGGCGGGCGGCACCATCCGCTCGGGCTTGAGGGCTGCGCGCTCGCTTTCCAGCCGCTCCGCCATATCGACGATCCCGCCGAGCGGGCGTGGGCGGCCGACTGGATCGCGGCGCTGCTCGCGCACGAGAAGGTCGCGGTCACCCCCGAGGTCAAGGACGCGATCTGGTCGGCGCTCGGCAGCCTGGCGAGCGCGCCGGCGTCCGAGCGCACGCTCACCGGCCTCTCGCTCCTCCTCCAGTCGAACGCGCTCAAGACCGCGCTGCTCGCCTACACGCTGGAAGGACCGCACGGGCGCCTGCTCGACGCCGCCGAGGACGGGCTCGCGCTCGGCGACGTGGAATGTTTCGAGACCGAGGCGCTGATGGGGCAGGCGGGTGTGGTCGAACCCGTGCTCACCTATCTCTTCCACCGGCTCGACGCGCGCTTCGACGGGCGCCCGACCCTGCTCATTCTCGACGAGGCCTGGGTGTTCCTCGATAACCCTCTGTTCGCGGCGCGCATCCGCGAATGGCTGAAGGTCCTGCGCAAGCGCAATGTCGCGGTGATCTTCGCGACGCAGAGCCTCGCCGATATCGCGTCGAGCAGCATCGCGCCCGCGATCATCGAAAGCTGCCCGCAGCGCATCCTGCTCCCCAACGACCGCGCGGTCGAGCCGCAGAGCGAGGCGGCCTATGCAGCGTTCGGGCTCAACGAAGCGCAGATCGAGATCGTCGCAAGAGCGACCCCCAAGCGTCACTATTATCTGCAGTCCTCGCGCGGCAACCGCCTCTTCGAACTCGGGCTCGGCCCCGTCGCGCTCGCGCTCTGCGGCGCGTCGGGACCCGCGGCGCAGGCGCGCATCGACGCGGTGCTCGCGGGCGGTGCCGGCGAGGGCGCCGGTGAGGGAGCAGGCGATTTCGCGCGCGCCTTTCTCGCGGCATCGGGGCTCGACTGGGCCGCCGACCTCCTCGCCGCCTTTCCGGCTTTTGACGCCTCCCAAGAAGGAGAAGGATGATGACGAAGACGAAGACGAAGACGAAGATTCTGGTGACGCGGCTGCGCTTCGCGCTTTCGATCGGGCTTGCCGCGGCGGGTACCGCCTTGCCTGCGGCGCCGGCGCTCGCGGTGCCCGTGTTCGACAGCGCCAATTATTCGCAGAATCTGCTCACCGCGGCACGCACCCTCCAGCAGATCAACCAGCAGGTCCGGTCGCTCCAGAATGAAGCGCAAATGCTGATGGCGATGGACAAGAATCTGAAGCGGTTCGACTTTCCCGAACTTGAGGCGCTGAAGGCCAATCTGCAGGAGGTCGAGGCGCTGATGAAGCAGGTCGGCGGCATCGGCTTCGACGTGGACGAGATGGAGGCGCGGCTCGGCGCGTTCTTCCCCAGCGATATTGCGGCTGGAAGCCGCGGGTCGCGCGTCGCCGACGCCAGGGCGCGGCTCGCGGCGGCGATGGCGAGCTTTCGCCGGTCGATGGCGGTCCAGTCGCGGATCGTCGCCAATGTCGAGGGCGACGCACGGCTGCTTGGCGCGCTCTCGGCGCGCGCGAACGGCGCCGAAGGCGGCCTCCAGGCGCAGCAGGCGACGAACCAGCTTCTCGCGCTCGCCGCGAAGCAGCAACTCCAGCTCCAGTCGATGATGGCCGCCGAATATCGCGCCGCGAGCCTCGAGCGCGCCCGCGCCGCGCAGATCGAGGCCGAATCGCGCGAAGCGACGCGGCGCTTCCTCGGCGACGGCAAGGCGTACGCGCCGCCGCGCTGAGGTCCTGGCCTGCACACGGACGGCGCGCTGCCTCTCTTGTCCGCGCCGTCCGCCGCGGGGTCCCGCCCGCTCCCTCGGGGCCCCGCGGATCGTACCGGTCAATCTTTCGGCGATCCGTTTTTCGGCGTCGCATTTTCCGGCGCCGCGTTTTCGCCGGCCTGCTTTTCGCCGATCCGCGTGTCGCCGACCCGTCTTTCGAACCGAGTGCTGCCTCATGGACGAACTCAACATCATCGACCGCTTCATGGATGTCTTCATCCGCTACATCGACAGCGGCTTCGGGCTGCTCGGCGGCGACATCGCCTTTCTGACCAGCACGCTCATCGGGATCGACATCACGCTTGCCGGGCTCTTCTGGGCGATGGGCGGCGAGAATGACGTGATCGCGAAGCTTCTGAAGAAAATCCTCTATGTCGGTGTTTTTGCGTTCATCATCGGCAATTTCTCCGCGCTCGCCGACATCATCTTCCGCTCCTTCGCCGGGCTAGGCCTCACCGCGGGCGGCGGCGGGATCAGCGCCGACGATTTGCTGAGGCCGGGACGGCTCGCGGGCGCCGGCTTCGAGGCCGCGCATCCGCTCATCGAGCAGATCGAGACTCTCGTCGGCCCGATCGGCTTCTTCACCAATTTCCTCCAGATCGCCGTGCTGCTCATCGCCTGGGTGATCATCATCCTCGCCTTCTTCATCCTCGCGGTGCAGCTCTTCATCACCGTCATCGAGTTCAAGCTCGCGAGCCTTGCGGGCTTCACCCTCGTGCCCTTCGCGCTCTGGGGTCGCACCGCCTTCCTCGCCGAGAGGGTGCTCGGCAGCATCGTCACCTCGGGCGTCAAGGTGATGGTGCTCGGCGTCATCGTCGGCATCGGCTCGGGGCTCTTCTCCGAAATGCTCGGCGGCGCGGCGGGGGCCGACCTCGACGTCGAGCAGGCGATGGCGCTCGCGCTCGCCGCGCTGGCGCTGCTCGGGCTCGGCATTTTCGGCCCCGGCATCGCCTCGGGGCTCGTCGCCGGCGCGCCGCAGCTCGGCGCGGGCGCGGCGGTGGGGACGGTGGCCGCCGCGGCGGGCACGATGGTCGTTACGGGCGCCGCCGGCATGGCGGCGGCGCGCGCGGGCGGCGGCGCGGCGCTCGGCGCGGTGCGCGCGGGAACCGCGATGGGCAGCGCCGCGGGCGCCGCCTGGTCGCTCGGGCAGGAGGTGCGCGGTTCGAAATCAGCGGGCGCCGGGCTTGCGGGTGTCGGCACCGCCGCCGGCGGAGCCGCGCGCGAGGCGACGCGCGGCGTAGCCGCGCGGGCCGGGCTCGGCGCCGCGGCAGCGCGCGGCCGCGACGCAGCATGGAACGCGGGCACGAGGCGGACCGCCGGCGGGCAGGCGAGCGCGGCGCGGGCCGAGCCGGCGGCGGCGACGCCGGCCTGGGCGAGCGCGATGAAGGCCGACCAGCGCCGCCGTTCGGCGCGCCAGGCGGCGATCCACAGTCTCTCGAGCGGCGATCGCGGCGGCAGCGGCGCCAACCCCGAAATCAGCGAAAAGGAGGATTGAGATCATGCGGTTCAAGCGATCGATCGAGCGCTACGGGCGGACGCCCGAGCCGGTGACCCCCTATCAGCGCGCGGCGCAGGCCTGGGACGAGCGGATCGGCTCGGCGCGCGTCCAGGCGCGCAATTGGCGGATCATGGCGCTCGGCGGGCTGTTGCTCTCGGCGGGGCTGGCGGGCGGGCTCGTCTGGCAGTCGGTGCAGAGCCGCGTCACCCCCTATGTGGTCGAGGTCGACCGCCTGGGCGAAGCGCGCAGCGTCGCGCCCGCGACGGCGGCGTATCGGCCGACCGATCCGCAGATCGCGTGGCACCTTGGCAGGTTCATCGCTCATGTTCGCGCGCGCTCGCTCGATCCGGTGCTGATGCGCGAATATTGGCTTTCGGTCTATGATTTCGCGACGCCGCGCGCCGCGGTCTTTCTCGGCGAATATGCGCGGAGCGCCGATCCGTTCGCCGAGGTCGGCCGCCGCACCGTGTCGGTGCAGGTCACGAGCGTCGTGCGCGCGTCGGAGCGCAGTTTCCAGGTCAAATGGACCGAGCAGGCCTATGAGCGCGGCAGCCCTGCCGGAACGTCGCGCTGGACCGCGATGCTGACCGTCAAGGTGCAGCCGCCGCGGTCGGCCGATGTGCTGCGGAAGAACCCGCTCGGTCTTTATGTCGATGCGATCGACTGGAGCCGCGAGCTCGAAACTGCCGCCGATCGCCTGGGGCCCGCACAGGCGATGCCGGCGCCGGGCGAAAACCTGCAGCCGGGCTCGCCGGCCGACGCCGGTCGCCCCCCGTCCACCCCCCTCGATCCGCTCGAAAGGAGCCAGCCATGATCCGTGTCCTTCTCCTGTCGGCAAGCGCGCTGTCGCTCGTCCTTCCCGCTTCGGCAGAGCCCAGTGCGGCCGTGGCCGCGGCGAACAAGGCGGCGCTGCGCGAGCCGTCGCGTGCGGGCTATGTCGACGCGGTCCAGGTCTATGCTTATGCCGACGGCGCGCTTTATCGGCTCTACGCCGCGCCCGGGCGCGTCACCGATATCGCCCTGCAGCCCGGTGAGGCGCTGACGTCGGTCGCCGCGGGCGACACGCTGCGCTGGACCGTCGGCGACACGGTGAGCGGGAGCGGCGAGGACCAGCGCACGCATATATTGGTAAAGCCCTTTTCCCCTGGGCTTCGCACCAACCTGGTCATCACGACCGACCGCCGCGTCTATCATCTCGAGCTTGAAAGCCGCCCCAGCGGCGCCATGGCGGCGCTCCAATGGCGCTATCCGCACGACGAATTGATCGCGCTGCAGCGACGGGAGGCCGCTGCCGCGGCGGCGCGCCCGCTCGCGTCGGGGCTCGCGGTCGAGCGCCTCAATTTCGATTATGCAATTTCGGGCGACAAGCCGGCGTGGCGTCCCCTGCGCGCCTTCGACGACGGGCGCCAGACCTTCATCGAGTTCGCGCCGTCGATCGCGACAGGCGAGGCGCCGCCCTTGTTCGTGATCGGCGGCGACGGCGAAGCCCAGCTCGTCAACTACCGCGTCGCGGGGCGCTATTATGTCGTCGACCGGCTGTTCGGCGCCGCCGAACTGCGCCTCGGCGGCAAGAAGCAGCAGGTCGTGCGGATAGCGAGCGCGCGTGCCAAGCGGGGGAAAGAGCAATGAGCGGTCCTGCGCATCCGCCTGTCGGCGCGCCGCCGACGAAGGTCGACCCCGAAACTTTGGTGCTGCGCGGCGCGCCGCGGCGCGTGATCCGCTTTCGCCGGGGCGCGATCGTCGCTGTAGCCGCCGCCGGATCGATCGCGATCGCCGGGGCCGCCTGGCTGGCGCTAAAGCCGGCGTCGCTCAGCCTTGTCGCGGCGAGCGACGGCAAGCTGGTGGACGCAAAGGCCCCGCCCGACGCGCTGGCGGGCGCCCCGGTGAGCTATGGCGATGTTCCGCAGCTCGGGCCGCCGCTGCCCGGTGACCTTGGAAGGCCGATCCTCGATCACCAGCGCCGGATGGGAATGACGCCTGGCGAGCCTGCCGGCGAGCCGACCGACGAGGCGGCGCGGCGCGCGGCGCAGGCGGCCGAAGCCGAGCGCCAGCGTCTTGCCGCCGAAGCGCGCGCGGCGCGGGAATCGGGGGTGATGATGCGAATGGGCGGCGAAGCGGGGAGGGCGCCATCTGTCGCTGCTTCGGTGGCGGCGGCTACGCCTGAGGGGTTGTCGCCATTGCCGGCAGGGACGGCGGCACCCGACCTCGATCGACAGCCGCGCAGGGCGACGCTGGTCAACGTCGCCAATGACGGCGCCGACACCAATCCGCACAGCTTGACCGCGCCCGCTTCGCCCTGGACCTTGCAGGCGGGCAGCGTCATCGCCGCGAGCCTGATCACCGGCCTCAATTCCGACCTGCCGGGGCTGGTCACCGCGCAAATCACCGAAAATGTCTATGACAGTGTCACCGGGCAGTCGCTGCTCATTCCGCAAGGGTCGCGGCTGATCGGCCGCTACGACAGCGACATCGCGTTCGGGCAAAGCCGCGCGCTCGTCCTATGGCAGCGGATCATCCTCCCCGACGGATCGTCGATCCGCATCGACAATGTGCCCGCGACCGATGCCGGGGGCCGTGCCGGTCTCGCCGACCGCGTCGACCGGCATGGCTGGCAGCTCCTGAAGAGCGTCGCGCTGTCGACGCTGCTCGGCGTCGGCAGCGAACTCAGCTTCGGGAGCAGCGAAAGCGATCTCGTCCGCGCGTTACGCGAATCCGCGCAGCAGAACGGTGCGCGCGCCGGCGATCAGCTCGTCTCGCGCAGTCTCGGGATCCAGCCGACCTTGCGCGTGCGTCCCGGCTGGCCGCTTCGCGTCGTCGTTCACAGCGATATCATATTGCGGCCGTGGCAGGCGCGGGGAGAGTGACGATGGCAACCATCAGCCTCAAGCGGCTCCCCGATCGAACGCCGGTCAAGCTCATAATCCACCTCATGCCCGACCTTCACGCGTGCATCGGCGAATATGCCGCTATCTATCGCGAGCAATATGGCCGCGAAGAATCCGTCGCCGACCTGATCCCCGCGATGCTCGCGGCCTTTCTCGACAATGATCGCGCGTTCCAGCGGTTGCGCCGCGAACGGAGCGGGAAGGGGGGATGATGATAGCCTATGCTTCGCGCACCGGTACGCGGCGCAATCTCGATGCCCTGCGCCGCGCCGGGTGGAGGCTGATGGTGTCGGCGCGCGGCGCGCTGCGGACGGAAGGGTTCCGCTATGCCCTCGACAATGGTGCGTGGACGTCGTTTCAGCGCGGCGAGCCGTTTGACGAAACCGCGTTCGAGCGAGCCGTTACCCGGCTCGGCGCTGACGCGGATTGGATCGTCGTGCCCGACATCGTCATGGGGGGCATGGCATCGCTGAAGTTTTCGCGAATGTGGCTCGCTCGCCTCCGCAATCGCCGTGCCCTTGCCAAGGCGCGCTTCATGATCGCGGTCCAGAACGGCATCGTGCCGGCGCATATCCGCGACCTGGTGGGGCCGCGCATCGGGGTCTTCGTCGGCGGCGATACCGAATGGAAGCTGGCGACGATGGCGGGATGGGCACGGTTCGCACAGGCGCGCGGCGCAATATGTCATGTCGGCCGGGTCAACAGCGCGCGGCGTATCCGCCTTTGCGCGGCAGCCGGCGTCGACAGCTTCGATGGGTCGGGCGTGTCGCGGTTTGCAGCAGCCCTACCGCCGCTCGATCTCGCGAGACGGCAGGCCGATGTTGAAGGTTGGATCTCGCGAGATGCATTCGCGAGTCATGCGTCCCCTTTCCCGATACCGAAACGATGCAGGGAATGAACTTCGAGGAGCGGTCCACCACCCTCGAGATCGGATCGTCGATGAGCGCCATCACGGACCGGCTAAGGCTGGCACATCACATAGCCGGTGGCTCCCATTTCGGTGCAAGCGGCGAAATAATTGGTGAGCAACCAGTAGAGCTGCACGAAGTGCGGCGAGGGCGCGGTGCCGCCAGCGGCGTTGGCGAATGCTGCGGCAACATCGCCCCGGCTCAGCGACGAGGTCACGATATAGACGCGCTTCGAAAGGTCGGGGGCCATCCGGATATTGGCGATATGGGCTTCGATCTCCTCCGGGGTCCCCCCGCGCATCAGCCGCGAGACGGCGGTTTCGACGCCGCCGTTGCGATAGGGCTCCGCCCACGACGCGAATTTGGGCGGCAAGGTCTCCGCCGCAAGGGTCATGCGCCCGAGGTTTTTCATCGCCTGCCCGACCGCTTCATGGAAGGGCGAAGCGCCGAGCGAGCGCGCGCCATGCTTGGCATGATAGAAAGCGATGGCGCCGGGGCTGGTCGAGAGGCCGATGAAGTCGGCCCATTCATCGCCGAGATCGTCGCAAATCAGAATGTCGCACTCCGCTGCGGTATGCTCGGCGACGATCCGGAAGACCGAACCTTCCGAAAATTGCGTCTGGCCCGCGGCGTAGGTGCCTTTTTCGCTCGTCGCATCGGCAAGTTCGGGCAGCGCGATCAGGTGGCGCAGAAACTCTTCGCCGCCGCCGACAAGCGTCTGGTCGCGGAACAGCGAGCCCTCGATATAGGCGAGCGCGATGTCGCTGAAGAGGATGGTGAAGAGGTCGTTCCGGTCGATGTGGCGCGCAAGCGGCAGCGCGTTGGGATCTTCGCCGAGCGGCTGAGCTCGCTCCTCGACGCGGAGATCGGCGATGGCGGGAAGCTGCAATTGCCGCAGCGAGATACGCGTCTTGCCGATCCGCAGGCGCCCGATCTCGGCCGCGCCGGTCGCGGCGCGGACCGAGAGATTGCCGGCCGTCCGCCGGATCGGAAAGCTTTCGTCGAGCGCGGCGAGCACGGCCTCGATCTCGGCGCGCGCGAGTTCTACGAGTCCAGCTTCGCCGTCGGCAACCAGCCGCAAGGGGGCATCGGCCTCGAGCAGCGATTCGGCGAGGCTCGGGACATCGATCGCGAGGAAGGTCGGGCGAACGGCGGGCGGGATGGCGTCAAGGTCGAGCGGGCGCGCAAAGTTGCGGATGAAAGGCGCGGTCGTAGCGTCTTCCTCGTCGAGGAGGTCGATCATGGCGCCGGCCCAGGCGACAAGGCCGGTATAGCCGGTGGGGTTGCCGCGCGCCGATATCCGCCCGGTCGTCGGCGTCGCCGAATAGCTCCCTTCGGGAAGGCGAACGCGATAGCCTTGCGCGACGAAGCGGTTGGCGCTCGCGAGCGGGACGCTGTTCTCGAGGTCGCTGGCCTCGAAGCTTTTGGACCTCAGGGCGAGCTTCGAGGTCGACATGTTCCTGAGCCTTAGTTGCTCGAAGACGGCATTTTCGCGGGCGATGGCGCGTTCGAGCCGTTCGGTCAGCAATTTACCGAGATGGGCGGCCTTGAACGACGGGGGAAGGTCGAGGCCGCTCTTGATGATCGCGATGCAGTCGCTCTTCTCGATCACCATGAGAAATCCGAAGACGCGTTCATGCTCGTCCGCCTCTTCGTCGAGAAAGCCGACCGGGCGCTCGTAGGAGAAGCAGACCGCCGAGCAGAGACAATCCTCGACCGCCACGCGATTGAGCTTGAAGAGATTTTGCGAAGCCGCCCGCACCTGCGCGCGGACGGTGCGGAACAGCCGTTCGATCGCGTCGTGCGAAAGATTGCGCCTGCGGCTGTGGAAATAGGCCGCCCTTCCGGCGACGAGATGCTCGATCATAGGCTTTCCGAATCCGGCATTGGCGTGGTCGGCGGAGCGGCGTCGGTCACCGGCGCATTGGGCGGGCGATATTTGCTGTCCTTGCGCCGGCGTTCGTGAACCGACTCGTCGAGGATATGGGCGGGGTCGACGGGGCGCGGCTCGGCCCAGGGCAGATAGAAGCCGAACAGCGACAGCCGTTTCCACTGGCGATATTTGACGCGCTTCGGCAGGATCTCGAGCGGCTTCCAGCCCCAACCGAGTGAATTGTGCATCGGAGCGGCCGCATCGGGCGCCGCATAATGATGGTCGTCGTCGGCGAGGCCTTCGCCCTTCGCATATTTGAGAAGATTGCTCCGCGTGATGCGAAGGCCGGCTTTTGCGGCTTCTTCGGTCATCCAGATCAGCGGCCGCTTGGAAAGCGCGCTTTCATCTTCGCGATATCCGCCGCCGACATCCGAATGCACGCCCGGGAACCAGCGCTGTTCGATGTCCTGATCCTGCTTGGCCGAAGGCTCGAACCGGTTGGGAATATGAAGCTGCGGCTGCATCCAGGGGGCGACCCGGAACATGCGGCGCCGCTCATCGAGCGCGAGTGCATGGCGGAATATGCGGACCGAGGGGTTGGTCCGCGTATAGGGAAGCGTCTCCAGCGTCGGAAGCCAGCCGCGGGTACGCGGCACCATCACCGACGCGACCGTATCCCAGACGCCGATGAAATGGATCGCCGGGAAGCGCGCGCCGACCACCTTCGCGAAATGCCAGGCGATCGGCAGCTTGTCCTCTTTCGCGGCTCGCTTGTAGGTGGCAAGCGCATTGTCGCACATATTGAGCTGCGAGGGACGGACGAGGCCCACGAGATGCAGGAAACCGGCGAGCACGCGCGCGGTCCAGGCGCCGCGGCTGAAGCCGAAGATATAGATACGATCGCCTTCCTGCCAATTTTCGACGAGAAAGCGATAGGCGCCAAGGACATTGGCATCGAGGCCATAGCCCATGGCAAGGCCCAGCACCGCCAGCGCCTTCTGCTTCCAGCGATAGAGCCAGTCCACCCGGCCGATGGTTCCGACCCCCGGCGAATAATAGACGAGCTGGCGCTTTCCCTTCTCGGCGATGCGATAGAGTTTGAGGACGTTCGATATGCGAATGTCGCTGATTTCGTCCGAAAGCGCGCCGCCCAGTTCATTGCCGGTGCCGTCGCACAATATGACGAGATTGCGCCCGTCCGGCTTTCGCGCCGCCGTCCTGTCTTGCTGCGCGGACGCCTTGTCCGCTGGCGCTCTCGCCATCTTCGCTTCTCCTTGCCGCTAGTCGGCGACGGCATTGTAGCCCGTCCGCATCGTGCCAGACGGGCCGATTTCGATCAGGATATTGTTGCAGCCGCCCGGGGTTTCGTCGGCATCGGAGCCGATCTTGCGCGGGTTGAGCTCGCACGAGCGGCCCTCGTCCTCGATCCGGTAGAGATCGTCGCGATCGGTGCGGAAGACCTCGCCGCGGCCTTCGAGCTCGGTTACGATCTCGGGATCGGGGAGCCGGACGCGCCGGTAGGGATAGGGCCCCGACGAGATCGCATAGACCGAGGCGCCGACGGCATCGAGAAAGGCGCGCCGCGACGAGGTGAGGCTGCCATGATGGCCGACGACGAGCACGTCCGATTTGAGGTCGGCGGCGCAGCAGGCGATGAGCCTGGCCTCGATGCTGTTCGGCTGCGGCGGCTCGGAGGGCAGTTCACGCTCGCCGCCCTCGGCGTCGCCCGCGAGGAGGATGCTCCGATTTCCGAGATCGAGCCGGACGACGACGCTGTTGCCGTTGGGATCGGCGTAGTTTCGGGGATCGCGGTAGAGAAAGCGCATGCGCGCGCCGGCACCGAGCGCGACCGGCGCCGCGTCCATCATCTTGTCCTGGCGCACGCTGACCGTTCCATTGCAGCCGCTGCCCGAGAAGGTCACGGAGCGCACGCTGTTGGAAGCGATCGCGTCGTGATATTGGACGCCCGGTTCGGCCATCGCGGCCTTGAGGAAATGACAATAGCCATCGGTCTTGTTGACGCGCCCCGACTCCCAGACATGGCCGATCTCGAAGCGGCGGAAGACGTCGGGCATGAGCTGGAGATGATCCTTGTGCGGATGGCTGAGGATCAGATGGTCGATGCGCGCAAGGCCGGGGCGCACGGCTTCGATATAGGCGACGACGCGGTTCTCGTCGCCGCCGTGGAGATCGTCCTGGCTTCCGGCATCGTAGAGCAGCGCGAAATCGCGGCCCTCGACGAATATCGCGAGCCCCGTGCCGACATCGATCACATGCACCTTGTAGGGCGCCCCCGTCAGCGCTTCGCCCGGCGGCGTGCTGCCGATCACCAGTGTCCATGCCTTGCTGACATAGCCCCGCGTGCCGTCGGCCAGCTCGACGCGGTACCAGCCGCTGACCTCGCCGACGAGCCGCGCGCTGTCGCCGGGACGCAGGCGGCCGAGGATGGCGGTGTCGGTAGAAGGCCCTTCGCGTACGAGCACCGCGGTCGATACCCGCGCGCTCGGCACGATGTCGTCCGCCGCGGCGCGCGAAGCGCCGAGCAGGCTGAGCAGAAGCAGGATGGAAAGTGTCAGCGCACGCATGGCATGTCCCCCTGTTTCCCGCTTCCTCTTAGCGCGCCGAGAGCCCGGCGGCTATGTCGCCGCCAAGCCGGCCGCGACGCAGGAAATCGCGCAGATAGCGTTCCATCTCTTCGATTCCGCGCGCGCTCAGCGTAACGCGGATGACGCCGTCCTTCTCGGCGGATGAGGAACGTATCACCAGCTCCCTTTCGACGAGCAGGCCGAGCCAGCGCAGCACCGTGGTGCTGGCGGCCCCTGCGGACATGCAAAGCCGGTCGACGGTGACCGGCTGCCCGCGGTGATGCTGGATGTAGAGATCGAGCAGCATATCCCATGCGGGCTCGGCGAAAAGATCGTAGCGGATGAGGCTGTCGCGGCGCCGGCGATTGTGGAACTCGCGTCGCGCGATGGCCGCGAGCTGATCCTGCTCGCGGCCGCCGAGGGCAGGGATGTCGCCGGCGCGGTTCGGGCCGGGCTCGTCATCCTCAGACGTCACAGCAGGGCCCTTTCGCGCATGCTGACCATATCGGCTCCGGCAAGGATGAGATGGTCGAGAAGCTGGACGCCGACCGCCTGGGTCAGATCGGCGATGCGGCGCGTCAATCTGATGTCTTCCGCACTCGGCTCGGCCGATCCCGACGGGTGGTTGTGTGCGAGGATGACGCCCCGCGCGCCGACATCGAATGCCCGGCCGAGCAGCCGGCGCAGATCGCCTTCGACATGGCCGGCCCCGCCTTGCGCCAGCAGTTCGTCGGCGAGATAGCCCCAATCCTGCGCGACGAAGGTCGCGTGCAGGCATTCGGTGGGCGATTTCGCGATGACGCTGCGCAGATAGTCGCGAAAGCGCGGGTCGCGGATCGAGACCTGCGTTCTTGCGACCTGCTCGCGCAGCCCGGCCTTGATGAGAGCGCGGGCGGCGACGATCGCGCTCACCAGATCATCGTCGCGGCCGAGCGCGGCGGCGAGTTGCTGGGACGAGGCGTCGAGTGCGCGCCCCAGGCTTCCGAAATGGGCGATCAACCGGACGGCGGCGTCGTGCGCGCGGTTGCCGGCGAAGGGTTCGAGGAGATGCGCCACGACCGATATGGCCCGCGGCGGCGCGTCCGCACCGCATGACGCCAGATGCCGCCCGCCAGGATCAGGAGCAGGGCGTAATAAGGGACATAGTTCATCAGGAAATAGGCGAGTTCCGCAATCGTCCGTGCCCCCTCGCGAGCGAAGTGCGAAACGACCGAGACCAGCTGAAACGCCGATAGCCATAAAGGATAGACCCTGTTCGCCTTGAGCGCGACGCCGATGAAGACCGCCGCGACGAGCATATCGATGACGAGGTGACCGATATCGACCGATCCGTAGATCGTCCCGCGCCCGACGAGGGCATGATAGATACGGTCCGCAACATTCATCGCGAGGAGCGCCGCCGCGCAGATCCGTTCGGGACCGGCTCCCCAGCGCAGCGCCGCCACGCCGAGAATCGCGACCGACAGGAAGTTGAAGGACCAGATCCAGCTCACGCCGTGAAACTGGCTCCGCGCGGCGGCGGCGTCAATCGTCAGGCAACCGCCTGTTGTCCGTCCTCTCCGGCGGCGAAGACCTGGGTGTCGTCGTGACCCGGCATGCCCGTGATCAGCGTCTTGTCGGCGACGAGCGCATTATGCGTGCGAAAGACATCGTTCGCGCCGCTGATGTCGGACTGGATCGCGCGGCCGAGCCGGATGATCGCTTCCTGGCCGACATGCGGCGCGGGAATATCCTCGATCTGGCGTGCCCGCAGGATCGAGCTCATCACGTCGAGCTTGGCGAGCAGGCTTTCGTCGGCCTTGGCTTCGGCCGCCCGGATCTGATTGCGGATGCGCATCATATAGGCGGGCACCGGCGTAATCGGATTGGAAGTAGTCATTGTCGTCCCCCCGCCCATGCGCTCGCGGCCATGGGCTCATCATCTTGTCGTCGATGAGGGCGGCGAACTGCCGAGCGCCTCCGTGATCGCCTGCGCCGCGGCAAGGCCGAGGACCAGGCTGGCGATGAGCGCGAACAGGATGATCGCGATCGCCGCACCACGGGTGAGCGCGGCATTGTCACCGTCGAGCACCCTCGGGACGACCCTTTGCTCTTCGGGCCTCGTCCAGGGCGCGTCGATCGTCATCTCGAGCGAGTCCTTGAAGGCGAGGCCAGCCTCCGGGCCGTCCTGGTGCTTTCCTTTCTCGCCGGGCGGCGTTCTGGCGAGATCAATTATTTGCTTGGTAGGTTCTACACATGCGGGAGCGCCGGCTATTTGACGGAAATCGTCCGGTCTTTCGCGGTAGCGCCGCGCAAGCTGCGCGCGCGTGATGCCGCCGAAGCGCGACCGCAATATCTCGATATGGCGGTTGACTGCCGATTCCGAGGTTCCGAGTTTACCGGCAATTTCCTTGCTGGTCAGGCTTCGTGCAAGGAGACCGAGAACCGCCGCCTGCTTTTCGGTCAGCAATTCGAATTCGTCGGGCTCTGATTTCGAGTCATTATCGGTCGGCATCGTGCCGCGATATTAACCATAAATTTACCTTACGGCAAAAGACCGTTTCGGAAGGAGATGCTGCCAATCTGGTGACGATCGCACGGGGCAGGGCGACGCGCCGGCTCTCCTGTCTTGTGCAAGCGGGCTTTCCTACAATCTTCCTTGCTGTCATCCTTGCTGCATGAAGGGACCGGATTCGAAGAAATGGCGCGATCGCGCACTCGCGATCGAATTCTGGATCGCGACGATCGTGGTTGGCGGCTCCTTCCTCGTCGGCGCCTGGCAGATGGTGCGCCGCTTGTTCTAGCCCCCATGACCAGGCGGGAAGAATGGACGAAGAGATCGGATGCCATGTCGCCTGAGGAGCATGTCTGGGCCTGCGCGCTCGCAATCGAACGTCAGCATGGGCCACGGGCCGCGGTTGTCGTCGCCGAACGGATCGGGGCGCTGGCGCTCGCCGGCGACCGCGAAGGCATCGCGATGTGGAAAGCCATCGCCGTCTGTCTCGACGAACTGATCACGGCGCAAAATGGGACACAAGGCCACTGAAACCGCCGTTTACCTCATCCGATAGGGTCATTTTGGCGAGGAAAAGGTTCCCGCGTTCGCCTGAGTTTGCTATTCGCCGCGCGCCTCGCCATCAGCACCCGGCTGGTCTGGACGAGAGGCCGACAAGGCGCAGGGCATTATGACGGAGGATATCGAGAGGCTGCAGGTTGTCCGCGCGATCCGCGATGCGCTGGTCGAGCAGATGCTTCGTCTCGACCAGCTGGGCGAAAGCCGCACCGCGGCCGACCTCAGTCCGGCGATCGATCGTCTGAATCGCGAACTCGGCGAAGCGCCGAGCGACGAGGAAATCGAACGGCTGCGGCGCAATCTTTTTATGAATTGACGCTGCGCTGCGCCTGGCTCCAGCGCGCATGCTGTTCGGAGACTCGGATCAGTCCTCGAAATTGTCGAAATATTCGTCGAGCCGGCAGCGTGTATCGTCGGCCAGGCTCACGATGATCCGCCGTCCGTCGGCGGGATCGGCAATGCGCTCGAACCGCCCGTCGTCGACCATTGTCTTGATCCAGCGCAGCGCCGTCGTTGCCGGTACCGCGGCGGCGATGCAGAGGCTCGAAACCGATATCTCGCGCCGTTCATAGTGCGCGGCATAAAGATCGAGCATCATGTCCCAAGCGGGATCAGCGAACAGGTCGGACGGGAAGAATTGGTCGCGCTGCCGGCGTTTGCGAATGAGCCTGCGCACCAGCTTGGCACGGCCGCTGTCGAAACCTCTGGGGCCGGCATCGCGGTGCCTGCTGTCGATGGGAGCCCGCGCGAGACCTGCGAAAGACGGTCTTACCGCGGGTTCGCGATGCGTGTGTCCACCGTGACGATAGTCCGCTGCGAGCGGTTGGAGGGAAGCGCCGGTAGCCGATGGAACGGGAATGCCGCGCATCAGCCTTCGCACCATGCGCTCGAGTTCGTCGAGACGCGCGTAAAGCTCGCTATCCTGCGAGCCCGTTTCAGTGCCTATGCCCCCCATGCGTTGCCCTTTCCTCCGAAATGACGCAGCATTTATGTCCGAATTCTAGCATGGTTTCTGCGGTGTTTACATCCATTCTGGCGCGATCGGCACCAAGCGCACCATCCGCTTGGCCGAGGTGCCCGGATTTTTCCAGCCCGAACAAGTCGCTGTCCGGGACAAGCCGCCATTCCTGACGGCTCTCGATCATGTGCGCGAAGCCGCCATGGTCGATCGATGATCATGAGAGCTGTGCCGATTTGCCACCGGATCGGCTGCGGCATCGCCGCGAAATGGACAGCTTCTCGATAGCGGCGTCAAACCGGATCGATCGGTGCGTTGTATTGCGGCGCTTTTCGAGTCCGTGCGCTCAGCTTCGCGAGTCTCCGGGCGTGTGCCCTTGCCGGTCGAGCAAGGCGGTTGGTCACCGCGCAATTCATCTTTTAGGATTGACCCGTCATTCCGACGAGGTGCTGAGAAGGCTTCTGATCGTATCCGGTCGGCGCGATGCCCTGATCGCACTTTAGGTGTCTGCGCTGCGTGGACGTCTCATTGAAACACTTGCCTTTCTCGACAAGCTGTTTCCCAATGCGTCGAGCGTCGCGCCAAACATCGCTGAAGGCCGTGTTTTCGATACGGATTATTCTTAGGTGTCGCTTCGCGTGGCCGCTTTGAAATACGCCGGTGGCAACATCTGTTGCCGCCGAGGAATTGGGTCGACCATAGCCGAACGGGTTCACGCTCCGCCTTCGGAAGCAGGCGCCGTTTCTCATCTTGGTTGGCGTTCCGGCAGGCGCCCAGATGAGATCGTCTGCGATGGTCACGCCCTCATTACCGCGGGGGTAGCGGCGCGATCGCCTTTCGAGTCGCCCACCGAGATGGCGCCTCTACTTTCTGAGTAGGCGCAACCAAGGACAGCCAGTCCTTTATCGGCCAGGGGCGGCAACTTTGCCCCCTTCCCGAGGGCGTGACTTATTAGGCGCCAGGGTGCCGACCCCATATTTTCGCACAGGGCCGTTAAGCCTTTGAGTAGAGTGGTCGAAAATCGTTCCTGAACGCAATCTGTCATCGGATCATCGAGGCAGAAATCATGCGAGGCGACCCCCCAACCCCTTCACGCATTCTCTCGAACAGCGTTCGGAGAAATATTTTCCTGTCGGCGCAATCGAGCGTCCGCCTCTCTCAGCTGTTAGCCTTCGGAGGTTGCCTATGGGCGTGGGGAAATTTGCCGCTTGCGCAATGCGCCAGCGTTATTGCCTTAGCGGTATTGGCAGCGCTCTCGGGGGATGGGGTTCGAAGGGCGCGTTCGCTGCGAGGTGTATTTCTTCGCAATGCGCCGTCCCGGATATTCGAAACCGTGGTCACGCTCGTGGCCCTTGCGATGCGCCTGTCACCTCTTGAGCGCGACCTTGTCGCTGCCAGCTTGCTGAACCTGCTGTATCGATTTTGAAGGCCGACGCCGCCAGCCTGTCAACTTGATGGGTGCGACATTCCGTCACCTCACCCTGTCCTAAGGAATAGGTCCGCCTCGCCATCGGCCTGCAGCCGCTAGCCCCTTGCACGATAGGCGAGGGCCGGGCGGTCCGCGATGCTCGGTTCGATCCTTCCGGCGCCCGCTTCAGCGGGCTGAAGGAGGTCCCATTCAGCGAGGAGAGTCCCGTGGCACAGAAAATCGTCATTATCGGAGCCGGCTTTGCCGGACTGCTGGCCGCCCTTTCGGCGGCACGACTGCGCGACGAGAAAGGCGTTTCCCCCGCGGACCTGACCATCACCGTCGTTGCGCCCGAACCGGCGCTGATCGTCAGACCGCGCCTCTACGAACGCAATCCCGCGTCGATGACGGCTCCCCTCGGCGAGCTGTTCGCCGCGACCGACATCGATTTTCGCGCCGGCTGGGTCGACACGATCGATGCGGCGAAGGGCACCGTCCGTCTGACGGGCGCGGACGGCTCGGTCGAAGTCCTGCTCTATGATCGTCTGATCGTTGCTGCGGGCAGTCAGGGATTTCAGCCGCCGATACCTGGCCTTGCCGATTTCGGCCATAGCGTGAACGATCGGGCTGCCGCGGTCGCACTCGATAAACATCTGCAAGCACTCGCCGATCGACCAGCGTCCCCGGCGCGCGATACTGTGGTGGTGGTCGGCGGCGGGTTCACGGGCATCGAGGTGGCGACCGAAATGCCCGGCCGGCTGCGCGAAATCCTGGGGCAGGATACGCCGGTGCGCGTGATGGTCGTCGAGCATGGGCCGTGCGTCGCGCGCGACATGGGCGACGAACCGCGCCCCTATATCGAAACGCGGCTGCGCGCGCTCGGCATCGAGACGATCGCCGGATCGGGGGTTTCCGGCCTCGACGAAGGCGGCGTCACGCTCGACAATGGCGAGCGGATCGAGACGGCCACGGTGATCTGGTCGGCTGGCATGCGCGCGTCGCCCCTGACCGCACAATTGCCCGGCGAGCGCGACACGCTCGGCCGCGTCGTCGTCGATCCCGATCTGCGGGTTCCAGGGGCGCCGCATATTTTCGCAACCGGCGATACCGCGAAGGCGGCCACCGACGACAAGGGCAATTTTTCGCTGATGTCGTGCCAGCACGCGCGCCGTCTGGGCGCCTTTGCCGGGCATAATGCCGCCGCAGACCTGCTTGGCGAGACAACCCTGCCATATGACCAACCATCCTATGTCGTGTGCCTCGATCTCGGTCCCGACGCCGCGATCTTCACCCGCGGATGGTCGCCGCGGACCGTCGAGATCACCGGGCCCGAGGCGAAGAAGGTCAAAATGGAGGTCAATAGTGTGTGGATATATCCGCCCGCGGCGGAGCGCGCGGCGGCGTTCCAGAATGCCTTCGAGGCGCGCACGGTCGATTTCTGAGGGGCGCTTTGCCGGGCTCCGCGATGGTGCGCGTCGCCTCTCTCAATCTTCGACCGACATTTTTCCGGCGGGCCGCATTGCGGTCCGCCGTTCCTTTCGAACAGGAACTCTCCATGACTGCTATGCAATTGCCGCTCGATACGCCCTTCGGCCCGTTCACGACCGCCGCTGACGTCGCTGATGGCGTCGATCTTACGGGCAAGACCGCGATCGTCACGGGCGGCGCATCGAATCTGGGCTTTGAGACGGTCAAGATTCTCGCTTTGAAAGGCGCTCATGTTGTCGTGCCTGCACGCGATACGGGCGCGGCCCGGCAAGTTTTCCATAATATGCCAAACATCGAAGTCGCCGCGATGGATTTGCTCGACCCATCGTCGATCGCGGGATTCGCGTCCGGTTTTATGGAGAGCGGGCGCGCGCTCGATCTCCTGATCCTGAGCGCGGGAGTCATGGCGTCCCCGCTGTTCCGCGATGCCGCTGGTCGGGAAGGCCAGTTCGCGACCAACCATCTCGGTCATTTCCGGCTTGCAGCGTCGCTCTGGCCGCGGCTTCGCGGTGCAGCCGGCGGCGCGCGCGTGGTCATCCTGTCATCGCGTGCGCATCAGCTTGGCGGACTCGATCTGTCCGATCTCGATTTCAGGCGCCGCGCTTACGACAAGTGGCTGGCGTACGGCCAGGCCAAAACGGCCAATGCCCTCTTCGCCGTCGGACTCGATGCGCGCGGCGCCGATCATGGCATTCGCGCCTATTCGGTCCACCCCGGTTCGATTCTGGGCCCGCTGGCGCGCCACCTGAGCCGGGAGGAGATCGAGCAGTTCGGGGCGGTGCATCCGGACGGCACGGCGGTCGTCGATCCGGGCCGCGACCTCAAGAATCCGCAGCAGGGTGCAGCCACGACGATCTGGTGCGCCACGTCGCCCGCTCTGGCGGGTGTCGGCGGGGTCTATTGCGAAGACTGCGACATCGCCTTCGTCGAAGCGGACGGCGAACTCGGCGGCCCCGGCGTGCGCCCCTTCGCGATCGACCGCGAAACGGCCGAAGCGCTGTGGCGCGAAAGTGCCCGGTTGCTCGATATTCATCAGCCGGGATATTGCTGATGACCGCCGAACCGACGCGGGGGCAGGTCCGCCGGCTTTGCGTTTTTTCGGGTTCGAGCGCGGGAATCTCGCCTGCCTATGGAGCCGCCGCACGGAGGCTTGGCGAGCAGCTGGCGTTCGGCGGAATAGACTTGGTCTATGGCGGCGCGTCCGTCGGCCTGATGGGCGCCGTTGCCAACGCCGTGCTGGCGCGCGGCGGCCGGGTGATCGGCGTCATTCCGCAGGCGCTCGTCGAAAGGGAAATTGCCCATCCGCGGCTGACCGACCTGCGCATCGTGGCCTCGATGCACGAGCGCAAGGCTCTGATGGCCGAGCTGTCCGACGGCTTCATCGCACTTCCCGGCGGGATCGGAACGCTGGAGGAACTGTTCGAGATCTGGACCTGGGCGCAGCTTGGAAGTCACATCAAGCCATGCGCCATGCTCAATGTATCCGGTTTCTATGACGGGCTGCTGCGATTCCTCGATCATATTGCCGAGCAAGGCTTTTTGAAGCCTGTCCACCGCGACATGCTGATCGTCGAGGACGATCCCGCTGTGCTCCTGCGGGCCATGGCGCAATATCGTGCGCCGGTGGCGAGCAAGTGGATCGGCCCGGCTCAAAGATAGGCTGACGCATCCTCGCTTCGGCGGGTTGGCGCTGCCGCGATCGCAAATGGCCGGGACGAACGTGGCGGTTCGTCCCGGCCTCTATTTTAGCTCTGGATGAAATCGAGCATATCCCTGTTGATCACGTCGGCGTGGGTCGCCGCCATGCCGTGCGGAAAGCCTTCATAGGCCTTCAGCGTGCCATTCGCGAGCAGCTTCGCCGAAAGCGGCGCCGAGTCGGCGAACGGCACGACCTGATCGTCGGTGCCGTGCATGACCAGCGTCGGCACCGCAATCTTCTTCAGATCTTCGGTGAAGTCGGTTTCGGAAAAAGCCTTGATGCAGTCGTAGTGCGCCTTGGCGCTCCCGACCATGCCCTGCCGCCACCAGTTCTGGATCAGACCCTGGCTGACCTTCGCACCGTCGCGGTTGAAGCCATAGAAGGGACCCGAGGCGACATCGAGATAGAATTGCGACCGGTCCTCGGCGAGCGCCGTGCGGAACCCGTCGAACACCTCGATCGGAAGGCCGCCGGGGTTGCTGGCCTTCTTGACCATGACCGGTGGAACCGCGCCGACGAGGATCAGCTTTGTGATCGTTCCCGCTTTGGCGCGCGCGGCATAATGCGCCGCCTCGCCGCCGCCGGTCGAATGGCCGATATGCACCGCGCCCTTGAGATCGAGCGAAGCGACCAGCGCCGCGACGTCGGCGGCATAGGTGTCCATCTCATTGCCCTCGTCGGTCTGCGTCGAGCGGCCATGGCCGCGCCGGTCGTGGGCGATCACGCGGTAGCCCTGCGCGAGGAAGAAGAGCAGCTGGTTGTCCCACTCGTCGGCAGTGAGCGGCCAGCCGTGATGGAAGACGAGCGGCTGCGCGTCGCGCGGCCCCCAGTCCTTGTAGAAGATCTGCGCGCCGTCATTCGCGGTAATATAGGTCATCGGATCGGCTCCTTGAGGGGGTGTCGGGGGAATGGCGCCAAGGCTCACAGCCGGCCAGTTCAACCCGCCCGCAAGGGTCGCTGCGCTGCCGGCGACGACGAATGCCCGGCGATCGATCATGAAATCGTGAAGTAGGGACATGCTGTGAACCTTCGCGTCGAGCCGCTTCCATCCGGGGTCGCCCCGAAAGCAAGCGGCCTTTCTGCAATAAGGATTTTCCGTGGCAGTGCGATTATACAAGAGGTGCACCATGACTATGCCAAGGTCGGGCCGGACGCACGACTAGTCGCCTCCGCCCTCCGCTATCGGAAGGGAGAAGGTGAACCGCGCGCCGGCGGGGTCGATATTCTCGGCGCTGAGCGGTCCGCCATGCGCCTCGACGATCGAACGGCAAATGGCGAGGCCCATCCCCATGCCGTGCGCCTTGGTCGTAAAGAAAGCCTCGAAGACGCGGTCGGGATCGGCGAGGCCGGGCCCCGTGTCGCTAATGTCGATGCGCACGCGATCGCGTTCGACCGACCCTTCCAGCCGCAATCTACGGCGATGGTCCTCGGGCATGGCCGCCATCGCGTCGATCGCGTTGCGCGCGAGGTTGACGACGACCTGCTGGATTTGAACCGCGTCGATTGCGACGCGCGGAATCGCGGCGAGCCGAACCTCGAGCGCCGTGCGATGGCGGACGAATTCTTCGGCAAGAAGCTCGCGAACCTCCTCGACGAGCGCGCCAAGGTCGGTGTCCTGTCGCGATCCGGTGCCCTTGTTGAAGAGCGCTCGGATATGGCTGATGATATCGGCGGCGGACTGCGCGCTTCGCGCTATCCGGTCGACAATCATCTGCGCCCGGGCGACATTGGGAGGGGCGCCGGCGAGCCAGCGCTGGCACGCCTGCGCATTGGTCATGATCGCGGCGAGCGGCTGGTTGACCTCGTGGGCGATCGATGCCGAGAGTTCGGCAAGGCTCGCCGCTTCGCCCGCCCTTGCCAGCCTGTCCTGCGCTTGGCGAAGCTCCTCCTGCGCGCGAACCTGATCCTCAATATCGAGGCAAACCCCGTTCCATTGCGCGATCGTTCCGTCTTCGGCCCGCATCGCGGCGAGCCGGGTCTCGACCCAGCGGTAAACGCCGTCGAAGCGGCGTTGCCGATGCGTGAGCGCATAGAGCGCGCCGGTTTTGAGCGAATGATCGAGGCGCTCATAAACTGTGCCGAGATCGTCTGGGTGGATGATAGCCGCCAACAGGCTTTGCAATCGCGGCACACCGGTTTGATCCTTCGCCGCGACGTCGAAACCGAGGAACTCGCGCATGTGGCGGCTGAAATAGACGGGCATGCCGTCGGCGGTCATGCACCAGATCAGCGCGGGCGCCGTTTCGATCAGCTCGCGCAGCGAGCGCTCGCTCTCGCGAAGCGCATCATCGGTCTTGCGGAAGACGTCGATGTCGAACCCCGTGCCGTACCAGCCCGTGATGCGACCGTCCGCGGCGCGGGCGGGGCGAATGGCAAAGCGGTGCCACACATAATCGCCGGTCGCCCGCAGCACGCGATATTCGTAATTGAAAGGCTCTCCGCTGCGCATGCAGCGTCTCAGCTCGACCGAAGCACCTTCATAATCTGCCGGATGCACGCCCTTCTTCCAGCCAAGATCACCGCCATCGAGAAAGGCTTTGCCGCTCAGGGGTTCGTTGAAATCGTCGAGCGTCATCGCAAGCGATGTCTGCGCCATGGGCGTTGCATAGGTGAAATATCCCTCGGCGTCGAAGGCGAAGGCAGAGCCATAGACATCCTCGATGATCCTCGCGGCCTTCACCGCATCGCCGGTTTCCCCGAGCGAACTGGCGACCGTCCAGTCCGCGTCCGGGTCGTGAACGAGCGGGAGCAGAGGCACATTGGCTGCATAGGCGGGTTCGGCGCGATACTTGCGCCAGCGCCAGCCGCGGGCCGACGCGCGCTCGCGATAGCTCACGACCTGCGGCACGCCGCTGCAGAAGGCCCGCGCCTCGGCCTGCGCGATCGCCCGGTGGTCGCCGGGATGAACCATATTTACCGCTTCAACAGTGCCGGCGTGTCGCCGGCGAAGAAGAGCGCCCGCCGCGACGCCGATCGCCAGGCCGGCGAACAGGCCGACCGGCTCGATCATGGCGCCGGGCGTGCCGGCGGCAATTCTACACGAAATTCCGCGCCGCCATCCGGATGATTGGAGGCCGAAACGTCGCCCCCGTGCGCAGCAACGATCGACCGGCAAATCGCCAGCCCGATTCCCATCCCTTGCGCCTTGGTCGTGAAGAAGCCATCGAAGATTTGGCCGAGATGCTCTGGCGCGATTCCCGGTCCGCGGTCGCGCAAGGTGAGAACCGCCCCGCTCTCGGTGCCGGCTGCGGTCGCGACGTGGATTTCCCTTTCGTTTTCGCTCGATGTTTCCACGGCCTGCGCCGCATTGATCAGCAGGTTGACGATCACCTGTTGGAGCTGGATGCGGTCGCCGACGATTTTGGGAACGCTCCGGGCATAGGACGTCGTCACGCGAATACCGCGTGTCTCGATCTCGTGACGCACGAAGAGAAGGCTTTCCTGCACGACGTCGTTGAGCGCGACCGGAACCGGCTCGGGGGCCTGCTTGACGGCCATACCGCGGATGCGCCGCACGATATCATCGGCGCGGCGAGCACTGGTCGCGATCCGCGTGGTCAACTGCGCGACCTTGCCGATGTCGGGTTCGTCGCGGGCCAGCCAGCGAAGGCTGGTCTCGGCATTCGTCATGATCGCTGCGAGCGGCTGGTTGACCTCATGGGCGATCGAGCTGGTCAGCTCGCCGAGCGTCGAGATACGCGCGGCATGGCTGAAATCGGCCTGGAGTTGCCTGAGCTCGGTTTCGATGCGGAGGCGTTCCGTCACGTCTTCGAGACTGAAGATCGTCGTATCGAGTTCGAGCAGCGGCTCGGGATAGGTGACCGAAAAACGGACGTCGAGCAGGCGGCCGTCGAGCGCGCGTATCTTCATGAACTCGCTGTAATTCTTGCGCCCGCTGAACCGCCCTATCATGACGCGGCGCAGCGAGTCCGGGCTTTCGGTGAACAGATAGCCAACGGGCCGGATCAGATCCTGAACGCCCGCGCCGCCGACGAGTTCGATGGCGCAGCGATTGACGTCGGTGACCGGAACGCTCGCTGCAGCGAACTCGACGAGTTCGGGGTGATCGTCGAGATGGGCCGCGAAGTCGGTGACGCCGCGCGAGCGCAGCTCGGCGTATATCTTGCCCATGTGGCTCGCATCTACCTGCCAGAGCGCGACCGGCATATAGTGAATGAGCTTGCGGTAGCGCGCCTCGCTGGCGCGCAGATAGAGATAGGATCGATCGTCGTCGGCCGCGCCGTCGACGGCGACGAACAACCGGTCCGGTCGATCGTCGCCCGCGCGCCACACGGTAACGAGGGGATCGCGCAGGATGCCATCGGACGCGAGGCGGCGGTGGACGCTTCGGCTCCCGCGATCGGCGAGCGCATCGAGGATGAGATCGGCAAGAATCGTCCGGCTCTCGACCGGCCAGAAAGCCGCAACCGATTGGCCAGCCATCAGGGCCCGTCCGCGATTGCCGCCGACCAGCCTCGCGGTCCGATCGTTGACCTCGACGATCCGTGCGGCATTGACGAGGCCGTGGAGAAGTTCGTCGCGTTCGGACGTGTCGGCGCCGGGCGCGCGGGCTGCGAGACGAGCGAGGATGTCGGCGGCGGGCGCAACGTCGATTTCCCAGCTTGCGGCCATGGACCGATCCGGGACTGGGTCGTCCGCTCCTGTCGGACCGGGTGCCTCGGGCTCCGCGCGGGCATATTCGACCACGTCACGCAGCGTTCCGGCGGCGTCATAGCGCAGATACCGCCGGATTTTTGCGACCCGCACGTCGCCGTCGCGCGTGCGGCGCCGAATACGCCCCTCCCACGCACCTTCCTGAAGTAATTGCGACCAGGCGTTCGCCTCGTCGGCCGGCGCGGGCGACAGCTGCGCGCCATCGGTCCCGCAAACGGCGAGTGCGGGCCAGCCGAACAGGCGCTCGGCGGCCGGGTTCCAATAGCGTATGATCCCGGCGGGATCGAGGATGACGATGCTCTCCGATGCGAGTTCCGCAATGCCCGCCACATCGCTCTCAAGCGGGTCGAGCAGCGTCGCCGTCACCGCTTTGAGCCCGAACCTGAGCTCGCGATTGCCTGCGCAAGCGCTCCCAGCAGATGCTCGTCGGTGACGGGCTTGGTGAGCCACGCGCACGCACCGATCGCGAGCGCGTGGGAACGCGTCGATTCGTCGAGCACCGACGACAGCACGATCACCGGCAATCCTGCGCGCTCGTTGCGCAATCGTGCGATCAGCTCGATGCCCGACATACCCGGCATGCGAATGTCGGTCACAAGGCAATCGAATTGGCCGACGCGGCGCGCCGCAAGAAACTCGGCTGCGCCCTCGAAGCATTCGCAGGCGAGCCCCGAGACCATCAACAGGTCGCCCAAGGCTTCGCGCACGGCCTCGTCATCGTCCACGATCGCGACGGTCGGCATATGGGACAAGCGGCGGCATCCTCTTTCACGCGGCCTCCGTGGCCGAGGGGGCCAATGTCGCGCAGCTTGTAAGCCATTATAACCATACCAAAGTCTAGGCCGGGGCAGGTTCGCGCACCTCCGCCGGCAATTTTTCCCATGCCCGGATCAGTTCGCCGACCGAGGCCGCCTGCATTTTTCGCATAACATTGCTGCGGTGCAGCTTGACGGTGATCTCGGTTATACCGAGGTCGTAAGCGATCTGCTTGTTCAACCGTCCGAGTGCAACCTCGCGCATGACCTGGCTTTCCCGCGGGGTCAGCGTCGCATAGCGTTCGACCTGTTCGTGAACGATCCGCGCATTGGCACGTTCGGCAATATCGCGTTCGATCCCTGCGGTCACCGCGTCGAGCAATGTCTGATCGCGGACCGGCTTCGTAAGAAAATCGATCGCGCCGGCCTTCATCGCCTGCACCGACATCGGGATGTCGCCGTGCCCGGTCAGGAAAACGATGGGTTTGGAAATGCCGGCGGAGGCCAGATGCTGCTGGAGATCGAGGCCGCTTGCGCCAGGCATGCGCACATCGAGGACAAGGCATCTCGCGCGATCGAGGAGCGGGGACTCGATGAGGTCGCGGGTCGAGGCACAGCATTCCGCTTCTATCCCGACCGACAGCATCAGTTCGCTGATCGCCGTGCGAACCTCCTCGTCGTCGTCGACGACGAGCACGAGCGGGGATTCTTCTCCGGATGCGGGATTGATCATCGCTGCCTATCCTCTGATTGCGCCGAGCGCGTGCGCCGCATGGCGAGCCTCGCATCGAACCAGGCCCTGGTGTCGCCGCCGAACTCGGCGGGGGCCTTGCGCTCGAGCCGCGAGCCAATGTCGGCCAGCGTCTCGCTCGCCAGCGCGTCGCGCATTGCCTTTTCGGCCTTGAGCATCACCGCATGGATCGAGCAGACGCCGCGCGTCGCCCATTCGGGTGCGCCGCCGTCGAAGAGCGCGCAGCGGCCGCGAATTTCCTGGCAGTCGAAGAGGGGTTTGCGCCCTTCGATCGCATCGACGAGTTCGAGCACGCTGATCGCCTCGGGCGGGCGGGCGAGTCGATAGCCGCCGCGCACGCCTTCGACCGCGACAACGATCCCCGCCTTCTCCAGTTTGGCAAAAATCTTGGCCGCGAAGCTGGGCGAAATTCCCTGGAAGAGCGCGAGATCGCGGGCGCTGCGCGGGGCATCGCCTGCATCGATCAGGCCCAGCAGGCAATGCAGCCCATATTCCACGCTCACGGTCAGGTGCGCCATAACGCGGAGTATATTTGTCCGCGTTAGGCAAGGCAAGGCAATTGTGCCTTGCCTTGCCCGCCGCAGACGCCGCTTCCGGAGCGGACGACCGATTTTCAAAAGTGCCAGGCGACGCCCGCCAGCACTTGATGGCGATCCCACCTGGTTTCGCCGCCCCCGAGGTCGCTGTAACGATATTCGAGGCGCGCCGAGAGACGATCGGTGACCGCGCGTTCGACGCCTCCGCCGACCGACCAGCCGTCGAGATTGTCCTTGCCGCGGCGGGGGCCGTCGAGGTCCAGGATCTGCACGCGGGTCCGGATATTCTCATAGCCGCCGCGCGCATAAACGAGCGTCTTGTCGGTCACGAGGTAACCGGCGCGGACGCCGACGTCGAAGCCATATTCGGGATTGATCGCCGCCGAGGCATCCTTTTGCGAGCGCGACAGGCCGTCGTCGAAACCGAAATTGACCGCCCCTTCGGCCGACAGCACGACCTTGCCGGTCGGCTGGAGATTATAGCCGAAGAAGATCCCGGCGGTGGCCGCATCGCGGCTGTCGTCGATCGTGACGATGCCAAGGTCGGTCTCGACCGACCCCAGCTTGTTCTGGCTCCATCCGGCCTGTGCGCCGACATAGGGGCCCTCGAAGGGTTGGGCGGCCGCGGGCGCCGCGGTGCCGACGGCGATCAGCGCGCCGAGCGAGAGAGGGAGAGCAAGTTTTCTCAAGGCATGTTCCTTTCTGTCATTTGAAAATTGGGGCGCGCGCGGCTGGGGGGCGGGGCCGCGCGCGCCCCGCAGTCAGGCGCTCTTCCGGGGAGGAAGGAAGGCGCCATCGATGCCGCCCGGCCAGGGCGTCACCGTTTCACCGGCGACCATCCAGGTGCCGGAATCCTTGCGCATACGAAGCTCGTACATCGCGGGCGGAGCGTCGACGCTCATGCGCCGATAGAGGATCGCCGTCGCATGATCGCCCTGCTGCTCGATGTGCAGCACCCGATGTTCGGTCGAAAGCGGCGCTTCGCCCGCGTCGCGGCGGGACCGGAATTCAGCAATCGAGTCGTCGCGGCGGATCCGGGTCACCGCACCATCGCTGCCGAGCACCAGGAAAATCTGGTCGGGCGTGTAGAGCCTTTCCATGCCTTCGATGTCGTATGCGCTGCCGATATGGACGACGTCGTGGATCAGGGCGGGAATGGCGGGATCGACGGGAGATTGGGTCATGTGTTTTCCTTGGATGTTTGGGGGCGGATCAGAGCAGCGCCATGCCGCCGTCGACGCGAAGGTTGATGCCGGTCACGAAGCTGCTGGCGTCGGACGCGAGGAACAGCGCCGCGCGCGCGAGTTCCTCCGGCCGGCCGAGCCGCGCGAGCGGGATTGCGCCCGCCATCATTTCGGCGAAGGCACCGCGCGCTTCGGGCGCCACGCCGAGCTTGCCGAGGATTTCGGTTTCGGTCGGCCCGGGACTGAGCATGTTGACGCGAATGCCGCGGTCCTTGAATTCGAGCGCCCAGCTTCGCGCGAACGCCCCGATCGCCGCCTTGGTCCCGGCATAGACGGCGTGGCCGTCGAGCACCTTGTCGCTTGCGAGCGAGCCGACAAGGATGATCGAGGCGCGCTCTCGCAAGTGCGGCGCGATCGCCTGGACCCCAAAGAAGGTGCCGCGGGCATTGATTCCGAACTGCATGTCATATTCGGCTTCGGACACCTCGCCCGATGGCGTGATCGTGTTGACGCCGGCGTTCGCCATGTAGATGTCGGCGCCGCCGAAGTGCTCGCGCACGAGGTCAGCAACAGCGTTGTGGTGCGCCGGGTCGGCAACGTCGCCGCAGATCGCCGCCGCAGCGGGGCCGATCGACCGGACTGCCTCGTCGAGTGCGGCCTGGCGGCGCCCGGTGATCACCACCTGCGCGCCCTGCTCGGCAAAGAGTTTCGCGCTCGCGAAACCGATGCCGCTGTTGCCGCCGGTAACCACGGCGACCTTTCCGTTCAAACTGTCCATAATTCACCTCTGTGGTTGGAGACGGAGATGAATTTGGCTTTTCCAATCTGGAAAATTAGACAGGAGACGGGCACATCATTTTTGCTTAAAACTATCGAATGACCGCTGGCCTCGAACCGACGACCGGACTTCATGCCTTCGTGCGCGCTGTCGAGGCGGGGTCGTTCAGCGCTGCGGCGCGTCTTGCCGGGACCACGCCCTCCGCGGTTTCGAAGAGCGTCGAACGGCTCGAACGACGCCTCGGCGTCAAACTTTTCCTCCGGTCGACCCGTTCGCTGACGCTGACCGTCGACGGGACCGCTTATTACGAGCGCATCGCGCCGCTGCTGCATGCCCTCGACGAGGCCGGCGACGCGTTGAGCGGTGCCGACCGCGCGCAGGGCGTGCTGCGCGCCAGCCTTCCCGGGGTGCTCGGTCCCGCTCTGGTGGAGGCGCTCACGCAGGAATTCGTGCCGCGCTATCCCGAGATCAAGCTCGAGATCGGCATAACCGACCGCCATGTCGACCTGATCCGCGAAGGCTATGACGTGGCGTTGCGCGTCGGCGAAACGGGGAATGTCGACTGGATGGCGCGACGTCTCGCGACCCTGCCGCTCATCCTCGTCGCGGCGCCTCAATGGCTCGAACGCGTGGGGCATCCCGCAACGCGCGAAGCGCTCGCGCAATTGCCGCATATCCGGTATCGGCTTGGAGCGCAGGCCTATCCCATTCGCTTCGCCGACGGGACCGACCTGCTTCCCGAAGGGGCACTCGACACCGATTCGGGTCAGGCGATGCGGATTGCGGCGCTCGGCGGCGTCGGCATTGCGCAGCTGCTTCGGCTGGCGGTGGCGGAAGATCTCGCCGCGGGACGCCTCGCCGAGATATTTCCGCACGATCCGCTCGCCCTGGTTTCCGTCCAGGCGCTGCACGCCTTCGGCCGTCTTGCCCCGCTGCGCGTCCGATTGTTCATCGATTTTCTTGCCGACAGGCTTGCTGCGCACTCGGTCTGATCGACCTTTGGCGCGCAGCGAAGCGGGTTCGCACGGATGCCGCATTTCGAAATTTCCTCGATTGGAAGGGTCAGTGTTCCGCCCGTTGGGGGCATACCGGCGCGATCGGTCGGTACGCCCCCGGGGGGAGCCTTCGGCCGGAGATCAGAAATCCCAGAAGGCAGCGACCCAGCGGAACGCGTCGCCATCGGCGGCGACGCGACCTACCGACGGGAAGGGCAGGTGCGTCGCGACGAGATACTCGCCGCTGGCGGCCGCCTGCTGCAACAGGCGGACGCGCACGCGCACCGATTCCTCGGGATCGTGTTCGAAGCCGTTGTGCCAGTCGGGATGGTCGAAACCGACGGGGAAGAGCGCGTCGCCCGCGAAGGTCAGGCGCTCGCCGCCCGACGCGACATGGACGATACAGTGCCCCGGCGTGTGCCCGCCGGTCAGCTTTGCGACCACGCCCGGCGCCACTTCGCACTCCTCGTCGAAGGCCATGATCTTGTCGGCATAAGCATCGATGAACTGCGTAGCGGTCTTGCGCAGAACCTCGGGAACGGGGTTAGGCATCGCGGTCTGTTCGAAGTCGGGGGTCTGCCAGAAGGCGATTTCGGTGGCCGTCACGTGAATTCGGACGTCGGGCCGCAGGCGCTGCTTCACATCATCGACGAGCAGGCCGCCGACATGATCCATATGCATATGCGTGATGATGATGTCGGTGACCGATGCCAAGTCGATCCCGGCCGCCTGCAGCCGCTTGGGAAATTGGCCGGCGCGCGGAAAGCCGGGGAACTGGCCGCCGAGGCCCGCATCGACCAATATGGTCTTGTCGCCGCTGCGCAACACGAGGACGTTGAGAGCCCAGTCGAACATGTCGGGTCCGACGAACATATCCTTGAACCATTCGGCGCGGACCGCGGGGTCCACGTTGGTGGCCATCGTTTCGGTGGGCAGCGGCAGCACGCCGTCACTGACGACAAGCACGTCGATGTCGCCGATCTGCAGCGCATAACGCGACGGAACCAGCTCTTCGAAGCCCGATTTCTCGGGCGTTGCAATAGTGTCGGGTTTCATGTCTCGATCCTCCTGAAAGCCGTGCAATCACGACATTCAGCAAGCTAGGTGGCGGTCAGCTCCTGGTCGATTGGATCGAGGCATTGGTTGGGGCATACCTTCGGACAGGGACGATTGCCGGCATCGATAGGCGCAAAGCTGCTTTCGAGTGCTTTGCGGGGCTGACATGGACAATGCCCCCGGGGAACGAACGCTTTGGCCTGTCACTAAGCGTCCGCTCTTCCCGTTCGCACGCAAGCCGCCAGCCCGAAATCGGCCAGATCTGATTTGATCAGGGACCAAAAACCAGTTCCAGCATCTGTCGTTTCCAGATGGCAACCGACCGCTCGATCAGCGCCATGTCGGGGTTGCGGATATATTCGACCGTCAGGCCGCGCGTAACGGCGTTGTTGAGCAACTGGAGGGTCTGATAGGCCTCGTCATTATCGATGCCCGCCGCGCGCAGGATCAGGTGACCCCACAAGCGGACCCTGCGGTCGAAGCGCCGCGCGCTCGGTCCCACCTCCTGATCGAGGTCGGGGTCGTTGCGCCGGGCGAGATGAATCTCCAGCACCGCCGCCATTTCGGGGCGGCTGACCATCTGGTAATTGGCGTCGATCAGATTTTCCATCGACTGCCGAGGCGTCGTGCCGGCGCGGATGGCCTCGGCATAAACGCGGGTGCGATAGGCCGCGAACTCGGCGGCGACCGCCGCCATCAGCTTGGCCTTCGTCGGGAACTGGTGCTGGATCGCGCCGAGGCTCATGCCGGCCGCGTCGCGGATCGCGAGCATCGTCGCGCCCGAATAGCCCTGCGAGCAGAGTACGTCGCGCGCGGCTGCGAGCACCTTGGCGCGCGTCGCAGCGCTGCGGTCGGCCTGGCTGCGTCGGGGGCGGGTCGCGGTCCTTGTCATGCCTTGATCATCTTCGATAGCGCGGGCACTGTTGATAGGCGAGCTGCCTCAAAATGCCACGGTCGCGTTGACGCCGATTGTCCTCGGCCGGACGACGCCGGTCCCGAGCGCGCCATTGACGTTGCGCGGCAATCCCGCGACGCCGAGCAGAGCCTGCGTCGAGGTGATCCCTCGGCTATTGGTCAGATTATTGGCATAGGCGCTGAGCGCATAGCGGCCGAAGTCGAGCCCCGCGCGCAGGTCGATCACCTCATAGGCATCTATCCTCGCGAAACGGCCATAAGCGGCGCGATAGGCGGGATCGAAACTGCCGCTCTGACGCGAGAGCGAGCGGATCGAACCGCCGATCGACGCGGTTACGTCGGATCCCAGATTCCATTGATAGTCGGCATTGATGCTGACGGCATATTTGGGGGTGAAGGGCAAGGGATCGCCCTTGACCGCCCCGACCACGACCGGGTCGGTGTCGCCGCTGAGCCTCGCGTCGGTGAAGGTGAAACCGACCGAGGTCGTGAAGCCCGGGGTCGGTCGCAGCGTCGCGACGATCTCGGCGCCGTCGACCTTGGCGCTCGTCCCGTTCACATTGACGCCGAAGCCGTTGACGACTGCCGCGAGCTGAATGTCGTTCCAGTCGATATGATAGAGCGCCGCCTCGATCGAGGCGCTGCGGTCGGTGGTGTCGCCCTTGAACCCGATTTCATAGCTGGTGACGGTATCGGGCTCGAACGTCATCGGCGTGCCCGGGGGCGATCCGATCGGAATGACGTTCGGACCGCCGGGACGGTAGCCCTTGGCGACGCGGGCATAAAGCGACGCCCGGTCGCCGAACTTGACCTTCGGCGCCACCGACCAGGTGAAAACATCGTCCGACGAGCGCAGCCCGTCGATTACCGCAGCACCAAGCAGCACGCCGTCGGTCACCTGTTCGGCGCGCTGGCTGTTGTGGCTGTACCGCCCGCCGAAATCCACGTCGAACCAGGGCGAGAGGTGCAGCGTCGCATTGGCGAAGCCCGCGATCTCCTCATAGCGCGAGTCGAGGCTGAACACGGCATAGTCGAAGGGCAGGTCGATCGGCGTCAGCACGCCGGGGGTTCCGGGCACAGCGGTCTTCAGATTCTGGAGGATACGCGCCTTTTCATGGGTGTAATAGCCGCCGACCATCCATTCGAGGGCATCGCCGCCGTTCGATGCGAGGCGTAGTTCCTGTGTCCATTTGCGGTTTTCGGTCTGCTGGTCGAAATAGACATAGGGTCCGCCGAGCGCCGCCGACAGATTGGCGGTGTAATCGGCGCGGAACGACTGGAGCTGCTCGCCATAGCTCGTCGCCGACGTCAGCGTCGCGCCGGCGAGATCATAGGTGATCGTGCCGTTGTAGAGCCGGTATTTCACATTGCTGAAAGTCGGCAGATATTCGGACTGGGTGAGACCGCCATAAAGCGGCTTCAGCGTCGCCGGATCGGCCTCGACGATGCTCGGCGCGTCAACATAGAGATTCTGGACCAATGCGCTCAACCGGACGCTCAAGCTGGCATCGGGTCTCCAGAGCAGCGAGGCGCGGCCGCCGTAGTTCTCGAAATCATTGATGTCGCTGCGGACATTCGATCCCGCGGTGCCGATCGAGTCGATATAGCCGCCCTGCTTGCGGTAAGACCCCGAGGCTCGGAACGCCAAAGTCTCGCCGACGGGGACGTTGAGCATCGCCGCGCCGCGGTACGAGGCATCTCCGCCGTCGGTGAACTCGACCCCGCCGAGCGCCTTCGCCTCGAAGCCCGAAGTCGAGGGTTCGTTGGTGACGAACTTCAATAGGCCGCCCAAGGAGCTCGCGCCATAGAGCGTCCCCTGCGGGCCGCGCAGCACCTCGATCCGCGCGATGTCGAAGCTGTCGAAATCGCCCGCGAGCTCGGACCCGTTGGCAAGGCCGGTGCTCGACCCGAACGGCGTCTCGTCGACATAGACCGCGACGGTCGAGGCGACGCCGCCGGTGTTGATGCCGCGCAGCACGAGCCGCCCTTGGCCCGGCGTGCCCTGCACAAGTTGCAGGCTCGGGACATTTTTAAGATAATCGGCGAAATTGGTTGCGCCTTGCTGTTCGAGCGTCGAGCCCGACACGACCGACACCGATTGCGGCACGTCGATCAGCGACTGCGTTCGTTTCTGCGCGGTCACCACGATCTCGTCGCCGAACCCGGTGTCGCTGTCCTGCGCCCATGCGGCGGCGGGAGAGGCGAGCGCGAGCGCCAGCGCGGTGCCGCTCAGGGTCTTGGTCGAAAGTCGCATAGTCGGTCCCCTCATCGGATTTTCGTTGTTCGTTTCAGCGGTCGCGGCCGAGCGCGAAGCGCATCCCGTGCAGGATTGCGGCGGGCGCGGCGGAAACATGGTCGTCCTCGGCGAAGGCGATATGGCTGAGGTCGGTCAGACCGGCGTCGCCGAGGGCGTCGGCAAATTCCTTCGCGGCATCGACCATGCGCGCGGCGCGGATTTGCGCCTGCGCTTCCTCCAGTGTCACCCCCATCCCGTCGGGCACGCTCGTCGGCAACTCCTGCTCCCTCGCGCCGACATCGACGAAGACGCGCGGCTGGCGGGGCAGGGCGGCGAGCCGCTCCTTGAAAGCCGACAGTTCATCAAGGATTGCGAAGCCATTCCACCACAGCGACGGGCTGCTCGCGATGAAGGCGGCGAAGCTGCCGGGGCGCGTCAGCAGCGCATGCGCGGCGAACAGCCCGCCGAGCGAATGGCCGAACAATATGTGCCGACCATCGGCCGCCTTGGGATAGCGCGCCGCGATTTCGGGGCGCAGCGTGCCGGTCAGGAAGGTGAGGAACGCGTCGGCGCCGCCCCCTGCGGCGCCGCCGATCGCCGCAGCGAGCCCGCCGAGGCTTTCGAGGGCCCCGGCTCCGATTGGCGGGGTGAGGTCGGCGGTGCGGCGTTTCAGGAAATCGGCATAGTCGGCGTCGTAACCGATGCCGACGACATAATGGGCGGGAAAGGCAGTGACGCTCGACACCGCGCGCGCGATTTCAGCCGCCATGCCGAACAGCAGGTCGCCATCGACGACGTAGAGGACGGGAACGCCGCTCTCGGGTATCGGACCCGCCGGTGGCGCGACGCTGATCGTCAACGCGCCCTCGCCCGACGGATGAGGGAGGGCGAATTGCTCGAGCGTGGCCCGCACCGAAAAGGACATCGATCTTCTCCCGACGGATGGCGGCCGCTTGATGCCGCCAGCCTGTTTTCGTCAATGTGACTCATCTACGCCATTTACAATAAAGTCAACTTGTTTATATATCCGTCGAAACAGGCTCGGGGAGAGCGATATGGAAATCCGGATGGCAGGGACGCTCAAGGACGAAGCGCGCAGTGCGACCACATGGGCTTGGTACGGCCTTGCCGTCCTGCTGATGACGACGCTCTTCGCCTTCGTCGTCCGCCAGATGCTCAGCCTGATCGCGCCGTCGCTCCAGGCGTCGCTCGGCTTCACCGACTTGCAGCTCGGCATGTTGCAGGGCCTCGGCATGGCGGTCTTCGCCAGCGTCGCGAGCTATCCGATGGGTTGGCTCGCCGACCGCTTCGGACGCCGCCTCATTCTCGCGCTCGGCGTCGCCTGCTGGTCGCTCGCCACCGCGTTTTTCGCTTTCCAGAACAGCTTCTGGGGCCTGTTCGCCGCGACGATCGGAATCGCGATCGGCGAGGCCGGCCTCGCGCCGATCGTCTTTGCCCTGATCCCTGACCTGTTTCCGGAAAGGCAGCGCAACACGGCGAATTTCATCTTCTACGGCGGTTCGCTGCTGGGCGCAGGGCTCGGCATGGCGCTGGGCGGCGTCCTGCTGCAATGGCTGGCGGGAGCGCATGGCGTTTTCCCCGCCTGGCTCGCCGACATCGACAGCTGGCGCCTCGCCATGATGATGATCGCGCTTCCGGGGCCGGTCTTCTTCCTGCTCGTCCTGTCGATGCCGCTCGGCAATCGGGGGAAGGGGGCGGCAACGCCTGCCGAGGCCGACGAAGCGGGCGCGCGCGACTTCATCCCCTACGCGACCGCGCAATGGCGCACGCTGGCCTGCATCTTCGGTTCGATTTTCGCGATGGCCGTCGCGATGACGTCGGGGCTGATGTGGTTTCCGCTGGCGTTACCGCGCGCCTTAGGGATCGATCCGGCGACGGTCGGCGTCGGGCTTGGCACCGCGATCACGGTCGCAACGCTCGTCGGCGTGCTGCTCGCGCCACTGATGCTCAGGCTGTGCCGGACGCATCGGGGGTTCGACCCCGTCAAGGCCGCCGCGATCTTCGTCGGGCTGACCCCGCTGCCCGCCGCCTTGCTGCCGTTCGCCACCTCGGCGTTTCAGGCCTATGCCATCGCGGCGGTGCAGGGCGCGCTCGGCATCGCCGCCTCGTCGCTGATGCCCGGCGTTCTGCAGAATCTCGCGCCGCCGCACCTCCGTTCGCGCGTTCTGGCGCTGCTCGGCATCGTCAACGCACTCGCGCTCGCCGTGTCACCCCTGGCGGTCGGCTGGATCTCCGGGGTGATCGAGGGACCGCGCGGCATGCTCTACGCGATCACCATCGTCAGCCTGCCGTCGCTGATCGTCTCGGCGATCCTCATGGCATTCGCACCCGGCCCCTATGCCGCTACTCTCCGGGCGATCCGGCCGGAGCTTGCGAAGGAATTCTCATGACAACGACGCACTCGACCGGCCCCGTGCCTTCGGACATGACTGGGATGTGCGAGGCGATGGCCGCGGGGCGCACCACCGCGTCGGCGCTCGTCGATCGGGCGATCGAGCGCGCCGAAGCGGCCAACCCGCAGCTCAACTTCATTGCTTGGCCGACGTTCGAACGTGCGCGCTGCCAGGCGGGGGAGGCGCGGTCGGGCCCGCTAACCGGCGTCCCGACGCTGATCAAGGACATGCTTCCCGAAAAGGGCATACCGGCGCGTTTCGGCTCGGCCGCGCTGCGCGACTTCATCCCGCCCGACGACGCCCCCTATGCGCGGGCAATAAATGGCGCCGGACTGATCTCGATCGCGCGCTCGGCGATGCCCGAGCTGGGGCTCAACGCGGTCACCGAATCGCCCTTGCTCGGCCCGACGCGCAATCCATGGAGCCTCGATCATACGCCGGGCGGCTCGTCGGGCGGCGGCGCCGCGGCGGTCGCCGCCGGGGTGGTCCCGGTGGCGCATGCGAGCGACGGGCTCGGGTCGATCCGCCACGGCGCCGCCCCCTGCGGTCTCGTCGGCCTGAAGCCGTCGCGTGGCCGCAATGCCGGCGAAGAGGCCTTCCGTTCGATCGCCGACCTGACGGTGAACGGCTGCGTCAGCCGTACGGTGCGCGATACCGCCGCCTGGCTCGAAGCGACGCAGACGCACGACCCGAGCTGCCTGCCGCCGATCCCGCTCGTGACCGCGCCGGTCGATCACCGCCTGCGCATCCATGCCTATAGCCGCGTGATGCGAACCGGCGCGCCGCCCGACGCCAGCGTCCGGCGCGTTTTCGGCGAAGCGATCGCCTTGCTCGACCGGCTCGGCCACGCGGTCGCGGACGCCGAGCTTCCCTTCGAAGGACCGGCCGCCATGGCGCTGCTCGGCACGATCACCGAGGGCATGTTCAGCCGCCGCCTCGGCATGCTGTCGCAGGCAGTCGGGATTGAGATCAAAGCCGAAGACCTCGAACACCGGTCGGCGACGCTGGTCGCGGCGGGCGAGGCGATCGGCGACGCGGAGTTCGCGGCGGCGTGGACCGCGATGGAGGCGGTGATCGCCGCCTATCTCGAACGGCTGGAGGCGATCGACATCTGGATGACGCCGACGCTCGGCAGCGAAATTCCGCGCATCGGCGTGTTCGGCCCCGATATTTCGTGGGGCGACCAGAAGGATGCGCTGATCGACTATGCCGGCTATTGCTGGATCGACAATTTCGCCGGCACCCCCGCGATCAGCTTGCCGATGGGATTCAGCGACAATGGGCTTCCCGTGGGCGTGCAATTCGCAACTCGCCCCGGCGGCGAGGAACTACTCCTCGCGCTCGCCTATCAGCTCGAAGCCGCGCTCGAATGGCCGCGGCATATCCCGCCGATCTGGGTTGGCGACCGGTGACGGCGATACCATTGCAATTCGGAACGTCGGATATCTCTTAGGGCGCTCCGAAAGCTGCCGGTCTGCAAACGGCCAATCAAGGCTTGATCCGAAAGAGTTCTGCGGGGCGAAAAGCGCCGCCTTCCTCCCGCTCGCCGGTTCCTTCGATCCAGCCAGTGTCGAGCATCCGGCGACGGAATGCCGGCTTGTTGAGCGGGATGCCGAGGATCGCCTCGTGGATATCCTGCAACGCGCGCAGGGTGAAAAGCGGCGGGAGAAGCGCGAAGGCCACCGGCGCATAGTCGAGCTTGCCGCGCAGACGTGCCGCGGCGTGATCGACGATGGCGTCATGATCGAACGCGAGCGCCGGCAAGGCATCGAGCGGCGCCAGGGTCAGGTCGTCGTGGCCCGCGAGCGCCGCCGCGAGATCGCCGGCGGGGACGAGCGCGAAATAGGCGATGGTCACGATGCGCATCCGGGGATCGCGGCCTGGATCGCCGAAACTGTAGAGTTGTTCGAGCCAGGCGTCGTCCAGCCCGGCTTTGTCGGCAAGAATGCGCCGCGCCGCCGCATCGAGGCCTTCGTCGATGCGGACGAAGCCGCCGGGGAGCGCCCATTCGCCCTTGTGCGGCGGCTCACTGCGACGCTGGAGCAAAACCGCCAATCGCCTTTCGTTCACGGTCATCAGCACAAGATCGACGGTAACGGCAAGCGGCGGAAAATCGGCGGGATCATAAGCGTCGGACATGAAGGCACCTTATATCTTGACTAGATATATGTCAAATGCACATAAGTATCGCCACGCCACCGAGTCGGCAGGCGGATCGCGCCGGGGAGCCCGGAGCGAAAGACGGATCGAGGGAGTCTCGAGCGATGAACAAGGCAGATTTCGGCGTCTTTATCGGACGCTTCCAGCCGCTGCATATCGGGCATGAGCATGTCATACGGCAGGCGCTGGATCAGGTCGGACGGCTGATCGTCCTCGTCGGGTCGGCGAATGTCGCGCGCGATCCGCGCAACCCCTTTACCTTCGACGAACGCGCGGCGATGTTGCGCGCGGCGTTTCGTCTCGAGATGGCCGAGGAACGGCTGATCGTCGAACCGCTCGACGACCATCTCTATTCCGATACCGCGTGGGTGACCGAGGTGCAGCGGCGCGTGAACCGCATCATCCTCGACGTCGGCAACGGGCACGGCTTCAGCAGCCACGGGCTTGCCGACTTCAGGGTCGCGCTGACGGGATATGGCAAAGATGCGTCGTCCTATTATCTTCGCCTGTTTCCCGAGTGGGACAATATCCAGATCGACAGCCAGTATGGCACCTTCAGCTCGACCGATGTGCGGCGACGCTATTTCCAGCGCATCCCCGAAGTGCCGACATCGATCCTGACCGCAGATGTCGCAGCGTGGCTCGACGCGTTCAAACTGGGCGAGACGTTCCGCACATTGCTCGAAGAGAGCGAATATCTCGCCGCCTATCCCGATCAATGGGGGAAGGGACCGTTCGTGACGGCCGATGCGGTCGTGGTCCAGTCGGGGCATATTTTGCTCGTCGAGCGCGGGCGACTGCCCGGCAAGGGGTTGCTCGCGCTGCCCGGCGGCTTCGTCGACGCGCGCGAGCGCATCCGCGACGCCGCGATCCGCGAGTTGCGCGAGGAAACGGAGATCAGCGACGGCAAGGGCCAGATACCCCCCGCGATGCTCGGCAGTTTCATCGAGGATCATCGCACACGGGTGTTCGATGCGCCGAACCGCAGCTTGCGCGGCCGGGTCATCACGCATGCCTTTCTGTTCCGGCTACCCGAGCGGCGCAAGCTGTTCGCCGTCAAGGGCGGCGACGATGCCGCGCATGCGCGCTGGTACCGGCTTGGCGACGTGAGCCCGGAGATGTTCTTCGAAGACCATTGGTCGATCATCGAAGAAATGGCCGACCTGTAATCCGCGGCGGGGGAGTCCCGCCGAGCCTGAGCGAATGTGAGGAGTTCACATCATGAAAAACCTGATCCTGGCGACCGACAGCTACAAGCAGAGCCACTTCCTGCAATATCCGCCCGAGGCGCGCGTGATCAGCGCTTATGTCGAAGCGCGGCCGAACCCCTTCTCCGACGAGGTCGTGTTCCTGGGGTTGCAACCGCTGCTGGTCGACTATTTCAGCCAGCCGATCGCGGCGGCCGACATCGACGAGGCCGAAGCAGTCTGTGTCGCCCACGGCGTGCCGTTCAATCGCGCGGGCTGGGAAGCGATCGTCGCCGACCATGGCGGATACCTGCCGCTCGAGATCAAGGCGCTGCCCGAAGGGGCGATCGTGCCCGCCGGCGTCCCGTTGGTGCAGGTCGAGAATACCGACCCGCGCATGCCTTGGCTCACGACCTTCATCGAGACCGCGATGCTGCGCGCGATCTGGTACCCGACGACCGTCGCGACGCTGAGCTGGAAGTGCAAGCAGGTGATCCGCGCCGGGCTGGAGGCGACGTCCGACGATGTGGAGGGGCAACTGCCCTTCAAGCTCCACGATTTCGGTGCGCGTGGCGTGTCCTCCGCTGAGAGTGCGGGGCTGGGTGGGCTCGCGCATCTCGTCAATTTTCAGGGCACCGACACGATGGAAGCACTCGTCGCGGCGCGGCACTACTATGGCGCCGACATGGCCGGTTTCTCCATCCCCGCCGCCGAGCACAGCACGATGACGAGCTGGGGTCGTGAGCGCGAGGAAGACGCCTATCGCAACATGCTCGACCGGTTCGACGGCGAGGGGCGGATCGTCGCGGTCGTCTCCGACAGCTATGACCTCGACGCAGCGGTCGCCGACATCTGGGGCGGCAGCCTGCGCGAGAAAGTCCTCGCGCGGCAGGGCACGCTGGTCGTCCGCCCCGACAGCGGCGACCCGATCGAAACGCCGCTGCGGACGGTGAAGACCCTGTGGGAGAAGTTCGGTGGGACCGTGAACTCCAAGGGTTATCGCGTGCTCGACCCCCATGTCCGCGTGATCCAGGGCGACGGGATGACTGTCGATAGCATCGGCCGACTTGTCGCACGGATGATCGAGGAAGGCTTTGCGATCGACAACATCGCCTTTGGAATGGGCGGCGGGATGTTGCAGCACGTCAACCGCGACACACTGCGTTTCGCGATGAAGGCGAATGCGATGCTGGGCAGCGACGGCGTCTGGCACGACGTGTTCAAGATGCCGAGCACCGACCCGGGCAAGGCGAGCAAGGCCGGACGGCAGGCGGTCGTGATGAAGGACGGCCGGATGACGGCGGCGAGGCTTGACGGAGTCGTGCCCGGCGCGGACCTGCTGGTGCCAGTATGGCGTAACGGCGAACTGCTCGTGCGGCACGATTTTGATACGGTACGGGCGAGGTCCGAGGGCCGATAACCCCTGCATGGCCATTGATTGGATGTCGGCTTTCACCTTCTTAGACTTGGAAGCTGACCGTCCGCTCCCGGCCAATCGCAGCGGCTCGGTGGTCCTTGCTCTGAGGTAAAGCGATTTGCTGACATTTCGCTGACGGTCACCGCCGCTCTCTCGTCAGGGCGGGTCGTGGATAGCGTTCATCGAGCAGACCTTGCTGCTGCTCGGAGAGGGGCGCGCCACGGTGACAATCGGACTTCGTATTGCTTTGCTTGTTGGTGCGGGTCTTTGCGCGATGACACCTGCCGCCGCTCAGGACGCCGAACGCCGAACGGAGTTCGAGGCGGTCTTTTTTCGCGATACGCAACCGGCCAACGCTTATGAGATGCTTTTGTTGTTGCCGGGCTTTGCGCTGGTTGAAGGCGATAGCGAAGTCCGGGGCTATTCGGGGGCCGCCGGGAACGTCCTGATCGACGGAGAGCGCCCTGCAGGAAAGACGGTTTCGCTCGAAGCGATGCTGAAGCGGATACCTGCTGCGCGGGTTGCGAAGATCGAGCTGATACACGCCGGCTCTTCGCACTACGACATGCAGGGCTATGCGCTACTTGCGAATATCATTCTTACCAAAACCGGCGGTGTGAGCGGCCGGATCGAAGCCGAACAGGCGCTCTATCGCCACGGGCGAAGCGCGCCGCGCCTGGCAGCGCAGGCGAGCATCGGGAACGAAATGCGAGACCTCGACCTGTTCGGCACCGTCTATCGCGAGATCGACGATGAACATGGATTCGGCGTCCGGCACCGCTATGCGGCGGACGGCACAGCGATGCGATTGGCCGGCTATGCCCAGCCCGAAGGCGCCGACGTCGTGCAGTCGACGGTCGCCTATCGGCAACCGGTGTGGGGTGGATCGCTACAGCTGAACGGCCTTGTCCAAGACAAGCGCAAGTTCGCCGATATCGACTATGCGATCTATTATCCCGCGGTCGAGGCGGTCGTCGGCAGCGAGCGCAAGCATGTGCGGACCCATGAAGGGGGGCTGCGCTATGAGCATGCCCTCGGACCCGAAACGGGCCTTGAGATCGTCGGAAGCTATCGGTCCGAAGCAAGCATCGGCGTCGATCGCGAAATGACACCGTCGGAGAGCAGCCTATCGGAGGAGCGGGAGACGGCCCGCGAAATCATCTTCCGCGCCGCGCTGCGTGGCCAGCGTGGGCGCTCGACGATCGACTTGGGTGCGGAGGGCGCGATCAACAGTCTCGATGGCCGAAACGGCCTGATAGAAGACGGCATCGAGGTTCCGCTCCCGAACGCCGCCATCAAGGTCGCCGAGCGCCGTGCCGAATTTTTCGCGACGTTGAGCCGGCCGCTCGCTGCGCGGACCAGTGCCGAGTTCGGCATTCGCTACGAAGTGTCCCGGCTGACCCAGACCGGCGACACCGATCGCGTCAAATCGCTCGCCTTTTTGAAGCCGCGCATTCGTCTGAGCTGGACGCCGACGGCCACCGAGACCTTGCGCCTTCTGGTCGAGCGCGAGGTTGGCCAGCTCGATTTCGGGGATTTCGTCGGCGCGGCCTCGCTTACCAGCGGGACGATAAGCGCCGGCAACGCCGATCTTGAACCCGACAGCTTGTGGCGGCTCGAACTGAGTTGGGAGCGCCGCTTCGGCAGCGGCTCACTGACGGCGGTGGTGCGCCGGGAATGGATATCCGATCTCGTCGACCAGTTGCCGCTTGTGGCGAATGGCGTGGTCTATGATGCGGTGGGCAATATCGGGGCGGCATGCCGCCTCGAATTCGAAGCTTCGCTGAAATTCCCGCTCGAGCGCCTCGGGGCCCGCGGTGTCGTCGTTACCGCCGATATGTTGGCGCGGCGAAGCCGGGCCAGGGATCCATCGACAGGCGAAGCGCGCCGTATCTCCGACGATGCGCCCTTCGAAGGTCGCGTGTCGTTTGCGCACGATATTACGGAATGGAAGCTGCGCTGGGGCGGGAGCTATTCCTTCGCCCGGAGCGAAACCCGTTTCAAGGTCGACGAAATCGAGACCGAGCGCCTGGGCGGGCGGCTCGACCTGTTCGCCGAATATCGCCCCGACCAGCGTTGGACCTTTCGTTTGTTCGGCAAGAATTTGACCGACAGCGCGGCGACGCGGGCGCGCAACATCTATGACGGCGTTCGGGGGCGGAATCCCTTGCGCTTCCGTGAGCTCCGTCTGTTGCGCAGCGGCCGCTATGTCGGGCTGACGATCGAGCGGAGCTTCGGGGCAACGGGTTAGCCCCGCGGCGCTGCCAGCCGCACGAAATCGCTCCAGGCGCAGGCCTTTGCATCGGCCGAATTGCCGCACCCCGGAATAGGAAGATATTCGCGGAACAGCCGGTCGACCGGTTTCAGGGGTTCGAGCTGTCGCAGCTGATCCATGGTCTGCGCGCGATAGAAGGCGCGGACAAAGCGTTGCCCCGCGGCGTCGCTGACGAGTTCGAAACCGAGTGCGCTACCGGGGGGAACTTCGTCGGCCGGATAGCTCGGCACCTGCCAGTGAAGATCGAAGAAGCCGGCAAGGTCAGCGACATTGGTGTCGTGTCCCGCAAGCAGCGTCAGGCGAGCGGGCTGATTATCGCCGAGCGCCGCAAGTATTTCCTTCGCGATCGGAGCGGCGGCCGTCGCGGCGATATAGCCCGGACGGTTGGAATAGCGGAATTTGAGCGGGTGGAAGCGGAGCAATTGTTCGATTTCTTCCCGGGTCACGCGACCCCAGCCGACCTCTTTCATCGGCTTGCCTTCGAGATATTCCATCAACAGTGTCTGGCTGGCGGTCGATGCCGCGTCGAGCGGCCCCTCAAGATCGGGACGATCGTGCGGCTGTGCGACGAGCCGGCTCGGTTCGGTCAAGAGGGGGCAGGCGGGCTCGGGACAATCCAGCACCTTGGCAAGCAGCTTCAGTTCGCCGCCATAGCGCCGGGTTTCGGTTGCCAGTCCCCCCGTAGGGGCTTGCGCGAGCGCCGCGGCGAGCGCCCGCTCTCCGTCGAAGGACGCGATGTCGCTTGAGAAGCCATGAAAAAGGGCGTCGTCGTGTGATGCGGACGGATGCGAGATGTCGACCGCGCAGCCGGGCATGAATCCCTCCAACCAACTCTGTGCAGTGTCGATAGTGCGTTGCTTGTAGCTCGCCTTGATCCGGATCGTGCCCGAAACAGGGCATTCGCCCGGAAACAGCCCGCGCGCTTTGAACCACGCACGATCATTTTCGCCGAGCAGCGTGGCGCCGGCCGCGCCGCGCTGCGTGAGTTCGCCGAAATCGACCGGCCAGGCTGGCCACTGCTCCGCCGAGTAGCCGGGCGGAACCACCACGGCCTTGGTCGGAGGGCGGATGCCGTGGCGCATCAGCATGACGACCCGCTCGAGCTTGAGCGAATCCGTCGTGGAGGCGGCGGCCTGACTTGCAGGCGCTGGAGCGGCGCAAGCCGCCAGCAACAGCGTCGACAAAAGCAGCGCGATCTTCACCGAATCCCTCCCGATGGAATATTAATGTCGACACAGCGTAAAACGAAATATACATTCTATCAATGTCAATTGTGCAAAAGGCGATCTCCCGCTCGCGTGTCAGCGCGGTGTCAGCGCGGCTGTGGCAGGTGGAGGAGATGAAGATTGTTTTCCTTGCGGCCCTCGCCGCCGTCGCTCTCGCGCTCCCGGCCATCACGCTGGCGGGGGATGACAAAGCCGATCAGCGGGCTGCGAGCGCGGCGCTCGCGCGCGGAGAGATTCTGCCCATCGGGCGGGTCCTCGCCATCGCGACCGGGCGGGTGGCGGGCGACGTGCTCAAGGTGAAACTGGAGCGCGAATCCTTCGGGTTCAAATATGAGGTCAAAATCCTCACGGGCAGCGGCCGGGTGCGCGAAGTGGAAGTCGACGCCCGGACCGGCCGAATCATGAAGATCGAGGAGGATTGATGCGCGCGCTGGTGGTCGAAGACGATCCGGTCGTTGCCTCGGAACTGGTGCGCGGCATGAACGCGGCCGGCTTCGTGGTCGATCTGGCTGGGGACGGGCAGCAAGCCTGGTTCAACGGCGATGTCGAAGACTATGACGTGGCTATCGTCGATCTGGGGCTTCCGCGGCTCGATGGCCTGTCGGTCGTCAAGCGCTGGCGGGAGGCCGGGAGGAGCTTTCCGGTGCTGATCCTGTCGGCGCGCGGCCAGTGGACTGATAAGGTCGCCGGGATCGAGATCGGTGCCGACGATTATATGACCAAGCCCTGGGCAATGGCGGAGCTGGTTGCGCGCGTGCGCGGGCTGATCCGTCGGTCTGCGGGGCGGGTGAGCCCGACGCTTGAAGCCGGAGGGCTGCGCATCGACACGCTGCGTATGAGCGCGACGCTCGACGGCATACCGGTCAAATTGTCTCCGCTGGAATATAGGTTGCTCGACTATCTTGCGCATCATGTCGGGCGCGCCGTGCCCGCGACGGAATTGTCCGACCATCTCTATGGGGATGCGGACAGCGAAAATGCCAATGCGATCGAGGCCCTGATTGCGCGGCTCAGACGCAAGCTCGGTGCCGAGACGATCGAGACCCGCCGCGGCTTCGGATATCTGCTGGCGGCGGGCGGCACGTGAGCCGTTCGCTCCGGCTGCGCTTGATTGCGGGAGCCGGGGCCGCCATCGGCGTCGCCCTGGTGGTGGCGTGGTTCGCCATGACCTGGCTCTTCAATGCGCATGTCGAACGGCGCGTCGAGGACGACTTGCTCGTCCAGATGCGTCCGCTTCTCGCCGATCTGCGACTGTCGCAAGGCGCGCCGTCCGTTGGCGCCGAACCCGCCGATCCCCGCTTTGCCGTGCCTGCGGGCGGCCTTTATTGGCAATTGTCGACATCAGCCGGGACGGCCCGCTCGGTCTCGCTCTGGGATAGCCGTCTGCCCGGCGCTCATGCTCCTCCGTCGGACGAATGGCGCATTCGAAAGGCTCGGGGGCCTTTCGACCAGCGGTTGCTGCTTGTCGAACGCACGATCCGTCTGCAGCCGCGCGATCCCGTGGTCCTCGTCCAGCTCGGATACGACCTTGCCGCGCTGGTCCCCGCGCAGCGCGAATTCGCTCGCGAAATGGGCTTCTTCCTCGCTCTTCTATGGGGCGTCCTTGCATTGGCCGCATGGGTGCAAGTGGGCCTGGGGCTTCAACCGCTCCGGCGCGTCGAGCACGATGTCGAGCGACTGCGACGCGACGCTACCGCGCGCCTGTCCGGGCGATATCCGCGCGAACTCGCGCCGCTGATCGAATCGATCGACGCTCTCGCGGATGCGCGCGAGGCCGATGTCGCGCGGGCGCGGCGCCGGGCCGCGGATCTCGCCCATGGCCTGAAGACCCCCCTTTCCGCGCTCGCGGCGCAGAGCGCGCGCGTCCGCGTCGGAGGCTCGCCGTCGGTAGCCGACGGGCTCGATTCTTCGATTGCAGCCATGCGGGCGGCGATTGACGGAGAATTGGCGCGAACGCGGATAAGTCTCGTTCACGATGGTCGAAGCACGCGGGCGCTCCCGCTCGTCGAGCGGCTTGTGGCGGTGATCGAACAGACCGAGGCCGGCGAGCGGATTGCTTTTTCCCTTTCCTTCGACGACGAGCTGACCCTGCCGTTGGCAAGCGACGATGCAGCCGAACTCATCGGACCGCTTCTTGAAAATGCGGCGCGCCATGCGCGTCGTCTCGTTCAGATTCGGGTCGAAGATCAGAACGGCCAGCGGACGCTGGCCATCGGCGATGACGGACCGGGTCTCCACACGGCGCAGCGCGATGAAGCGGTGTTGCGCGGGGCGCGGCTCGATTCGGCCGGCGAGGGCCATGGACTCGGGCTTGCCATTGCCCGCGAACTGGCCGAAGCGACCGGCGGCCGGCTCGCGCTTGTCCGCTCTTCGCTCGGTGGCCTCGAAGTCCGTGTGAGCTGGCTGCTTTCGACCTGATCCCGTCTGGGTGTCTCGTCAGACTCCTGCCAGAGTGGCTCAGAAAACCGGCGAATTCGACGATTCAGTGCAAGAGATATTCTATTTAGCTTGCAATATGGAATAATTGTGTCATTATCTCTCGTGATTGAGCGCGATAGAGAATCGCGCCGGGGAGGAGAGGCATGAATATGACACGGTCGTTCGCGCGGGGACTTTTGCTCACAACCTGTCTGGCGCTGCCGGGGACGAGCGCTTGGGCGCAGGCTTCGCAGCCATCCGATTCGCCGGACGCCGCGGTGCAGGACCAGACGATCGTGGTCAGCGGCCGACGCGCCGCCGATCGCGCGGCGTTGGAGTCGAAGCGCGATTCCGATGCGCAGGTCGACCAGATCCGTGCCGACGATGTCGGTAGGCTGCCCGATCAGAATGTGGCCGAGACCCTGCGCCGGCTTCCGGGTCTTAGCGTTGCCAATGATCAGGGCGAGGGGCGCTATCTGACCGTCCGCGGCGTGTCACCCGACCTTCTCAACGTGACGCTCAACGGCCAGACGGCGGCCGCACCCGAGCCGGACTCGCGGCAGGTCAAGCTCGACGACATTCCGTCGGCCCTGATCGGCGCGGTCACGGTGTCGAAGACGGTGACCCCCGACATGGACGCCAATGCGATCGCCGGGGCCGCCAACATCGAAACGGTGACGGCATTCGATCGCAAGGGCACCTTCGGCAGCGTGCGTGGGGCGATTGGGAAATATGATCTCAACGGAAAGCATCCCTATGAAATGGATGCATCGCTCGGGACCAAGTTTGGGGCGTACGACCAGTTCGGCATCGTGCTGGCGTTCAACTATTCGAACCGCGAATTCGAGGCGCAGAACGTGCAGTCGGGCGGCCATTGGGAAGAGGTGAACGGGGAATTCGTTCCGCTCGAACAGACTGTTCGCGACTATCATACGCGGCGCCAACGCTATGGCGCCGTTGCCAATTTCGATTGGCGCCCGACCGACGAAGCGAAAATCTTCGCGCGCTTTCTCTACTCGAAATACAAGGATCGGGAGAGCCGCCCCGGCTTCACTATCGAACTCGACGAAGACGAGATCACCAACCAGACGGCCACGAGCGGCGATTTCGCCGAAGCCGAGACCGAGCGCGCGCTTCGCTCGCGCGAAGAGGATTCGGATACGCTGACCGCATCCTTTGGTGGCGAGTTCGATCTGGGACCGAACTGGCTGAGCGTGGAGGGTAGTTATACGCGCGCCAACAAGCGCGATCCGCATCGCGACGAAATCTCCTTCACTGGCGAAGGTCTCACCGGATCCTATGACCTGTCCGAAAGCATGCCGGTGTTCCACGCCGATGCCAGTGCTTTCGACCCGACGGGTTATGAGTTCGACGAGACGAGCTATGAGCATCGGCGCGCGCGCGAGGATCTTTATCAGGCACGCGCGGATTTTCGCACGCCGATCGCGATCGGCGACGACTCCTCGATCAAGATCGGCGTCAAATATACCAAGCGTCGCAAGACGAACGACGCCGACGCGGTGGTCTATGACGGCTATGATGGCGATTTCACCATGGACGAAGTCGAAGGCGTGCCGATTAGCAGCGTATTCGACGGGCGCTATCCTTTTGGTCCGACGATCGATCGGCCCAGCGCCGATGCCTTTTTTGCATCCAATTTCGACAATTTCGAACTCGATGAAGAAGGAACCGTCGGGGACAGCCTGGCTGGAGACTATCTCATCCGCGAAAAGATTTTTGCGGCCTATGCGATGGCGACACTGAAGGCCGGCGACTTCACCGCCATTCCCGGCGTTCGCATGGAAAAGACCAAGAGCGACTATGCTGCGAAGTCCGTACTCGATTCCTCGACCGTAGCCGACCTCGACAAGGACTATGACAGCTTCGGCTCGCAAAATTACACCGACTGGTTTCCGGGACTGAACCTGCGTTGGGATGCGAGCCGTTCGCTCGTGCTTCGCGCGGCGGTCACGCGCGCGATCGGCCGCCCGAACTACGAGCAGCTTGCGCCAACAACGATCGTCAACACGGGCGACAATGAAGTCGATAGCGGCAATCCCGACCTGCAGCCGCTTACGTCAACGAACTATGACGTCGCTGCCGAATATTACATCGGGAGCAAGGGGATCATCAGCATTGCCGGCTTCTACAAGACGATATCGAATCCGATCTATTCGGCAACGACGGTCCAGACCGGAACCTTCGCCGGACAGGCGCTGGTCGATGCGCAGGTTACCCAGCCAGTCAATGCCGACAGTGCGTTCGTCAAGGGGCTTGAACTCAACGCACAGACCGAGCTCAGCTTCCTGCCTTCGCCGCTCGACGGATTCAGCATTGGCGGCAGCATCACCTTCGTCAAATCGCGCGCGAAGGGCATCCCCGGGCGCGATGGCGAACGCCTGCCGCTGGCCAATCAGTCGAACCGGGTCGCTTCGGCCTATCTTTCGTACGAGAAATATGGCCTGTCGGCGCGTATCGCCTACACTTATCGTTCGGCCTATCTGCTCGAGCCCGGCGATGACACCAATAGCGATCTTTATGTCGGCGCGTTCAACCAGTGGGATGCGCGGATCGGCTATGATGTCGTGAAGAACCTGACGATCTTCCTCGAAGGGTCCAATCTCAACGACGAGCCCTATCGCGCCTATCAGGGGATTCCTTCGCGCATAGACGAGGTCGAACGCTACGGATATTCGGTCAAGACCGGCATCCAGTTCAAATTCTGACGGACTCGAAGCCGAAATCAAAGGGCCGGGGTTTCCCCGGCCCTTTTGCCATGTTGGATCCGGAACCGGCGGCACCCTGCGAGGGGCGCCGCCCAACCGCGCTAAAGCAGCACGCGCTCGCCGGTGCGCGCCGACCGGGCCGCAGCTTCGGCCAGTGCCAGCGCCGCGACACCGTCCTCGAAACCCACGAGCGGTGTCATATTGCCATCGAGAATATCGGCAAAATGGTCGATCTCGCGCGCATAGGCGACGGCGTAGCGATCGAGGAAGAAATTCTGGAACCGGTCGGCCGCCGCGCCCGTCTCGCCCCAGATTTCCACTGTCGATTCAAGCTGGTTCTGCGCCCGGATCATGCCCTTCGACCCGAAGGCTTCGATCCGCTGATCATAGCCATAGCCGCTTCGGCGGCTCGAGGAGATCATGCAGAGGCGGCCGGACGTTGTCCGCAACAGGGTCTTTGCGGTATCTGCATCGCCAGCATCGCCGATCGCGGGATCGACGAGCACGGAGGAGCTGGCGAAGACCTCGCTGATCTCTTCGCCGAGCAGCCAGCGCGCCATGTCGAAATCATGGATCACCATGTCTTTGAAGATTCCGCCCGAAACCTTGACATAGTCGACGGGCGGCGGCGCCGGATCGTGGCTGATGATATGGAGCGTCTCGATCGCGCCCACCTCGCCCGATGCAAGACGGCTTTGCAGCGCGGCAAAATTCGGATCGAAGCGGCGATTGAAGGCGAGGAAGAGGCGGGCATCGACCTCGGAAAAGCGCCTTGTCGCCGCGCGCGCGCGGGCCAGGTCCTGGTCGAGCGGCTTTTCGCAGAATACCGCTTTGCCGGCTTCCGCCGCCGCGAGGCTGTAGTCGAGATGCGTATCGGTCGAACTTGCCACAAGCACGCCTGAAATCGACGGGTCGGCGAGCGCATCCTCGAGCGTCGAGACCTGCGCGCCATGCTCGCCCGCCAATGCTGCGGCGGCGTCTCCGAAGGGATCAACGACGCGGGCAAGCCGCACGCGTCGGCTCGCGGCGAGGTTTGCTGCGTGAATTTTGCCGATTCTGCCGGCACCGATCAGGGCGATATTATGCATTAAGGCCTCTCCAGCTGGAATTGTGTTCCACATGCAATTTTTATGGAACATCTATTCTATAGACGATATTCTCGTCGCGGGCGATAGTTGCGTTACAAGAATTGAACAGATATTCCGTTTTCGAGCTTGGTCGGGGAGAATGATGTTGGACGAGGTGGCGAGCGCCCCTGCTTCTGCGGAGGAACTGAGGGCCGAGATCGTGGCCCGCTACGAGTCGTTGAGCAAGCGGCTCAAGCAGATCGCGCGCTATATTCTCGACGAGCCTAACGACATCGCGCTGGAAACGCTGGCGGTGATCGCCGAGCGTTGCGGGGTCCAGCCGTCTGCAATCGTCCGTTTCGCGAAAAGTTTCGGTTTCGAAGGCGCGAGCCAGATGCAGCGCCTTTTCCGCGACGGGCTGCTCAGCAACAATGCCGCGCTCGGATATTCGGAGCGCGTTCGCCAGCTCGACGAGGCGACCAGCGCCGACGATGCGGAGCCGGCCGATCTCCTGTCCGAATTCGTCGAGGGCAACAGCCTTGCGATCCAGAATCTGCTCCAGACGGTCAGCGGCTCGGACATGCGGACGGCGGTGGATCTGATCATGGCGGCCGATACGGTCCATATCGCCGGCTTTCGTCGCTCCTTTCCCGTGGCATCCTATCTCGCCTATTCGTTGCTGCAGGCGGGCAAACGTGCGGTCTTCATCGACGGCGTCGGCGGACTCGGACTGCAGCAGACCCATGCGGTCGGGGCCGATGATCTGCTGATCGCCGTGAGCTTCCACCCTTATTCCGAAGAGACGGTCGCACTCGTCAACGCTGTCAGATCGAACGGCAGCCCGATCCTTGCCATCAGCGACAGCCTGGTCAGCCCGGTCGCCAAGCCGGCGGAACATGTCCTGCAGGTGCGCGAGGCTGAAGTCCGCAAATTTCGCTCGCTTTCCGCCTCGATGTGTCTGGCTCAGGCGCTTGTCATCAACTTCGCTTTCGAGGCGACGCGGACCGACGGGTCGGTTCGCGATGGCGGCCAGGGGTAGGCGATCGCAGGCGTTCCGATTTTCTGAAACATATGTTGCAAACATTCTAACATTGGAATATGCGTTACAGACCAAGGAAGGATGGTCTGACAACCGATGGCGCAACGATACGATCAAAATTACGGAGAGGGCCGGCTGGACATCGTCACATTGGGACGCGCCGGAATCGATCTCTACGGCGAACAGGTCGGCGGGCGCCTCGAAGACATGGCGAGTTTTGCGAAATATATCGGCGGCAGCCCGACCAATACGGCGGTCGGTGTATCGCGGCTAGGTTTGCGGGCAGGCCTGATCACGCGTGTCGGCGCCGATCATTTCGGCCGCTTCATCCAAGAGGAACTCGCTCGCGAAGGAGTGGAGACGCGGGGCGTAATCGAAGATCCCGAGCGGTTGACCGCGCTCGCGATTCTGGGAATACGCGATCCCGACAGCTTTCCCCTCATCTTCTACCGTGAAAATTGCGCCGACATGGCGCTTTGCGCCGACGATATCGATCCCGATTTTGTCGCCTCGGCCGACGCGCTTCTCATCAACGGCACGCATTTGTCGAAGCCCGGCGTTTTCGCGGCGAGCCTCAAGGCCGCGTCGGTGATGAAGGCGGCGGGCGGGCGCATCGTTTTCGACATCGATTATCGCCCGGTTCTGTGGGGTCTTGCGCAAAAGGCAAATGGAGAAGATCGCTTCGTCGCCAGTGCCGAAGTGACCGCGGCGCTGCAGCAGATTCTGCCGCTGTGCGACCTGATCGTCGGGACCGAGGAGGAGATCCACATCCTCGGCGGCACCACGGAGACATTGAATGCCTTGCGCGCCATTCGCGCCATCAGCCCGGCGCTGCTGGTGTGCAAGCGCGGGGCCGGGGGCTGTATCGCCTATCCGGGATCCATCCCGGCGAGCCTCGACGAAGGTATTGTCGGGCGCGGCTTTCCGATCGAGGTCTTCAACGTTCTTGGCGCGGGCGATGCCTTCATGGCGGGCTTCCTGCGTGGATGGCTCCGCGATATGCCGCTCGAAAAATGCTGCGAGATCGCCAATGCCTGCGGCGCACTTGTCGTATCGCGGCACGGTTGCGCGCCGGCCATGGCATCGTGGGAGGAATTGCAGCGCTTCCTTGCCGGCGAGTGGCCGCACCGCCTGCGCGAGAGTCAGGACCTCGAACAGTTGCACTGGTCAACCAATCGGCACGGCGAGCGCGACGAGCTGACGGTTCTTGCGATCGACCACCGCAGCCAGTTCGACGATCTGCTTGCCGACCTTGGCAGCAGCGATGCCCAGCGCGTCTCCCGCTTCAAGGATCTTTCGCTCCGCGCGCTGCACGAGCTGGCGGACGGCGATAGCTGTTACGGCATGTTGCTCGACGGACGCTTCGGCGCGCGGGCGCTCGAAGCGGCAGCCGATCTTCCCTATTGGATCGGCAGGCCGATCGAGGTGCCGGGATCGCGCCCACTCCGCTTCGAGGGCTCGCCCGACGTCGGGATGACGCTGCGCGACTGGCCCGTGAACCACGTCGTGAAATGCCTCGTCTTCTATCATCCCGACGACGAGCCGGAGCTGCGGGCGCAGCAGGATCGCCAGCTCCTGCGTCTCTTCGATGCGTGCCGAAGCACGCGGCACGAATTCCTGCTCGAAATCATCGCTTCGAAGAATGGAGCTGTCGGGAGCGAGACGATCGCACAGGTCATCGATCATATTTACGCGCTGGGCATCTATCCCGACTGGTGGAAGCTCGAGCCGACGACCGATGCGGCCGCCTGGGAAGCGAGCGAAGCGGCGATCCTTCGTCACGATCCGCTGTGCCGCGGTATCGTCCTGCTCGGCCTTTCGGCGCCGCAGGACGAGGTGCTGGCCGGCATCGTCGCAGCTGCTCCCTTTCCGCTCGTCAAGGGGTTCGCGGTGGGGCGCACCATTTTTCACGACGTGGCCCATGCCTGGATGTCAGGCACGATCGACGACGACGTTGCAGTGGCCAGACTATGCGAAAATCTTCGCGTCCTGGTCGATGGCTGGCGCGGTGCGCGTCGTGCTAGGGTGGCGGCATGAGCAAGGCGGTGCGATTGACGATGGCGCAGGCGCTGGCGCGGTGGCTGTCGGCGCAGCAGGTCGAGGTCGACGGCGCCACCCTGCCATTTTTCGCTGGCGTCTGGGCGATCTTCGGTCATGGCAACGTCGCAGGGGTGGGCGAGGCGCTCGCCGAGTTGGCGGAGGACCTTCCGACCTATCGCGCGCATAACGAGCAGGGCATGGCGCATGCGGCGATCGCGTTCGCCAAGGCGAGCCGCCGCCGCCGTGCCATGGCGTGCACCAGCTCGATCGGCCCCGGCGCCACCAATATGGTGACCGCCGCAGCGCTCGCGCATGTCAACCGTCTGCCGGTGCTGTTTCTGCCGGGCGACGTCTATGCGAGCCGTCGGCCCGACCCGGTGCTGCAGCAGATCGAGGATTTCGCCGACGCGACACTCAGCGCGAACGACTGTTTCCGTCCCGTATCGCGCTATTTCGATCGCATCACGCGACCCGAGCAACTTCTCGACGCCCTGCCGCGCGCGATGGGTGTTCTGACCGACCCGGCGCAATGCGGTCCGGTGACGCTTGCGCTCTGCCAGGATGTGCAGGCGGAAGCTTACGATTTTCCTGCCGAATTCTTCCAGTCCCGTCTATGGGCGCCGCGCCGGCTCCGACCGGACCGCGCGGAATTCGACCGGCTGGTGGCCGCGGTGCGCGGTGCCAACGCGCCGCTGATCGTGGCTGGCGGCGGCGTGCTCTATGCCGGCGCCGAGGCAGCGCTGGCGCGCTTTGCGGCGCGCACGGCGATCCCCGTCGCCGAAACGCAGGCCGGCAAGGGCGCGCTCGCCTGGGATCATCCGCAGGCGCTCGGCAGCATCGGGGTCACGGGCACGAGCGCGGCAAACCGCGCTGCGGCGGAAGCCGACCTTATCATCGGGATCGGTACCCGATTGCAGGATTTCACGACGGGATCGCGGACCCTGTTCTCCGGCAAGCGCCTGATTCAGGTCAACATCGCCGCGCCCGACGCGATCAAGCAGGGCGCCGAAGCGGTCGTCGGCGACGCGCTGGAGATCGTGAGCGCCCTCGACAAGGCGCTGCCGGATTGGCAGGCCGGTGCCATATGGCGCGACGCCAATGCGTCGGCGGTGGCTGAGTGGAACGCCGCCTGGGCGGCCGCCACGGCGACATCGAACGCGCTACCGTCGGACGCGCAGGTGATTGGCGCGGTGTGGCGGCAGGCAAGCGAGGATGCGACCGTTGTGTGCGCCGCGGGTGGGCTTCCTGGTGAGTTGCACAAGCTATGGCGCAGTCATCGGCCGGGCGGCTACCACGTCGAATATGGTTTCTCCTGCATGGGATATGAAATCGCGGGCGGATTGGGCGTCAAAATGGCGGAACCCGATCGCGACGTCTACGTCATGGTCGGAGACGGCAGCTATCTGATGCTCAATTCCGAACTCGCGACCTCGGTCATGCTCGGGTTCAAGCTGACGGTGATCCTCCTCGACAATCGCGGTTTCGGCTGCATCAACCGGTTGCAGGAGGGAACAGGCGGCCGCCCGTTCAACAATCTGCTCACCGATACGGCGCACGACCTCTTGCCCGACATCGACTTTGCGAGTCACGCGCGCAGCCTCGGCGCCGATGCAGAGAAAGTGTGTGGGATCGCCGAACTCGAGGCGGCGCTCGATCGGGCAAAAGAGTCGCGACGCAGCTATGTGATCGTGATCGATACCGACCCCGCGGTAACCACCGAGGCGGGCGGGCACTGGTGGGACGTCGCGGTTCCCGAAGTTTCAAACCGACCGGAAGTGCGCGCCGCGCGGCGCGCCTATGAAGACAAGCTCAAGGGAGACCGGACATGACGATCCGCTGGGGCGTAAGCCCGATCGCGTGGTGCAACGACGATATGCGCGAACTGGGCGGCGACACGACGCTCGACGAATTGCTCACCGACGCGCGCGATATCGGCTTCGAGGGCGTCGAGCTGGGGAATAAATTCCCACGCGATCCGGAGGTGTTAGCGCCCATCATGGCGCGCTACGGCCTCGATATCGTCGGCGGCTGGTATTCGTCGAGCTTGCTGCAGCGCGACGCCGAGGCCGAAATTGCGGCGCTGGCGCCGCACCTGGCGCTGCTCGAATATATGGAATCGGGCGTCTTCATTCTCGCCGAAACCTCGAACGCCGTGCATTGCGATCGCTATGGCAGCCGTCTCGACAGTCATCCGGTTCTTCCGGCCGAAGAGTGGAAGCGGTTCGGCGAAAGGCTCAACACGGTCGCGCGCTTCATCAACGATCGCGGACTGCGCTTTGCCTATCATCACCATCTCGGCACGATTGTCGAAACGGCGGACGAGCTCGATCGCTTTTTCGAAGCGACCGACGACCATGTCGGGCTGGTGCTCGACACGGGACATGCTTTGTGCGGTGGAATAGAGCCGGTCGATATCGTTCGCGGCCGCCCCGAGCGGGTGACACACGTCCATTGCAAGGATGTGCGCACGCCCCGTTTTGCGGAATATCGGGCCAACGGGACCAGCTTTCTCAACGGCGTCGTCGGAGGAATGTTCACCACGCCGGGAGACGGCGACTATGATTACGCGCCGTTCATGCGGGCGCTTGCCGACATCGACTATTCGGGATGGATCGTGATCGAGGCTGAGCAGGACCCCGCCGTTGCGAATCCGCGCGACTATAGCCAGCTCGGGCTCGATACGCTTAAGCGGCTGGCGCGGCAGGAGGAGCTCGTCTGATGTCGCTTCGCGTTCGTCCGCACGAACCGGCCGGCGATGGGACGGTGCTCGACATTACGCCGGAAAGCGCCAGCTGGCGCTACGTCGGTTTCCGCGTCGTCCGGCTCGACGAGGGCCGAAGCTATGAGCATGTGGAGGTGGGACGCGAAGCCTGTCTCGTCATCCTGACGGGCAAGGTCACCGTGGTCGCAGGGGGGCGGCGTTTCGAAGCGATCGGCGGGCGCAAGTCGGTTTTCGACGGCGCGGCGACCTCGGTCTATGTGCCGGCGGGGATCGGTTATTCGATCGCGGCTGATTCCGATGCGGAAATCGCAATCTGTACCGCGCCGGGAAGCGGGGCGGGGGCTGTCCGGCTCATCCGTTCGGATGCTGTCGAGGTGCGTGGCAAAGGCACCAATACGCGCCATGTTCGTAATATATTGTCCGATTCCGATGCGGCCGAAAGCCTACTTGTCGTCGAGGTAGTGACGCCCGGCGGCCATTGGTCGAGCTATCCGCCGCACAAGCACGACCGCGACGCTTTTCCCGAGGAGACCTTCCTTGAGGAAACCTATTATCATCGGCTGTCGCCGCCCCAGGGCTTCGCATTTCAGCGTGTGTACACAGATACGCGTGACATCGACGAAACCATGGCGGTCGAGGACGGCGACGTGGTGATGGTGCCGCGCGGCTATCACCCGGTGGGCGCGCCACATGGTTATGACCTCTATTATCTGAACGTGATGGCCGGGCCACGCCGCAATTGGGTGTTCCGCAACGACCCCGCGCACGACTGGATCGTGCGCCAGTAAGGAAGAGACATGAGACAGATCGACCAGATGGTCGCCGGAACGTCCGGCGGCACAGCTTCCGTGCGCGCAGGCGACGTGTATAACCCATCGACGGGCGCGGTGCAGGCGCAGTTGCGCTTTTCGTCGCCTGCCGATCTCGATCGGGCGGTCGCAGCTGCGCGCGAAGCGCAACCGAGCTGGGCTGCGACCAATCCCCAGCGCCGCGCGCGTGTGATGTTTCGTTTCAGGCAGCTTCTCGAGGATAATATGGACGCGCTCGCTACGCTCCTTGCGAGCGAACATGGCAAGGTCGTCGCCGATGCGCGCGGAGATGTGCAGCGGGGCCTGGAGGTCATCGAATTCTGCTGCGGCATCCCGCACGTCCAGAAGGGCGAGTTTACCGAAGGCGCCGGTCCGGGCATCGACGTCTATTCGATGCGCCAGCCGATCGGTGTGGTTGCCGGGATTACCCCCTTCAACTTTCCTGCGATGATTCCGATGTGGATGTTCGGTCCGGCAATCGCGTGTGGCAACGCGTTCATTCTGAAGCCCAGCGAGCGCGACCCGTCGGTTCCGGTTCGTCTTGCCGAGCTGTTCCGTGAAGCAGGGTTGCCCGAGGGCATCTTGCAGGTCGTCCACGGCGACAAGGAAATGGTCGACGCGATCCTCGACCACCCCGACATCGGCGCGGTCAGTTTCGTCGGCTCGTCGGACATCGCCCATTATGTCTATGAGCGCGGCGTGCGCGCGGGCAAGCGCGTGCAGGCGATGGGCGGCGCCAAGAATCACGGCATCGTCATGCCCGACGCCGATCTCGACCAGGTGGTGAGCGACCTGACCGGCGCGGCCTTCGGCTCGGCGGGCGAACGCTGCATGGCGCTGCCGGTCGTCGTCCCGGTCGGCGAGGACACCGCCGAACGGCTGCGCGCCAAGCTCGTGCCCGCGATCGAAGCGCTGCGCGTCGGCGTCTCGACCGATGCCGAGGCGCATTACGGCCCGGTCGTGACCGCCGCGCACAAGGAAAAGGTCGAAGGCTGGATCGCCAGATGCGCCGAGGAAGGCGCCGAGCTCGTCGTCGACGGCCGCGGTTTCAGCTTGCAGGGGCACGAGCAGGGCTTCTTCGTCGGCCCCACCCTCTTCGACCATGTCACCCCCGACATGGAAAGCTACAAGGAAGAGATTTTCGGCCCCGTGCTCCAGATCGTCCGCGCGCCCGATTTCGAAACCGCGCTCGAACTGCCCTCGAAGCATCAATATGGCAATGGCGTCGCGATCTTCACGCGCAACGGCCACGCCGCGCGTGAATTCGCCGCGCGGGTCAATGTCGGCATGGTCGGCATCAACGTGCCGATCCCGGTGCCCGTCGCCTATCATAGCTTCGGCGGCTGGAAGCGCTCGGCGTTCGGCGACACCAATCAATATGGGATGGAAGGCGTCCGCTTCTGGACCAAGGTGAAGACGGTGACGCAGCGATGGCCCGACGGCGGCGCGGGGGATAGCGCCTTCGTTATTCCGACCATGGCATGATGAAACAAATCTTCCATATCATAGAGCAATAGAATACACTTGAATTCATAAGGCTGCGATCAAGCGGGCCAGGGAGGGATCGATGTTCAGAATTTTTGCTGCGGGTGCCGACGCGCCTCTGCGCGGCGATGTCGACGTCGATGCCACCTTCCGCCGGTACCGAATGCGCATCATCCTGGCGATCACGCTTGCCTATGCCGTCGGCTATACGTGCCGCCTCGCTATCAACATCGTGAAGAAGCCGCTGATCGACGCGGGGATTTTCAGTCCGCTCGAGCTCGGCATGATCGGGTCGGCGCTCTTCTACACCTATGCCGCGGGCAAGCTGATCAACGGGTTCGTGGCCGATCACAGCAATGTGAAGCGTCTGTTAGCTGCAGGATTGATTCTCTCGGCGCTGTGTAACATCGCCATGGGCTTTTCGACGCTGTTCTGGGTCACTCTCCTGCTTTGGGGCCTCAACGGCTGGTTCCAGAGCTATGGTGCTCCAGCATGCGTCGTCGCGCTCGCGAGCTGGTTTTCGAACCGCGAGCGCGGGCGCTATTATGGCATATGGTCGACCGCGCATTCGATGGGAGAGGGGCTGACCTTTGCGATCGTGTCAGCGCTCGTGGCGTTCGGCGGCTGGCGCTGGGGATTTTGGGGACCGGGTATCGCCACGGTCGCGGCCGGGATCGCCGCCTATTTTGCGATGGCCGACCGCCCCCGGACACTCGGCCTGCCGACTGTCGGCGACTGGCGAGGCGATCACTACGCACCGACCGCGCCAGGAACGCCCGAGCGCGGGGTGTTCGCGACCCAATTGTCGATCCTCGCGATCCCGGCGGTCTGGATCCTCGCGCTCGCGAGTGCTGCCAATTACGTCACGCGCTATGCGATCAACAGCTGGGGAATCCTTTATCTTCAGGAAGCGCGCGGCTATTCGCTCGCCGAAGCGGGGGCGATGCTGACCGCAAGCACGCTTGCCGGAATCGTCGGAGCGGTGGCGTTCGGTTTCGTGTCGGATAAATTTTTCGGTGCCCGCCGACCGCCTGCAAATCTCTTGTTCGGCATTCTCGAACTGATCGGGCTGCTCCTTCTCTTCTTCGGGCCGGACAATCGAGCCATCGTCCTGATCGCGGTCATTCTGTTCGGGCTCGGCATGACAGGGCTCGTGACGTCGCTTGGCGGCCTGTTCGCGATCGATATCTGCCCCAAGCGCGTTGCCGGCGCCGCGCTCGGTATGGTCGGAGTGTTCAGCTACATCGGCGCTGCCATCCAGGAGCAGGTATCGGGGGCGCTGATCGATGCGAACATGCATATGGTTGCCGGTGAGCGCATCTATGATTTCGGACCCGCGATCGCCTTCTGGATCGGCTGTTCGCTGCTCGCGACGCTGCTCGCCACCGCCCTGTGGAACACCAAATTGCGCGACTGAGGAGAAGAATATGCACCGCCGTACGTTGCTGCGGGGCACCGCAGCCCTGACCGCACTCGCGGCCTTGCCGCGCCGTCTCTTCGCAGCCGCAACAGGATATCCGCGTCTTCTCGACGGACCGATGGTCGGGGCGACGACCCCCGAGAGTTTCACCATCTGGTCGCGCGCGAGCGGTGCGTTCGACGTCGCAGTCGAATATGCGACGCAGCGCGATTTTGCCGATGCCCGGATATCGGAACCGGTTGCCGCGGTTCAGGACAACGACCTGTGTACCCGGATCCGGGTCGATGGCCTGCAACCCGACACCGCATATTATTACCGGATCAAGACCGATGGGATCGACGACCGTCATCGGCCGCTGCCGTTCCGGACCCGCACCGCACCCGCCTCGGCGCGCCCGATTCGTATCGCCTTCGGTTCGTGCGCGCGCGTGCAGCTCTATCCCGAGCAGCCCGTCTTCGAAGCGATCGCGGCAATGGAGCCCGACCTCTTCCTGTGGCTGGGCGACAATATTTACGCCGACAGCGACAGCGAGACGGCCTTCTCGGCAATGTATTCGCGTCAGCGCAACGTCGCGAGTCTCGTGCCTTTCCTGCGCTCGGTTCCGCAGCTGGCAATCTGGGACGACCATGACTTCGGATATAATGATTCCGACCGGCACAACCCCGCCAAGGCGATGACGCACCGGCTTTTCGGCCGCTGGTGGGCGAACCCGTCGGCCGGGACCGCCGATACGCCCGGTGTCTTCTTTCGCCACAGCTTCGGACCCGTCGACATTTTCATGCTCGACGGACGCTATTACCGCGACCCGTCGGAACAGCCGGACGGACCGGGCAAGACGATGCTCGGTTCGGCCCAGAAGGCATGGCTCAAGCGCGAACTGATGGCTTCGCGCGCGCCCTTCAAGATCCTCGCATCGGGGACTGGCTGGTCGATGGCCGAACGAGGCGGCGACAGCTGGGCTTCCTATGTCCACGAACGGAATGAGATCCTCGATTTCATTCGCGACAATCGTGTCGGGGGCTGTTTCGGCATTTCGGGCGACGTTCACCAGGGCGAGGTGAACTGCGTTCCCTGGTCGGAGCATGGCGGCTATGATTTCTATGACCTCGTGAGTTCAGGCCTCGCCCAATATCTGTCGCCGAAATTCATTGATCAGGATCCCGAGGTGCGCTTGCGTCAACCCTGGGTGCGCAGCGCCAATTTTGGCCTTCTGGAATTCAGCTTCGATTCCGAGCCGCGTGTCGAACTGAGCATTCGCGACGTCAGCGGTGCGCCCGCTTCGGGCGACCCGGTCGTCCTGCGCGCCGCCGACCTCGTCAACGGCCGGCAGAGCTGGCGCTCGGTGATCGACAAGGACGAACTGGAACGGCGCGAACGAAAGGAACGCGGCGGAAGCTATTATGGAGGTGACTGACAGATGCGGTTCGAAATGATCGCCATGCAGCGTGACGAGTTCGAGGAGATGAAGGCGCGCCTGCCCAGAGCTACGTCGGAAGGCTTGTTCGAAACCTATCGGATCAGCCAGAATACCTGGTACAAGCTGCGCGACGGGCAGCCAGTGAAACGCAAGACGCTCGAACGATTGCGCGAGCGATATCGCGAAGTCGCGGGCGCATGAGCCGGCCGGCACTCAATATCGCGCTGATCGGCAGCGGTTTCATGGGCCGCGCGCACGCGCTCGCCTTTGCGGCTGCAGAGCGGACGTTCGATCTTCCTCGCTGGCCCAAGATTGTGCTGCTGGCAGATCGCGATCCCGAAACGGCCGCGGCTGCGGCAACGAGCCTCGGAATTGATCGCGCAACCGGCGACTGGCGCGATGCGATAAGCGATCCCGCGATTGACATGGTTGCGATTGCGGCTCCGAACAGCCTACACGCTCCGATTGCCATCGCTGCCCTCGAGGCTGGCAAAGCCGTCTATTGTGAAAAGCCGCTGGCAACGTCGATCGCCGAGTCCGAAGCCATGGTCGCCATAGCCGGCAGGACGGGGCGGCCGACCGCGGTCGGCTTTACCTACCTCTACAATCCCATGATCGGGCTGGCGCGCGAGTTGGTCGCCGCGGGTGAAATCGGGGATGTAACGGGATTTCGCGGTGTCCACGCCGAAGATTTCATGGCGGCGCCCGATGCGCCGTTCAGTTGGCGCTGCGAAGCGGGTCAGGCGGGCGGAGCGCTTGCTGACATCGGGAGCCACATTATTGCGATGGCGCGCTATCTGGTCGGGGACATTGCTGCCGTTTCGGGGCGTCTGCATACCACCCACCCGATGCGTCGCGACGCCCAGGGACGAGACCGTGTCGTCGTGATCGACGATCAGATGGATGCTGTCGTAGCATTCGCCAACGGCGCCGCAGGAACCCTGTCTGCGAGTTGGATCGCGAGCGGCAGAAAGATGGGGCTGGCTTTCGAGATCACCGGCACGTGCGGCTCGATCCTATTCTCTCAGGAACGGCTCAACGAACTGAAGCTTTATCGCGAAGGATCGACGCTTACCAGCGGTTTCACGACGATTTGCGCGGGTCCGGAGCATGGCGATTATGCGGCTTTTTGTCCGGCTCCCGGCCATCAACTCGGCTATAACGACCTCAAGACAATCGAAGCCCGCGCGGCCGTGGAGGCGGCGGCGGGATTGCCGTCTGCCGCCATAAGCTTTGCCGAAGCTCTGGCGGTCGAACGTGTGGCCGACGCTATCCGCCGATCCCACCGCGAGGGTCTGTGGGCAAAGCCTTAGGCTAGCCATTCTCGACTGGTGTTAGGGCCTCCAGCAATTGCGCCTGAATGGCCGGAGTCGACGCCAATACCGTGCCGTTCATGAGATCGAGCGCGCCGCCGCGGGTATCGGTTACCAGGCCGCCGGCCTCGCGCACGATCGCGACGCCGGCCGCCATGTCCCACGCGCTGACGCTTTGCTCCCAATAGGCATCGTGGCGGCCGCATGCGACCCATGCCATGTCAATCGCGCCTGCGCCGAGACGGCGAATGCCCGTCACGCGGCGTGTCAGGCGCTCCATCTCCGCATAAAATTGTTCGTGGCGGTCCTTGGTCGCGAAAGGGATGCCGACTCCCAGAACGGACTCTTCGAGCGTGGCACGCGGAGAAATTCGGATGCGCCGATCGCCAAGCCATGCGCCGCTGCCTGCTTCGGCCCAAAATAGCTCTTCCATTGCAGGGACGTAGGTCACGCCAGCAATCGCCTCGCCGCCTTTGGCGAGCGCGATATTGACGGCAAAGAGAGGGGATCCTGTCAGGAAGTTGGTCGTACCGTCGAGGGGATCGACGATCCAGACATAATCGGTATCGCGGCCGGGGACCAGCCCGCCTTCCTCGCCGAGAAAGCCGAAGTCCGGGGCGTGGGTCAGCAACTGCTCGCGCACGGTCGCTTCGGCTCTGAGGTCCGCCTCGGTGAACATGTCGGCGGCGCCCGCCTTGCTGTGGACCGTGAGCGTCTCGAGACGCGCACGGTCATTGAGGAGACCCTTGCCGGCGGCACGCGCCGCAGCGGTCATGGCGGAAATAAGGGGTGACATAGGCATGGAATGAATATACATTCTGTTTTTAAATAAAGATAGAAAAATTGTTCCGAAAATCGATTCCGGTCTGTGGCCCAAAGCGAGAGGCCAAGATCTCAACGAAAGCGGACGCTCTAGTCGACGGTCCGCACAGGGATATGACAAGGGAGGGTTGAGTGAAAACCAGTTTATTCGCAGTTGCAGCCGTATTGGCCGCTTTTCCGACCGCCATGGCGGCGCAGCCGTCCGGCGCCACGCCGGCCGCAGCGGCTCTCGCGGAGACGCAGCCTACGTTGGGTTCGGGTGCGGACGGTGCTGTCGTGGTCGCCGATCCCGCCGATGCTTCGCGATCGCTCATCCTGGCCGGAGCCGAATCGGGCGGCATCGACGTCTTCGACCTTTCCGGACAGCGTATCGCGTCGCACAAGGTCGGGGACATTCGCGCGCTCGACGTGCGAGGGGATGGGGCGGGTGGACCGCTTCTTGTCGGCCTTGACGGCAAGCAGAATGCACCGCGCCTCTTTCGTATTCGCGGCAATGGCGTTCCCGAACCGCTCGCGCTGACCGGGATCGAGCCGCAAATGACGATTGCCGGTCTTTGCTTCGCGCGCAGCCATCGTGACGGCACTCTCTATCTTTTTCTCACTGGCGACACCGGCGCGATCGAGCAATGGGGCCTCTTTGCCAATGATGCGGGCGGGATGACGGGCCGCATCGCACGCCGCTGGTCGCTCGGGTCCGAAGCAGGCTATTGCGCCGCCGACGATCGCGGATCGATCTATGTCTCGCAGGAGGCAGTGGGCGTGTGGCGTTTCGCCGCCGAGCCCGAAGCCGAGATCAAGCCCGAAATCGTCGACATCGTCCGTCTCGGGCATATCGCGGACGAAGCGAAAGGCGTGGCCGTGGCCCCCGACGGCCGGTTGCTGGTGTCGGATGCGAGCGCTAATCGCCTCAATATCTACGACCCCGCCGAGGACTACGCCTATCGTGGTTCGGTGACGCTCGCTGCTGGCGATGATCGCGTCGAAGATGGCGGTAGCGTGACAATCGCCGGGCCGACGGTCGTCGTGGCCGATGACGATAATTCCCCCGATCTCCCCAATTTCAAGATTGCCACATGGAGTTCGGTTCTCGCAGCTGCCGGACTGTCCGAGCGTTCGCCGGTCCCGGCACCCGAAACGATGCCGCTCGCGCGACCCTCGGTCGAGACGGCGCCCGTCGAAACGGGTGGCGACGCCGCCGACGATCCGGCGATATGGATCGACCCCGCCGACCCCGCGCGGTCGGTCGTGATCGGAACGCAAAAGAAGTCGGGCCTCTATGTCTATGACCTCGACGGCAAGGTAATTCAGTTCCTGCCCGATGGCCGGATGAACAATGTCGATCTGCGCAGCGGCTTTCGTCTCGGTGGCCGCGACGTGACGCTGGTCACCGCGAGCAATCGCACGACGAAGGGAATCTCGATCTATGCGCTCGATTCGGCGACGCGCAAACTCACCGATGTCGCCGACGGGTTGCAGGATACCGGCTTCGACGATCCCTACGGACTTTGCATGTATCGCAGCACGCGGTCCGGCAAGACCTTCGTCTTCGTCAATCAGGCCGATGGAAAGATGCGCCAATGGGAACTGGTCGCGAGCCGGGCCGGCAAGGTACGCGCCAAGTTGATGCGCGATCTCCCTTTCGCAACGCAGGTCGAAGGATGCGTGGCGGACGATGCGACCGGCATTCTCTACGTTGGCGAAGAGGACGTCGGCATCTGGCGCGAAGGCGCGGAGCCGCGCGGCGGTCCGCCCCGCACGGTGCTGGCGACGGTCGCCGACAATCCGGCGCTTGAAGACGATGTCGAGGGTATGAGCCTCTACGCAAAGCCCGACGGGACTGGCTATCTCGTCGTGTCGAGCCAGGGCAACGACAGCTATGCGATCTTTCGCCGCGAAGGCGACAATGCGTATGTCGGCTCCTTCCGGATCGGGGCCGATATGGCAGCCGGCATCGACGGGGTGTCCGAAACCGACGGGCTCGACGTCACGAGCATGGCGGCGGGTCCTGCCTTTCCCGAGGGCTTGATGGTGGCGCAGGACGGTCGCAACGTTTCGCCACCCGAGAACCAGAATTTCAAGCTGGTCTCGTGGACGCGCATAGCCGAAGCGCTCGGATTGGAATAGCCGGCGTACCGCCCGAGCGGGCGCGCGCTTGCCGTCCGCTCAACCGCTGCTTTGGATCTGAAGCCGGCGGGGACGGGCGTCCTCGCCGACCATATTGTTCAGGCCGCGCACCGCGATCGCGTCATTGCGCGAGTATCCAGTAGCATCCGACGGTGAGTAGGCCGAGGATTGCGCTGACCGGCCTGGCATAGCGCCAGGGCGCAAGGTCGACGACCATTGCGGACGGCGGATCATAGATTTTTTGCGCCGGCCAGAAACGGCTGATGATGAGCATCGCGGCCGCCGTTGCGATAAAGATCAGGGCAAGGAAATGCAGGAAGTGGACATCGTCGGCATTGCCAAAGATGGCGCGGAGCAGAGATTGAACGCTATCGCCGAACTCGAACACCAGCAGGTAAAATGCGAGCGGCCCGCCGATCAGCCCGAATTTGGCAGCGAGCGACGATACGGAACGGGTGAAGAAGCCGAGCAGGAGCACTGCGAGCAGCGGCCCGAAGAAAGTCGCGTTGATCTTTTGCAGATAATTATAGAGCCCGCCTTCGGAATCGATGAGCGGCGCCGTGGCCATGGCCCCGATCGCGAGCACGATACTGCAAATCCGACCCGAAACGACCAGCTGGCGCTGGGTGGGATCGCGATTGATCATCGTGGCATAGATGTCCTTGCTGAACAGCGTCGCCGAACTGTTGAGTACGCTGTTGAAGGTGCTCAGGATTGCCCCGACCATGACCGCCGCGAAAAAGCCCAGGAGATAGGGCGGCAGGACCGCTTTCACGAGCTCGGGATAGGCCCTCAGATAGGCGTCTTCCCCGGTCAGCGTGTCGCTGAACATATGAAAGGCGATGATGCCGGGCAGTACGACCGCGACGGGCCCCAGCAGCTTGAAACCGGCCGCGATGAGTACGCCCTTCTGACCCTCCTTCAGGCTCTTCGCGCCAAAGGTTCGCTGGACGATCTGCTGGTTGGCGCACCAGAAGAAGATCTGGTTGACGATCATGCCGGTAAACAGCACGCCGAACCGGACAGGCAGGAGACGGCCATGGCGAGATATGGCAACCGTAATCATTCTTGGGAGTGGAGCGAAGCCCGGAGAGGTCCGAGCCAGGGCAGATAATCGTTAACCTGGTCTCTTTTGCGATTAATAGGTGCGCGGACCTGTTGCGCGCTCGGCGTGTAGACCGCGCGGCGGTTCCTGTCTGGAGCGAGGCAGGTTTCCGCAAAAGAAAGGCCGAGTTGATCAAGCAGCGCGGGAATTTCCCGGCCTGGATTTGCGACGAGTCGCTCATAGTCGACGTCGCACAATCTCCGAGGCGCCGAGGCTCGAGCGATTTCCATCATACGGCGGTAGGACCGGTAATATCGGCCGAGATCTTCCAGCCCGTTCGGAAAATCGGTATTGCGGTTGAAATAGGTTGTATAGGCCGAAAAACTGCACGCCATCGGGTCGCGGCGCATGTCAATAATGCGGGCATCCGGAAGGATCCGGTGAATGAGCGCCACAAAGCGCCAGTTGGCGGGCATCTTGTCCGTGAAATAAGGCCGGGCGGTTCGACGATAGCGGTTAACTCTCGCGAGATAATCGGCGCCGAGATGCGCCGCTTCTGTTCGCGTCAACCTCTGCAAACGGCTGGCAAAGGCCTCGGAAGCGTCGAAAGCACCCATCGATGCAGCGACTTCTTCGAGCGCGAACAGTTCGCCAAGGCCCTCGACGTCCGGGTGGCTGGCCAGAATTTGTTCCACCAGCGTGGATCCCGAGCGCGGCATGCCCACGATGAAGATCGCGCCGTATGCATCAGAGGAGAAATCTTCGGCTACCGCGGAAGAAGACGGCTGTAATATTCGGTGAGCTTCGACGAAGGCAGCGAGCCGGGCCGCGTTGTGCGGGATCAAGGTTTCGCGCAAGGCGTTGGCTTCGGCGAAGTTTTCGAACGATCGGCTGAAATCTTTCCGGTCGCCGCGCGCCCGGCCGAGCGCGAAGAGTATCTGGACGCGATGATAAGGGTCGTGGACCAGCGGCAAGGTCCGCTCCATGGCCGCGATGTCTTCGGCGGAGAAGGGCGCCCCGCGCAAATTGGCGATACCGAGCCACGCCGCGCCCAACTCGGGCACACGTTCCACGGCGTTGCGATACGCGGCTGCGGCCTCCGGAATCATGCCGAGCGCCGCGAGGTCATTGGCGAAATTGGACCAGAGGATCGCCACCTCCGGTGCCATGGCAACAAGTCTGCGGTGGAGATCGATCGCTTCGTTGGCGCGTCGCTCGGCGGAGAGAAGCCCCGCCTTCAGCGACAGCGGCCAGATGCTTGATGGCTTGCGGCGCGCTTCACGATCGAGGTGGCGCAGAGCCTCTTCGACGCGCCCCGCGTCGCACAGGTGGATTACCAAGGCAGCGTGTGCGCGGGCGGAGTCCGGTTCGGCCGCAATAGCGTGACGTAGCCGCGGCTCCTCGTCGGAGCTCGGCGGAGTTACCGTCATGGATTGTGCTTCGAAGGTAATGGCATGATGCGCATTATCGGTGCGGCTTCGCGTAGCGCAAGGGTCACTCGGCGTCGCGGCGAATGAAACCGGCGGGTAGCGCGATGTTACCCGACCTCAACTCCTCATATCGATACGGTAACATACTTCCAATACACCGCCATTCGGTAACCTTTTGATAATAATTTGATTTATATTGAAGTTCCGCGCCGAACGTCGGTTTTCCTGGAATTGGCCGTATGGGCAGCCGCACAGTCTTGAGCCGTGAGCACGCGGTTAGTGGGGGTCCACAGGTCGCAAGAGCGACGGGCGTTCACCGGAAAACGCCGATCCTGCGGCCGGTCAGAGAAAAGGGGGGTGAATGATCAACGATCGCACGACTCTGCCCGCCCTCGTCGACCCCGTGACCAACGTGTCGTGCCGCCCCTTGTCATATCGGAACGATTGCCGTCTCCCTCGGCCCGCCTGCTTGGCGGGTCAATTTGCGTTCAAGGAAAGCTCATGGCCGATAACAGCATGACCCGCACAAACGACCGCAACGCGCGGGTCGGCTCGCGGCGACTTCTTTGCGGCGCATCGCTTGCGGCGATCCTCGCCTGCGTACCCCTGAGCGCGCAGGCCGAGGACCGGTATTGGGACGCCAACGGCACGGCCGTCGGCTCGGGCGGCACCGGCACCTGGAACCTGGGTAATCTCAATTGGAGCCCCAATGGCGATGGTGTGAGCGGACCGTTCGTCGAGCCGTGGATCAACGGCGATCTCGACGATGCGATCTTCGGCGGCACTGCGGGGACGGTGACAGTGGGCGTCCCGGTCACGGTTGGAAATATCACCTTCAGTTCGGCGGGCTATGTGCTGAGCGGGAGTACGATCACGCTGGGCGCCGCCGATTCGACGATCACGACGACGACGGGAAATAGTACGATCAATTCGGTTGTTGCCGGGTCGAACGGTCTGATCAAGGCCGGAAACGGCGGGTTGATCCTGAACGGCGTCAATAGCTTTACGGGCGACGTCAATATCGCCGCGGGCAGCCTTTATGCGGCAACCGATTCAGCGCTCGGTGCTGCGGGGAACAATGTCTTCACCGCCGACGGCATCACCACCCGCCTGTCGATCGGCGGCGCGGGCACTTCGCGCACCGTCACCATCGGCAGCGGCGGCAATCTGATTCTCGAGGGAACCGGATCGGGGTCGGCGCGAATCCGCGGCGACGGGTCGGTGCAGCTTGCCGCCAGCGGTATCACGATGAGCAATGACCTCAGTGACTATACCGGGCGTACTGTCTTCCAAGGCTGCAACGGCGTCTGCTCGACGCGCTTCACCTCGATCGCCGACCTGGGTCAGGCAAGCTCGCTCGGTGCGCCGGTAACGGTCGAGGACGGCACGATCGTTTTCAACCAGCAGAGCCAGTATAGCGACAGCATCATCTATCTCGGCGATGGCGACAGCTCGAACCGCAACTGGGATATCAACGGCAACAACGCCCAAATCCGCAATCAGGGCACCGGCACGCTCGAACTCACCGGCGATATCGATATTTCGGTCGCTGGCGCATTCAATGCGGAGACCGCCGACGTCCACCTGCTCGGAGTGCTCAGCGGCGGTGCCTATGGTTTCAACGCGTCGGCGGGGCGCTACGTCCTGCTGGGCGATGCGAACAGTTTCACCGGACAGGCGACGCTCGCGGGAGAAATTCGCCTCGGCAAGCTCGCCGACATCGGCAGCGAAAGCTCGCTTGGCGCGGGCACGACGATCGGACTCAGCAACGGAACGCTCAGCTATACGGGCGCGGGCGACGTCAGCAACCGCGAGTGGTTGATCAACGGGGCCACAAACGCGATCCGCAACGACGGCACCGGCGCGCTCGACCTGTCGGGTGCGCTCGCTTTCAACGCCGCCAACCCCAACCCTGATACACTGACGCTCGGCGGCAACTTCACCGGGGCCAGCATCTTCTCGGGCGTCATGTCGGGCAACGGCAATGTCGTCGCTGATAGCGCCGGGACCTGGGTGCTGGGCGGCGCGAATGTGCAGCGCGGAACGGTGACGGTCAACAGCGGCACGCTCCGCGCCGGAATCGCCGGCGCCTTTGGCGATGTCACGGGATTCATCGTCAACGGCGGGACGCTCGACCTCGGTGGTTTCGACCTCGTCGCCCCGTCGCTGACGGGCAGTGGCGGCGCGGTGGCGCTCGGCGGCTCCACGCTGACCGTCGCGGCGACCACGGCACAAAGCTTCGGCGGCAGCATCGCGGGCAGCGGCGGGTTGATCAAGGCCGGTGCCGGAACGCTGACGCTGACGGGGGCAAACGGCTACACCGGCGCGACGACGATCACCGGCGGACGGCTCGCGCTCGATTTCACGGGCGCCGGAGGGGCGGCGTTCGACATCATCTCGTCGGCGTCGCATCTGGTGTTGTCGGGCGGCGCGCTCGACGTATTCGGCGCCGCCGGCGAGGCAAACGGACAGGGCTTCGACGGCCTGACCGTCAGCGCGGGCAGCAATACGCTGCGTGCGGTCAGCGGCGCGGGCGGCACTTTGACGCTCGATCTCGGCGCGATCGTCCGCACCGGCGGACTGGTCAATTTCGTGCTGCCCGATGCGGGCGCGATCACGACGAGCAACCTCGACGGGGTACTCGGCGGCTGGGCGACGATCAACGGATCGGATTATGCGAAGGTCGTCGGCGGTAATATCGTCGCGTTCGACGCGAGCGACTATACCGACAAGGACGACGCCGGAACCTGGGCGAACGGAGAGATCGTCAGCGACGCGGCCGGTGCGGCGGATTCGCCTTTCTTCGGCACGGTCGGCAGCGACGTTACCCTGGACGGGCTGCGCTATTCGGCCGCTGCGGGATCGACCGTCGCCATCGGCGCGGGCAACAGGCTGGGCGTCGAAGGAACGATCATCGTCGCACCAAGCGTCGGCACGGCGAACCAGACGATTAACGGCGGCGAACTCACCAGCGGCGCTGCAGGCGGCACGCTCGGCATCCAGCACAATGGCGCCGGCGTCTTCACCATCGGGTCGGGCATCGTCGACGGCGGCGGGGTCACGTCGTTCGCCAAGGGCGGCGTGGGCCGCGTCGTGCTGTCAGGCGCCAACAGCTATACCGGCTCAACGACGCTGACCGATGGTGTGCTCCAGGTCTCCAGCATCGCAAACGGCGGCGTTGCGTCGGGCATCGGCGCTTCCTCGGCGGATTCGTCGAACCTCGTCCTCGAAGGCGGCACGCTCCAATATACCGGTGGCACCGCGACCAGCGATCGCGGCTTTACGCTGGTCAACGGTGGTGCGGCGCGTATGATCGACGTCTCGGCGGCAGGGACCGACCTGACCTTTACGGGCGTCGTTACCAGCTCCGACGACGCGGGTTTGACCAAGGTCGGCGCAGGCACGCTGACGCTCGCCAACGCCGCGAACGATTATGTCGGCGTGACGACCGTCGCGGGCGGGGCGCTCGCCGTGGACACGCTGGCCGATGGTGGCATCGCGAGCGGGATCGGCGCGGCGAGCAACGCGTCGGAGAACATCGTCCTCACCACCGGTGGGCAGCTTCGCTATACGGGCGGCACGGTCGAGACCGACCGTGGTTTCACGCTTGCCGGCGGCAATGGCGGGATCGACGTCGCCGAGGCGACGACGACGCTGACGATCAGTGGCGTTGCAACGGGATCGGGCAATAATTTCATCAAGGACGGTGCCGGCACGCTCGTCCTCGGCGGCCCCAACACCTACACCGGCGACACGATCGTGTCCGCCGGAACTCTCCGAGCGGGTTCGGCTTTGGCGTTCGGCCCGGGTGGGCGCTATATGACGGTCAACACGGGCGCGACGCTCGACCTCGGCGGTTACGACATCAATCTTGCGGCCGTCATCGGCGGCGGGCTCGTCGATCTCGGCGGAAACACGCTGACCACCGCGGGCGGTTCTGGCGTCTTCACCGGGCGCATCACCGGCACCGGCGGCTTTACGCGCGGTGCGGGCAGCTACACGCAGACGATCAGCGGCTGTAACAACGACTATACCGGCGTCACGACGATCAGCGGCGGGGTCGCGATCGATTGCATCGCCGACGGTGGAGAGGCGAGCGGCATCGGCGCGTCGTCCTCGGCGTCGTCGAACCTGGTTCTTGCCGGCGGCACGCTGGCCTACACCGGCGCCAGTGTGTCGACCGATCGCGGCTTCGCGCTGACCGGCAATGGCGCGATCAACGTCGTCGACTCGGGCACGGTGCTGGAGTTTTCCGGAATCGTTACGGGCGGCGGACAACTCGCCAAAACAGGCGCCGGGACGTTGCTCCTGTCGGGAACGAACAGTTCGACTGGCACTCTGCGCATAGTCGATGGCACCGTTCGTGCCGGATCGACCACCGCTTTGGGCACCGGCCCCATCAGGCTCGACGACACCGCCGGCGTCCTCCTCGATCTGGGCGGCTATGACAATGACGTTGACTATCTGATCGGTGGCGGCGCGCTGGGCGGCAACATCGCCATGGGCGACGCGACGTTGACGATTACCAGGGGTGGCAGCGGCAGCGCCATTTACGGCGGCGCGATCTCGGGTAGCGGCGGCCTGATCAAGAATGGCAATGCCTTTCAGCAGCTCTCGGGCTGCTCGAGCAGCTATGGCGGGACGACCGTGATCAACGGCGGCACGCTCGCGGTCGATTGTCTCGGCGACGGCGGCGCGAACAGCTCGATCGGCTCGTCGTCTTCGGCGGCGAGCAATCTCGTGCTCAATGGCGGCGCGCTGCGATATGTCGGCACCGGCGGAAGCACGAACCGGCAGTTCACGCTCGGCGCCTCGACCGCGAGCAGGCTCGAGTCATGGGGCACCGGCGCGATCGAATTCACCCACGCCGGTCCGTTGACTTTCGCCAGCGCAAATACGGCGCAGACGCTGACGCTCGGCGGCGCGAACACGGCAAACAATATCTTTGCCGCAGAGATCACCGACAACGGCACCGGTGTCACCCGCCTGACCAAGACCGATGCGGGCACCTGGATTCTGACCAATCCGGACAGCAGCTATACCGGAGTCACCACGATCAGCGGCGGCGTTCTCGGCGTCGACAAGCTGGCCGATGGCGGACTCGCAAGCAGCATCGGCGCCTCGTCGGCGGCCGCGTCGAACCTCGTCATCGGCAATGGATCGACGCTGCGCTATACGGGCGCCGGCGATACGACGAACCGCCTTTTCACCCTGTCGCAGGGCGTCACCTTCATCGAATCCTCGGGCACCGGCGCGATCGTTTTCACCGACACCGGGCCGGTCACGCTCGCGAACAACAACCAGGCGCGCACGATCGCGCTGGGCGGTACCAATACGGGCAACAATACGCTTGCGGGTTCGATCGGCAATGCCGGATCGGGCGTCACCACGCTCGCGAAGAACGACAGCGGCACCTGGGTGCTGACCGGCAACCACAGCTATACCGGGTCGACCAACATCAACGGCGGGACGCTCTTCGTTGGCGGCGGCGGCACGACGGGTTCGATCGCAAGCGCGCTCGTCAACAATTTCGGCACGCTCGGTTTCAACCGCAGCGACCTTCTTTCCTTCGACGGTCAGATCGTCGGCACCGGATCACTGCGTCAGGCGGGGACAGGCACAACGGTTCTGACCGGGACCAACCTCTATACCGGCGGCACGACGATCGAGAGCGGCACGCTCCAATTGGGCGATGGCGGCACGAGCGGCAGCATCGTCGGCGATGTCGCCAACGACGGCATGCTGGTCTTCGATCGGTCGGACCTCGTCACCTTTGATGGCCTGATCTCGGGCAGCGGGGCGGTCGAGCAGGTCGGAAGCGGCACCACCGTGCTGACCGGCAGCAACAGCTATGCGGGCGGCACGTCGATTCTCGGCGGCACCTTGCAGGTGTCCGCCGATGCCAATCTCGGCGCCGCGGCGGGCGGTCTCGCTTTCTCCGGCGGCACGCTGCGCACGACCGCCTCCTTCGCGAGCGCGCGCGGTGCCAGCCTGACGGGCGCTGGCACGATCCTGACCGATGCGGGAACGACCCTCGCGCTCGATGGCGTCATTTCGGGCGCCGGCGGCCTGACCAAGTCGGGCGCTGGGATTCTGACGCTGAGCGGCAACAACAGCTATACCGGCGCGACCAATGTCAACGCCGGCACGCTGCGCATCAACGGCGACCAGTCGGCGGCGACCGGCCTCGTCACCGTGGCGTCTGGCGCGACGCTCGGCGGCGCCGGAACGATCGGCGGCAGCGTCAATGTCCTGAACGGCGGCATTCTCGCGCCGGGCAACAGTCCCGGCACGCTCGACATCGATGGCGACCTGGCACTTGCGGGCGGATCGGTGCTGAACTTCGAGTTCGGGGAGGCGGGCGTCGCGGGCGGCGCGCTCAACGATCTCGTCAATGTCGGCGGCGACCTGACGCTCGACGGCACGATCAACGTCACCAGCTCCAGCGGCGGCTATTTCGGCGGCGGCATCTACCGGGTGTTCAACTATACCGGCGCGCTCACCGACAACGGGCTCGAACTGGGCTCGATGCCGGTCGGAAGCGATGTCACCGTCCAGACGTCGGTCGCGGGGCAGGTCAATCTGATCAACAGCGAAGGCCTGTCGCTCAGCTTCTGGGACGGTGGAACCGGGCCGAAGTTCAACGATCTGGTCGACGGCGGCGACGGCAACTGGCACCTGGGCGGTGCCGACAACAACTGGACGGGCGCCGACGGCGCGATCAACGCGGCCTATGCCGATGGCACTTTTGCGGTGTTCGCGGGCGCGCCGGGCACGGTTGCGGTCGACAATAGCGGCGGTGCGGTCACCGCGACCGGCATGCAGTTCGCGACGGACGCCTATCGCATCGCCGGCGATGACGTGACACTCATCGGGCCGCAGGCGGTCATTCGCGTCGGGGACGGGACGGGCGCCGGCTATACGGCGACGATTGACGCGAATCTCGTCGGCTCTGCGCAACTTGTGAAGACCGACGCAGGCAAGCTGGTGCTGAACGGGTTCAACACCTACTCGGGCGGCACCGCGATCAACGGCGGGTCGCTCGAAATCGCCAGCGACCTCAATCTGGGTGATTCCGCGGGCGGCCTCAGCTTCAACGGCGGGACGCTCGCCATCACCGCCACCATGACCACCAATCGCGACATCACGCTCGAGGGCGCAGGGCTGATCGCGAACGTCGCGGGAGCGACGGTAACGCTGGGCGGCGATATCACGGGCACCGGATCGCTTGCCATCGTAACGCCGACCAGCGTAACGCTGACGGGAGATGCGACACATAGCGGCGGCACGACGATCGGCGGCGCCGGCTCGCTCGTGATCGGCAATGGCGGTACGACCGGCTCAATCCTTGGCGATGTCGCCAACAACGCCACGCTGACCTTCAACCGGTCGGACGCCTATACCTATGCCGGCTCGATCACCGGCACCGGCAACCTCTCCGTCATCGGCAATGGCGTGGTGACACTGACCGGCAACAGCAACTATGCCGGTACGACGGCGATCAGCAATGTGGGTTCCGGCCTTCTTATTGCCGACGGGGCTATCGTTACCTCCGGCGGCGCGACGACGCTTGGTCGCTCGACACTGATCGTTGACGGTGCGAACTCGGCCTTCAGCTCCGCTTCGCTGGGCAGCAATACGATCGGCGCCGGCGCGACCATCGTGAACGTCACCGATGGCGGCACGCTCCGGATCGTGGCAGGCGATCTGAGTCTTCGTGCGACCGGCGGCTCCATCCAGGTCAATGTCGATGGCGTGAACTCGCTGGCCGATGTGTCGGGCGGAATTTTCGGAAGTGCGGCGACCAACGCACCGTTCAGCATGACGATCGGCGCAGGCGGGACGCTGCGTACCGGAGGGGCGAGCCAGATCGGGACCGCGACCAGCAGCACCAATCCCATTGCGGTTGCTATCACCGGTGCCGGCTCCAACTGGACGAGCACGAACACGCTCCTGATGGCCGCGGGCGATTTCGCCGTCGATCAGGGCGGCGCGGCGAGCTTTGCGTCGGCGACGTTCGGGACCGCGCCGCAGGCCGCGCGCCTTTCGGTGTCCGGGGGGAACTCCAGTTTCGCCACGATCGGCGATCTTGTGATCGGCAGCGGCACCGGAACCGGCGCGCTCACGCTGACCGACGACGGGCGGGTCGATGTCGGTAGCACGTTCATCCTCGCCGACAATGGCGCAGCGACGGGTATTCTCAACATCGGCGGGGCCGAGGGGAGTGTCGCGGCTGCGGCCGGCGTATTCGACGCGCCGACGCTCACCTTCGGCAGCGCGACCTCGCGTCTCAATTTCAACCATATCGATGCCGATTATGTGTTCACCGCCGCGCTATCGGGTGCGGGCGCGCTCAACCAGATCGCGGGCACGACGCGCCTGACCGGTGACAGCTCGGTCTTCACCGGCACGGCATCGGTCGCCGGCGGCACGCTGCTTGTCGACGGCACCCTCGGCGGCGCGACGAGCCTCGTCAGCGTTGGCACCGGCGGCGCGCTGGGCGGCACCGGTATCATCGGCGGCAATGTCGACATTCTCGACGGCAATCTCAATCCCGGTGACATCGGCGGGACTCCGGGTACGCTTGCCATCGCCGGTAACCTTGACCTCGCGTCGGCGGCAAACCTCAATTTTGATTTCGGGCAGGTCAATGTCGTCGGCGGCGCGTTCAACGACCTGATCGACGTCGGCGGCAATCTGGCGATCGACGGCACGCTCAACGTTGCGGTGACGCCGGGCGGCAGCTTCGATCCGGGCGTCTATCGTGTCATCAACTATGGCGGGACGCTGGCCGACAATGGGCTGGATGTCGATCCTGCCTATTATGTCCAGACCTCGGTCGCGAACCAGGTCAATCTGGTCAATACGACCGGCCTTACCATGCGTTTCTGGGACGGCGCGGCCGGGGCGAAGAATGACGGGCTGATCACCGGCGGCGATGGCCTGTGGCAGAACAGCAGCGGCAACGACAACTGGACCGAATATGATGGTTCGGCCAACGCGCCCTTTACCGACGACGCGTTCGCGGTCTTTTCCGGTCTTGGCGGCACGGTGAGCGTCGACGGCTCGCTCGGTGCGATCACCGCGTCGGGGATGCAGTTCGCGAGCGATGGCTATCTGATTACCGGCGATGACGTAGCGCTCGTCGCGCCGCAATCGATCATCCGCGTCGGTGACGGGACCGCGGCGGGCGCGGCCTATACGGCGACGATCGCGTCGAACCTGACAGGTGTGGGCGACTTCCTGAAAATCGACCTCGGTACGCTGGTGCTCACCGGCGCAAGCGACATAGCCGGCGACGCCTATGTCCGCGATGGTGAACTGCGGCTTGCCGATGGCGGCATGCTGACCAGCGCGAACGGACTTGTCGCACCCGATGCCGGCAACGCGGGCGTCGTCACGGTTACTGGCAGCGACGGCGGCGGCAATGCGTCGACCTGGACGGTCGGCGATCTGACCGTCGGTTACGGCGGCACCGGCACGCTGAACATCGCCGATGGCGGCCATGTCGTCAGCGCCGGCGGTGTCATCGGTCTCGATAGTGGCGGCGTCGGCGAGGTTTTGGTAACCGGCCCGGGCTCGTCGTGGGAAAACGGCGGGCGGATCAGCGTCGGCCTGTTCGGCAGTGGAACCCTGCGGATCGAGGATGGCGCCACCGTCTCCAGCAACGACGGGGTGGTCGGCGGTTCGGGGCAGGGCGATATTATCGTTTCGGGTCTGGGCAGCGTGTGGATCAACGCCGCGCAGCTGAATATCGGCAGCTTCGGCGCAGGCACGATGCGCATCGAGGATGGCGCCAGCGTTACCAGCAACCAGGGCTATATCGGCGCCAATGCCGACGGCAGCGTCACCGTGGCCGGTGCGGGTTCGAACTGGCTGGTCACCGACTTCAGCATGACCGTCGGCAACGAGGGTGCGGGTACGCTGACGATCGAGGATGGCGGGCGCGTGCGCGCCGAGGGCGGATTCGCGCTCGGCGTCGCGGATGGATCGAGTGGGAGCGTGACCTTGCTCGGCACGCCAGGCAATCGCGGTGCGCTCGAAACCAGCCAGATCAGGGCCGGGCTCGGCACGGTGAATTTCACGATGGACGGCGGCATACTGCGCGCGACGCAGGATGCGGACGATTTCTTCGTCGATTTCGCCGCGCGCAACATCACCCTCGGCGTGAACGGCGGCTTCATCGACACCAACGGTCATGATGTCGACATTGCGCCGGCTTTTGTCGGTGCGGGCGGCTTGACCAAGGAGGGTGCGGGCACGCTGACGCTGAAGGGCGCCAGCAGCTATGCCGGCGCCACGCTGGTCAACGCGGGCACCTTGTTCGTCAGCGGCGATCAGTCGGCGGCGACCGGCCCGACGACGGTCTTCTCGGGCGCTACGCTCGGCGGCAATGGGATCATCGGCGGCAATGTCGATGTGCGGGACGGCGCGATCCTAGCGCCTGGCGAAAGCGCCGGCACGCTGACGGTGGGCGGCAATTTGTCGCTCGCCGGCGGTTCGATCCTTGCTTATGAATTCGGCCAGGCCAATGTCGCGGGCGGTGCGCTCAACGACCTCGTCGAAGTCGGCGGCGATCTGATTCTCGACGGGACGATCGATGTTTCGACAGCGGCGGGCGGAACATTCGGCCCCGGCATCTACCGCGTGTTCAACTATGGCGGCGCGCTGACCGACAACGGTCTGGAGCTCGGCACGGTGCCCGGCAGCACGGCCGATATTTCGGTCCAGACGGCAATTGCCGGCCAGGTGAATCTCGTGAATACGCAGGGTCTGATGCTCAGCTTCTGGGACGGTGCCGCCGGACCCAAGAACAACGACCTGCTCGACGGCGGCGACGGTGTGTGGCGCCTGGGCGGCGGCTCGAACAACTGGACCGACGCGAACGGTGCGATCAACGCCGATTACGCGCAGGACAGCTTTGCGGTTTTCGCCGGCGCGGCGGGCACGGTCTCGATCGACAATAGCGGCGGCGACGTCCTCGCGTCGGGTATGCAGTTTGCCAGCGACGGCTATGTCCTCACCGGCGACGCGCTGACGCTTGCCGGGGCGCAGGCGACCGTTCAGGTCGGTGATAGCAGTACCGCAGGCGCCGGCTATACGGCGACGATTGGTGCCGACCTGACCGGAACGGCTATGCTGGTCAAGACCGACTCAGGCACGCTCGTGCTGACTGGAGCGAACAGCTACGGCGGCGGAACGACGATCAGTGACGGCACGCTGCAGATCGGCGACCGCGGCTTTACCGGCAGCATCATCGGCGACATCGTAAATGACGGGGTGCTGGTGATCGACCGCCTCGATCCCTACACGCTTGATGGCACGATTTCGGGCAGCGGATCGCTCGTCAGCAACTCTCCCGTCCTGACGCTGACCGGAACGAACAGCTATGCCGGCGGCACCACGGTCAACAACGGCACCATCGCCATTTCCAGCGACGCTAATCTGGGCGATGCCGCCGGTGTGCTGTCGCTCCGTGGCGGCGTATTGCGCGCCGATGCATCCTTCACCTCCGATCGGGCCATCCTGCTCGGCGGCACCAATTCGAACGGAATCGACGTGCAGGGTTCCGATGTCATCCTGTCGGGCGTCATCAGCGACGGTGCGGGCAATCTCGCCGGCAATTTTCTCGACAAGCGGGGAAGCGGGACGCTGACGCTGACTGGCGCCAACAGCTACTCCAACCGCACGAGCATCGTCGGCGGCACACTGGCGCTGGCGGGCGCAGGCAAGATCGGCGCGGGGAATCTGATCGTCGGAGCGGGAACGGTCTTCGACATCTCGCAGACCGACGCAGGCGCGCGCATCATCCAGCTCGGCGGTTCGGGGGCCATCGCATTGGGTTCGAAGACGCTCACGCTCGGCTTGTCGAACAGCTTCACCGACTGGGCCGGCGGGATCACCGACGGCGGCATCGGCGGCGGCACCGGGGGCAGCGTGATCATCGCCGCTCCCAATGGCGCGGTCCGCTATTTCGGCGCCACGAGCTATACTGGCGGCACCACCGTCGCGGCGGGCAGCTTCGAACTCGTTGGCGACGGCGCGCTCTATTCCGGGGGTGCGGTGACGGTGAACGGCGGCGCGCTGTTCAACATCGCCGGCATCACGGCGGCAAGAACGACGATCGGCGATCTGTCGGGTGCGGGCTCGGTCCTGCTCGGCGGCAAGGCGCTGACGTTCGGCACCGCCAACGACACGGTCTTCGCGGGACCGATCACCGGCAGCGGCGGCGCGCTCGTCAAGCAGGGCAGCGGCACCGTCATGCTCGGCGGCGCGAACGGTTACACCGGCGCGACCGACGTTCTGGCGGGCACTTTGCTCGTGAACGGTGATCAGTCGGCGGCGACGGGTCTCACCAGCGTCGCCTCGGGCGCGACGCTCGGCGGCTTCGGCATCGTCGGCGGCGACGTGACGATCGCGGATGGAGCAACGCTCGCGCCGGGCGCCGGCGGGCCGGGTGCGCTCACGATCAACGGCAATCTTGCGCTTGTATCGGGCGCGGCGCTTGACTTCGAATTCGGCCAGGCGAACAACCCGGGCGGCCCGCTGAACGACGTCGTGAACGTAGGCGGCGACCTGATCCTCGACGGCACGCTCGACGTGGCGGTGCCGGCCGGCGGCGCGTTCGACATCGGACTCTATCGCATCGCCAACTATGCGGGATCGCTGACCGACAACGGGCTCGCGCTCGGTACCTTGCCCGCGGGGGCCGATGTCGCAGTGCAGACGTCGATCGCTGGCGAGGTCAATCTCGTCAACACGGGATCGGCGATGCTCAATTTCTGGGACGGCGCGGCCGGTCCCAAGTTCGACAATGCGGTGAACGGCGGCGACGGCGTCTGGCAGACCAGCCTCGGCAACGACAATTGGGCCGACATCGGCGGCGCGGTCAACGCGGGCTATGACGACGGCGCATTCGCCATCTTCTCGGGCGTCGCGGGAAGCGTGACGATCGACAACAGCCTTGGCGCGGTGTCGGCCTCGGGCATGCAGTTCGCGGCCGACGGTTATGCGATCACCGGCGACGCGCTGACGCTGGACGGCGCGCAGGCGGTGATCCGCGTCGGCGATGGCACCGCGCCGGGCGCGGCCTACGTCGCGATGGTCGAGGCCGAACTGACCGGCGCGGCCGAACTGGTCAAGACCGACGTGGGAACGCTCGTCCTGACGGGCGCGAACAGCTACGCCGGCGGCACGTCGATCAACGGCGGCACGCTGCAGGTCGGCGGCGACGCCAATCTCGGTGTGGCGGCGGGCGGGCTCCGCTTCGACGGCGGCACGCTGCAGACGACGACAAGCTTCACCTCGTCGCGCGGCATCGAATTGCTCAGCGGTGGTGGCTTCCGCACCGACGCGGGAACGGTGCTGACGCTGGCGGGCGTGCTTTCGGGCGCGGGCAGCTTCACCAAGAGCGGCGCCGGCACGCTGGTGCTCGGCGGCGGCGGCACTTTCGGTGGCGCGACGGTCGCCGGCGGCACGATGCTCGTGAACGGCAATTATGCCGCGACGGCAGGCATCATCAACGTCCTTGCCGACGCAACCCTGGGTGGCACCGGAACCATCGGCGGCGACGTCGCGCTCGGCAACGGCGCGATACTGGCGCCAGGCGCAGGCGCGCCGGGCACGCTGACGATCGGTGGCAATCTGTCGCTGTCGGCGACGTCGCGGCTCGATTTCGAATTCGGTGAGGCGGATGCCGTCGGCGGTGCGCTCAACGATCTCGTCAACGTCGGCGGCGATCTCGTCCTCGACGGCGTTCTCAACGTTGGCGTTCCGGCGGGCGGCGCGTTCGATGTCGGTGTCTATCGCATGTTCAACTATGGCGGCGCGCTCACCGACAATGGCGTGACGCTCGGTACCATGCCCGCGGGCGCCAACGCCCAGGTGCAGATCTCGATCGCCGGGCAGGTCAATCTGGTCAATGCGGAGGGACTGGCGCTCAACTTCTGGGACGGCGCGGCCGGGCCGCAGAATAATGGCGCGATCAACGGCGGCGATGGCGTGTGGCAGAGCGGCCTCGGCAACGACAACTGGACGGGCGAAGACGGCGCGGTCAACGCGGCCTATGCGGATGGCGCCTTCGCCATCTTCGGCGGCACCGGCGGGACGGTCACCGTCGACGACAGCCTCGGTACGGTGTCGGTCACGGGAATGCAGTTCGCGGCGGACGATTATGTGATCGGCGGTGACGGCATAGTCCTGGACGACGCAACCGCGACGATCCGCGTCGGCGACGGCACCGCCGCGGGCGCGAGCTTCACCGCGACGATCAATTCGGCGCTGAGCGGCGCAGCGCAGCTTGTGAAATCGGATTCGGGCACGCTCGTCCTCGGCGGCACGAACAGCTACACTGGCGGCACGCTGATCGCCGGAGGCACGCTGCGCATTTCGAGCGACGCCAATCTTGGCGCGGCGGGCGGCGATATCACGCTCGATGGCACACTTGAGACGAGTGCCACCCTCACGAGCGCACGCGATATCGAGATCGCGAGCGCGGGGACGATTAGCACCGCGGCCGATACGGTCTTCACTGCGGGCGGTCTCTTCTCGGGGGTGGGGGCGCTGACCAAAGATGGCGCAGGTACGTTGCTCCTCACCGCCAACAGCAGCGGCTTCGGCGGCAGCACGACCGTCGCTGGCGGGACACTCGCCGTGCAGGGCGATCTTGGCGGCGCGGTGATCGTCAATTCGGCGGGGCGCCTGGAGGGCGCGGGCCGTGTCGGCAGCCTCGCCAATGCGGGCGTCGTCGCGCCCGGCAGCGGCATCGGTTCGCTCACCGTCGCCGGCGATTACACCGGCAATGGCGGCGTGCTTGAGATCGAAGCGGAACTCGGCGGCGATAGCTCGCTTTCGGATCGCCTGATTATAGGCGGCGCAACATCGGGCAACACGCGCGTGACGGTCACCAACCGCGGCGGTCTCGGCGCGCAGACGGTCGAAGGCATCAAGATCGTCGATGTCGCGGGAGCTTCCAACGGCAATTTCACGCTCGACGGCGACTATCTGTTCGACGGTCAGCAGGCGATCATCGCCGGTGCTTATGGCTATCGCCTCTATAAGAATGGCGTCGCCACACCGCAGGATGGCGACTGGTATTTGCGTTCGGCCCTGCTGAACCCGACCGAGCCCGAAAATCCGGGCCCGCTCTATCAGCCGGGCGTGCCGGTCTATGAAGCCTATGTCGGGGCGCTGCAGTCGCTGAACGGTCTGTCGACCTTGCAGCAACGCGTCGGCAATCGCTCGTGGGCGGCCTCGCCGATCGCCGGCGCGGGTCTCTGGGGCCGGTTCGAGTCCGAACGCCAGCGTCCCGAGGCGCTCGTCTCGACGAGCGATGCCGACCGCAAGGTCGACCAGTGGCAAGCGCAGTTGGGGCTGGACGCGGTGCTGGCACAGCGCGGCGACGGTGCCTCGCTCGTCGGCGGTCTGACTGCGCATTATGGAAAAGCCGACAGCGTCGTGACGTCGGTCTTTGGCGACGGCACCATAGATACGCAGGGCTACGGCGTCGGCGCGACGATGACCTGGTACGGGCCAGAAGGCTTTTACGTCGACGGTCAGGTCAAGCTCAGCTGGTTCGACAGCGACCTTGAATCGAACATCCTCGGATCGCTTGTCCGCAGCAACAAGGGCGACGGGCAGGCGTTCGGTCTCGAGCTTGGCAAGCAGACCCCGATCGGGCGTAATCTGTCCGTCACGCCGCAGGTGCAGATGATTTATGCAAAGGTCGATTTCGACCACTTTGCCGATCCCTCGGACGCCGCGGTTTCGGTCGCGAGGGGCGAAAGCCTGAAGACCCGCTGGGGCTTGGCGATCGATCAACAGACGAGCTGGAAGGGCGCCGCGGGCGATACGCGGCGCACCCGCCTCTATACAGTGATGAACCTCAGCTATGAATGGCTCGATGGGGCCGAGGCGGATGTGTCGGAAACGCCGATCGTCAATCGCGACCATCGCTTGTCCGGCGAGCTCGGGCTTGGCGGCAGTTACAGCTGGGGCGACGATCGCTTTACCCTCTACACCGAGGTGTCGGGCGATACGGCGATCGCCGACTTCGGTGCGGGCTATAATCTGAAGGGCACGGTGGGCTTCCGGGTGCGTTTCTGATCGCTGTCGAAATAGGAAGCCGGAAAGCGGATGAGCCCTTCAAAGATTGATCTTAACCGGTGGGGTTGCCATCCCAACTTGTGCCAGACGTCCGTTTCTCGCGATCTGTCGCCAGAAGCGAACGGTCTGGGAGCGGCCAAACTTGAGCCGTGGAGCAGTCGATATGCAGAGTGTTCGCAGGCCCCCCGGGTCAGCGGGTCAAGCTGAGCGGGAAGCCATCCTCGTCGAATAGTGGAACTTCTGCTATCGCACTGTTCGGGTTTCGCGGTTGCTCAGCAACCAGGCCGATGCGCTGGTCGGCGGCGGCAAGGCATGGCTGATCATCGATGACACCGCGCTGCCGAAGAAGGGAACGGCATCGGTTGGGGTAGCGCCGCAATATGCGTCGGCGCTGGGCAAGAATGCCAACTGCCAGACGCTCGTATCGGTGACGCTGGCGTCGCGAGAGGTGCCGATCATGCTGGGCTTGCGGCTGTTCCTGCCGGAAAGCTGGACGAACGACGAGGCGCGCATGGACAAGGCCGGTGTACCCGAGCCTTTCCGCTCCTATCGCACCAAGCCAGCGATCGCGATCGAGGAGATCGACCGGGTCATCGCCGCTGGGGTGCGCTTCGGCTGCGTGCTCGCGGATGCCGGATACGGCCTCTCGGCCTCTTTCCGTCAGGCGCTGAGCGCCAGAGGCTTGCGCTGGGCTGTCGGCATCCCCCGGCACCAGAAGGTGTATCCAGCCGATGTGCAACTGATCTTCCCTGTGGTGGACCCGGCAGCGCCATGTGCCGGACATCGCATCGCGCGCCGCTCACGCCATGCTCGAGGGCGCAAAATGGCGACAGGTCAGTTGGCGCCGGGGAAGGGAGGGACGCCTGAGCGCGCGCTTTGCCGCCATGCGCGTACGCATTGCCGACGGCCCGCCGCAACGCATCGGCGCCTCGGGCGCGCAGCGCATGCCCGGGAAGAAGCCTGGCTGGTCGGGGAACATCGCTTCAGCGGCGAGCGCAAATATTATCTCTCCAACCTGCCCGCAGATACGCCGATCCGGGATATCGCCGGTGCCAGCAAGGCGCGCTGGATCTGCGAACAGGCGCACCAGCAACTCAAGGAAGAACTGGGCCTCGACCATTTTGAAGGGCAATCATGGACCGGCCTTCATCGCCATGCCCTCACGATGATGAACGCTTATGCCTTCCTGGAACCCCGTCGCCTCGCTCAGGCGGGAGAGGGAAAAAGAATCGCAGGACCACCGCCACAGCCGAGCCTGCCGGCAGTCCGGCAGGCCATCCTTGATCGCCTCTCCCGACGCCACCGACCCATTGCCCACATTGCAGAGAACCGCTGGAAAACATGCCAATCAGACTTCTGCCAAAGTAGATGGGGTGGTTGCCGTCCGCCCCGAACGGCATCGGAATGTGCCAAGATGGTGGCGTCAACAGCCACTGGATGGAAAGGACGGCAACCGTGACGAAGACTATCATGAT